>Ga0307513_10000509_pt1 | contig 56039 bp, 57 predicted proteins | sample 15_EM_MG_FD_202174 | JGI IMG/M metagenome (GOLD analysis project Ga0307513, IMG submission 202174) | Populus trichocarpa ectomycorrhiza microbial communities from riparian zone in the Pacific Northwest, United States - 15_EM | ecosystem: Host-associated > Plants > Roots > Unclassified | place... | reverse complement strand
TCTGCGGATTCGCGCCCCGGCCATACGACTTCCAGGTCCCCGGCAGGAACTGCATCGGACCCACCGCCCGATCGAACACCGTGTCACCGTCGTACCGACCACCATCCGAATCACTGATCCGCGCCGTCCCGGCCCGCGACCCGTCCAACCGGATCCCCAGAATCGGCGGCGTCACCAACCCCGCCGTCGTGATCGAGGACCCACCGTAACGACCGTGATTGCTCTCCACCCGACCGATCCCGGCGATCAACGTCCAACTGATCGCACACCCCGGATCCGTCCGCGCCAACTCCGCCGCCGCCGCCACATACGCCCGGTAGGCCGGTTCTGGGATCCCGGACGCGGTCAGGGTGGATGAACTGGTCAGCCCGTACGGGCCGGTGGTCGGCGCGATCCCGGTCGGCACCGGAAAGAGCCCCAGCGAGGACGTCGGGTAGGGGGTTGGTAGCGGCCAGGCCGGATCCGTGGGCGAGACGAGAGTCAGTGATCCTTGCTCTGTTTCCTGGTCAGGCGTGGCAAACGCGGCCACGGCCGGATTCAGCGCCGTCGACCCGGACAGCGCCAAAACGCCGACGGCTCCCAGCACAACGACCAGCAGGCGCCCCGGCACGAAGGAGCGCAACCAGCGAAACCGATAGGAAACATGCCTGTACACAGGCACGACCATATGCACCATCGCGGCAAAAAGCAGCCCGAAATGAGCAGTTCTTTTGGTGACCACGGGTTCACTCGGTCATCATGAAAGAAGCCTGAAAACCTGGAACTCTTTCTCACCGGAGGCCGTTCGTGCGCGCAAGCTGGAACGACACCGTCATTGCCGAGTCCGACAACACCGTGGTGGTCGAGGGCAATCACTACTTCCCGGCCGATTCGGTCCGCCAAGACCTGCTGGTCACCAGCGACACGACGACGGTCTGCCCCTGGAAGGGGACCGCGTCGTACTACTCGCTGTCGGTGGGCGGCAAGGAGAACCCGGACGCCGCCTGGTATTACCCGACCCCGAAGGATGCCGCCGCCGAGATCAAGGGCCACGTCGCCTTTTGGCGCGGAGTCACTATCGAAGAGTGACCATTCGGCAACTGACAGCTATTAATTCGCGGACCGGTCCGGCCGGCGGCTGACCGGCGCCCTGCCAGACGGCGCGCAGCCGCCGGGTCAGGTCCACATCGGCCAGCTGCACCTCGACCAGCCGGCCCAGGGCCAGGTCGTCGGTCACCGCGAGCAGGCTCATCGCTCCGGGGCCGGCACCGGCGATCACCGCCGCCCGGACAGCGCCCGCGCTGGACAGCTCCATCGCGGGCGCGGCCAGGGTCGTTCCGGGCGCCAGGTGCGCGGTCAGAGCGTCCGCCAGCGCCTTCCGGGTGCCTGACCCACTCTCGCGACTGACCAGCGGCGTTGCGGCGAGTTCGGCGGCCGGCACCGGCGATCGGCGGCGGGCCCAGCGGTGTGTGGGTGGGACGACCACCGCGAGTCGGTCCCGGGCCACCACGCGAGAACGCAGTCCGCGCGGGATGCCGGGGCCCTCGACGAACCCGACGTCGGCGGCGCGGGACAGCACCAGCTCCACCACCGCTTCGCTGTTGGTGGCGGTCAGCTCGATCTCGGGACCGGGCCCCGGGGCCTGTGTCTGACGAGCCTGCAGGGCGACCAACCAGCCCGGCATCAGGTGCTCGGCAATGGTCTGGCTGGCCGCCACCCGCAGATGGGAGCGCCGATCGGTCCGCAACGAAGTGATCCCGGCGTCCAGCTCGGCCGCCGCCTCCAACACCCGGGTTGCCCACTGCGCACACAGCACCCCGGCCTGGTTGAGCTGCGAGCCGCGCGGGCTGCGGTTCAGCAGCGGGACGCCGACCTGCGCCTCGATCGAGCGCATTCGGGCGGAGACGGCCTGCTGGCTGACGCCGACCGCTGCCGCCGCAGCACGCAGGCTGCCGGCCCGGTCGACCGCCAGCAGCACCTGCAGCGCTTCCAGGCCGGGCACCTGCGGACTCAACATGTCATCCAGCCTCGGCTCAGTAACAATCCCACGTTGTCACCGTACAAGTTTGATCCTGGTTCCTGGCGGACGCCGATCGGGCAATCCTGAAGAGCGTGACCAGCACCGCAGTCCTGCTCCCCCGCCGGGCGGCCGCACCGGCGGCGGCCGCTGCCGACCTGCTCGGCTGGGTGGCGCCGAACTGGTTCGCCGCCGTGATGGGCACCGGGATCCTCGCCACCGCCGCGATCGGCCTGCCGGTCGGTGCCGCTGCGGCAGCCCTGATCCGCCCGGTTGCGCTGGCCGGCTGGGTGCTGGCTGCAGTCCTCCTGGTCGGGATCGGCGTGCTGACCGCGCTGCAGTGGCGGCTCCGCCCGGAGCTGGCCCGCACCCACCACCGCCATCCGGTGCTGGCGCACTTCTACGGCGCCCCGCCGATGGCCCTGATGACGGTTGGCGCCGGGGCCCTGCTGCTCGGCCCGGACCTGCTCGGGCCGACGCTGGCGGTCCGGATCGACTGGCTGCTCTGGAGCACGGGCACCGCGCTCGGCCTGGTGACCAGTTTCGCCATCCCGTATCTGCTTTTCACCGGGCGGTTGGGCGAGGCGGCTCGGCGACCCGCGGCGGCGTTCGGCGGCTGGCTGATGCCCGTCGTCCCACCGATGGTCTCTGCGTCCACCGGGGCCCTGCTGCTGCCGCACCTGCCGGCCGGTCAGCCTCGACTCACCCTGTTGATCGCCTGCTACGCCATGTTCGGGATCAGCCTGATCGCGTCGCTGCTGATCACGACCCAGATCTGGGCCCGACTGAGCCGGTACGGCCTGCCCGAGCCGCGGATGGTGCCGACCCTGTTCATCGTGCTCGGCCCACTCGGTCAATCGGTGACCGCCGCGACCCTGCTCGGCGAGCATGCCCGGCTGGCGATCGGTGCGCCCTACGCCACCGCGCTGCGGGGCTTCGCCCTGGTCTACGGCTTGCCGGTGTTCGGGTTCGCGATGCTCTGGCTGATTCTCGCCGCCGTGATCACGCTGCACACGATCCGGGACGGCGGGTTGCCGTTCGCCCCCACCTGGTGGTCCTTCACCTTCCCGGTCGGCACCTGCGTGACCGGGGCGAGCTGCCTGGCCAGGGCCAGCGGAGCGGACGTCCTGACCGGGCTCGCGGTGCTGCTGTTCGGCGGCCTGCTGGTGGCCTGGGCCTTGGTCTCGACCCGGGCCCTGCGCTCGGCCCGGGTCCAACCCGTAGCCTGGGCGTATTCGATCTAGGCGTGGCGCGTTTCGGCTCCCGACCGAGCCCAGGGGTGAATCCAGATGTTGGGGCCGGTGTAACGCCGCCGTCATCAACGCCGCCTACCGTCGTCCACGTCGAGGGGGGTACTTCCATGGGTACAACAACGTCACGTCGGGCTGTGCTTGACATCCCGACCATCAACCTGGCCGGATTCCGCGACGGGACGTCCGAACAGCGCGCGGCGATCGCCGCACAGGTCGACGAGGCCGCCCGCACGGTGGGCTTCATGCAGGTGATCGGGCACGCGATCCCGGCCGAGGTCGAGGCCGGACTGATCGCCGCGATCGACGGCTTTTTCGGGCTGCCGATGTGGCAGAAGAAGGCGCTGCGCCCGGCGTCCCAGGAACTCAACCGCGGCTACACCCCACCGAAGTCGGAGCGGCTGACCCTGAGCCTGGGGGTGGAGTCGGCCGCCGCCGACCTGTTCGAGGCCTTCAACGTAGGTAAGTCGGCCGAGGACTTCCCCGGCCTGGGGCTGGACGAGGTGCAGTACGCGCCGAACCTGTGGCCGTTGCGGCCGGCCTCGTTCGAGCCCGCGGTTCAGGCCTGGTTCGGCGAGGCGGCCCGGGTGTCCCGGGAGATCACCACGGTGATGGCGGTGGCGCTCGGGCTGGCCGAGAACTACTTCGCCGGCTACCAGGACCATGCGCTCGACGTGCTGCGGATGAACAACTACCAGGTGCCGCCGGCTCCGACCGAGCTCGAACCGGGCCAGGTCGGGATGAGCGCACACACCGACGACGGGATCGTCACCGTGCTCTGGGCGGATCCCATCCTCGGACTGCAGATCCTGGACTCGGCCGGGGTCTGGCAGGACGTCGTTCCGGCCGAGGGGGCGCTGCTGGTGAACCTCGGTGACCTGCTGGCCCGCTGGACCAACGATCGCTGGGTCTCCACCCTGCACCGCGTCCTACCGCCGACGGACGACGAGGGCCGGCTGGTCCGGCGCCGGTCGGCGGCGTTCTTCCATGACGGCAACGCCGACGCGGTGATCTCCTGCCTGCCCGGCTGCGCCACCGATGAGCACCCGGCCCGGTACGAATCCGTGACGGTCGCCGACCATCTGGCGGCGCAGGGCAACCGGCTGCTCTCTGTGCCGAACTAAAGGGATATGCGGAACCAAGGAATATGTGGAACTAGAGAATCCGTGACGGCTGGGTGTTCAACAGCAGGCTGAAGATCTCGTCGCGGTGCTCCCGGGCACCGGCCGGGTAGTCGGCGCTCTCCTGCCAGAACAGGTCCACCGTCTCCCGGGCGGCAATCGCCAGCTGATCACCCTGCCGGCTGTCCAGGTGGTCGCCGAACGCGGCGACGCCCTCAACGATGCCGAGCAGCGATTCGATCAGTTTGGCGGAGGGGATCATGTTCACCTGATCGGCCGATGAGCAGCCTTTCTTGACCTCCTACCTGCCGCTGAGGTGCTGGCGCAGGCTGCTGCCGATCGCCGTCAGCTGGTTGAGCTGGTCGCGGCTGAGCAGGTCGAGCAGGTTCTCCCGGACGGCCTTGACGTGACCGGGCGCGGCGGAGGCAAGCTTGGCCCGACCCGCCTCGGTCAGCTCGGCGTTCATTCCCCGCCGGTCGTCCTCGCACTCCACTCGGCGGACCCAGCCGGCCCGCTCGGCGCGGGTCACCGCCCGGGTGACCCCGCTGCGGGTGGACAGCGTGGCGTTGGCCAGGTCGCGCATGCGCAGAGTGCCATCGGGGGCTTCCGAGAGCCGGACCAGGAGTTCATAGTCGGTGAAAGACAGGTCGGCGTCGGCCCCGAGCTGCCGATCCAGTTCCTGGAAGAGCATCCGGGTGCCGTCGAGGTAGGCCCGCCAGGCGGTCTGCTCCTGCTGATCGAGCCAGACAACGTCGTCCACCACAGCTCCAAGTGCGTTGGGAATAGTTGACTCAGCAACTACATTGAGGCAGCATAGTCATTGACGTCGCAACGAAGTTGCTCGTTGACACAGCAACCAAGTTGTCTCTGACGTGGCAACGAAGTCTGTCTCGTCCATAGTCCCGTCGAGGGAAAGAAGGCCGATCATGCCCGCCGTCACCGTCGAGAACCCGCTGGCCCTGCCCCGGATTCCGGACGCCGATCCGATCACCGACCGAGCCCGTCCGATCACGTCGGTCACCACCTCACCTCGCGGTTTTGAGGGTGAGGGCTTCCCGGTCCGCCGGGCCTTCGCCGGCGTCGACCTGCGCGCCCTCGACCCCTTCATCCACATGGACCAGATGGGCGAAGTCGAGTATGCGCCGGGCGAGCCCAAGGGCACCCCATGGCACCCGCATCGCGGTTTCGAGACCGTCACCTACATGATCGACGGCGAGATGGCGCACTCCGACTCCAACGGTGGCGGTGGCCTGATCTCCGGTGGTGACACGCAATGGATGACGGCCGGCCAAGGAATTTTGCATATCGAGACGCCGCCCGAGCACCTTGTTGTCAGCGGCGGCCTGTTCCACGGACTCCAGCTGTGGGTGAACCTTCCCCGCTCGAACAAGATGGCTCAGCCGCGGTACCAGGACATCACCGGCAGCAAGGTGGCGCTGCTCAGCTCGCCCGACGGCGGCGCTCTGGTCAGGGTGATCGCCGGCGAGGTCGGCGGGCATTCCGGACCGGGCTCCACGTACACCCCGATCACCCTGGTACACGCGACCATCGCACCGGGAGCCTCGCTCACCCTGCCGTGGCGGGCCGACTTCAACGCCCTGGCCTACGTGCTCTCCGGCCGCGGCTCGGTCGGCGCCTCGATCGGTGGTGGTTCGTTCGGCGGCAGCACTGCGCGGCCGATCGAGTCCGGGCAGCTCGCGGTCTTCGGCGAGGGTGACTCGATCACCGTCTCGGCCGCCGCAAGCCAGGATTCCCGCAGCACTGCGCTCGACGTCTTCCTGCTCGGCGGCCAGCCGATCCGCGAGCCCGTCGCCGCACACGGGCCGTTCGTGATGAACACCCGGGCCGAGCTGATGCAGGCGTTCGAGGACTACCAGGCCGGTCGGCTGGGCAGCATTCCGGCAGCACACGCCGACGTCCAGGCCAGCACCCCGGACGCCGAGTAGCAGGCTCGCTCTTGACCAGCGACCGACCCGCCGGACCGCGGGCCGGTCGCTCGGCCCCGCTTACCGTCCCGCCGGACCCCTCTCCGGCAGGACGGCAAGCTTCCCCCACAGTCCTGCCTACCCAGGTTCAGCCGGGCTTAACCCCGGATCGGTGCCCAATTGGCCGGCCCGGCCGGACCGGCAGGGTTTGGTAACCGCGCAGCGTCCGGGTCGGGCGCCGGGTCGGTGTTCCGGCGAGCGCGAGGTCCGGGTACCGCTCGAACAGCGCCTGGAGTCCGATCCGGCCTTCGGCCCTGGCCAGGGCGGCGCCGAGGCAGTAGTGCACGCCGGCCGAGAAGGCCAGATGCTCGCGGGCATTCGCTCGCCGCACGTCAAAGCGGTTGGGCTCGGGGAAGACCTTCGGGTCTCGGTTGGCGCCGCCGATGAAGACCGCAACAAACGCGCTCTTCGGGATCGGCAGGCCGCAGATCTCGGTGTCCTCGCCGGCGTAGCGGGCGGTGTTCTGCACCGGGGACTCGAAGCGCAGGATCTCGTCCACGGCATTGGCCCAGATCGCCGGGTCGTCACGGAGCACCTGGAGCTGGTCCGGGTGAGTGAGCAGCAATTGCGCACCGCTGCCGATCAGGTTCACCGTGGTCTCGAATCCCGCGGCCAGCAGGAGATCGGCGGTGACCATCAGCTCGACGTCGCTCATCCGGACGCCGTCGTCCTCAACGCCGATGAGCTGGCTCAGCAGGTCGTCACCCGGGTTCCGGCGGAGCCGCTCGATGTGGGCGTACATCCACTCGTTCAGCGCTCGAATACCGCGCTCGCTGTCGACGTACTCGCGGTAGCCGAGGCCGATGTCGAGCGAGGATGCCGCCTGGTTGCCCCAGGCCAGGAACTGCGAGCGCATCGCCACCGGGACGCCGAGGATCTCCGAGATCACCGTGACCGGCAGCAGGGCGGCGTACGTCTCGACCAGGTCGACGACGTCCTGGCGTTCGAGATCGTCGAGCAACTCATCGGCGATCTCGCGCACCCGAGGCTCCAGGGCGGCGATCGCCCGGGGCGTGAACACCTTGGCCACCTGCCGGCGGTAACGGGTGTGCTGGGGCGGATTGACGGCCAGCAGCGACGGCGGCTCAATCGGGCCCACCACGCGGTTGTCCCCACGGCGGACCAGCACCCGGCGCATGAACCAGGGCACCGCGGCCAGGTCGAGACCCACCCGAAAGACATCGCTGCGCAGCACCGCCGAGGCAGCCTCGTGCGAGGGCGCGACGATGGTCAGCCCGCCGTGCGAGATCGGCCCGCGGGACCTGATCCGGTCGTAGAGCGGGAACGGGTCCGCGCGGGCCGAACGATCGATCATCAAAGTCGCCTGCGGCTCACCACGCCGGGCTGAGCGCCGGAGCGCAACCTTGATCAGGCCGTGTCGAGCGGCCCACCTCACCATCATGGGGGCTGACGTCATCCCCCAACTATGCGGTCTAGTCGAGTGCGGCGTCGAAGGTTACTTTCGTGCCGCCGGAGACCAGCTTGGTGACCGGGCAGGTGCTCTCGGCCTTGGCCGCCAACTGCTGGAAGCGCTCGTTGTCGACGCCGTCCAGCTTCACCCGGATGGTGATCGCGATGTCGCTGATCGCGAACCCGCCGGCCGGGTCCGGGCCGATGGTGACCTCGGCGGAGACGTCGATGTACTCGGCCTCCAGGTTTTCGCTGCCGAGTACCCCGGAGAAGTTCATCGCCAGGCACGAGGAGTGTGCGGCGGCGATCAGTTCTTCGGGGCTGGTGTGTCCGTCCGGGTTCTCGAACCGGGTGACGGCGGAGACCGTGTACTCACCGAGGTTCGAGGAGTCGAGGCTGACCTTGCCGGACCCGGTCCTCAGTCCGCCGGTCCATCGGGTGGTCGCATCGCGGCTGGGCATCGCTCACTCCTTCTGGGATTCATGCAGTTGACGTACACATCATGAAGGACCCCCGATCCGGTTGTGCGGATCGGGGGTCCTCATCGGCGCGCGAGTCAGTGCTTGAACGCGTCCTTGACGTTCTCGCCGGCCGACTTGAAGTCGGACGACACCTGGTCACCCTTGCCCTCGGCCTCGAGCTGCTCGTTGTCGGTGCCCTTGCCGACGGCCTCCTTGACCTTGCCGGTCACGTCCTCGGCTGCATTCTTGATCTTGTCGGTCGCACTCATGGGCTCTCCTCTTCCTCATGACCCCCGGTCTGCCGTCCCGTGGTCAGCCGACTGCTTCACTGCCGCAGGCCAGGCGGGGTGTCAGCGCCCACATTGCCCGCGGTGGCCGAGGGCTGCATGTCGAGATGGCTCCCGATTCGAATGTGCCCGTCAAAATGGAAGATACTTCTTCACATATTGGCAAGGTTGGCATACATTCGAGCAATGAGCGAAGACCTGGAAGCCGTACTTCGGCGGGTAGCCGCCGGCGAACTCTCACCTGAAGAGGCCCTACAGCAGCTCGGCGGTGCGGTCCCGAACCGTCCGATCACTCCCGAGCCGGGCGCTCCCGAGCCCGGCGCCCCGATCCCCGAATCCGTTGAGTCGACCGGAGAACCGGTCACCACGATCCGCCTGAAGACCTCGTACCGCTCGGTCCAACTCCTCGCCGATCCCACCGTCGCGCAGATCCACGTCCTGGGTGATCATTCGATCCGGCAGGAGGGCACCGCCCTGGTGCTCTCCACCGCCGGACCGCTGGACGACGACCAGGAGCGCGAGCGCTCGGACCAAACCGCACCGGGCTCGGGCCATTTCTCGTTCAGCGACCTGCCGCGGACGATCGCCTGGGCCCGATCGTGGCGGGAGCACCAGCTGACCGTCCGGGTGAACCCGGCACTGCTGGTGGAGTTGGAAGTCACCGGAGCCGACGTCAAAGCCACCGGCTTCGAGGCCGGCCTGCGCGCCCGGTTGGTGGCCTCGTCACTGCGCGGGGACAAGCTGCACGGCCCACTGGACGTCGAGGCCGTCAGTTCATCGGTCAAGCTGACCGGGATCCCGACCGGCCACTCCCGGATCGGCTGCGAGTCGTCGTCCGTCCGGCTTTCCCTCTCGGCCGGCTCCGACCTGAGGATCACCGCGACCAACCGAATGGGCCGCCTCGTACTTCCCCAACTCCCGCCCAGCACACTGCCATTCGAGGGAGAGACCAGCGAGACGACGATCGGCGCGGGTCGCGATCGATTGATCCTGGACGCCGTGATGAGCTCGGTCACGGTCAACGCCCTGGCCTGGGGATCGGTACCGGCCTGATGCCACACCGACACCATCGAGCACCTCGGGACTGCCCGGTCTGCAGCGAGCGCCTGCGCGTCACCCGACTGGGGTGCGACGCCTGCGGTACCGGGCTCTCCGGGGATTTCGAGCAGTGCGAGTTCTGTGCGCTGGACGCCGGCGATCGCGACGTGCTTCGGGTGTTCCTCGCCTCTCGCGGCAACATCAAGGAACTCGAGCGGCACCTGGGCGTCAGCTACCCCACCGCCCGGGCCCGCTTCGACGATCTGATCCGCAAGCTGGGGCTGACGGCGCCGCCGGTCGCACCGACAGCGCCCGATCCGCGGCTGGGCACGTTGCAGGCCCTGGCGGACGGCGAACTCGATATCGATCAGGCCCGCCGGCTGATCGAGGGCTGATGACCCCAGGGCCCAATGGCCTGAACTGCCCATTTCGGCGGGTGGGTCTGGCGTGTTTGCCCGATCGCGAGATACCGTCACTTTCGGTAGTCCAATGATCACGATGAGGCAGCAAGAGGAAGAGCTTCATCGAGCGCACGACCGATGGCGGTGGGTCGCCGGAGGGGACGGCCAGCCAGCCACCGGTCGTGCGCGCCTTGAATGACCGCCTTGGATGACTGCGTACGCGACTGATCGCCTACTGATATTGGGCCAGGCCGGTCGACGTTGTGGTCCCGGTTGAGCCGTCGGTGCCAGGCTGCTGCGCCCCGTCCCCGCCCTGCTGACCCAACTGCCCGCCAAATCCCTGCTGTCCCGGCGCGTTTCCGGTACCCGTTCCGCCGCCAGGGAATCCGCCCGGCCCGCCCTGCACTCCGGAGGTCGCTGCGGTGCCGGCATGGTCCCTGCCGACCACGAACCCGGCGCCGAAACCGACGGCGAACACCAGGATTGCGCCGGCCACGGCCGCTACCACCGGGGTTCGCAGCCAGCTCATGACATCGCTGCCGCTCGACCGATTCGGGGTCGACCGATTCGGGGTCGACCGATTCGGGGTCGGCTGAATCGGGGTCGGCTGGACCGGCTCTGGGACTGCGGCGTCGGGCGCCGAGTGGGTTGCCTGAGCCGTCGTCGGATGGGCCGGGATGGGCGCTGTCATCGTCGATGCATCATTTTCTGCCATGCCCACAGCCTGAGTCGCGCGAATGTGGATCATCTGCGGCCGCGCTGTGAGATCGGTGAGAAGGAGGCACCATGGTGGCGTCCGGTACCTTTCCGGACGTCCGGCCGACCAGCAAGGGGAGACGATGTGACCGAGAAGATGACCGAGCCGGTCGTCGACATCGGCCTGGCGTCGTCCAGCCTGGTCCAGCTCACGGTGAACCGGCTGCGTCGAGAGATCCTGGCGGGCTCGCTGGTCCCCGGCGAGCGCTTGGTCGAGGAGCAGGTCACCCGCCGGTTCGGGATCAGCCGAGCACCCCTGCGGGAAGCCTTGCGACTGCTCGGCGAGCAGGGCATGGTCGAGCACCTGCCCCGCCGCGGCGTCCGGGTGGCGACGCTGTCGGTGCTGGACGCGGAAGAGCTCTTCGAGGTGCGCGACGTCCTGGAACGGTTCGCGATCTCCCGGGCCCTGCCCTGCAGGCCGGCCGATCTGCACGCGGTCCGGGCCGAGCTGGCGACCATGCGCCGGGCCGCCACCACCGGCGATCTGCTTGAGCTGGCGGACGCCCATCGGCGCTTCCATGTTGAGCTGGTCGCGCTCTCCGGCCACCGCCAACTGCTGCTGGCCTATGAACCGATCCTGCTCAAGCTGCAGATGCACATGGCGCTGAACCTGCGCCGGGAGTCCGAGGTGGCGGCGCCGCTGGACGGGATCCGGCGGCACGAGGTCCTGCTGCAAGCGGTCGAGAGCAACGACCTGAACACCGTGATCGCGGCACTCGCGAGCCACGGAGCCCAGACCTACCTGCGCTGAAGCGCATCACCGGCGCACCTCAACCACGGCGTCACAAATCCGTAACCGGGGGTGAGGGCACCGGATACACAACTGTCGACAATCGACAGCATGAGTTCGGAGCAGACACCCTTCGGTCGGTCCCTCGCGCAACTGCGGGACGCGTACCGGTCCGGCGTGACCACCCCGACGGAAGTGATCGCCGGGGTGATCGCGGCGATCGAGCGGTCCCGCGACAACCACGCCTGGATCACCGTCGCCGGCACCGACGTCCTGCTTGCCGAGGCCGCCCGGCTGGAGGCGGCCGCGCAGGCGGCGGGCGGGTTCGAGCACCTCCCGCTGTACGGCGTCCCACTCGCGGTCAAGGACAACATCGACGTGGCCGGCTTCCCGACCACCAACGCCTGCCCGGACTTCGCCTACCTGCCCGAACGCTCGGCCAGCGCGGTGCAGCGGGCGATCGACGCGGGCGCGATCGTGGTCGGCAAGACCAACCTCGACCAGTTCGCCACCGGCCTGGTCGGCGTCCGCTCGCCGTACGGCATCCCGGAGAGCGTGTTCGGTCAGGGCATGGTGTCCGGCGGATCGAGCTCCGGCTCCGCGCTCGCCGTCGCCACCGGCGTCGTCCCGGTCGCGCTGGCCACCGACACCGCCGGCTCGGGCCGCGTGCCCGCCGCGCTGAACGGCATCGTCGGGATCAAGCCGACGCTCGGCCTGGTCAGCACCCTCGGCCTGCAGCCGGCCTGCCGCAGCATCGACGGCATCACCGTGATGGGCAGCCGGTTGGACGACGCGCTCACCTTGCTGAGCGTCATCGTCGGGCCGGATCCGGACAACCCCTGGGGCCGGGATCCCGCTGAGTTGGCCCCCGCGGTCCGGGACGCGCCGGTCCGGTTGGGCCTGCCGGCCACCGAGGCACTGGAGTTCTTCGGCGACGAACCGATGCGGCAGGCGCACCTGGCCGCCCGTGAGCGCGCCGTCGACCTGCTCGGCGCTGTCGAGGTAAAGCTCGACCTGGAACCGTTTCTGGAGGCCGGCAGCCTGCTGTACCAGGGCGCCTGGGTGGCCGAACGGCTGGCCGATCTGGAGCCCTTCCTCACCGAGCACCCGGTCAGCACGCACCCGGACTCGGTGCACCCGGTGGTGCGCGGCATCATCGAGAGCGGCGCCCGATTCTCCGCCGCCGACGGCTTCCGTACCCAGCACCGGCTGCGAAACCTCAGGCACCTCACCGGAAAGATCTGGGACAACGTCGACGCGCTGCTGCTGCCGACGATCGGCACCACCTTCACGATTGCCGAGGTGCTCGCCGATCCGTTGGCTCGCAACGCGATTCTCGGCCACTACACCCATTTCACCAACCTGCTGGACCTGGCCGCCCTGAGCATCCCGGTCGGAACCAGCACCGACGGCCGTCCGGTCGCCCTGATGCTGATCGGCCCGCCGCGCAGCGACCTGACTCTGGCCTCGATCGCCGCGACCGTGCTCGGCGACGACGCCCTCAGCAAGCAACTCACCGACATCGCCTGACCAGCCGGCCCACCCAGGAGCAGCCATGCCAGACACCCATCCGACGGCGAGCGTGCCGGCCGAGCCCTATCCCTTCGACTTCTCCCTCGACGACACCGCGCTGGTGATCATCGATATGCAACGCGACTTCGTTGAGCCGGGCGGCTTCGGCGAGAGCCTGGGCAATGACGTCGACCAGCTTCGCGTCGTCATCCCAGTTCTTGCCAACGTCCTCGAAAAGGCTCGGGCTGCTGGTCTTCTCGTCATCCATACTCGGGAGGGGCACCTGCCGGACCTGTCCGACTGCCCGCCCAGCAAACTCACCCGAGGCAATCCTTCGCAGCGGATCGGCGACCCGAGCCCGAACGGGCGGATCCTGATCCGGGGCGAAAAGGGCCATGACATCGTCCCCGAGCTCTATCCCATCGAGGGTGAGCCGGTCGTCGACAAGCCGGGCAAAGGCGCTTTCTACGCCACCGATTTCGGCGACATCCTCGCCGAGCACGGGATCCGCCGACTGATCGTCACCGGGGTGACCACGGAGGTGTGCGTGCACACCACCGTCCGGGAAGCCAACGACCGAGGCTACGAATGTCTCGTCCTCGCCGACTGTGTCGGCTCGTACTTCCCCGAATTCCAGCGCATCGGTCTGCAGATGATCGCCGCCCAGGGTGGCATTTTCGGCTGGACCGCGGCCGCCGAGGCCTTTCTGGCCGAGCTCTCCACCCTCGATCCCACCTCCGCCACCCCCGCACGCTGAGGAGAAGTCATGTCCACCACAGCAACCGATGCCCGTCCCGCGCCGGATCCGGACTCACCCGCGCCAGGCAAGGGCGGCGGCGGGAACCTGCCGTACTGGGTCTCCGGTGACACCAACGCCTTCTTCGGCCTCGGGTTCAACGTCCTGGTCAATGTCCTGGTGCTGACCGGCCTGATGGTCGGGGTGATCAAGCTGCCGGCCGACGACGTCTTCGGCACCATCCTGCCGGCCCTCGGGATCGCGCTGATCGCGGGCAACGCGTACTACACCTTCCTCGGCCGCCAGCTGGCGAAGAAGGAGAACCGCACGGACGTCGCCTCGCTGCCGTACGGGCCGAGCGTGCCGCACATGTTCATCGTCGTGTTTGTCATCATGCTGCCGATCTACCTGACCACCAAGGATCCGCTGCGCGCCTGGGAAGCCGGGATCGCCTGGGCGTTCATCATCGGAATCATCGTGCTGATCGGCGCTTTTGTCGGCCCGTACATCCGCAAGTACACCCCGCGGGCGGCGATGCTCGGCACCCTGGCCGGGATCTCGATCACCTTCATCTCGATGCGCCCGGCCGCGCAGATGTGGGAGGCGGCCTGGATCGCGTTCCCGGTGCTGGCGCTGATCCTGATCGGCTTCCTGGCCGGCGTGAAGCTCCCCGGCAACTTCCCGATGGGCCTGGCCGCGCTGCTGGTCGGAACGGTGATCGCCTGGGTCGGCGGATACATGGACGCGCCGGACGTGTCGGCAGCGGCCAAGGACATCGCGATCGCGGTGCCGACCTTCCAGTTCGATCTGCTGATCAACGGGCTGAAGGACGTCGCGCCGCTGCTGGCGACGGCGATCCCGCTCGGCGTCTACAACTTCACCGAGGCGATGACCAACGTGGAGAGCGCTGCGGCGGCCGGCGACAACTACAACCTGCGTGCCGTGCTGCTGGCCGACGGCACCGGCGCCGTGATCGGTTCCTGCCTCGGCTCGCCGTTCCCGCCCGCCGTCTACATCGGTCACCCGGGCTGGAAGGACGCCGGTGGCCGCACCGGCTACTCGATGGCGACCGGCACGGTGATCGCCATCATGTGCTTCCTCGGGCTGTTCGGCCTGCTCAACGCCCTGCTGCCGATCCCGGCCATCGTCCCGATCCTGCTCTTCATCGGCTTCATGATCGGCGCCCAGGCGTTCAACGCCTCGCCGAAGGTGCACGCGGCGGCGATCGTCGCGGCGTTGATCCCGAACATCGCGTCCTGGGCCACCGGTCTGATGGACAACGTCCTCGCCGCCGCCGGGACCAGCGCCGCGGAGGTCGGCTCGGACAAGATCCTCGGTGCCGGCGTGGTTTACGACGGGCTGAAGATCCTCGGCGAGGGAGCGATCCTGGCCGGGTTGGTGTTCGGCGCGATCGTTGCCTTCATCATCGACCGGCGGTTCCTGCAGGCCGGCATCTTCGCCGTGTTCGGCGCGGTGCTGTCCTGGATCGGGCTGATCCACGGCGAGAAGGTGGAATGGGCAGCCAACCCGCAGGTGACGCTCGGCTACCTGTTCATGGCGGTAACCCTGTTCGCCTTCATGGCCCTCAAGCTGGACCCGTTGGACGAAAACCGTGAGGTGGCCGTCGACTGAGAAATCGGGTTAGCCCCCGCGGGGCTCGCGGGGGCTAACCCGATTCACTTGACCTCACGGCGAAGCAGGCGGAGGGTGCCGAGGATCAGCGGGATGACCGTCCAGACCAGGACGGAGGTCGCGACCTTGGCCCAGCCTTCGCCGTGCACGTCCCCGCGCGACAGTGGCTCCATCGTGACGTTCAGGTCGAGCCAGCCCGCGACGTCCTGGATGGCAGTGATCAGGGAGGTCAGGATCTGCCAGACGGTCGGCAGCATGAAGTAGAGCACGATCGCCAGCGGGGTATTCATCAGCAGCATGCCGAATCCGACGCCCATCAGCACGCCCAGCACCTGAAACACCAGAGCCTGGCCGAGGTTCGCCGCCGGCAGGCTCCAGCTGCCGCCGCTGTCCCGCAGCAGGATGCCGAGGGCGTTGCCGAGAACCGAGAACAGCAGGCTGACGACCAGGGAGAGCGCGGCGAAAATGCTTGCGGCGGCCAGCTTCGCGATCACGATCCGATGCCGCTCCGGCACCAGCGTGAACGTGATCAGGGCGGTGCGCTGTGACCACTCGCTGGTCACGGTGAGGATTCCGAGCACCGGCAGCAGGACGCCGACCGGGTAGAGCGACAGGGTGAAGTAGCCGCTCAACGTCCGCGCATCGGCGTCCCCCCAGATCAACTGGATGATCACTGCAGCCAGCGAGATCAGCACGATGCTCACCAGCAGCCAGAACCCGGCTCGAGTGTCGATCATCTTGCGCATCTCGACCACGGTGAGCCGGGCCCAGCTGGGCCGGGTGGGCGGTGTCGCGAAACCGTCCGGGTCGGACCAGTCCGGGCGAGACAGCGTTGAGGAGCTCATCGGGACACCTTCTCGTCGGTCTGATCGGCACTGGCTTCTGCCCTATTGGCGCTGGTCCCGGTCAGGGAGAGGAACAGTTCCTCCAGGCCACCACCGTCGGCGGCGCGCAGTTCGGTCAGTACGGCGCCCACGGCGGCGGCCGCCTTACCGACCTCAACCGGCTCGACGTCCACCAGCAGCGCGCCGTCCGGCGCCGGGGTGAAGGCGATCCCGGCCCGGACCAGGGCGGCCGCGAGCGCGCTCGGGTCCAGGCCGCGGACCAGCGTCCCGGAACCGGCCAGCAGCTCGACTTTGCTGCCGTCGGCGGCGATCTGGCCGTTCCCGATCATCACCAGGTGATCGGCGATCGCCTCGACCTCACGCAGCAGGTGCGAGGAGAGCAGGACCGTGCCACCCCGATCGGCGAAATCCCGCAGCAGCCCACGCATCCAGAAGATCCCCTCGGGATCCAGGCCGTTCGCCGGTTCGTCCAGCACCAGCACCGAGGGATCGCCGAGCAGGGCGTGGGCGATGCCGAGGCGCTGGCGCATCCCGAGTGAATAGTCGCCGACCCGCTTGCCGGCGGCATCGGGTGCCAGGTCGACCAAGTCCAGCAGCTGCGTGACCCGCGACCTCGGGACGCCCAGCACGATCGCGGCCAGGTTCAGCACCTCCCGACCGGTGCGGCCGGCGTGCTGGGCCGAGGCGTCGAGCAGAACCCCGACCTTCCGGCCCGGGTTGACCAGCTTTCGGTAGGGCACCCCGTCAATCGAGGACGACCCCTCGTTCGGCGGGGTGAGCCCGCAGAGGATCCGCATCGTGGTCGACTTGCCGGCGCCGTTCGGCCCGAGGAACCCGGTCACGGTGCCTGGCTCGCACTGGAAGCTGACGTCCTTGACCGCCAGTTGGCTGCCGTAGCGCTTCGTCACGTGCTCCACTGAGATCATGCGATCCAGTCTGCGCTGTTGGCGGGATTTGCGCGTCAGCCGACAGACGGTCACCGAGTAGACCAAAGTCATCGCGGCCGCGACCGCGGTCGGTGGTGCGGTGGCGAAGGTCCCGATTACGGTGAGGAACTATGACCACCGACCGGCCGCTTCCCGATCACCCGGGACTGCTGCCGGCCGCCCTGCTCGGCCGGTCGCTCGATCCGCGGGGCCGCCCGCCACGCCGCTCCGGCCGGGATTGGTTCATCGACGTCGTGGCCTTCTTCCTGGCCCTGACGGTCGGCGGGGTGATCTTCTACGCCACCCCGGATCGGACCACGGTGCCGGCGATCGTGCTCTGGCTCGACGTGATCGCCGGCCTGGCGTGCTGTGTGGCCCTGTGGTGGCGTCGCCGCTGGCCGGTGGAGCTCGCCGTCGGCATGGCCCTGGTGGCGACGTTCTCCTCGCTCTCCGTGATCGCCTGTCTGATCGCGCTGTTCACCGTGGCCGTACACCGGCCGACTCGGGTGGTCGCCTGGATCGGCGCGCTGAACCTGGCTTCGGGCACCGTCTTTACGGTGATCCGGCCGGATCACACCACCCCCTTGGCCGTGACCGCGGTGATCGGTCTGCTGGCCACGACCGGCACGATCGCCTGGGGAATGCTCGTCCGGGCCCGGCGCCAGCTGGTGATGTCGCTGCACGAGCGAGCCGAACGCGCCGAGGCCGAGCAACAGCTGCGGATCGGCCAGGCTCGCCAGCTGGAGCGCAACCGCATCGCCCGGGAGATGCACGATGTCCTCGCCCACCGGATCTCGCTGGTCAGCATGCATGCCGGCGCCCTGGAGTTTCGAGCGGAGGCGGTCGGTGGCGAGGTCGCCCGGTCGGCCGCGGTGATCCGCAGTAGCGCCCATCAGGCGCTGGAGGACCTCCGCGAGGTGATCGGGGTGCTGCGGGACGGTATCGACGACGCACCCGAGCGCCCGCAACCCACGCTGGACGACGTCCCCTGTTTGATCAAGGAATCCCAACAGGCCGGAATGCACGTCACCCTCCGGTTCGCGTTCACCGAGACCGACGACGGCCTTCCCTTGAGCGTCGGGCGGACCGCGTACCGGATCGTCCAGGAAGGACTGACCAACGCCCGAAAGCATGCCCCGGGCGCCGCGGTCACGGTTGACCTGGAAGGCAGTCCCGGCCCCGGACTGACGGTGGAGATCCGAAGTCGCCGACCGATCGAGGCCCGGATCGGCCCACAGATTCCGGGCGCTGGGCAGGGGTTGGTCGGCCTGGCCGAGCGGGCCGACCTGGCCGGCGGACGACTCGAACACGGCCGACTGCCGGACGGCGACTTCCGGCTCGGAGCCTGGTTACCGTGGCCAGTATGAGCGAATCGTGGCCAGTATGAACGTTGAGCCAGGGGTGGACCGACCGATCCGGGTGCTGATCGTGGACGACGACGCCCTGGTCCGGGCGGCGCTGACGATGATGCTGGCCGGTAGCGACCAGGTGCTGCTGGTCGGCGAGGCGGGCGACGGCAACCAGGTGGCCGCCGCCGTCCGTGAGCATGCCCCGGACGTCGTCCTGATGGATATCCGGATGCCGCGGATGGACGGCCTCACCGCCACCGAACTGCTCTGCCGGGAGCCGTCGCCGCCCCAGATCATCATCCTGACCACGTTTGATGCGGACGAGTACGTGTTGCGTGCGGTGCGCGCCGGGGCGAGCGGGTTCCTGCTCAAGGACACCCCGCCGGCCGAGCTCGTCCGGGCGATCCAACTGGTCGCGGCGGGCGACGCGATGCTCTCCCCGGCCGTCACCCGGAAGGTGTTGGCGCACGTCACCGATCCGGCCGGATCGGCCGGAGCCACCCGGCGTTCCCGGGCGAAGGGCCTGCTGGCCGGGCTCACCGACCGGGAACGCGAGGTGGCCGTGGCTGTCGGCCAGGGCAAGTCGAATGCCGAGATCGGCGCCGATCTGTACATGAGTGTGGCCACCGTGAAGGCACACGTCTCCCGGCTGCTGACCAAGCTGGAGCTGAACAACCGGGTCCAGGTGGCCCTGCTGGCGCACGACTCCGACCTGGCCTGAGGCCCCGGTTCAAAGTTTCTTCTCCACCATGTCGATCGGTGGTCGCGCCGTTCGTGGAGGTGATACGGGACTGACGCAGCGGGCGTCAGACCTCCTCACCGAAGGAGAACGGACGATGCGCCAGAACCTCGAAACCAAGGCTGTTCCTGCTGATCACACGGAGTGCACCCCGGCAGATCGGGTCACGAAGTCGCTGCTCGGCTATGGCGTGATCGCCGGCCCGGTGTACGTCACCGTGTCCCTGGCCCAGGCGTTCACCCGGGACGGCTTCGATCTCACTCGGCATGCGTGGAGCATGCTGGCGAACGGCGAGCACGGCTGGATCCAGGTCGCGAACTTCGTGCTGACCGGCCTGATGGTGATCGCTTTCGCGGTCGGGCTGGGCCGGGCCCTGCGGCCGGGCATCGGGGCGCGCTGGGCTCCCCGCCTGGTTACCGGGTACGGCGTCAGCCTGATTGTCGCCGGGGTGTTCCGGGCTGACCCGGCACAGGGATTCCCGGTCGGGACGCCGGAGGGCGCAGGGCCGATCTCCTGGCACGGCCTGCTGCACTTCGCGGCCGGTGGGATCGGCTTCACCTGCCTTGCGATCGCCGGATTCGTCGTCGCGCGCAGGTTCGCGGCAGAGGGTCGGCCGGGCTGGGCGCTGTACTCGCGGATCACGGCCGTGGTGTTCCTGGTCGGGTTCGGGATGCTGGCCTCCGGCGGCGGCACCCGGGTGACCATTGTGGGTTTCACCGCCGCCGTCATCCTGATCTGGGCCTGGATGACCGCCGTTTCCGTGGACCGCTACGGCATCGTTGCCCGCGGCACCGACCGATAGAACGAGGAGATCTGCCATGCGATACATCACCCTGCTCAAGAGCGCTCAGCCGACCGAAGGTCCGCCGCCCGGATTGCTGGAGGGCATCATGGAATTGGGCGCGCAAGCCACCGCCGCCGGCGCGTTGCTCGACACCGCGGGCCTGGCGCCGAGCGCCAGTGGGGCCCGGGTCCAGCTCAGCGCGGGCAACCTGAGCGTGATGGACGGACCCTTCACCGAGGCCAAGGAATACATCAGTTACGCCCTGTACCAAGTGCATTCGAAGGAGGAAGCGGTGGAGTGGGCGTCCCGGTTCATGAAGCTGCACCAGGAGCTGTGGCCCGGCTGGGAGGGCGAGGTGGAGATCCGCAAGGTCTTCGGCCCCGAGGACTTCGCTCCACCGACCTGACCGTCGATACGCCATCGCGATCGCAACGGGTCTCCGGGACTACTGGTTCCGGGGACCCGTCGTGGTTTGATCGAGGGTATGCAGGCTTCACAGCCGGACGAGGGGGTGCGGGCCGACGCCGTCCGGCGGGCGGTGGAGGCGGTCTGGCGGATCGAATCCGGGCGACTGATCGCCGGGCTGGCGCGGGTCACCCGCGATCTCGGTCTGGCCGAGGAACTGGCCCAGGATGCCCTGGTCACCGCCCTCGAGCTGTGGCCGCGCACGGGGATACCGCCGAACCCGGCCGGTTGGCTGGCGACCACGGCGAAGAACCGAGCGATCGACGTCCACCGTCGTACTGCCGTCCATGATCGTAAACTGGAGATCATCGGCCGCGAAACCGGTGACCACCACGATCCGTTCGCCGCCGAGGTGGACGATGCCCTGGACGACCACATCGGCGACGACCTGCTCCGGCTGATCTTCACCGCCTGTCATCCGGCGCTGCCGATGGACTCCCGAGTGGCTCTGACTCTGCGCTGCCTGGGCGGTCTTTCGACGGACGAGATCGCCCGGGCGTTCCTGATCCCGCAGGCCTCGGCCGCGCAGCGAATCGTCCGCGCCAAGCGCACGCTGACCGCCAAGAACGTGGCCTTTGAGTTGCCCGGACCGCAGGAGCTCGCCGAGCGACTGGCGTCCGTCCTGGAGGTGGTGTTCCTGATTTTCAACGAGGGTTATTCGGCGACGGCGGGCGCGGACTGGATGCGACCGGCGCTGTGCGAGGAGGCGTTGCGGCTGGGGCGGATCCTGGCCGGGCTGGTACCTGCAGAACCCGAGGTGCACGGATTGGTTGCGCTGATGGAGATCCAGGCCTCGCGGTCGGTGGCCCGGATCGGGCCGGACGGAGCGGCGGTGCTGCTGCCCGATCAGGACCGGCGGCTGTGGGACCGGTTGCTGATCCGGCGCGGGCTCGAAGCGCTGGCTCGGGCGGAGTCGGTAGCCCGGACCGGGGCGGGGGCCGATCGGGCCTTGATCGGGCCGTACACCCTGCAGGCAGCCATCGCTGCCTGCCATGCCCAAGCGGCCACCGTCGAGGACACGGACTGGGCCGGCATCGCGAATCTGTACGGATTGCTCGGCCGGCTCTGGGCCTCCCCGGTGGTCGAGCTCAACCGGGCCGTCGCAGTAGGGATGTCGGCCGGGCCGGCGGCAGGCCTGGCGATCGTGGACGCTCTGGTCGAGGCGGGCGCTCTGACCGACTATCCGCAGCTGCCGGCCGTGCGGGGTGATCTGCTGGCAAAGCTGGGCCGCGCCGAGCAGGCCCGCGCCGAGTTCGAGCGGGCAGCCGAGCTCAGTCGAAATGCCCAGGAGAGCGCCATATTTCGAGGCCGAGCAGGCTCCCTCTGATAACCCTGGGCGAACGCTAGCGCAAGGCCGAGTACTGGGACACGCTGTCTTTCGCGGAGAAGCGCCGGCCGGCTTCGGCTGTGGCGAAGGCAGCGATCACGTTTCGGGTGATCCGAGTGACCACCCGCTTGGTCTTCTCGTCGAGCCGGACGGCCTTGCCGGATCGGCTGGTGCACGCGCCGGTCAGGGCACAGGCCCAGCGGCCGGTGCCGGCTGCGAACACCCCGGCTCCGGACGGACGGACCAGGTAGACGCCGCTCTGCGGGACGGGCCCGGCCGGCGACGGGCACGCGGTCTGGGCGAAGGAGAGCACCTGCATCGGATGTGGGCTGCCGGTGGCGGAGGTGGACGCGCGGTCCACCCGGTCGAAGATCAGGCCGGGCAGAACGTCGTCCGTCTGCACCCCGGTGCCGCGATACCCCCACCAGTCGGCATTGCTGACCACCCACCCGGCGCCCGCCGCGCCGGTGCCGCTGGGCTTGGTGGAACAACTCGGACGCAGTCCGGTGAGCTGGACCGAGGTGGCCGGTTTCGCTCTGCTGATCTGAAGCGCCCGGCCGGCATCGACCAGGCGGACCTGCCGGGCGCCGGTGCCGGCACCGAAGAAGGCGAGGTTGGTCCCGGCCTCACCGACCGCGCGGACCGCGGTTCGCAGGGACGCCGTCCAGTATTGGCTGTCGCCCCCGACCAGCACCGCCGCGGCGCCCGTGAGCAGGGCCGGATCTGTAGCAACGTCGTAGTCGGTGAGGAATCCGAGCCGTTGCCCGGAGCGCTCGGCGAGCTGGACGATCCCGGCGTCGTTCGGCAGGAACCCGGCCGACCCGTAACCGTCGGCATACGGCCGGTTGAACGAGACTGTCGGCAGAGCGGTGCGCCCGGTGCTGGCGGGGGCCGCGGGCCTGTTCTCGGCCTGCCAGGTCAGGGGCGAGGTCAGGACGACGATCCGGCCCCGGCTGTCGGCGCTGCGCACGGTCAGTGGCAGGTACCGGCTGGCCGCACCCTGATCGAGGCGCAGCAGGTAGTGACCCTCCGGCCAGCCGGTGGTGTCGGCCAGGCCCCGGGCCTGCCAGTGACCCGGGTCGGCGGTCTCCGGCTGTGCCCGCAGCGTGCCCTGCCAGACCTGACGGGCGCCCACGCCGTCGTACCAGCCGATCCGCAGCGCCCGGATCCGTACCGGCCCGTCAGCATTGACCGAGAGCGGAACCGGCTGCCCGGGCAGCACCGAGACCGCGCCCGCGTAGCCTGCCAATCCGGCCTTGGTGCCCCGAGCCCGGCTGATCCGCCAGCCCGGAGTGCCTTCGCGCTGGTTCTCCGCCCGCACGTCGAAGGTCGCTGCGGTGCCGGGAGAGGTGGGATCAGGACGGGAGATGATCAAGGCACCGCGCGGCTCGTTGACCGGTTCGCCGGAATCGCCGCTGCCACCGACCGCCGCCACGGCCGCACCCATCCCGACCAGGATGACGACGGACAGCACGCGCAGCGAGGGCACGAGAGGAGATTGTGTCGGGCTTCAGCCGGACAGCGGTAATCGTGGGTACACCCTCAGTGCCCGCTGGGGCACTGTGAGCAGGCTGACAGCGGAATGATGTGGATCAGAGCTGGCGAACCTACGGGTACGTAGGTTACGGTTACGTAGGCAACGGCGCACGAGGCGCTACAGCCCTCGCCGCTCACCCGATGATCAACCTCGACAGGGGTGTCCGAATGACTGCACCAACGAGCACCGCCACCGGCTCTCAACCCGAGCCCGCCGGAGCCGACGCCCGCACGGCTGCCGCCACCTCCGCCACCTCCGCCGCTTCCGGACGGACGGGCAAGAAACCACGACGTGAAGCCCCGCCGCTGACCTACGGTCGCAAGGGCAACATCGAGATCGCCTTCCTCTGGTTCTTCGTCACCTCGCCGTTCATCGCGCTGGCCGTCATCGTGCCGCTGGCCTGGAAGTACAACCTGCTCTCCTGGGTCGACGTCGGCCTGTTCATCCCGTTCTACCTTTTCACCGCCATCGGCGTGACGGTCGGCTTCCACCGCTACCTGACCCATGGCGCGTTCAAGGCGAAGCGCTGGCTGCGGATCACCCTCACCCTGGCCGGGACGATGGCGATCGAGGGCGCGCCGATCCGCTGGGTCGCCGACCACCGCCGACACCACCAGTTCGCCGAGGAAGAGAACGACCCGCACTCCCCCTGGCGCTTCGGCGAGAGCGTGAGCGGGCTGGCCAAGGGCATGATCTGGGCCCACACCGGCTGGCTGTTCACCCGGGAGAACACCAACGCCCGGCGGTTCGCCCCGGACCTGGTGGCCGACAAGGACGTGCGCTGGTTCCAGAAGAACTTCGCGCTGATCATGATCCTCAGCCTCGGCCTGCCGACCCTGCTCGGCGGTCTGATCACGATGTCCTGGAAGGGCGCGCTGACCGCCTACATCTGGGCCGGTCTGGTCCGGATCGGCTTCGTCCACCACATCACCTGGGCCGTGAACTCGGTCTGCCACGTGATGGGCGAGCGGCCGTTCAAGACCGGCGACAAGGCCACCAACGTCTGGTGGCTGGCCATCCTGAGCATGGGCGAGTCCTGGCACAACCTGCACCACGCGGACCCGACCTGTGCCCGGCACGGCGTCGACAAGGGCCAGATCGACATCTCCGCCCGGGTGATCTGGTTCTTCGAGAAGATGGGCTGGGCCTGGAACGTGCGCTGGCCGAAGGCCGACCGGCTGGACTCCAAGCGGATCGAGCAGCCCGAGCCCGCCTCGGTCTGAGGCTCGCGGAATCCCCCACACCGGTTGCGGTGTGGGGGATTCTTTTCATTCATCCAGGGGTTCCCTCAGCCATGGACATCACCCAGGCCTTGGACTACGTCAGAACGAACAGTCATGCGGTGCTGAGCACCCTGCGCAAGGACGGAACTCCGCAACTGTCGCCGGTGACGGTCGGGGTGGACGCCGAGGGCCGGGTGGTCATCTCCACCCGGCAAACCGCGGTCAAGACGAAGAACCTGCGCCGCGACCCGCGGGCCTGGGTCGCGGTCTTCGGCCCGGCGTTCTACGGCCCGTGGGTGCAGCTCAGCGGCCCGGTGGAGATCGTCGACCTGCCGGAGGCGCTGCCCCTGCTGGTCGACTACTACCGCTCGATCTCCGGCGAGCACCCGGACTGGGACGAGTACCGCGCCTCGATGGTCCGCGACCAGCGCTGCCTGATCCGGATCACCCCGACCGCCGCCGGCCCGAACATCAGCGGCTAGCTGGTGGTGCCGTCGGCGGCGATCCGGGCGAAACCGGTGAAGGGGGCCAGGGCGGGCGGCAGCACGATCGAGCCGTCAGGTTGCTGGCCCTGCTCCAGGATGGCGGCCATGGTCCGGCCGATCGGCAGGCCGGAGCCGTTCAGGGTGGCCACGAACTCGCGCTTGCCGTCCGGCGTCCGGGTCCTGATGTTGGCCCGCCGAGCCTGGAAGGTGCCGCAGTCCGAGCAGGAGGAGATCTCCCGGTACTGGTCCTGGCCGGGCAGCCAGACCTCGATGTCGTAGGTCATCTGCGAGCCGAACCCGGTGTCACCGGCGGCGAGCAGGATCACCCGGTGCGCCAGGCCGAGCGCCTGCAATACCGCTTCCGCGTGGCCGACCAGATTCTCCAGCTCGGCCTGCGAGTCCTCGGCGCGGCAGAACCGGACCAGCTCCACCTTGGCGAACTGGTGCAGCCGGATCAGGCCGCGGGTGTCCCGGCCGTACGACCCGGCCTCCGAGCGGAAGCACTGCGTCCACGAGGTGTAGGCCAGCGGCAGGTCGGCCGGCTCGATGATCTCGTCGGCGTGCAGGTTGGTCAGCGGTACCTCGGCGGTCGGGATCAGGTACAGCTCCCGGTCGCCCGCCGACGTCTTGAACAGGTCCTCTTCGAACTTCGGCAGCTGTCCGGTGCCGATCAGCGCCGCGGGCAGCACCAGGTACGGCAGGCCGAACTCGGTGTACCCGTGCTTGCGGGTGTGCAGGTCGAGGAAGAACGACGCCAGGCCGCGCTCCAACGCTGCACCGGCACCACGGGCCACGCTGAACCGCGGACCGGCCAGCTTGGTGGCCCGGACGAAGTCCAGGATCCCGGTCCGCTCGCCAAGCTCCACGTGATCGAGCGGGGCGAAGTCGAAGACCGGCGGCGTGCCCCAGCGCCGGATCTCCACCGCGTCGCCGTCGGCGAACCCGTCCGGCAGCGCGTCGAGCGGCAGGTTGGGGATGCCGAGCAGCAGGTCACGCAGTTCGGTCGCGGCCTGCTCGTGCTCCACCTCGACGGCCCGGATCTCGTCCTTCAGCTCGCGGGCCCGCTCCTTCAGCGCCGTCACGTCACCGCCGGACCGGGCGGCGAGCCCGACCTCCTGCGCGACCCGCTTCGACTCCGCACGCAGATCGTCGGCCAGCTTGATGCTGGTGTTGCGCCGGGAGAGCAGCGCCTCCAGAGCAGCGAGGTCAAGCCGGTAGCCGCGACGGGCGAGCCGGCGGACCGACTCGGTGCCCGGGTCGAGCAGGGCACGGGGGTCGTGCATGAGGAGAACCTTCCAACGCAGGTGGATAGGGCGACAGATCCGCTTGATAGCTGTTCAGGACGGTAGCAAGAACGCTCAGGCGGCGAAGAGCAATATCAGCCCGGTGCAGGTCAGCGTCACCATCAGGATGAGCAGCGGCACCTGCCCGATCACCGCGACCGCGCGAGGGAACAGCCGGACCGCGCGGTCGTGCGCCAGCACCACACCGACCACGTGCCCGGTGACCACCGCCAGCACCTGGATCGCGGCCACCAGCGCGGGAGTGATCAGCGCCGAGTTGGGAGTCCGCCCGGCCAGCCCGAACCAGTCGGCTCCGGTACTCAGCGGATCGCCGAGCTTGGCCAGCCCGCGCTGCCCCTCGTAGACGAAGAGCGTGTAGTAGTGCGCCACCACATAGCCGAGCGCGACCGGGACCACGGAGTGCACAAACGCCACCGGCATCCCCCGCCCGGACTCCCCCGCCAACCGGCCGGCCATCGTGGTGCAGGCCACGTACAGCGCGGTGAGCAGCAGGATGACGCCGAGCAGGGCGCCGGTCTCCAGCAGCATCCGGGGCGTCGCCGCGCTCTGCACGTAGGTCTGCCAGTCCGGCGATCCGGAGAAGCCGTCGTAGGCGGTGGAGCCGAGCATCACCATCACGGTCGCGATCAACCCGGGCGCCGGTTCCAGCGCATCCAGGCCGGCCAGCGGCGAACGCAGCACCCGGGTGCCGTCGGCTCGTCGTCCGAGCACTGAGAACCGGCCGAACAGCCCGGACCAGGTCTCGAACGCGTCGCCCCGGTCGAACCAGGTCGAGCCGTAGATGAAGGCGGCGAACAGGTGCAGGACGGCGTAGAGCCCGATCGTCACCCGGAACGTGGTCAGCGTCGCGTTGTCCGGGTAGATCAGCTCCATCCAGGTGAAGGCGAACAACCCGATCGCGGACGGCCAGTAGCCGATCCCGGGCGGCAGCGGCCACAGACCCTGCGCCGGATCGAGCCGGGCCAGCCGGTTGATCCCGGCGTGGATCGCGCGCAACGGATTGAGCTGCCGCCAGACCGGGCCGAACAGCACCGACACCACGACCAGCCCGACCCAGAGGAAGACGTAGACCAGCCAGGGCAGCGGGTTGTTGGCGTCGTCCTTGCCGAACACCAGCACCAGCAGCACGTAGCCGGTGATCAGCAGGGTCAGGGCCCGCTTCAGCCAGCCGAAGGCGGCGCTGTCCAGGGCTCGATTCGCCGCGGCCGACAGCGGACGACCGGCCTGAGCGCCGTTCAACCTGGGGGTTGTCCAGAGCAGGCCGAGCGCCACGAACGAGACCAGGACGGCGAACGCCGCACCTGCTACCGCCCAGCCGAACGGGAGTGGGAGGTCCTCCCGACCGCCGACACCGTGGGCCAGGAGCGTCTTCATTGTGGATATTGAACAGGACGACGCCGACCCCGCTCGACATCGGGCTCCCCGGGCGGACGATTGCGGCCAGACTGGGGGCGTGGTAACCGACCCCTGTGCCCAGGAGACCCTGACCGCGCCGGACGGCGCCCAGCTGACCGCCTGTGCCCACGGCGGGCACATCCTGGGCTGGACGCCGGCCGGTGGACGGCCCCGGCTGTGGCTGAGCCCGACCGCCGAGTGCGGTCCCGGCCTGGCCATCCGCGGCGGGATCCCGGTGATCTTTCCGCAGTTCGCCGGCCGCGGCCCGCTGCCGAAGCACGGGGTGGCACGCAATCGCGGCTGGCAGGTGCTGGAGCGACCGAGTGTCGTAGCTGCCGAGAGCGCGGCACTGTGGCAGGCCAGGCTCACGGACGACGCCGCCACCCGGGAGATCTGGCCGCACCGGTTCGAGCTCACGCTGACCGCCCGGGCCGAGGGCGACCGGTTGGACACCACCCTCACCGTCCGGAACACCGGTGAGGTCGACTGGGCGTTCACCGCCGCGCTGCACACCTATCTGGCGCTCGGCGATCCGGGCGCGCTGATCCACGGGCTGGGCGGCCGGACGGCCGAGGACAACGCGGCCGGCGGACAGCCGATCACGCTGGGCACGGCCGGGGCGGCGCTGCCGGCCACCGCACCTCGGGATGTTGCGGTGCTGGGCGCGGGCGGACCGCTGACGCTCGACGATCCCGTCCTCGGCCCGCTGATCGTCACCGCCGAGGGCTTCGGCGACCGGGTGATCTGGAATCCCGGACCGGGACACGGGCTGGCCGACGTCCCGGATGGCGACGAACGGAACTTCGTCTGCATCGAGACGGCCGAATTGACCGCCGTCAGGCTGCCCCCGGAGGGGAGCTGGAGCGCCCGCCAGACGCTTCAGGCGAGCTCTCTCTGAGCCAACGACCGACAATCGCGATACGTATTGGTAATCGCGGCTTGACCTGCAGTTATATCTGGTCGTGATTACATAGAGTGATGCCACTTTGCGAGGGTGCCTTTGGTGTGGCAGGCTCTCTCACGCACCGGCGCCGAGAGCGCCGGTGCACCAATTTTGGCCGAATTGGATCAAGCTCGATTCGCCCCGGACGGCGGCGAAAGCTAGGCCGCAGAACCGAGATACTCTTCCCAGGACGGCTCGCGGACGTCGGCCCCGCGGACCACCCAGGCGGGACCGCGCGGAGCCCTCGGCCGGACGGACATCGTCCAACCCATCTCCTCCGGCGTCCGGTTCCCCTTGACGTTGTTACACCGCACGCAGCAGGCGACCAGGTTCTCCCAGCTGTCCCCACCGCCACGACTGCGCGGCAGCACGTGGTCGATGGTGCTGGCGTGCCCCTCGCAATAGGCGCAGCGGTGCTCGTCCCGGCGCAGCACGCCCCGGCGGCTGACCGGAACGGCCCGCCCGTGCGGTACCCGGACATAGCGAACCAGCAGGATCACCGAGGGCCTCGGCAGCACCAGCGACTCGCTGATCACCGGCCGTGGCCCGTCCGCGACAACAACCGCCTTGCCCGCTAGCACGAGCACGATCGCGCGGCGGAAGGAGACCACGGCCAGTGGTTCATAGCCGGCGTTGAGAACCAGGGTTCGCATCTCAGCCCACCTCCCGGACGGCGAAAGGCGCCGTCCCTGTCGGAACGACGCCCTTCAGCCCACGCAGGCTTGCGTGGGGTATCTCGACCTCCGAACAGGCGAGCGCGGCGAGGACGCTGCGGATGGCGTTCGACATCGCTACCTCCTCGACGGGTGCAACTGCGCTCACTCGGAAGAATAGGCGCCTTGTGCGCCGCAGATCACTCCCTTTCTGCCAGGGATCTGCGTTCCGTAGGTCACGGACACGCAAAAGTTGGGCAAACGTCGAAGGCCCCGCCAACCTGGCGGGGCCTTCGTGGCTCGAGTTCGAGCCGTCAGAGCACCCGGCCGAAGACGACGTTGCTCGTCCAGATCTCGCGCTTGCTGAACGACTTGCCCTGGCGACCGGCGTCGTAGAACTGGTTGCCACCGGCGTAGGCGCCCACGTGATAGGCCGCGCCGCCGGAGACCATGAACACCAGGTCACCCGGGCGGGCCTCGGAGCGGGAGATCCGCTTGCTGGCCAACATCTGCTGATTGGCAGTGCGCGGCAGGTGCACGCCGATCTGGTTGTAGATGTACTGCATGGCCGCGGAGCAGTCCCAGCCTCTCGGCGACGTTCCGCCGTACCGGTAGCTGACTCCGAGGTACCGGGAGGCCACGGCTAGCACCGAGGACCCCTTGGCACCGCCGAAGCCACCGATGTAGGAGGATGTCTGGCCGTCCTGGCTGAGACCGGTCTGAGTTCTGATCACTTTTGGTACCGCCCGAAACGCGCTGTTCTCGAATAAAACCATCGCGGCCACAGGGGCCGTCAGCGGAGCCGCACTGCTCTGCACGTTGGCCTGAGCGGCGATCAAGCTGCTCTGGAAGGCGAGCGCGGGCCGGACCGCGATCGGAGCCGTGGCTGGCGCGGCTTCGGGGCTGGTGGCGTTGCGTCCGAATGCCGAAGCCGGCATCCCCATGCTGGCCACCAGGCCGGAGGACATTGCTAGGACGACCCCGCCGCGACCGATCGTTCCTACGTGCTCGGTCACGGCGCTGGATAATGACGAGAGCGGGGAGTTCGATCGCACAGGCGCGCGGTGACGCGCCGGAACTCGAGTTGTCACGGTCAACCTCTCCGACGCCTGCGAGGTCAGCTGTCGGGTTCGGGTGGGAGAAACACCCGGCCGCTGGATCGCTCGAAATCGAGCGATCGTCCCGGCTTCACCCCAAGGAGCGTCTCGCGACGCCCCGAATGTGGGTCCCCCGCCTCTGCCATGCGGTGTGGTACGACCCCATGGGCGGTGGCAGAGCTCGGCGTCCACCCGGGGGGCTTCTCGGAGGGGGAGAAGCGTTCGCGAAGCTACAGGAATCCGGGACCAGATGTCACGTCTGGGTCACAACGTCGCCGCAAATCTTTACAGAAAGTCACCGACATCATCCGTACGGGTGATGTCGGACACTTTGAAATGCCGAGGCGACCAACGACGAGGTCCGTGACGATTCAGACGGCCTGGACGAAAACATGTCGGGCGACATCGGCCAGCAGCGCGATGCCGCCGGGCTCGTTGCCGGCCGGGTGACGCAGGCTCAGCGGCTGGTGGAGCACGTTGACCAGATATCCGGTCGGCGTGCGCTCGGCCGACACCCGGGATCCGGGAACCATCCCGGCCCCCTGCAACCGTCGCATCAGGTCGACGTCAATCTGCAGTCGCTCCCCCAGCCGCCGGATCAGCAGGCCGGGATCGGCAGCCTTGCCGGCTCCGGTGATCAGGGTGGTACCCGGCTCGGCGTCGGCCTTGATCGCACCCAGGGCGACCGCGTCCGGCAGGCTGAGCACACCGTCGCGGAAGGCACCGGGCTCGGACAGTGGGCCACCCAGCTCCTCCAGACCCGGGATCGGATTGCCGTAGGGGCTCTCCAGCGGGTCCTTGAGCATCGCGAGCAGCTTCTCTTCGACGTGGTCGCTCATCACGTGCTCCCACCGGCAGGCCTCGTCGTGCACGAGTTCCCACTCCAGGCCGATGACGTCGAGCAGCAGTCGCTCGGCCAGCCGGTGCTTGCGCATCACCCGGGTGGCCTTGGATCGGCCGGCCGGGGTCAGCTCGAGGTGACGGTCACCCGAGACATGCAGCAGACCGTCCCGTTCCATCCGGGCCACGGTCTGCGAAACCGTCGGCCCGGAGTGGCCGAGGCGCTCGGCAATCCGGGCTCGAAGGGGGACAACACCCTCTTCTTCGAGCTCGAAGATCGTCCTCAGGTACATCTCGGTGGTATCGATGAGATCGCTCACCACCCCATTGTCCGCCCCAACAGCGCTTCGGCACACCTTCGGCGTGAGTCGGGTGTTTTTAGGGCGGGTATTTCGAGACAGGCAACAGCCCGCAGGGTGCCGGTAAAGGCGATGCCGTGCCGGACGAAGCACGGCCCCTGCGGGCTGCGGTGACTGCCTGGAACTCGCCGGCCGGTGTCCGGCCGTCGATAACTCCGAATCGGAGACCCGATCAGGAGCAGTCCGTCCTGGTACAGCGGCTAGCGGGCAGCCACCTCACGCGTCCAATTGATACTCACGCTTTGGACCACCTCCTTCCTCGTGTTCCTGAACGGTACGTCGAGCAAAGGCCGCCCGGCAACCGCTTTTCGTGGAGAGCGGAATCGGCACGGAATCAGCCGCGACCGGGAATTTTCTGTCGGGCCATATGTCGGTTATTGGTAGAGCACGGTGGTGTCGGCGGTGGCGAACTTCGTCCCGGCCTTGAACACCTTGGTCCGGAGCTTGGAGTTCAGCAGCGCCGCACCCTCGTCGGTGATCACGAGGCCGACGTTGCCGAGGCCCAGCTGACCAGGCCCACCGGTGAGCACCAGCCCGGAGAGGTCGACCGTGAACAGCGTGACCTTCTGCCTCGGATTCCGGTTCACCGTCGCCACCAGGCGCGGGTTCGCGTCGACGACGACAACGAAGTCCGAGACGACAACGCTCCGGAGACCGGCCAGGTTGAAGAACTGCAGTCCACCGGCGTGCACGATGTCACCGGCGAAGAAGGCCGCCGGATCGAGGGTGCCACCGACGATCGGCTGGGTGACGGTCAGGCTCAAGGTCGTCAGGTCGAGCTTGTCCAGCTTGGCCCTGCCGACCGGCAGCGGCACGATCCCGGCCGCCAGCAGCGCCTTGCCCACGGCAGGCGTGGAGACGGTAGTGGTCGAGCCGCCGGTCACGGTGACGCTGGTCGCCGTCGCGGCCCGGACGACGGCCGCCTGCCTGGGGCCGGCCGAGGCCGCAGTTGCGGAACCGATCAGCGCTGCACCGGCAACGGTCACCGAGAGCAGAACCAGTCCGCGCATTCTGAGCGCACGCATGGAAACCTCCTTCGGCGCCTCGCGGTCAGGAGCGACGCGCCTGGGTAGCGGTGTCCGACATACAAGCCCGGTCCGGATCTGATGTCTATACCCATGAGTAACTTAGGTCGAACTCGTCGGTAACCGGTCGGCCATGAGCACGAAACGTCACCAAAACGGCGGGTTTGATCACGCTTTGCTATTCGGCGACCAAGCGGCTCTCTAACCGGGCATCATCGCCACCATGACCGGCGGCACGGAAGAGATTTGGCAGGCGATCGAGCTTGCCGACGGCATGCCGCACGGCCGAGCCCGGATCGCGCTCCTCGAAGAGCTGACCGGTCGGATCGAGGACGCCGGCTGGGATCCGGAGATCGCCGCCGAGCTCGACACCGCCGTCCGCGTCTCGATGATCCCGGCCTGCCTCTACGGCGGCGAGCACCAGCGCGTGCCCGGCCTGCTCGCTCGGCTGCTGCAGCACCTGGACGCCGCCCCAGCCTGGTTCGGCCCGTGGGAACGGCACGGCGTGCTGTTCTGCTTCAACTGGGCGACCGTCGGCCTGCTCCAGCACCCCGACGTGCCGCTGGCCGAACTGGAGCGGCTGCTGGCCACGATGGCAGACCGGTTCGCGGCGGCCAGCGAGTCCCCGGCGCCGGTGCTGCGCGCCCGGTTCCTGCTCGAGCTGCACGTCCACGGCGCGGCCGCGGCCAACGGCGCCTTCGAGGCGTGGCTCGCGGCCGGGCGCAGCGAGCTGTCCGAATGTGAGGAGTGCGAGCGGGCCGAGCAGGTCCGGCAGTTCGCCGCGCTCGGCCGGCACCGGCAGGCCGTGGACCTGGCCCTGCCGGTGCTGGACGGCGGGCCGGTGGCCGGCTGCGCCGCGCAGCCGATCGCGATGATCGGCGCGGTGCTCGGATCACTGCTGGAGACCGGGCTGCTCGAGCGCGCCGCCACCGAGCACATCCGGGCGGTCCGGTTGATCCGCGGGCTGCCCGCCGGTACGTCGCCGGGGCAGCTCGGACGGGCCGATCATCTGCTGGTCTGTGCCCGCAGCGGGCGGTTGCAGCGCGGGCTCGATCTGCTCGAGGAGTGGCTGCCCTGGTACGCCACGGTCGGCCCGCCGACCAGCCGACTGGAGACCGCCGCCGCGGCCGGCCGGATGCTGCGCGGGCTGGCCGAGAGCGGTCAGGGCCCGCTGGTGCTGACCTCGGACGGTACCGGCGCGGACCCGACGACCGGTGACGAACTTGGCGCCCGGCTGGCCCACGAGGCCCGCGACCTGGGCTCCCGCTTCGACGCTCGCAATGGCACCAGCACCGTCGGTGACCTGGTGGAACAGGTCCTGGACGCGACGGCACTGCCGGACCTTCCGCTGGATGCGCTGACCCGGTCAGTGCGCAGCGCCCGGGTCCGCCCGATGCCGACCCGAACCCGGCGTGGACGCCGGGCCGCTGGTCGGGAGACCGACGCCGCGCTCCCGGCCGGCGGGCCGAGCGCACTGGCCGACGCGTTCGACGAGGCGATGCGGGCCGATGCGCACGACCGATGCGAGGCCGTCCTGACGGTGTGGCGTTCGGTCCGGGAGACGCCGGGCGCCGCCGGCGGGCCGGGCCTGACGGCGGAGGAACAGTCGGCGGCCCGGCTGGACGGCTGGCTGGCCCTGGCCGAGGTGTCCCGGCCCGGATTGGACGAACCGGCCGCCCAGCAGGCCGCGCTGGCCGCGTCGGCGCTGGCCACCGAGCGGCTACGGGCCGCCGGGCTGCCGGTCGAGGCGCTGCTGCACGAGCAGACCGGCCTGCTGGCCGCGGCCCAGGTCGGGCGGATGGATCTCGGGGTCGCGCTGCACCGGGTCGAGCAGCTCGCGATCGAGGTGGGCGAGGGTGCGGACCGCTCCGGTGCGACCGCGGGCGACGTCGGGCTGGCCCTCTCCCGGCTGGTACTGATCCGTGAGCTGGCAGCGCTGCACGGGCACGACCCCGGACCCGGTCCGACAGCCGGCGGTTCCTTGGACGGCGACCCGCTGGACGCCGGGCTCGCGGCACTCGGGTCTTCGACAAAGGACCAGCTCGATCACCAGCAACTGCGGGCGGTGTCCCGGCTGCTGCGGATCCGGGCTCGCGACGAACCGGAGGACCGGGCCATCGAGACCCTGCGGGCCGCCGTCTCGGTGCTGCCGGACGGTGTCCGGCCGCTGGAGCGAGCGCTGGCCGGGGCCGATCTGGCCGGGCTGCTGCAGGAGGTCGACCCGGCCGCCGCCCTGGTGATCTGGGACCGGGCGGTCGCCGACGCCGGGACCGTCACGTCCGCGCCCACGCTGGGCAGCCTGCTGGCCGCGAGCGCCACACTGCGGGCCGCGCTGGGCAATCCGGAGCGGGCGGCCGTGGACCTGACCCGCGCGATCCCGCTGCTGGACGAGCACGCCCCCGGACCGCTGGCGGCTCAGGCCCGGTTGGACCTGTCCCTGGTGCTGCTGGAGCTCGGCCGCGGATTTGAGGCGGCGGAGGTGGCCGAGGCCGGGCTGGCCGACCTGACCGACCTGCTCCGGACACAGAACGTGAGCCCGGACGACCTGGACGGCGGCGACGGGCGCCAAGGCGGTGGTGGCGCGGGCACCACGGCCCGGGCCGAGGTGCATGTGGCCGGCGCGCTGGCCTACGCCGCCGCTGAGGCGAACGAGTCGGTCGGGGCCACCGACCGGGCCCGCACCCTCGCCCTGCGCAGCGCGGACTGGCACCGGGTCAACCAGAACCCGGTCGCGCAGGCCGAGGCCTGGGAACTGGCCGCCGGACTCGGTGGTCCCCCGGCCCGGGTGGCCGCCGACTACGGCCGGGCAGCAGAGCTCGCCGAGGCGGGCGGTGACTGGGTCCGGGCCGCCACCTGCCGTCGGGAACGGATCATCGCCTTGAAGGACGCCGAGGGCATGGAGGCGGCACTCGCCGCACTGGCCGAGGCCGACGCCGCGCTCGGCGCCCGGGTGGACAGTCCCGCCGGGCGACATGCACCGGAGTCGGAGCAGCGGGTGGCCGGCCGGCAGCTGCACTGGCACCGGCTGGCGGTGGCCGAGCAACGGGCCCGGCTACTCGCCGTCGGCGGCCGGTTCCGGGAGGCGATGGCCGAGGTGGACGGCCTGGAACGGCAGTATCACGAACTCGGTGACGACTGGTCCGCCCGCGACCTGCTGGGTCTGCGCGGCCAGCTGCGGGCCGAGCTCAACGACCTGGACGGCGCCCTGGACGATCTGCGCCGCGCCGCCGAGGAGGCCGAGCAGGCCGGCGACCCGGCGCAGGCCCAGGGTCTGGGTGAGCGACTCGCCACCGTGCTCGGCGAGGCCGGTCGGGAAGCCGAGGCCGAGGCCGCCTGGCTCCGGTTCTCCGAGCTGAAACCGGTGTAGAGGAACCACTCTCAGGGTTCGCGGCGCTCGACCCGCCAGCCGGTGGAATCGTCCAGAGCGGGCGGGTCCTGGGTCGGAGTCGGGGTCGGGTCCTGGGTCGGGGTCACGGTTGGGGTCAGGTCCTGGACCGGGACGAAGACCAGCCGGTCGTGCAGCCGGGACGGGCGGCCCTGCCAGAACTCGACCTCAACCGGGCGGACCAGGTAACCACCCCAGTGCGGCGGAACCGGGACATCGTCCGGGCGGCCGTGATCGGGCCAGCGGGCGCCCAGCTCGGCCCAGCGCTGCTCGATCTCGGCTCGGGAGCCGACCGGCTCCGACTGGTGGCTGGCCCAGGCGCCGATCCGGGAGTCCCAGGGCCGGGTGCCGAAGTACTCGGCCGTCGCCTCGGCGCTGACCTGCTCGACCCGGCCGCGGACGCAGACCTGGCGATGCACCGGCAGCCAGGCCAGCACGATCGCGGCGACCGGATGCGCGGCCAGTTCCCGGCCCTTGCGTGAGCGGCGGTTGGTGAAGAACACGAAGCCGTCGGCGTCCACGTGCTTCAGCAGCACGGTCCGCGCGGTCGGGGCACCGGCCGCGTCCACGGTGGCGAGCGTCATCGCGTTCGGCTCGGTCACACCCGCAGCGAGGGCCTCGTCGTACCAGCGTCGAAACATCTCCAGTGGAGTCGGCGGCAGATCAACAAGATCCAGTCCTTTGTCCGCGTAGGCGATTCGCTGAGCACTAAACACCGGATCGATATGACCAGTTGCGGACAGTGACGGATTGACCGATTCGGCGTGGTCCGGAGGGTTGGACATCTCACCAGTCTGGCCTGGGGCTCGCAGCAAGACGACGATCTGCGCTGGAATGACTCCAAGCAGTACTGATGAGTTTGATCAAAAAGTTGAAGGAGTGTCGATGTCCGACTTCGTACCCGGGCTCGAAGGCGTCGTGGCCTTCGAGACGCAGATCGCTGAGCCCGATCGGGACGGCGGTTCGCTGCGTTATCGCGGGGTGGATCTCGTCGATCTGGCGGGCAAGGTCTCGTTCGGGCAGGTGTGGGGTCTGCTGGTGGACAACGCCTTCAACCCCGGGCTACCGCCTGCGGAGCCGTTCCCGCTGCCGGTACACACCGGCGACGTCCGGGTGGATGTGCAGAGTGCGCTCGCTCAACTGGCGCCGCTCTGGGGCTTTCGGCCGTTGCTCGACATCGACGCGGCGCAGGCCCGGGAGGACCTGGCCCGCGCTTCGGTGATGGCACTGTCCTTCGTCGCCCAGTCGGCCCGCGGCCAGAACATGCCGATGGTGCCGCAGCGCGAGGTCGACCGGGGCACCACGATCGCCGAGCGGTTCATGATCCGCTGGCGGGGTGAGCCCGACCCGAAGCACGTTGAGGCCGTCGACGCCTACTGGGTGTCCGCCGCCGAGCACGGGATGAACGCCTCGACGTTCACCGCCCGGGTGATCGCCTCCACCGGCGCCGATGTTGCGGCCGCGCTCTCCGGAGCGGTCGGGGCGATGAGTGGCCCGCTGCACGGGGGTGCGCCGTCCCGGGTGCTGCACATGATCGAGGCCGTGGAACGCACCGGCGACGCCCTCGGCTACGTGAAGGACATGCTCGACCGGAACGAACGGCTGATGGGCTTCGGTCACCGGGTGTACCGGGCCGAGGACCCGCGCGCCCGGGTGCTCCGGCAGACCGCCGAGCGGCTCGGCGCACCCCGGTTCGAGGTGGCCAAGGCGCTCGAGGAGGCTGCCCTGGGCGAGCTGCATGCCCGTCGGCCGGATCGGGTACTGGCCACCAACGTCGAGTTCTGGGCTGCCGTGGTGCTGGACTTCGCCGAGGTGCCGGCCAGCATGTTCACCCCGATGTTCTCCTGTGCCCGGACCGCCGGCTGGTCCGCGCACATCGTTGAGCAGAAGGCCACCGGACGGCTGATCCGGCCGTCCGCCCGATACGTCGGCGAGGGCCCGCGCGGCGTTGAGAGCGTGGCCGGCTGGGACGCCGACCGGGCGGCGAGCTGAGACCTCGACCGCGCGGAACTCGCGGCGAAAGGTGGAGCGGACCTGGCATAGCACGGCGGGCTCCGATCGTCTCCTGAGCTGGAGGTGGTCATGAATCCGCATGACGAGGGAGCGTTTCGGGTGTTTGTCGACACCCGGTCGCGGGCACTGCTGCATACCGCAAGGTTGCTGACCGGCGACGGCCATGCGGCCGAGGACCTGGTGCAGGAGTCGCTGGCTCGGCTGATCCCGCGCTGGGGGCGGGTGGCCAGCCCGGAGGCGTATGTCCGGGTGACGATGCACCGGTTGCAGATCAGCCGCTGGCGGCGGCGCGCGGTGCTCACCGAGGACACAACCGGTGAGCTGGTCGAGGGGACCCGGACCGATGACCACAGTGACGCCGTCCAGGACCGGGTGGTCCTGACCCGGGCACTGGCCCGACTCACCGCCCGGCAGCGCTCGGTGCTGGTCTGCCGGCACATCGAGGACCTGGATGAGCGCGAGACCGCGGAGCGGCTCGGGATCCGAGTCGGTTCGGTCCGCTCGATCAACCGGCGGGCGCTGCAGCGCTTGCTCGCCCTCAATCCGGAGCTGGCCGACTTCCGCCGCCGCCCGCTGGACACCAAGGAGGTCTCGCTGTGACCCAGCTCGAATCCGCCCTGCACATCCTCGCCGTCGATCGGTTCGACGAACCGGCGCCGGCCGACCTGGCCGACCGGGCACTGAGCCGGGCCCGGCAGCGCTCCCAGCGGCGCGGCGCCCTGGCGGTGATCGGCGCGGCCACCGTTGCGGCCCTGGTGGCGGTCGGCGTCACCGCCACCGCAGCCGACCAGCAACGAAACCGCACGTCGACACCGGCCGCGAGCACCCCGGTGTTCGCCCAGCCACGGATGAACGTCCTGCTGATCGGGACGGACGCGGCACCGGACCGGATCGGCGTCCGACCGGACACGATCATGCTGGCCAGCATCAACGCCAAGACCGGCGACAGCACCCTGATCAGCTTTCCGCGCAACCTCCAGGGAGTGCCGTTCCCGGCCGGTACGCCGGGCGCCAAGGCCTGGCCGAAGGGCTACACCTGTGCCCAGGACGCGTGCCTGCTGAACAGCATCTGGTTCTGGGCCGAGAACAACCCGGGTTACCGGAAGTACCGGAACCCCGGACTGACCGCCACCACCCAGGCGATCGAGCAGATCAGCGGCCTGAGCGTGGACGAGACCGTGGTGGTGAACCTGCGGGGCCTGGTGGACCTGGTGGACGCGGTCGGCGGGGTGCAGGTCACGGTCCGCGAGCGGTTGCCGATCGGCGGCAACGCCAACCCGGAGTCGCCGGACTACCAGCGGGCCGACGGCTGGATCGAGAAGGGCACCCAGCGACTGAACGGCTCCCAAGCGCTCTGGTACGCCCGGTCGCGCTGGAGCACCGACGACGACGACCGGATGCGTCGCCAGCAGTGCCTGATCACCGCGCTGACCGATCAGGTCGACGCGCGAAAGCTGGTCGCCGCCTATCCGAAGCTGGCCAAGGCGCTCAGGGGCAATCTGCTCACCTCGATCGCGGTGCAAGACCTGGGCGATTGGGTCGACCTGGCCGGTCGGATCAAGGACGCGCAGATCCAGCGGATCGGCCTGGTCCCGACGAACCCGTCGCACCCGGATTGGGTTCGGCTGCGAGCGCAGGTCACCGAGGCTGTGGCCGGAAATCCAAGGGCCTCAGCTGCCAGCGGGACGGCCACCGATCCCGGCGGTCAAGGCTGGGTGTCCGAGGGCCCGTGCTGAGCTGAGACACTGATCGCTCACCGTTCCCGAACCGAAGGTGCGTTGAATGAGTGCCTCGACCGACGCTGCCGCGATCACCATCCCGGCGGACCTGCTGCCCATCGACGGACGCTTCGGCTCCGGCCCGAGCAAGATCCGCCCCGAGCAGGTGGACTACCTGACATCGATCGCGACCAGCGTGCTCGGTACCTCGCACCGGCAGAAGCCGGTCAAGGACGTGGTGCACCGGGTCCGGATCGGGCTGGCCGAACTGTTCAGCCTGCCCGAGGGCTACGAGGTGGTGCTCGGCAACGGCGGATCCACGGCGTTCTGGGACGTCGCGGCGTTCAGCCTGGTCAGCGAGCGGGCCCAGCACGTCTCGATCGGTGAGTTCTCGGCCAAGTTCGCGCAGGTCACCGACCGGGCACCGTTCCTCGGGGCGTCCACGATCATCAAGGCCGCCCCGGGGGCGCTGGCCGCGGCGAGCGCCGAGGACGGCGTGGACGTCTATGCCTGGCCGCAGAACGAGACCTCGACCGGGGTGATGGCCCCGATCAGCCGGGTGCCGGGGACAAAGAGCTCGGCCGACGGCGGCCCGTTGATCGTGATCGATGCCACCTCCGGCGCGGGCGGGCTGCCGGTGGACGTCGCCGAGACCGACGCGTACTACTTCGCGCCGCAGAAGTGCTTCGCCTCGGACGGCGGCATCTGGCTGGCCGTGCTCTCCCCGGCCGCGCTGGAGCGGGTCGAGCAGATCACCGCGTCCGGCCGCTGGATTCCGGACATCCTGGATCTGGCCACCGCGATCGACAACTCCCGCAAGGACCAGACCTACAACACCCCGGCCGTGGCCACCCTCGCGATGCTCGCGGTCCAGGTGGAGTGGATGCTCGCCCAGGGCGGCCTGGACTGGGCCGTCTCCCGGACCCTGGACTCGTCGTCCCGGCTGTACGAATGGGCCGACCGGACCGCGTACACCACGCCTTTCGTCACCGACCCGGCCGCCCGCAGCCAGGTGGTCGGCACGATCGACGTGGACGACGCGATCGACGCCACGGTGATCACCAAGGTGCTGCGGGCGCACGGGGTGGTGGACGTCGAGCCGTACCGCAAGCTGGGCCGCAACCAGCTCCGGGTCGGGATGTACCCGGCGGTGGACCCGAGCGACGTCACCGCCCTGACCGCCTGCGTCGAGCACATCGTCAGCCAGTTGGCTTGACCTCCGCCCGGGTGGACCCGCTCGAGAGCGAACCGCCCGGCCTGCGCCGCGACGGCATCACCGCAGCCGGTTACCTGGTACTCGCCACCTGGGGCTGGTTCCTCTACGGTTTCGGCGCGCTGCTCCCGCAGCTCGGCCGGGACCAGGGGATCAGCCGGACGCTCACCGGCGTGCACAGCGTGATGATGGCCATCGGCGCGCTGCTGGCCGGGGTGTTCGCCGTGCCTCTGGTCCGGGCCCTGCGTCGGCGTGGGGTGCTTCGGCTCGGCGGTCTGCTGGTGCTGTCCGGCACCGTGCTCCTGGTGGTCGGTGGGGCCTGGACCCCGGTCACCCTGGTCGCCCTGCTGATCGCCGGGACCGGCGGGTCGTTACTGGTGAACACCGCCGTCACCACGATGACCGCGCACCACCACGAGCACGGGGCAGCCGCCCTGTCCGAGGCCAACGCCGTCGCCGCCAGCTGTGGCCTGATCGCTCCGCTGCTGGTCGGCGCGGGGATCGGGGTCGGCCTGAGCTGGCGCCCGGCGATCCTGGTGACGGTGCCGCTGGTGCTCGCGATGTTCGTGCTGGTGGCTCGCCAGCCCCGGGAAACACCGGCCCTGGACGAGCAGCTACCACCCCGGCACGGTCGGGCCGCACCGCTGCCGGCCGCCGTGTGGCCGGCCGCCGCGATGGTGGTGGCCTGCGTCGGCGTCGAGTTCTGCCTGACCAACTGGTCCGCCGACCTGCTGCGCGAGCAGGTCGGGTTCTCCGCCGGTGCCGCCGCTGCCGGGGTGAGTGCGGTGATCGGCGGGATGACGCTGGGCCGGGTGGTCACCGGGCGGCTGGCGCTGCGGCACTCCACCCGCCGGTTGCTCTTGGTCGCGATCCTGATCGCGCTGGTCGGCTGGGCCGGCACCTGGCTGGCACTATCCGGCTGGACGGCGTTGCTCGGGTTGTTCGTCACCGGTGTCGGGCTGGGAGCGCTGTATCCGCTCGGCACCGCGATCGTGCTCGCGGCCGCCTCCGGGCAACGCGATCAGGCCGCCGGGGTGCTGTCGATCGGCGTCGGGCTGGCCGCGGGCGGTGGCCCGTTCGCGCTCGGGGCACTGGCCGACGCCTCCAGCACACACCTGGCATTCCTGGTGGTGCCCGTGCTGCTGTTGACCGCCATCGTCCTGCTGCTGCAATCGGCTCGGTTGAACCGGGCTACCCCATCGGTGGCCTGAACCGGTGGCCTAACCGGCCCTCGGCGAGCTATTGTCTACCAGTCCGATAGGAATGATGCTTTCGCCGCAAGGGCGGCGCAAGGACTGAGGAGCTCTCCGCTATGAACGTTCTCCGCCAGCGCCGTGGCCGGATGGCCACCGTGCTCACCGTCGTCGCGGCCACCGCACTCGGCCTGAGCGCCTGCGGGTCGAACGGCGACTCCGCAGCGGCAGCCTCGTCCAAGAATCTCAACCTGGTCGGCTTCGCCGTGATCAAGTCCGCCTACGACGAGCTCGGCACGTCGTTCGCGAAGACCGACGCCGGCGAGGGCGTCACCTTCAAGTCCTCCTACGGTGCCAGCGGCGCCCAGAGCCGAGCCGTCATCGCAGGCCAGAAGGCGGACATTGTCGCCCTGTCGCTGAGCCCGGACGTGAAGAACATCGCCGAGGCCGGCAAGATCGACACCAACTGGGACAGCGGCCCGAACAAGGGCATCGTCTCCGACTCGGTGGTCGTGATCGCCTTCCGCGAGGGCAACCCGAAGCAGATCAAGGGCTGGGCGGACATCATCAAGCCCGGCGTCGGCATCGTCACCGCCGACCCCGGCACCTCCGGTTCGGCGAAGTGGAACCTGCTGGCGGCCTATTCGCAGGCGCTCGGCCCGACCAAGGACGAGGCCGCGGCCAAGACCTACCTGGGCAGCTTCATCAAGAACGTGGTCAGCTGGAACGACAGCGGCCGGACCGCCACCGACACCTTCGTGAAGGGCACCGGCGATGTGCTGATCTCCTACGAGAACGAGGCGATCGCGGCCCGCGCGGCCGGCGTCAAGCTCGACTACGTGGTCCCGGACTCCACCTTCCTGATCGAGAACCCGGTGGCGGTGACCAAGACCGCGCCGCCCGCCGCCACCGCCTTCGTCAAGTACGTGGAGAGCCCGGACGGCCAGAAGATCCTGGCCGGCAAGGGATTCCGGCCGGTCGACCCGAGCGTGACGGCCACCGACGTGCAGGGCGCCAACGACCCGGCGAACCCGTTCCCGAAGGTCGCCACGCTGACCACGGTCGCCGACCTCGGCGGCTGGTCGGCCGTCAACGACTCGCTGTTCGACAAGGAAAAGGGCCTCGTCGCCGAGTTGCGGAAGTAATGATGAAAACCGTTCCGCCACCACCGCGGCGCAAGCCCAGGAGTGTCGCCTCGGGTCGGCTCACCGCGGCCTCCGGCCTCGGGCTGGGCGTCGCCGTGCTCTGGCTGTCGCTGATCGTCCTGCTGCCGATCGCCGCGATCGTCGTCACCTCGTTCCAGAACGGCCCGGCGAGCTTCTGGGACAGCGTGACGACGCCCGAAGCGCTCGCCACCCTGCGGCTGACCGTGGGCGGAGCCGCGCTGGTCACGGTGCTGAACGCGATCTTCGGAACGCTGATCGCCTGGGTGCTGGTGCGTGACCAGTTCCCCGGTAAGCGGATCATCGAGGTGATCATCGACATCCCGTTCGCGCTGCCGACGATCGTCGCCGGGGTGGTGCTGATCTCGCTCTACGGGCCGCACAGCCCGTTCGGCGTTGACCTGGTCGGCACCCGCGAGGGGGTGCTCCTGGCGCTGCTCTTCGTCACCCTGCCGTTTGTCGTCCGCTCGGTGCAGCCGGTGCTGATCGACATGGAACGAGACGTCGAGGAAGCCGCGGCCTCGCTGGGCGCCGGCGGGTTCACCACCTTCCGGCGGATCATCCTGCCGACCATCACCCCGGCGATCCTGGCCGGAGCCGCGCTCTCGTTTGCTCGGGCGCTGGGCGAGTTCGGCTCGGTGATCCTGATCTCCGCGAACCTGCCCAACACCGAGGTCTCCTCGGTGTACATGCTCAAGCTGATCGAATCCGACGACACGGCCGGCGCCACCGCAGTGGCGACCCTGCTGCTGATCGTGGCCATCGTCGTCCTGGTGCTCCTCGACTCCCTGCAACGAGTGGCGGCCCGCCGTGACTGAAACCCTGGTGAAGGCTCCCCCGCAAACACCGCCACCGACAAAGGCCACCCGGGCCGCTCGACGGCGACGCCGAGGCAGCCCGGTGATTCGCTGGATACTGCGGATCATTGCGGTCGGCTACGTGCTCGGCCTGGTCGCGCTGCCGGTGGCGACGGTCACCCGGAGCACCTTCGCCCACGGCCTGCAGCCCGTGCTCGACTCACTGCAGAACCCGGACTTCATCGCCGCGGCCAAGCTCAGTGCCATCGTCGCCGTGCTCGCGGTGCTGATCAACACCGTGTTCGGCGTGGGTATGGCGGTGCTGCTGGTCCGCTACCGGTTCCCCGGCCGGAGGCTGCTGAACGCGCTGATCGACCTGCCGGTCGCGATCTCGCCGATCGTGATCGGCATCGCGCTGATCCTGGTCTACGGCCAGAACGGGTGGTTCGGCGGCTGGCTGGAGAGCCGCGGCATCCAGATCATCTTCGCCACCCCGGCGATCGTGATGGCCACCGTGATCGTTGCGCTCCCCCTGGTGGTCCGCGAGGTGATCCCGACTCTGGAAGAGGCCGGCACCGACCAGGACCAGGCCGCGCAGTCGCTCGGCGCGAACTCCGTCCAGCGGTTCTGGCGGATCACCCTGCCGACGATCAAGTGGGCCCTGGCCTACGGCGTGGTGCTCAGCCTGGCCCGCTCGCTGGGCGAGTTCGGCGCCGTCCGGGTGGTCAGCGGCAGCGTGCCGGGGGTCTCGCAGACCCTGACGCTCTACGTCAACGACCAGTACCAGGAGTTCGGACCGGTGGCCGAGCAGGCGTACATGACCGCAGCCTTCGCACTGATGCTGAGCGCCGTCGTTTTCATCATCGTGATCGCGTTGCTCCGTCCGAAGGAGAATCAGCAGTGAGCATCATTGTGTCTGGCATCAACAAGAACTTCGGCGACTTCGTGGCACTGGACAACGTGAACCTTGAGGTCCCCCGGGGCGGGCTGACCGCACTGCTCGGTCCCAGCGGCGGCGGAAAGTCAACGCTGCTGCGGATCATCGCCGGACTGGAGTTCCCGGACAGCGGCCAGATCGAGATCGAGGGCAAGCCGGCCACCTGGCTAGCGCCGCAGAAACGCAGTGTGGGATTCGTCTTTCAGCACTACGCCGCCTTCAAGCACCTGTCGGTGTATCGAAATGTGGCGTTCGGTCTGGAGATTCGCAAGCGTCCGAAGGCGGAGATCCGCAAACGGGTGACGGAACTCCTGGAGCTGGTGCACCTGGAGAACTTCGCCGATCGGCTGCCCTCGCAGCTGTCCGGCGGTCAGCGGCAGCGGATGGCCCTCGCCCGGGCGCTCGCCGTCCAGCCCGAGGTGCTGCTGCTGGACGAGCCGTTCGGGGCCCTGGACGCGCAGGTGCGCAAGGAACTTCGGGACTGGCTGCGCAACCTGCACGACGAGGTGAACGTGACGACGATCTTCGTCACCCACGATCAGGAGGAGGCCCTGGAGGTCGCCGACGAGATCGTGGTGATCAACAACGGCCGGATCGAGCAGATCGGGTCGCCGACCGACCTGTACGACCACCCGGCCAACGACTTCGTGATGGGCTTCCTCGGGCCGGTGACCCGGCTGGACGGGCAGCTGATCCGGCCGCACGACATCGAGGTGTTGCGCGATCCCGGCCCCGGCACCACCCCGGCCAAGATCGTCCGACTGCTGCGGGTCGGCTTCGAGGTCCGCGCCGAACTGCGGACCGAGACCAGCGAGCCCTGGGTGCAGCTCACCCGTGGGCAGGCCGAGGACCTGGAGCTCGCCACCGACGGCACGGTCTGGCTCCGGACTCATCACAAAGCAACCACCCTGGCGGCCAGCTGACCGGCAGCATCCGACCGCCAAACGCAAGTTGACTGAGAAGATCGGGACGTGCAGATCTCCGCCAAGACCGACTACGCCGTCCGGGCGTTGCTGCTGCTTGCGTCCCGGTCCCCCGACCTGGTCAAGGTCGACGTGCTCACCGAGCAGCAGGGATTGCCCCGCAAGTTCGTCGAGGCCATCCTCAGCGAGTTGCGCCGCGCCGGACTGGTCCGCAGTCAGCGCGGTGCCGACGGCGGGTATGCACTGGCTCGCCCGGCCGCCGAGATCACCATCGGCGCGGTGATTCGGGTGGTGGACGGCCCGCTGGCCGAGGTCCGCGGGCTCCGGCCGCACGAGACGACGTACACCGGCGTCGCCAAGCACCTGCCGGACGTCTGGGTGGCGATGCGGGCCAGCCTCCGCACGGTGCTGGACGAAACCACTCTGGAGGCCGTGCTGACCGGGAATCTGCCGGCCCACGTCCAGAAGATGGCGGAGGACCCGGAAGCCTGGCTCTCCCGGTAGCCCCGGCGGGAGAGAATGAGGGCGTGCCCGAACCGCTGAACGCCGCGCTGACCGAGTTGCGCCCGCTGCTGCTGGACGCCGACGACCTGGTCAAGGCGGTTGCGGCCGGCCGGCGCCGGGGTGCGGTGCCCGGTCACGTCCGGGCCGAGCTGCGTCCGGTCCAGCTGAAGGCGGGCCGCCGGGTCCAGCTGGTGACCACGGACGGGCGCACCCCGACCACCCGCAATCTCGAGCCGGGCGATCCGGCCGCCGCCGCGGTGGATGAGCTGCTGGCCGAGCCGTTCGGCTCCTGGCACGTGCAGACCCGGCAGCAGGTCGTCCAGCTCCGGGTCACCAAGCGCGGTGAGGCCCAGGTGCATCGCGAGCAACTGCAGCGCGAGCCGGCCGATGGCGACGCCGGTCCGGACGTCGCCGCGCACGACCGGGCCCGGCAGCACCTGATCGACCCCGCCGATTCGCTGTTCGCGGTGCTCGGTGCGGACGGCGCGAAGCGGCGCCAGGTGGATGCCTTCCTCCGCCAGCTCGCACCCATGGCGAAGCGGCTCGCTGCGTCAACAGAGACGCCGCTGCGGGTGGTCGATCTGGGCTGCGGCAACGCCTACCTGACCATGGCCGCGCACCGATACCTGGTGCAGAACGTCGACCCGCAGGCCCGCACCCTCGGGGTGGACATCCGCCCGGAGATGGCCGAGCGCAACACCGAGCTGGCCGAGCAGCTCGGGCTGACCGGGCTGACCTTCATGGCCGCCTCGATCGAGGATGCCGCAGCAACGATCGAGCAGGCGGGCGAACCGATCGACATTGCGCTCGCCCTGCACGCCTGCGACACGGCCACCGACGACGCGCTTGCCCTTGCCGTCCGCTGGCAGGCTCGCGGGGTGCTCGCCGCCCCCTGCTGCCATCACGACATCCAGCGTCAGCTTTCCGAATCCAGCGCATCGCCGCCGTTCGCGGCGCTGACCCGGCACCCGATCCTGCGCGAGCGGTTCGCCGATGTGCTGACCGACTCGATCCGCGCCGATCTGTTGCGGTTGCTCGGCTACCGGGTAGACGTTGTTGAATTCATCGATTCCAAGCACACCCCGCGCAACGCACTGATCCGGGCATTGCGGACCGAGGCGGCCCCGACCGAGCGCCGGATCGGCGAGTACACCGAACTGGTGGCCGGCTGGCAGGTCCGCCCGGCGCTGGCCGAACTGCTGTCCGAGGAACTGGGCCCGGTCCTGGCCGGACCGGCGTGAGGGCCCGCCTCCGCCCGCTCCGTCTGGCCTCGCTGACCCTGACCTTGCTCGCCGCGCTCTCCGCCACGGTGTTCTCCTTCACCGCGCACGCCGCCGCCTCGGCCTCGCACGCCGCGGCGGCGGACGATGTGGACCGGAAGATCAAGGACGGCCGGATCACCGAGTCCTCCGGGCTGGCCGCCAGCCTGCTGCACCCCGGCGTGCTGTGGACGCACAACGACTCCGGCAACCCGCCGCGGATCTACGCGATCGGCAAGGACGGTTCCACCGACGCCACGCTCACGCTGCGCAGCGAGCCGAACGTGGACTGGGAGGCGATCGCCACGGTCCGTCGGGGCGGGACTGCGTGGATCGCCGTGGCCGACATCGGCGACAACAACGCCCAGCATTCGAGCGTGCGGATCGCCCTGGTTCGTGAACCCGAACAACTGAGGACGGCGTCCGTCACCCCACCTCGGGTGTTGCGGCTGCGGTATCCGGGCGGGCCGCGGGACGCCGAGGCGCTGCTGGCCGACCCACGGAACGGGCAGTTGTACGTGGTCAGCAAGGGCCTGTTCGGGTCGGAGCTGTTCGCCGTGCCGAAGAGCGTGTGGCCGAACCAGCCGGCCGGGGCGAGCCGGGTCTCCCGGCTCACCACGATGACCAAGGTGGCCTCGATGAGCGCCGGGCTGATCACGGACGGAACGTTCCTGCCGAACGGCCGGATGCTGCTGCGCGGCTACGGCAAGGTTTTTGTGATGGACCGGCCGGAAGCGGTGAAGAACAGCCGGATCGCCACCCTGGCCGAGGACGGCCTGCCGGCTCAGGACCAGGGCGAGTCGATCGCGGTGACGGACGGCGGGCGGCAGGCGCTGATCGGCTCCGAGGGTCGGAAAGAGCCGGTACTCCGGATCCCGGTGCCCGCCGTCGAGGGCGACGAGGCGGGTGCGGCGACCGCCACGCTGCCACCCGACCCGAGCGACCCGGCCGATCCCGCCGAGACAAGCCCGGCGACGGACCGCCCAGCCGGTACCGCCGCCGGCGCAACGCCGGCCGACCCGTCCTTTGTCGGCGTCGGCAACCTGCGGGTCTGGGCGCTGGTGATCGGCGGCGGCATCACCGTGGTCGCGCTAACCGTCGCCGTGCTGATGTTCGGCACCCGCCGCGCCCGCCGCTACCGCTGAGCACCCCGCCGTCCGCTTTGTCCTACGAAGATGCCGGGAGCGGAAGACCTGGGAAGATCTACGTTGACGGCGTAACAAGAATCGTGGGCCCCGCCGGTAACCTGCGATCCTCCGAACGAAGAGAGGTGCCGTGCGTCCCACCGAGAGCCTGGCCGCCGGCCTCATCGTGTTCAACACCCTTCCCGAGGATCAGGCCGTCCTGCGGCTGAGCACCTGCCTGCACGCCTCCGGCTGGGCGGTCTCAGTGCTCGCGGGCAGGCCGTACCCGGACCGGGAGAGCCTGCTGGCCACCGCCTACCGGTTCGGCGTTGTGCTCGACGACGACGATCTGGCCTCGGCACTGTCGGCGCATCCACGGATCGGTGAGCGGCCGGTCGGGACGGGTGCGGACGCCGCGCACTCCCGGGCCGAGCAGGGCGGGGTCGACGCGGCCGACGCGGAGCTCGCCCAGCAGCTGTTTGACGGGAATGTGGCCTACGAGAACAAGTTCGGCCGGGTGTTCCTGATCCGGGCGGCCGGCCGGGACGGGCCGCAGATCCTCGCGGCACTGACCGAGCGGCTGTTGAACGACCCGGAGGTGGAGGCTCGGGTGATTCGCGATCAGCTGGCTCAGATCGCGCAGATTCGGCTCGGCCTGCTGCTCGATGAACTGGCCCCCGCCGACCGGTCGGAGGAGCAATGAGCACGCTGTCAACGCATGTCCTGGACAGTGCCACCGGTCGGCCCGCCGACGGCATGACGGTGACGTTGGAGGTCGCGACCGGATCGGACCGGGTCGGGGGGCCGGTCTGGCTTCTCGTGGGCTTCGGCAGGACGGATCCGGACGGCCGGCTCAACGAGTGGGGTCCCGGCCTCACCGGGCCGGGCAGTTACCGGCTGACCTTCGACACCGCGAGCTGGTTCGCCGCGCGGGACCGGGAGTGCTTCTACCCGGAGGTGCTGATCACGTTCACCGTCAAGGCCGACGATGCTCACTACCACGTGCCGTTGCTGCTGGCGCCGTTCGCGTACTCGACCTATCGAGGGAGTTGATCCGCCGTGGGCATCGTCCTGGGCGACAACCAGTACGGCAAGGCCGAGGTACGGCTGGTGCACGTCGATCGTTCGGCAGCGCAGCACGTGATCACCGATTTCAACGTAACCACCCAACTGCGTGGCGATTTCGCCGCCGCCCATCTGGCCGGGGACAACTCGGCCGTGCTGACCACGGATACCCAGAAGAACACCGTCTATGCCTTCGCCCGGGAGTACGGCGTGGCCGAACCCGAGGATTTCGCGATCCGATTGGGTACGCATTTCGTCGCCTCGTTGCCGCAGATCAACGGGGCTCGGATCGCGATCGATCAGTACTCCTGGGACCGGATCCCGGTTGCCGGAGCACCGCATGATCACGCCTTCGTGAAGGCCGGAGCCGAGCGCCGGACCACCGTCGTCACCCTGGACGGCGACGAGACCTGGGTGGTCTCCGGCCTGGCCGAGCTGGTGGTGTTGAAGACCACGGACTCCGAGTTCTGGGGGTTTCCCCGAGACACCTACACCACTCTGGCCGAGACCAACGAGCGGATCCTCGCGACCTCGGTGACCGCTCGCTGGCGCTACCGCGCCGAGGTCCCGTATGCGCAGATCTACCCGGCCGTGCGCAGGCTATTGCTGGAGACCTTCGCCACCACGCACAGCCTGGCCCTGCAGCAGACCCTCTATGCGATGGGCCGGGCGGTGCTGGAGGCTTTTGACGACATCGCGGAGATCCGGATGTCGATGCCGAACAAACATCACTATCTGGTCGACCTGTCGCCGTTCGGGCTGGACAACCCGAACGAGGTGTTCATCGCCGGCGACCGGCCCTACGGCCTGATCGAAGCTCAAGTCACTCGGGACGACGACCCCGTCGGCCCGGGCCTGGCCTGGGCCTCCGTGCCTGGCTTCATCTGAGCCCGAAAGCCCAACGTAGTCAACGATCGAGGGAGTCGACATGACGACGGATCGGACGAGCAGCAGTTCACCCGTGGACGGCACGCTGATCGAGGCGCCGCCGATTCCCGACCAGGCGGAGATCCTCACTCCCGAGGCGGTGGCGTTTGTCGCCGACCTGGCCCGCCGTTTCGGCCCGCGCCGACGAGAGTTGTTGCAGCGCAGGACCGTCCGTCGGGCCGAGTTTTCGGCGGCCGGCGGTCCGGACTTTCTTGCCGAGACCCGGTCGATCCGCGAGGACGACGAGTGGATGGTCATGCATGCACCGGTCGATCTGCTGGATCGGCGGGTCGAGATCACCGGCCCGACCGAGGCCAAGATGGCGATCAACGCGCTGAACTCGGGGGCCAAGGTCTGGCTGGCCGACCTGGAGGACGCCAACACTCCACACTGGCGGAACGTGATCGAAGGCCAGCTGAACCTGCGCGCGGCGGCCCGGGGGACGTTGTCGCACGTCAGCGAGGAAGGCAAGGAGTACCGGCTGCGGGAGGTCGGCGACGGTGGGCGGCTCGCCGTCACCGTGGTCCGCCCGCGCGGCTGGCATCTGGACGAGCGGCACGTGCTGGTGGACGGCGAACCGGCCCCCGGCGCGCTGGTCGACTTCGGGCTGCACTTCTGGCACAACGCCGCTGAGCTGATCGCGCGGGGCAGCGGGCCGTACTACTACCTGCCGAAGATGGAGAGCCACCTGGAGGCCCGGCTCTGGGAGGACGTGTTCACCGCCGCCGAGGAGCAGGTCGCCGCGGTGCCGTCCGGCTCGATCCGGGCGACCGTGCTGATCGAGACCTTGCCTGCGGCGTTCGAGATGGAAGAGATCCTCTACGAGCTGCGTCGACACATCAGCGGACTGAACGCCGGCCGCTGGGACTACCTGTTCAGCGCGATCAAGACGTTGCGCGATGCCGGACCCGAGTTCATCCTGCCGGATCGGGCTTCGGTGGCGATGACCGCGCCGTTCATGCGCGCCTACACCGAACTCCTGGTCAGCACCTGCCATCGGCGCGGCGCCGTCGCGATGGGCGGGATGGCAGCGTTCATCCCCAGCCGTCGCGACCCGGAGGTGAACGCACGGGCTCTGGCCCAGGTGCGGGCCGACAAGGAACGCGAGGCCGGGGACGGCTTCGACGGCTCCTGGGTGGCGCACCCCGACCTGGTGCCGATCTGCAAGGAGGTCTTCAGTGCCGCCCTGGGCACCCGACAGAACCAGCTCGACCGGCAGCGTCCGGACGTGAAGGTGGACCGGGCGCAGTTGCTGGCCTTCGCCGACACCCCCGGCGCGAAGACCGAGACCGGCCTGCGCACCAACGTCTCGGTGGCCCTGCAGTATCTGGCCGCATGGCTGGGCGGCTCCGGTGCGGTGGCGATCAACAACCTGATGGAGGACGCCGCCACGGCGGAGATCTCCCGGTCCCAGATCTGGCAGTGGGTGCACTACGGCGTCACCCTCGACACCGGAGCGGTGGTCACCGCCGAGCTGGTCGAGCAGGTGCTGAACGAGGAGCTGGCCGCGCTCTCCGACGGCGCCTCGGCCGAGCGGAAAGCCCAGCTCGACCAGGCCAAGACGCTGTTCGCCGAGGTCGCCCTGGCCCCCGAGTTCGCCGACTTCCTGACCGTGCCCGCCTACGCCCTGATCGATTGACCTAGGTGGCAACGGCGGCTTGTGGATAGGACGTGCCCTGCCGGTTTCGACCTGGGTCGCGGAGGCCGCCCAGGCGAAGCTCCGCTCGGTTGCCCTGCGTCAGTTCCTGGACGAATGGCAGGCCGAGAACGGTGCCTTCACCGAGGCCGAACTCGAAGCCGCAGCGCGCGAACTGGACTTTCACAGGAACCAGAACGGCGTCGCATGACTGCCCTGGTGCTGGACGCGGGGGCCTTCATCGGGGTAGAACGCGGTGCGCGCAGCGTGCTCCGGAGATTGGAAGTGGCCCAGCGCGAAGGGGCTGACCTGCGGACCTCCGCCATCGTCCTGGGTCAGGTCTGGCGAGATGGCACCGGTCGCCAGGCGACGATCGCCCGACTGCTGGCCGGGGTGGATGTGCTGCCGGTGGACGCCCTGATCGGCCAGGCCACCGGCGTCCTCACCGGACGGGCCGGTACCGACGATCCGATCGACGCTGCGGTCGTCCTCGCCGCCAGACCTGGGGACGTGATCCTGACCAGCCACCCCGTCGACATCGCGCACCTGGTCAAGCATGCCGGTTCCGGAGTGACCGTCGTCGGCTGCTGACCGAACCCGCCGCAGCCCTCCCCCATCTACGGCCAGCCGTCAGCGAGAATCGACGCGCAGGCGGTTAACTCCGCCGACATGTTGGGCAGCGAGAGTCAGACATCGACGGACCGGCGGCGCGAGGGAGATCGAGTGACGGCGGACGGCACCGCGGGCGACGGGTACCTGACCGAGGCGTTCCTGACCGAGGTGGACGGCTGGTTGGCGCCGGCCGACGCCCAGGCTGCCGGCTACGCCGGAGAGTCGAGCCGCCGTCAACCGGTACACACCGTCTACGTTCCGGCCGACCGATACCGGGTCGACACCCCGCGGCGCTGGGGCGAGCAGGCGCTGGAGCTCCTGGACGAGTACGCCCCGACCCCGGCCGGATTCGCCGAGATGACCGGCCTGAGCCCGGTGTTCATGGACGAGGTCTACCCGCGGGTCCGGGACAAGCTGGCAGTTCAGCCGATCGAGGACCTGCGGGTCGACTTCGAGGACGGCTACGGCCACCGTCCGGACGATGAGGAAGACGCCGCGGCGTCGGCCGCCGGTGGGGTGCTGGCCGACTCGAAAAGCGCCCGAAATGCCCCGCTGCTGGCCGGGATCAGGATCAAGGGGCTGCAGGCGGACACCCGGCGGCGCGGGCTGCGCACCCTGGACCTGCTGGTCCGGGCCGCGGTTGAGGCCGGCGGCCTGCCGGAACGGTTTGTCGTCACCCTGCCCAAGGTGGCCCACGTGGCCGAGGTAGCCACCGCCGTGCGGATCTGTGAGCGGCTGGAGCAGGGGTACGGCCTGGCAGCCGGTGCGCTGCGGTTCGAGTTGCAGATCGAGGTGCCGCAGGCGGTGGTCTCCCCGGACGGCGTGGCCACCGTGGCCAAGCTGGTGCACGCCGCGGACGGCCGGTGCGAGGGGCTGCACTACGGCACCTACGACTTCAGCGCGGCCGTCGGGGTGGTTGCCGGTCAGCAGTCGCTGGAGCATCCGCTGGCCGACCATGCCAAGGCGGTGATGCAACTGGCTGCCGCGCAGACCGGGGTCCGGGTCAGCGACGGCTCAACAAATGTGATCCCGACCGGCTCCCGGGACTCGGTGCTCGGCGCCTGGTCACTGCACGCCCGGCTGGTCCGACGATCCCTGCAAAGGGCGATCTACCAGGGCTGGGACCTGCATCCCGGACACCTGCCGACCAGGTTCGCGGCCACCTACGACTTCTACCGTGCCGAGTTGCAGCCCAGCTGCGCCCGGCTGGCGGACTATGTCGGCCGGGCGTCCTCCGGCTTCCTGGACGAGCCGGCTACCGCGGTGGCGTTGGCCGGCGTGGTGCTGCGCGCCGTCGATTGTGGAGCGTGTGATGACACCGAAGTCTCCACGGCCACCGGGCTCGACCGACCTGCCCTGCTGACCCTGGCCAGGCGCGTCAGCCCAACCGGCGAGCAGGAGGAGTCCTGATGCTTGACCTGGTTTTCCGCGCCCCCCGGGTGATCACCGAGGTCGGTGAGGTGCCCCGGGCGATCGGCGTGAAGGACGGCCGGATCGTCGCCATCGAGCCGATCGAGACCGCCCTGGAGACCGCCCGGGAGGAGGTGCTGGGCGACGACGTCGTGCTGATGCCCGGTCTGGTGGACACCCACGTGCACATCAACGAGCCGGGCCGGACCGAGTGGGAGGGGTTCGAGACGGCAACGCGCGCGGCGGCGGCCGGTGGGGTGACCACGGTGATCGACATGCCGCTCAACTCGATCCCGCCGACGACGACCGTCGAGGCGCTGGAGATCAAGCGGAAGGCAGCCGAGGGTGCCGTCTACGTGGACACCGGCTTCTGGGGCGGCGCGGTACCGGACAACCTCGACCACCTGCGCCCACTGCACGACGCCGGGGTATTCGGCTTCAAGTGCTTCCTGCTGCACTCCGGGGTGGACGAGTTCCCGCACCTGAATACCGGGCAGCTGGAGCAGGCCCTGGAACGGCTGACCGACTTCGGCGCGCTGATGATCGTGCACGCGGAGAACGCCCAGGCGATCGACCGGGCCCCGAGCGCGGAGGGCGAACGCTATCCGCGCTTTCTCGCCTCCCGTCCGCGCGGCGCCGAGAACCTGGCGATCGCCGAGGTGATCGAGGCCGCGCGCTACACCGGGGGGCGGGTGCATGTCCTGCACCTGTCCAGCTCGGACGCGCTACCGATGCTGGCCTCCGCCCGGCGCGACGGGGTGCTCGTGACGGTGGAGACCTGCCCGCACTACCTGAGCTTCTCGGCCGAGTCCATCCCGGATGGTGCGACCCAGTTCAAGTGCTGCCCGCCGATCCGGGAGTCCGGCAACCGCGAACTGCTCTGGCAGGGCCTGAAGGACGGCGTGATCGACTGCATCGTCAGCGACCACTCCCCCTCCACGCCGGAGCTGAAGCGTTTCGACATCGGCGATTTCGGCCTCGCCTGGGGTGGGATCGCCTCGCTGCAGCTGGGGTTGCGAGCGGTCTGGAGCCAGGCTCGGGTGCACGGCTGCACCCTGGTCGACCTCTGCGAGTGGATGTCCACCCGGACGGCTCGGCTGGCCGGGCTGTCCCGGAAGGGCCGGATCGCGCTCGGCTACGACGCGGACCTGTGCCTGTTCGCCCCGGACGAGGCGCAGGTGATCTCCGCCGCCGCACTCGAGCACCGACATCCGGTGACCCCGTACGACGGCCTGGAACTGGCCGGCGTGGTCCGCGAAACCTGGCTTGCCGGAAAGAAAATCGATCTAGGCGCTCCGCCCCGGGGTCGTCTGCTGACGAGAGGCACGGCCTTATGAGTTCCCCGCTGTCCGAACCGATCGACCTGGCCTCGAACGCGATCGGAGGTCGCGTTGTCTACGCGAACAACGAGTTGTTCGCCGACCGCCGGCACCTGATCCGGCCCGAACCGTCGGGCTGGCAGCCGGGCACCTACGGCCCGGACGGCAAGATCTACGACGGCTGGGAAACTCGACGGCGACGGGACGGCGCCGATCGGGACTACGCAATA
>Ga0307513_10000508_pt1 | contig 56049 bp, 58 predicted proteins | sample 15_EM_MG_FD_202174 | JGI IMG/M metagenome (GOLD analysis project Ga0307513, IMG submission 202174) | Populus trichocarpa ectomycorrhiza microbial communities from riparian zone in the Pacific Northwest, United States - 15_EM | ecosystem: Host-associated > Plants > Roots > Unclassified | place... | reverse complement strand
GAGCCCTTTTCCGAGAAGTCGAACCCTGCGTTCAAGGCAAGCGTGATGGGGTTCATCGACTCGGTCGACACGATGATTCTCGGCGCGAATACCTACGCCCAGTCCAAGGACTACTGAGTTCACTCATGCGCCGGTCAGGAGATCACGGCGTCAATGGTCTTCTTCAGCGCGCTGGGCTGGGAGGGGTGGCGAGGTGCGGATTCCTTCAGGTCTATCATGCCGGCGCCGATCTCCTGCAGTTGCTTACGGCTGAGAGCGGCCCGGACCTTCGGGAACCATTCCTGTTCCTCCTCTTCGATGTGGTGCGTGACGTTCTCGATCAGCACCGTGGTCTTGGCGTCGAACCTCTCCGCGTCGGGCTTCATCGCGGCCAGCTCGGCACAGAGCAGATCGGCGACATGGTGCTCCTCGTACGATTCCAGGACGTCGTCCTCGAGATCGGGCACCAGTTCGCGCACGCGCGGATACATCCCCTCGTTCTCGATGTACGTGTGCACGGTGAGCAGTTCGATGATTTTCTGGACCACCTTTCCCTTGGCGGTCGTGGCGTTCTCACCGGCGGCCTCGAACTGTCTGAAAAGGGAACGGATTTCCTTGTGGTCCTGCTTCAGAAGCACGATGGCGTCGGTCGACATTCGGGACGTCCTTCCTCGGTGGCGGCACAGCACGACGGATGAATTCGGTGACCATGAGAGCGCATCCTGCGCCTGACGCAAGCCGATCACCCCCGGTGAACGGCCGCCGCGCGATCCCGGCCGCGATCGCCGGCCGTCGAGTGGCTTCGCCGGTACGTCGGCACACGGCGGCTCGCGTCATGCAACCGCTGAGCGGTTGCGTTTCCATGCGGCCACACCGGCGGCCAGCCCACCGGTGGCGAGGCCACCGAGGATGCCGTGATGCTGGGAAGCCCACAGTTGTGGGCTGCGGCGGGTGGAACGGCGATCGAAGGCCCCGTGAGCACCGAAGTCCTCCCCGTGGCGTCCGTCTGCGGGTCCGAAGAGATTGGCCGGCTGATCGGGATCCTTGCGCTGCGGGGTCTGCTGGGCGGAGTAGCCGGTGCGGGCCAGGTAGCGGTCCAGGAGGCCGGGGGCCAGGGCGTTGGCGATCAGCGTGGCGACGGTGCTTCCGCCCACCCAGTACTCGCGGCGGCGGGGATGGTCGGCGGCGTGCAGGACGGCCTGGGCGGCGACCTCCGGTTGGTAGATCGGCGGCACCGGCTGGGCTCGATGTGGCATCCGCGAGAGCACCCAGGAGAACTGTGGTGTGTTCACTGCCGGCATCTGGACCATGGTGACCCGCACGTCGCTCCTGTCGTGTAGTAGCTCACACCGAACAGCTTCGTTGAAGCCCTGGATGGCGTGCTTGGCCCCGCAATACGCACTCTGCAGCGGGATCCCACGGTAGGCCAGCGCCGAACCGACCTGGACGATCGTTCCGCGGTTGCGTGGCTTCATCCGCTTCAGCGCGGCCATGGTGCCGTAGACATAGCCGAGGTAGCTGACCTCGGTCACCCGGCGGAACTCCTCGGCGCTGATCTGGTCGAGTGGCGCGAAGACCGAGGTGAAGGCGACATTGACCCAGACGTCGATCTCACCCAACTCTGCCTCGACCCGGTGCGCCGCAGCTTCCATCTGGTGGTTGTCCGATACGTCCGCGGCAATCACCAGAGGTGCGCCTCCGCGGGCCCACACGTCCTGCGCCGCGGCGTCCAGGCCGCTCTCACCGCGGGCCAACAGCGCCACTTTCGCGCCACGCCGGGCGAAGCCCCTGGCCACGGCGCGACCGATGCCTCCGCTCGCGCCGGTGACGACAACGACTTGCCCGGTCTCAACCTGTCGATCTGAGGACATGGCAATCACCGTGGCACGGGTTCGGTGATCCGCAACCGCGTCGCACATGACTGGCGACGTGCACGGCCTGGGTGTGACTCGCTCGAGGACCTCGAGGACCCAGCAGGACGTCACCGGGGGTCGTCGTCGTCCACGATCAGCACGATGAGCTGGCGCACGGCAAGGGTCACGAGAGCACCACCGCCCGTGATGCGCGATCCGCGCCGCTGGCGCGCGAGGCCGCCCTCGGCTCGCATCCTCCCGCGCCTGCCCGGTACGTCGACGGTTGATCTCGATGCGCGCCGATCTTGCGATTCCCCCAAGGTCACCACCGTGACCTCGAAGACGGCCCTGACCAAGATCGTCTTCGCCGTGACCGTCGCCGCCCTCTCGGGCTGCGTGGGGCCTGATCCCACTGGCCCTGAGCAGGCGGCGACCGCCTTCGCCCGAGCGGTGTCCGCCTCCGACGGCACGGCAGCGTGCTCGCTGCTGTCGCCCGAGGTCTCCGCGGACGTCGCCGATTCAGCTGGAACGGAGTGCGCGCAGGCGGTCCTGCACGAGGACCTGCCCGCCCCCTCGCCCGTCACGAACGCGCAGATCTACGGTCATCAAGCGTGGGTGCGTACCGGCACCGAAACCGTGTTCCTGTCCGAGTTCGCGGCCGGCTGGAAAATCATCGGAGCCGGATGCGTACCGCAGGGCGAGAGGCCCTACGACTGCGCCGTCTCAGGAGGCTGAACCATGCGCGTGATGGCCCTCTCGTACGCCGCGCTGATCAGTGCCGGGTTGCTCTTCCTGTGCGTCCTCGCCCTGATGGCCCGGTAGGCCTGCCGCGATGCGCACATTCCTGCGGCAGAACTCCCTCAGCCTGTTCTTCGCCGTCATCTTCCTTGCCGCGCTGGTGGGCCAGGGCTTCGCCGGTCACGCCGACTACAACGCCCACCAGATCACCGACGGGCTGGCGACGATCTCGCTGGGCCGCTACCTCACGTCGTCCTCGTTCGCCGTCGACGTCGCCGAGAACTGGCAGAGCGAGTACCTGCAGTTCCTGCTCTACATCGTGGCCACAGTCTGGCTCTTGCAGCGCGGCTCACCCGAGTCCAAGGAACTCGACAAGGCCGGTACCGAGACCGACCAGCAGCAGAAGGTCGGCCGGTTCACGGACGACGCCTCCCCGGCAGCGGCCCGCCGCGGAGGTGTGACGACAAAGATCTACTCCCACTCGCTCGGACTGGTGATGGGCACGATCTTCTTCGCCTCCTGGGGCGTGCAGTCACTGGCCGGGCGCGTGGCCTACAACGAGGAGCAACTCGCCCAACTGCAGGCCCCGATCTCCTGGATCGGGTACATCACCTCAGCCGACTTCTGGAACCGGACACTCCAGAACTGGCAATCCGAATTCCTCGCCGTCGGCTCCATGGCCGTGCTGTCCATCTACCTGCGCGAGCGGGGCTCACCTGAGTCCAAACCGGTCGGCTCCGCGCACAGCACGACGGGCGCCGAGGGCTGAAGTACGGGGCCGCTGCCCCGCACGACCGGCCCGGACGCTCGGTCCTCGGCTTCAACACCTGCGCTGCCGTCGTGCAGCACAGCACTCATCTGCAGCTCGGCGGCATCCATCCGATCCTGTTCCTCCTGTGGACGCCGGCCGCCATCTTCCGGCGGGCGATCGCCGGGCGAGAACCGCTCCCACCGGACGTGGAAGCCGATGGTCGCCGCCTCGAACGACTCAGCCGCTGAGCCGCAGCTTCGCAGCGCCTAGGGGTGGTAAGGCCAATACGCGCTGCCGGTGTCCGGGTGACCCAACCGGTAGGCGACGGTGATGGCGTCCCCGGCATGGGTCGCCAAGAGTTCTGCGTGCTCGTACACCTCGCTGGCCCATCCACTCTCGCGCTCGGTGTAGAGATTGAGGGCAGCGTCGACGTTCGCTGACGTGATCAGCGGCATGGACAGGCTGGCCGTGATGTACGCGAGCTTCGCGGTGTTTTGCCAGGTCCCGGTCTGCGTTGCGGTGGAGATGTCGTCGACCTGAACGGCCTCAGCGGTGCGGGCAGCGCGAAGGCAGGGCCCCTGCCCCTGGACGTATTGGCTCTCATCGATCTGCCGGGCCCGCGAATCCGATGATGCGGGCGTTGCCGGGGTACCGTCGTGAATGATCGTGATGCTGGCCGACCCGCACGCGGGAATGGTCTCCACGGCCAGGTCGGCGATCCCGGCGAGGAGTTCTCTGAGATGGTCCGTTGCCGCCAGGAGGTCCCGTAGGGCGGCTGCCACGCAGTCATCCGGTTGAGCATGCTGACCTGAAGCCTGACCCAAGGTCATGTCCGCTCCTACGGGATTGGTGCGCGCGGACTGTACCCAGCCAGATGCGCGCTGATCGAGGCCGGGGCTGGGCCTCGCCGCTCGTCGCAGGTACGCCGCCTGCGTTGTCTGCTCCCGGCGGCGTGTGCTCACCCTACGGCGGCGAAGATGCCGCGCGTCCGCGCGCATCACCTGCCCGCAGGCCAGGGCATCCACGAAAAGCCGGATCCGGCAGATGTCAGTGGCCGCAGACGAGCTGAGTTGCGGACACCACGGTGCACCGCCAATCTCGAAGACGTCGAGATGACGGCCTCCCGCCCGGCCGGGAGTGGCTGGGCATACCTCTGCATCGGAGCGAAACATGACTGACCAGTATGCCTTTACCAATCCCGTGGCCCAGTATCAGTCACCCCAGCCACCACAGCAGCATCAGCCACCGCCGGGGCTGGACGCCGACCTGGAACCGAAAGCCGACCACGGCGAGGAGACCTACCGAGGCACCGGGCGCCTCCTCGGGCGAAAGGCGCTCGTGACGGGCGCGGACTCCGGCATCGGCCGGGCGGCCGCGATCGCCTTCGCCCGCGAAGGAGCAGATGTCGTGCTCACCTATCTGCCTGAGGAACAACCCGACGCCGAGCAGGTCGCCCACCTGGTACGCGATGCCGGACGCAGGGTGGTCCTGGCGCCCGGTGACATCGCGGACGAGTCCTTCGCCCGCAGCCTCGTGCACACCGCCATCGAAGAACTCGGCGGCATCGACCTGATCGCCAACGTCGCCGGCCGGCAGCAGGCGGTTGGCGATCTGGCCGATCTCACCTCGAAGAGCTTCGACGAGACCTTCAAAACGAACGTGTACGCAATGTTCTGGATCATCCAGGAAGCCCTCCCCCACCTGCCGGCCGGGTCCAGCATCATCAACACCACGTCCGTGCAGGCCTACCTGCCCTCACCGATACTGGTCGACTACGCGACGACGAAGGCTGCCATCAACACCATGACCAAGGCCCTCGCCCAACAGCTAGCACCCAGGGGCATCCGGGTGAACGCCGTTGCACCCGGCCCGATCTGGACTCCCCTGCAGACCTCCGGAGGACAACCACCCGACAAACTGCCATCTTTCGGCGAGCAGACGCCCATCGGACGAGCCGGCCAACCCGCCGAACTCGCCCCCGCCTACGTCTACCTGGCCTCGGCCGAATCCGGATACGTGAGCGGCGAGACCCTCAACGTCAACGGCGGGATGCCCACACCGTGAAGCAGGTTTCAGCTTGAGGTCGCGTCAGCTGGTGTCGGTAGCGCCGCGACCTGGGCGAAGAATTCCTCGATCCTGATCACGACGTCGGTGAGAGCGTCGAGGTTGACCGGCTTGGTGATGTAGGCGTTGGCGTGCAGGGAGTAGCTCTTGGCGATGTCGGCGGGGTCCTGCGACGCGGTGAACACCAGGGTCGGGATGCCCAGCAACCCCTGATCGGTCTTGATCTCAGCCAGTACCTGCCGGCCGTCCTTGTGAGGCATGTTCAGGTCCAGCAGCACGATGTCCGGTCGCGGGACGCCGGTGTACTCGCCGCGGCGGCGAAGGAAATCGACGGCCTCCTGCCCGTTGCTGGCGACGTGCACGGCCCGGGTGTGACCGGCTCGTTCGAGAACTTCCCGGACCAGCAGGACGTCGCCGGGGTCGTCGTCCACGATCAGCACGATGAGTTGGCGCACGGCAACGGTCACGAGAGCACCTCACCAAGGAGAATTGGGGATCCGCTCCGCTGGCTGGGGAGCCGGCCCCGACTCACATCTTAGCCGTCCATCATCCGGGCTTGCCCGAATCTTGAGTCGATATTCGAGCAGCGCTGACTGTGGTGACCGCCTGGCAGATGATCATGCACAAGCGGCTCAAGCACGCCGGCGCCGAGGCCGGCGCGGGGCTGGGCGAAGTGTCGGCCTGTCCGCTGATCGAGAGTGATCCGGGCATGACCGTCGACCAGCTTCGCTCGCGGGTCGGGCTGCCCCAGCCCGGCACCGTGCGCCTGATCGATCTGCACACCGGGACGGGTGCCTACAGCCTGATGGATCGGAATGGGAGTGGGGGCGCCGGCGGGCCTGAGCCAAGCGGAACGACTGACCCGATTTCCGCCAGGAATGGCCAACGCCGCCGCGATGGCGTTATGGGGATTGCTGACCTGCCGCTCGGCTTCTGCCGCGGCATCGTCCCGGCGGTGGCGTGATGGTCGTCTCCGGCGCTATCTGCCGACCGTAGCTGGCGGTGCAGGCCGCTCTGCAACGCTGGGTCACGCCCGCCCGGCACGGTCGGGTGTTCGGTACAAAGCACGCCGTCCTCGCCGTGGCCAACCCCCTGGGAGCCGCCGCGGGCAGCATCACGCTGGTGTACTTCTCCAGCGTGAACATCCTCGCCGCCGTCCTGGGCTGCCTCATCGCCGGCTCACTCACCCTCGCCAGCCCCTCGATCAGGCACCCAGGATGAAATCCGCGCCCATTGCCAGGACGACCCTGGGGCACTCGTGGACGAGGGGGCATCTGAATTCGCGGGCCGTGGCCACCTATCGCAAAATCGGGAGCAGACCGAGATGCTTCATCGTTTCTGGAGGCGAAGATTTCCATGAGCCCGACCAAGGCGCGCAAGGGCGGCGGCCCAGGTCCCAGCGTGAAGGACAAGGGGCTCTACGAGGACCTGCGCAAAGAAGGCAACAGTAAGCAGAAGTCGGCGCGCATCGCCAATGCCGCGGCCAACACCTCGCGCTCCGACATCGGCCGTAAAGGCGGCAAATCCGGCGACTACGACGATTGGACCGTACAGAAGCTCCGCAAGCGGGCCGCCGAGATCGGTGTCACTGGCCGGTCCACCATGACCAAGTCCCAGCTGATCTCCGCCCTACGCAACAGCTGATCCAGCACCTGACCGACCAGGGATCCAGATGCCCTCCGGTGCGACGTGTGGAGCGTCGCCGTGGATGCCGTTGGGCTTGTCGGCCGCCGCCCAGGCGTGATCGCGCTCTGGTGCACGCCGCCGCCAACCGTGCAGCAGGTTCGTGATTTCCCACGAACCGCAGGCCATCTGGAGTACGACGACGGCCACACCCCTGAGGAGAGGCACGCCATGACCGTCCGCCAGCACCGTCCGCACCCACCGCACGAGAAGGTAACACGGGTATGACCTCACGCTCACCCGCCCGGCTGAGGATCATGACGTGGAACATCTGGTGGCGTTTCGGACCTCAGTGGCGTGATCGGCAGGACGGCATCGTCACGACGATGAGAGCCCTTGATCCGGACGTCGTAGGCCTGCAGGAGGTCTGGGGCAGCGAGAGCACGACGCAGGTGGCCGAGTTCGGTGCGCAGCTGGGCCTGCACTCCGCCTTCGCACCGACATCCTTGCCACCGGTCCCAGACCCGCCGGAAACACCGGACCAACGAAACGTCCACGTGGGTCTGGGTCTGCTCAGCCGATGGCCGATCACGGCGGTGCGGCCGGTCCCGATGCCGGCCCGCCACCGTCCGCCGCCGGTGAACCTGATGGCCTCACTCCAGCACCCGGCCGGAGCGCTGAACGTGATCGTGACCTGCCTGGAGTGGGAGGCGCGGTTCCGGGACGACCACCTGGCCCAGGCCGACAGCCTCGCCGAGCTGGCCACCGACACCGCCTTCGACGGTCCCCTGCCGGTTCTGGTCGCCGGAGATCTCAACGCCCCTGCCGGCAGCCCGGCCATGCGCATCCTCACCGACGTCCTGATCGACACCTGGGACGCCGGTGGCGGTGAGCCGGGCGCCGTGACGCTCAGCTCCGCCCATCCGTTCGCCCCGAAAGAGGTCCCGGAGCTGCTCGACCAGCGCATCGATCACGTGCTCGTGCGCCCCGGACATCCCGGACAGCGGGTCCACGTCGAACGAGCTGCCCTGGCCGGTCATCCCGTTGACGGCCTCGAGCCCTCCGACCACTACGCCGTCACCTGTGACCTGACCTGGTTCGAGAAATGACGTTGCTGATGACAGGGTCCGGCCTCACCGTCCTGGCTCCGGGTCCCACCTGCTGGCTGGATCACAGGAGCACGCCGTGACGAGGCTTCGACACACCTCGCCGCACCGGCCGGGGTGGACCCGTCGGCGCAGTGGCAAGGGTTTCGTCTATCTCGACGAACGGGGTCGCCGCATCGCCGACCCGGAGATCGTGGAGCGGCTACGGGCGCTGGTGATCCCGCCGGCGTGGCGGGACGTGTGGATCTGCCCGCATCCCAACGGCCATCTGCAGGTGGTCGGCAGCGACGACCGCGGCCGCCGACAGTACATGTATCATCAGCAATGGCAGGAGATGCGAAGCCGGCAGAAGCACGAGCGGATCATCGAGTTCGCTCACCGACTCCCCGATGCCCGCCGGAAGGTGAGCGAGCACATCACGCTTCGCGGAATGCCTCGCGAACGCACCCTGGCCACCGCCTTTCGACTGCTGGACCTGGGCCTCTTCCGGATCGGCGGCGAGAGCTACACCCAGGAGAACGGCAGTCACGGCCTGGCCACCCTGCACAAGGAACACGTCCGGCTGCAGAACGGCACCGCGGTGTTCGAGTTCGCGGCCAAGTCCGGAGTGCGCCAGATGGTCGAGGTCGCCGACCCCGAGGTCGTGGCGGTGCTTCGGGTCCTCAAGCGCCGTCGCAGCGGTGGCTCGGAACTGCTCGCCTGGCGGCAGGGCGGCCAACGTTGGACCGATGTGACCAGCAGCGATATCAACCAGTACGTCAAGGACGTGATCGGAACGACGTTCTCGGCCAAGGACTTCCGCACCTGGCACGCCACCGTGCTGGCGGCCAAGGCCCTGTCGAACGCCCCCGTTCCCTCATCATTGACCGCGACCCGGCGCGGCGTCACCCGGGCGATGAAGGAGGTCGCCGAACAACTGGGCAACACCCCGGCCATCTGCCGCGGATCGTACGTGGATCCGCGCGTGATCGACCGATTCCACGAGGGCACCACGATCAAGGCCGCCGTCCAGCGCGCGCACCGCACCGAGACGTCGGCCGCCGCCCTCGACGCAGCGGCCGAGCGGGAGGTGCTGCGGCTCCTGCAAAACTGATCATTTGCCCTGGAACCCGTTTTCGCAGGCGCAACGGCCTGTGGTGACCTCACGTGCCTGGATATGAGTTCGCCGTCGGGTTACTGCGTGGTCGCGCTCAGCGCGGATTCGAGGGGAGCCGTGGAGCAAGCCGTCTTTCACAGTTGTACGGCCCCTGCGGATGAGCCCGGCGAGGGAGTCGGCACCGGCGCGCCCGGGCGGCTCGCCGGCGCGCGAGGCCTGCCATGACCGGCATCGTCATACAGGTGGGTAGCGGCACTCTTGTCGTCCCGGAGGCCGCACTCGACGTGATCCGCCGCCATCGGGACCTGGACCGTGAGCTCTCGAGCCCAGGATCGCGGCGGTACGAGAACAGGTCTTGGTCCCTGCAGCTCTAGCCCAGCTCTAGCCCGCCTGGAGCAGGCCTGCGGCCACTCGGAGGTCGGCGATCAATGCCGCCCAGGCCTCGGGCCGGGCGCCGGAGGGGGCCCGCAGCACGGACGAGGGATGCACCGTCGGCACGAACCGTAACCGCCCGGCGTCCGTGTCGGCCTCGATCACCTCCCCACGGTGTTGCGTCACGCGGAAGTCCTTGCCCAGCAGTGAGCCGGCCGCGGTCGCGCCGAGGATGACGACGACCTCAGGCTTGACCACGCGCAACTCGGCAACCAGCCACGGGCGGCAGGCCTTCACATGGATGTCTCCGGGCTTTTCGTGCATCCGGCGTTTGCCCATCGACTTGTACCGGAAATGCTTCACGGCGTTGGTCAGGTAGATGTTCGACCTGTCGATTCCGGCCTCGTCCAGCGCATCCTGCAGTAGTCGCCCGGCCGGCCCGACGAACGGCACGCCTTGCTTGTCCTCGACGTCGCCCGGCTGCTCACCCACCAGAACCAGTGGTGCCCGCGTCTTGCCGGCCGAGAACACGACCTGGGTGGCCGGTTTCCACAACTCGCAGCCGCGGCACTGTTTTGCCGCCGTCCGCAGCGACGTCATCGTCGGGTGCTCCGGCACCCACCCGGCGGCGGTGGGACGTTCGCTTCCGGGCACGATGGCTACTCCAGAATGTCCAGGATGAGGCCCGTCACCACACCGTGTGCGGCGTGCGGGACGACGTCGGAGATCCAGTCCGGCGCCGACCACTGCTTTGGATCGGTGACGCCGAGGATCGTCATCGGGGCGTTGCCGGCCAGCAGACCCCCGGTCACGGCCGCCGCGATCGTCGCCCACCGCCCGGACGGATGCCCGGTGCTGCGGACCAGGCCGATCAGTGCTCCCGTTCCGACGCCCGCGACCAGGCCCAGCAGCGAACCAGCCGCCGATAGCCGGTTCTGGGCGGACTCGTCATCGCCCGGCATGTCGATCGGGGTCCTCTCGGTCAGAGCCGCAACGGTCGCCTCGGGAGTGCTGCTCGCGGGACGACCCCGGACGAACATGTCCAGGTAGGTGACGGCGTTCAGGGCCGTGGTGCCTGCCGCTCCCGCCGCCATCCCCAGCATGAGTCCCCGCAACGGGCCGGGGCTGCGCCGGCCGCCCGATAGCGTGATCATGACGTCTCCATTCGTGCGCCGAGGTCGTGCGCTCAGGCACGGTGCGCGAGCAACCGTGGCCTCAGACCCATGATTGGTGGACGGAGGCGACGTCGCGAGCCCAGGTGCCACCGAGTGATCGCGTGGATGATGAAGGACGGGTGGCCCCTCCACCCACTCGTGGGCCAAGGATCGCTCCGCCGGGTCGAACCGCGCCAGCCCTTCCTTGACCATCCCCGGTGCTGTCAACGGTCCGAATCCACGAATGTGACAGGTACGCACGCTGTCCGCTGCTGCTAGGCCCTCCAGGGTGGAGGTGACAGGCGTCGCCCACGTGGCCCATCGCAGCGATAGCCTCGCCCACCAGCGCCCACGCCTGATCGGCCAGAACGCGCACCATGACCGCTTCGCAGCTCCATCCCCCGAGTGTGGTCGCGACCACGGCGCCGGGCATGCCCGATCAGGGATCCGTCCCGGAGCCGAGTCGTTCAGGCTCAGAACGAACGAGGCTGGCGCTCGGACAGCAGCCGGGCCTGCTCACGCAGGAAGGTCTGCTCGGGTCCGGTCGGTGCCAGTGATGCCGCCCGTTGGTAAGCCTGCATGGCCTCCTCGGTCTGGTGCAGGCGGCGCAGCAGGTCGGCCCAGGCGGCGTGAAACGGCTGGTAGCCGTCGAGCTCGAGGCCGTCGACCACCGCGATGGCGGCGCCCGGCCCGTCGACCTCGCCGACGGCGATAGCCCGGTTCAGCGCGACGACCGGGGTCGGGGCGAGGCTCATGAGATGGTCGTAGAGGGTGAGAATCTGCGACCCTCGGTGGTCTCGATCGAATCGGCATCGGCGTGCACCGCGTTTGATAGCCGCCTGAAGCTGGTAGGGGCCGGGCTGGTTGCGGCGCAGGCAGGCCCGGACGATCGCCTGCCCTTCGTCGATCATCGCCCGATCCCAATGGCGGCGGTCCTGATCGCGCAGCAGGATGAGCGAGCCGCCGCGCGCGCCGCCGGAAGGAAGTCCTAGCCGGTGGCCGGCTCTCGACATCACGTATGCGAACGCGAATCGCGGCCGGCTCCCACCTCGATCCGGTCGACAGCCAGCACCAGCGGATCCTCCATGATCCTTCCGGGTCACCAGGGCGCGGTGGCATGCAGGAGCTTGCCGGTGACCTGGCCGGTGGCCAGTAGGTGGCTGATGCGCTGTTGCTGGTCCTGGGCGAGCGCGAAACGCGGATCGGCGGCATGGGTCTGCTCGATCGCGTGTTGAACCCGGTCGGCGCGCTCGGTCCAGGACAGCGGCGCCTCGGCGAAGTCCTCGGCGTCCACCTGCTCGACGACGTCGAAGCCGGCCTTCGCGAGCAGCTCCAGAACCATTGCGGTGGTGGGAAACTCATTGCCGTCCGGCGAACCGGGCGGATGGGGCTGCGCCGCGACGAAGACCAGCAGGCCGAGCGAGGCGCCTGGCCGAAGGACCCGCCGCAGCTCGCCGATCACCTCGGCCTTCTGCGTCGTGGTGCAGAGCACGCCCAGGCACCAGGCAGCATCGACCGAACCGGAGGCCAGCGGCAGCCGGTCCCCCGATCCGGCCAGCGACGGCATCCCGAACAAAGTCTGCGCGGCCCGGCAGGCGCCGAGCATCGGCTCGATCAGGATCGGGTGGACACCGAACCGCTCCGCTGCGAAGGCGGCCGGGCCACCGACCCCGCCCCCGACGTCGACCAGGCTGCTGCCCTCGGCCAGTTCGCAGGCCTCGCCGAGCCAGGCGAGCGCCCCGGGACTGGCACTGCCCCGGCAGCCGGCCGGGATCGCGTGATCAGGACCCAACCGCTGCACCGCCTCAACGGTCCAGGTCGCGAACACGTCGAACTCGGCGTCCATGGCGGACCCGTCGACTTCGCAGCGCTCAGCCTCGGACGGTCCGGCATTCTCCCTCATCGCTGCCCCGCCATGATCTCCATCCCGACCGCGGCCTTGATCCCGGCCGCGAACAGCTCACCCCGGTCCGAGGCCAGCCCGGACAGGTTGACCCCGACCACGCCCTCCACGGCGAGCAGAGCCCGGGCCTCGGCGACGGCTGACGCGATTCCCGCTGCGACTGGGTCGGGCGCGTCCAGCACGGCTGCCACCTGGTCTCGGTCGAGGTGCAGGCCGGGAAGGTTCAGCACCGCCGCCGAGCGCTCGTCAGTGTAGACGGCGACCCCAGCGATCAGCGGGATCCTCGCCCCGGCGGCGCGGGTGCGTCGGGCGAACCGGGCCAGTCGCTCGGGTGAGCCGACGTGGTTGAGCACGCAGAGCCGGGCGCCGGCCCGTTCCTTCTCGCGCAGGCGTTGTGGGCGCAGCTCGAGCGGTGGTGCGTCCGGTGATTCGGCGACCGCGACGGGCAATCCGGCGGCTGCCGCGAGCCCCGCCAGCCGGGTGCTGTCGATGTCGAAGACCTGGGTGACGTCGGGCCGTACGCCCTGCGCCCGCCCGTCACCGGTGACCGCGAGCACACCGGCCACGTCGGCGAACGCGAGCCCGGCCAGCTCCTGCTCCAGGATGACGCGATTGCGGTCCCGGCAGGTCAGCGTGATCCAGGGCGAACCGCCGGCATCGCGGATCAGCCCGGCCATCAGGGTGGGCGGGAAGTCCGGCCGGTTGTGGTGCTCGCCCACCAGCACGCCGTCGCACGACCCGGCGAGCAGCCGGCTGACGGCGGCGATGCTGCTGGCCGAGAAGGGCGTGACGGTGAAATCGGTGAGCACCACCGGGCGGGCGGATGCGGCCTCGAGCAGCCCAATGCGGGCACCCTCGGGGCCCGGCGGCCCGGACCAGAGCACTGCCACAGGCTCGCCGGCGGCAAAAGGGCACGGTACCGGTTCCATCTCGCAGCTCAGATCGGCCCGTACGCCTCCACACGGGCCGAACTGCATGCGCTTGGGGCACCCCACGCGACCGGTCTGCTGGGCAGTCATGGGCCAGGAACTGTCAGACACGTACTGCTGGGGGCTCTTGACCTTTCGTTTCCCGGCAGCCAGGATCGCGCCGAGGTCACCGATCGTGAGGCCGCCCGGGCCATGGCCCCGCCGACGCCCCCACTGGCACCGATGACCACCCACCGCCACGTGCCCGGCCCCGCCCTCGTCCTGTTCAACTGGAAGTTGACCGGAGAGTCATGTACTGCCGTTGGCATGTAACCACCGTGGCATGGGCTCGTTGATCCGCAACTGCTGTGTCGGATGCGCGCAGTGCGGCCACGTCGTCGCGGCTCGTACGACAACCGGCGTAGACCGTGAGCCGCCGCCGGCCGGCGTCTGGTCTCAGCGTTCCCTCATCTTGGGGGTGGTAGGGCCAATAGGCGCTGCTCGCAGCGAGTTTGGCCCTCCGGCAGGTGGTCGTGAGGCGTCTTCGGCGGAGGTCGCCAGGAGTTCTACTTGGGCTGTACGCCTTGCGGGGTAGATGTGGGTCGCTGGGCCAGGCGCGAGGATGTCGACCGGGGCCGGCAGGTCGGCACAAACGGTCCGGAACTGCGAATGCACATCAGACCCTCCCGTCTGGTGCCAGGGCGATGGTGGTCAGCCACGGCAGCGCAGCTGGCTCGGGGGGACGATTGCTGTACCGCACCGCCATCAGCGAGTACCGTGCCAACGACTGCGGTTGCCGTAAACGCGGCGACGCTTCGACGATGCCCCTCTGGTCATCGGCTCCGGGTGAACCCTTCCGCGCAGAGTCCGGCCGTTCCCCAGAACGCCGGGATCCGCACCACGTAAGAGCTCGTGGACGACCGCCTGTAGCCCCCGGGCCGCTCACATGTCGATCCCGCAGAGCAGGCCATGAACCCTCGCGTCCATCCCCGCCTTCCTCCCGGCACCATTCCCCCACCATCGACGGGCGAGGCTGGTCGCCGCATCTCGACGACCACGTCCATGACCCGTGCTCACACCGAACTCTCCGCCATCGTTCTCGACGAGCAACCGCTCGGCGCGGTTCTGCTCCAGATCGCCGTCCTGGCGACCAGAACCATCCCCGGTGCCGACCAGGCCTCCATCACCATGATCCAAAAGACCCGGATCCACAGCGTGGCCTTCTCCGGCCAGCTGGCACCCGCGCTCGACGAGCGACAGTACCCCCACCCCATCGGCCCGTGCCTGGACGTCGCCCGCACCGGCAAAGCGATCACCATCAACACCGCACACAGCCACCGCTACCCCGACCTCGCGGCCCTGGCCCAGCGCGACGGCATCCACCACATCCTCAGCATCAGCCTGCCCGGCCGACACGACGTCGCCGGTGCACTGAACATCTACGGCTACACCGCAGCCGCCTTCGACCACACCACCATCGAGGCCACCCACACCTTCGCCGCCCACGCCGCCGGCATCGCCCTCAACGCCACCCTCTACGCCATCGCCCTCACCGAAGCGACCCAACTACGCCAGGCACTCACCTCCCGCGCCAGCATCGATCAGGCCAAAGGCATCCTCATGCGCGACCTCTCCTGCACCCCCGACGAGGCATTCGCCGTCCTCACCGCCGCCGCCTCCCGCAACCACCGCAAACTCCGAGACATCGCCCAGAACCTCATCACCAACACCCACGACCAACTCCCCGCAGGCCACTGAACCCAGGACACCCACCAGCGGGCCATCGCCGCCGCGCCAGTCGTCCGCCCCGGCCAGGCAGGTCTTACTCGCAAGGCGGCGGGCTCGCTGCACCGCCCTTTCGAGCAGCTGCCGATGACGCCTGAGAGCCGCACGCCGAAGGGACGCTTCGGGCGCGATCAGGTGCCAAGGACCCACGCATGATCACCCCATGGGATCTGCGAACATCGGCCGCTCACACCAAATACTTGCGAAGGCGGCCACATTCGCCGCCGTCGCAGCGAGGGCCCAAGCACCAGGCCGATGCCGAGCTCGCGCAACGTCGGTTCCTGACTGGCCAGGAACGGCAGGCACGTCACGGTCCACCCGCAGGTCGACCTTGTTCACAGCGGCGAGACTGCCGAAACACTTGATGAGACAGGCGAATTCGGCTGCTGGCCCAGTTCACCGCTACTGTTGGTTTGATAGCAATCGATATCAAGATCCCAGAATCCGCGCAACGAAAGTTCACCCGGGAGGACCGGACTCCGATCGGCGCTCGCTGCGGTACGTGCGGATCCGCCAGGCCAGCAGGGCCAGCACCCCGACGACGGCCACGACGATCGCCGCCCCCGTGCCGGCGACGCGCTCCACCCTCGCGTACGAGGCTCCGACGAAATACCCGAGCAGGACCACGCCGGTCCCCCAGAGGATGCCTCCGGCCGCGTTGAACGCCAGGAAGGTCAGGTACGGCATCCGGGCAGTTCCGGCCAGCGCCGGCATCACTGCCCGCAGGAAGGCAACGAACCGGCCGAGGAACACGGCCGTTCCGCCCCGGCGGGCCAGGAGGGCCTGCGCCCGCTCGAGCTGCGCACGCCGGGAGTCGAGGCGGCGCCAGGTCAGCAGCCGCACCCCGAGATGCCGCCCGACCTCGTAACCGAGGCTGTCACCGACGATCGCGGCCACGATCACCACAGCGAGGACCGCCGGCAGACTCACGTGACCGCGGTTCGCCGCGACCCCGGCCAGCACCGCGGCAGTCTCGCCCGGCAGGACGAACCCTATGAATAGCGCATCCTCGGCAAAGACCAGGGCGCCCGCGACGACGAGCACGAGCCACGCGGGCAAGCTCAGCAGTTGGCCGATCAGGTGACTCACCCGCACTCCTTCGAGACGAATGGCATCCTGCCTACGACAGCGACAGTCGTCCTACAGGACCAATCGTAGAGAAACACATGCCGGAAACGGGACGACGCGATGCCGGATCGCTCGAACGCGAGGGTGCTCACCGTCGCGCCCGCGCGCCCGCACCCATCTGCGCCAGCTGCTGGCGCTGTTCGAACGACCTGCATGCCGGACCGCTGGTCAGCCGGGCCGCTCAGGAGTTGCGCGCCTCCGGCTAAACCGCCCGCAAGGGAGACCCCCTCGACCCTGGTCAACCTCACCCCGATCGAACTGCAGGTTGCCCATCTGGTCAGCCGGGGCCTGTCCAGCCGGGACGTCGCCGCGCCGGCAGAGGGGACGGACCGTTGGCGTCGATCTGGTTCCCCGAACCGCAGGGACGCACCCATGTCGGCCGGCGGCACCGGGCTCACCGCCGACGGTCACCTCGGTGTCGAAGCCGGACTCGGCCTCGGCAATACACATGTCCCAGTCGTGGTCGCCCCCCAGAGTTGTGGTCTGATAACACTTCTGACCGGTCGGCGAGATCACGATCGCGGTGCAGCGGTCCGGATCGAGGTGCGCAATCACGACGTCACCCTGAGCGTCGCTGGTACACGCGTGGTCCGGGCCGTCCGCGTCGACCACCGGTAAGCCACTGTCGTCGAACCTGACTTAGGTCATGAACCAAGATCGTTTGATGACGTAGCGCGTTGACCTGCGGCTTCGCAGGGGTTCGGTCGTTGGATTTGGACACTAATCTGAGGGGTGATTTCTATCGGTCGTTGCAACATCCCTGCTTGAGGGGTGTTTATGGGTCGTCCTGGGCCGTTGCGGAGTGTTGAGGACCGGTTTTGGGCTGCGGTGCGTGAGGGTGCCAGCGTGACGGATGCTGGCATTGCGGTGCATGTTGCCCGGAAGACGTCGTATCGGTGGGCTCAGGCCACTGGTGGGGTGATCCCGTCGGTGCGGGAGCTGTCGGGGTGGTTCTTGTTGGTGCAGGAGCGGGAGGAGATCGCGATCTTGCCGGCTGCTGGGGTCAGTCAGGCGCAGATCGCCCGGCGGCTGGGGCGTTCGCCGTCCACGATCAGTCGTGAGCTCAGGCGCAACAGCCCACCGGTCCGCAGTGGGCGTGGGCGGTATGGGAAGCCGTATCGGGCGCTGCAGGCGCAGGCGCGCGCGGAGCTGCGGGCGCGGCGGCCGAAGCCGGCGAAGCTGGCCACGAACCGGGCGTTGCATGATGTGGTGGAGGCCGGGCTGAAGAAGCGCTGGAGCCCTGCGCAGATCAGTGCCCGGCTGGTGGAGCAGTTCCCGGATGATGCGGAGATGCGGGTGTCGCACGAGGCGATCTACCAGTCCCTGTATGTGCAGGGGCGGGGGGCGTTACGGCGGGAACTGGCGGTGTGTCTGCGGACCGGGCGCACGGTCCGGCGCCGTCACCGTAAGGGCATCGATGGGCGCGGGAAGATCGCCAAGATGGTGAACATCGCCGACCGGCCGGCCGAGGTCGAGGACCGGGCCATCCCTGGGCACTGGGAAGGTGACCTGATCATCGGCAAGAGCAGCCGCTCGGCGATCGGGACCCTGGTCGAGCGCACCACCCGGTTCGTGCTGCTGCTGTATCTGCCGAAGGATCACACCGCGGAGTCGGTCCGGGACGCGATGGTCGCCGCGGTGGGTGGGCTGCCGGAGCAGCTGTGGCGGTCCCTGACCTGGGACCAGGGCTCGGAGATGACCCAGGACCGTCAGATCACCGAGCAGACCGGGGGGCCGATCTATTTCTGTGACCCGCATGCCCCGTGGCAGCGCGGGACGAACGAGAACACCAACGGGCTACTACGGCAGTACTTTCCGAAAGGAACAGACCTGTCCGTGCACTCCGCTGAACACCTCGCGTTCGTCACGGCAGAGCTGAACGGACGTCCCCGACAGACCCTCTGCTGGCGCACCCCAGCCGAGGCCCTGAACAAGCTACTGTCGGAACCGTTCAATCCACCTGGTGTTGCAACGACTGGTTGATGGCGAGAGGGTCCGAGGGGTCGTAAACTGGGTGAATGGCTCCGTACGTGCGGACCGTGAAAGCCGGTTGGGGTGCGCGGGCGGTGCAGATCGTGCACACGACGCGGCCTGGGTCTCGCGACATCGAGCACATCGGCTCCGCTCATGACGATGCCGAGCTGGAGTTGCTGAAAGCCGCCGCGCGGCAGCCTGTCCGCCTGATCACATCTCGAGGCCCTGCGGCTGACCACGCGCGGCGGTGCGGGGTGAGTAGCCATACTCTGATTCTTCGCGGGTTGGGGATGCGTACGGCGTGATTCTCAGGTGCCCGCCGGCTCCAGGACTCGCCCGATGAAGAGCGGGGTGCCGGTCGGCCGGTCGTGGATGACGTAGAGGAACGGTCGGTCTGCAACGACGGACAGCGGCGGTGTGGACCGCCCCGAAACTGGCACCACCTCCACGGCGGTGGCGGCAGCGGCCTCGGTCCCGGCCTCATCCACCGCAATGAACCCCTCGTGTACCACAGCGGCGACCTTCAGCCGTTCCTCAACGGTCATGGCGCTGAGGTCGGCATCGTCGGTGAAGGCGATCGGCATCCCGAGTCCGGTCAGCGCCTCGCGGAGTTCGACCTGGGTGCGGTTGGTCCATCGGGGCAACCCGATGTGAACCGGGGCCGGCTGCAAACCGGTCAGCAGGTCGACCAGCAGCTCGCCGGTCAAGGATCGTTCGACCTCGGCGTACCGGCCGGCGTCCGGGACGACGACCGTCATCGCCAATTCCCCGCCGGCGTAGGGCAGATCAGCGGCCACCCAGCCGGGCCCACGGGCGAACCGATCGCCGGTCGTACCGTCCATCAGCTGGGTGCTGACCGTGGACCCGTCCAGCCGATGGAAGGGCGCCTCGCGGGTCATCCGGGGCCGGAACGGCTCCTGCCAGGGCGCCTTGAAGTAGATGGCGTTCACCAGAGTCAGCCGGGTATCCGCGGAGAGCACACCGGCCGGGATCAACTCCGGGATGCGGGCCCGAGTCTGCTCGGACACCCAGGCATTGATCGCGTGTCGAGCCGCCTCCGCCTGGCCATAGTCGACCACCCGCATGCCGGTGCCGAAATCCCGGGCCAGGACATCCAGGAACGGGCGTTGCCAGGTCATGCCCCGCTGGCCCCACAGGCTGTTGGCAGCTGCCAGCTGCGGATGATCCGCCTCGCCACCAGTGCGGCCGGGAATCTGCTTCGATCGAGCCGCCAGGGCGGCATCAATCGCGTTCAGGCCTTCGGCAAGAGCGCGGGCATCGGTGCCGTGCAGGACGTCGAGCATCTGCGCTGCCGTGGCTCCCCTCGCACCCTGCACCGTCGCCCCCAAGGCGACGGCCACCGAGTACGGCGAGCACACGACATTGCCATCGGTTGACCGCGCGAGCGAGGCGAACAGATCAGCGCTGAACGCCGACACCGCCGCCACCGCAGTCGACAGCGCGGCGGGCGTGCGGACGGCCCGAGGCAGGTCGGAAGCGATCAGCTCCATCGACCCTCCCAGGTCCGACTCTTCTCGGCCAGGCGCGCCGACACAACCGCCGGTTCCGGCCAACGCAGCCGCGCCGGCCAGCATAAGGACGCTTCTTCGGGTAATCATGCTCTTTCGACGCAGCCACCTGTGGACAGGTTCCAGGCAGTGCTCAGTAATGGCCGATCCCCGCGATGTGCCGAGTCTGCTGAGCCATCCGCTGCTGGCTGAGGATTTCGCGCAGCTCATGGGTGACCCCATCGGGATAACGGTCGAGAGTCGTTTCCAAATCGCAGCGCTGGTCGGGGGTGTTGTAGCCGGCCAGCTCACGCTCCAGGGCGAGGCGACGCTGTCGGGCCGCCTTCCGGGTGACCGCCACGGCTCGGTTCAGCAATCGACGTTCAGCGAGTGGCCTGCGCGTCGATGCCGATCCCCTCCAGCACCCGGGCGCTGTCCAGGCCAGCGGCCAAACCATCACGGCAGCCGACCCGCTGCCGGACGACCTCGCCGCCGTCCTCAAGATCATCCACGAGGGCAGCGGGCTTGCACACTAGTCCGAAAATGATGGTGAGTGGGGCGTGCGTTAGCTCCCGGCGGAGCCGGGATCGGTTTGCGACTGTGGGGATCAGGCGGTGGGGTTGAGGGTGACGGTGTAGCCCAGGGTGTTGAGGCCTCGGACGTGGTTTCGGACGGCGCGCTGGGTGCCGACCCGGGCCCTCTCTGCCCGCCCGGCGCGGGGCAACGCCCGTTCACCTGACCGTGATCGATAGCACCCAATTGACGCCGGGTTCGGGTTGTTCGCGCTGAGCTTCCGAGGTGTACGGCCTGGAACTGATGGAGAGTGTTGCGCCCTCCAACGGACGTGAGGCATCAGATCCCCGTCGTTCCGGATCGCTCGAGTCCCGGACCCCGGGGGACCACGCATCACTGCCGCTCATGAGCTCCTGGACCGGATCGCTCTGACCTGAGGCGTAGATCGTGAAGAACGGTCCGTCACCGGAATCACATTCGTTCAGAAGCTCTTCGCGCACCGTGCCCGGCGGTAACCCCGACTTCACGACGACGAGCCCATCTCGTTGCTGGTCGACTGCAGTCCCGGGGCAGCCACCATCAAGCTGGGAGAATACGCGCACACAGATGATACAGAGAGCAACGACGTAGACGGTGACGGCGACAGCGATCCAGAACCGTGCCCGGAGCCAGGCTGGTCGCCGCTTCATGGCCGGAGTGTGACAGTCAGGCGCGGACGCAGGCGTCCCGGTCGGGCTGGGCACCAGCGGTGGGGGCAGCAACGACACCGCGCACCTGCTGGCCGACGCCCGGCTGGCGCTGCAGGTGGCTCCGCTGGCCGGGCGGCTGGTCGCGGCTCTGGAGGTGCTCGGCCGGGCCCGGCCGGCGGCCCCGGCACGTCGTCGTCGGCGGGCAGGTCGTCGTCCGGGACGGGCGCCTCGTCAACCGGGCCGAGTCCCAGATCGCTGCCCGCCTGCACTCGCTGCTGCGCGACCGCGGAGTGCCCGCAGCCCCGCGGCCAAATGTGGCCTAGCCTGGAGCGAGGCGGTCACGAGCCGGGTGCGAGTTCGGGGTGCCGGACGATGCCGGCCGCGTTGAGCGGATCGCGAATCAGGCGGATCAGCGGCATCCCGATACCGTAGGTATGGATCGTGGGGCGGGGCATGATCCGCACGAAGCAGCCTCCGTCCAGCTCGAGCTCGCCGTGGCCGGTGATGGCCTTGAGTGAACCCTCGGCGGCAAGTCGATGGATCTCGGTGTCGCCGCGGTCGAGGATCTCCGCCGTGGCGGAGAACTGCAGGCTCGACGGCGGGCCAACGGGCGCGCGGCGCACCGGGATGACGATGAAAACCGCGGGGTTGGCCGCGATGTTCTGGGCTTTGCGGCTCTCCCGCGCCGTGCTGACGTACAGCACACCCTCGGCGTAGGCGTAGAGCACCGCGGCCGAATGCGGCCGGTTGACCGGCGATGCGGTGGACAGGGTGCAGAACGAGCGCCGTTGGATCAACCGCTGGACCTGCGCGAATGTTGGACTGGCCGGTCGCGGATCGTGCGTCGAAGTCAATGTCGTTTTGGTCATGTCCACCAGTCAACGCCGACCAGGCGCGACGATCCATAGTCGAAAGCTGCAGTTCCATACGTGAACGTCTACCCAACCTGGACGAGCGCTGCGCGGGCCTCAGCCACCCCTGTACCGCGGTTGCTCCACCGGGTCAAGGTAAAGACTCGGTGAGGTTGTTGGCGACCAGGTGAGGTGAACTCCGGCCCCGCCTGACGTACCATCCGGAACATGCCACGCATTTCGATTGGCCGGCCAAATTTCACCCCGGAAAGGATAGAACGGCGTCGATGAGACGGCAGTGCCCTCCCTCCGACCTCGGAGACGTCTTCGACCGAACCCAGGCTGGCGCTCGTGTCCGACAGTGCCGATGACACCTCGAGGATTCTGAGTCTGGCGGCGATGGCCCGCACCCTTGGTCTGTCGGCCCGGCTGGAGCAAATGCTGGAGCTTGCCGCCGAAGAGGCGTTGAAGGCGCTCGGCGCCAGCAGTGTCTCGATCAGCTGCCTGAGGCCCGGCACCGGTGCCCTGCATACGATGATCAACGTCGGCGACCTCGCCCCGTGCGAGGAACGCTGGCCCGAGAACGAGGTCTACGAGTTCGACGACTACCCCCAGGCCCAGGCACTGGTCTCCGATCTGCGGGTCTGGGTCACCCACCTCGACGACCCGGACGGCGACCCCGGCGAGCTGGCCCTGCTGCACCAACTCGGCAAACAATCGTCCATGGCAGCGCCGCTGGTGGTTGACGGTCGGCTGTGGGGCGAGCTCTACGCCACGCGCAGCGCCCAGCTGGAGCACTTCTCCCCGATGGACATCGCTTACACCGAGGCGCTCTCCGCCATCCTGGCCGGTGCACTGTCGCGGGCCATCCACTTCGAGACCCTGGAACAGCTCGCCTTCCGTGATCCCCTGACCGGTCTGGCCAACCGCCGGGCGCTGGACGATGCCGCCGCTCAGGTGCTCCACCGGATCACCGAGGGTCCCGGACGACGGGTGACCGCTGTGGCGGTCGACGTCAACGGGCTCAAGATGGTCAACGACACCGCCGGGCACGCGGCCGGGGACCAGCTCCTCACTGCGGTCGCCGGGCTCCTGGTCCGGCACTTCTCCCCACTGGTCGGCAGCCTGGTGGCCCGGATCGGTGGGGACGAGTTCACCGTTCTCGTGCCCAACCACGCGATCACCGCCGTGATGACCGCCGCCGATGCCTTTTGCTTCGCCGCCGCCGGACTGCCGTCCGGGGCCGGAGTGTCCTGCGGAGTGGCCAGCACCACCAGCGAGGAGCCACCGGTCACCGCCACCCTGCTGCTCCGCTCGGCCGACCAGGCCCAGTACGAGGCCAAACGCCGCAGGAACCGGACCGCGGTGCTGGCCGGTCGGGCCTCCCCCTGAATGGCACCCGACTTGTCGTTCCGCCTGGAGAACGGCCAGTACCTGCGCCATTCCTCCTGACGTCTGCGCCCTTTCGCCAACGACCGTCGGGCCCGTCCCTGCAGTCATGCCGTTAGCGCTGCTCTGTCAGCAGGCCCGGCCGGTAGGGCAGGAGGCCGTAGTCGCCGCCCGAGTTGGGGGAACGTCCTTGGTAGAGCAGTTGCAGGTTGCAGGGGTCGATGGTCATGGTCTGGTCTGCGCTGGTGCGGATCAGCTCTCCGTGGCTGATGTCGTTGGTCCAGGTGGCGCCGCTGTTGGCTTTGCCGGCGAAGGGGTTGCCCTCGGTGGCGGCCTGCGGGGTCCAGGTACCGCCCAGGCTGGTGGCGGTGAACGAGCGGAAGTAGCGTCCGTTTGCTCCGATCGCCTCGACGATCATGAGGTACTGGTTCTGGCCTTGGACCTTGTAGACCTGGGGTGCTTCGAACAGGTTGTTCGTGGTGTCGCTCATGACGGTCGTGGACGACGATCCGAAGCTGCCGGGGAAGTTTCCGATGGGCATGCTGGCCCGGTAGATCTTGCCGTTGTCGCCGGCGAAGAACAGGTACATGGTCGTGCCGTCACCGATCAGGGTCTGGTCGATCGGTCCGGTGCCGGAGCCGGTGATACTTCCGGTGAACAGCGGCTGCGTCGGCGACTTTCCGGCGACCTGTCAAATAACACATCCCACCAGCAAAATTCGCAAAGAACGACCGAGCGGCATAGTGACCAAGCCTGTCCGGACCCCGCTCCGAATGAGTGGTGATCGGGTACCCACTCGGTGTGAGAGCGCTTTTGCGCCCAGGAAAGGACGACGGCATGAACGGACGTACCAAGAGCGCGGTGGCGGCAGCCGTGGCGGCGGCCGCCCTCGCCGTACCAGCAGCGGCGAGCCCCTCGTGGGCTTGGGGTTCCTCCTCCAGTGACGACGGGCAGTACGCCGTCGGGCTGGGACCCGATGGCAAGAAGCTCGTCACCTTCCGAACCGAACGAGCCAACAAGGTCAAGGTTCTCGGCAGCGTTCGTGGGTTGGTCGGGGATACCCGGCTGGTTGGCATCGATTACCGGGTTCAGGACCGTCGCCTCTACGGCGTCGGCGACGCCGGCGGCGTTTACACGATCAAGGGAAACCGAGCCACCAAGGTGTCTCAATTGACGACTGCCCTGAGCGGGACGATGTTCGGCGTCGATTTCAATCCCGCGGCCAACCGGCTGCGCGTGATCAGCGACACCGGCCAGAATCTGCGGCACAACATTGACGATGGCGTCACGGCAGGCACCACCGCGGTCGACGGTGTCCTGACCTACCCACCGGCCACGAGACCTGCCCTGGGCGTCACAGCCGCCGCATACACGAACAACGACCTCGACCTCACCACGGCGACCACGTTGTTCGATCTCGACGTCACCCTCGACCAGGTGGCGATCCAGGCGCCGGCCAACGCCGGAACCCTGTCCCCCACCGGCACACTCGGCGTCGAAGCGAGCGTCGCCGGATTCGACATCGTCAGCGAAACGCAGGCCGGTGTCACCGTTCGCAACACCGGATACGCCGTGCTCAAAGTTGGCGACAAGACCTCGCTGCGGCGCATCGATCTCCTGACGGGCAAGGCCGGAAAGGCCACCAAACTGCCCTACCCGGTGGCAGATCTCGCCATCGCGATCGACAAGTAATCCGCGGGCCTCTTCACTCCACCCGCCTCGGGATCGGGGCCGGCGACAGCGGCGTGCGCAACCTCGGCCTGCTTTTCGGAGCCGATGTGAGCCAGCTACCGCGCTCTTTCGTCCGTTGGCCGGTCCACTCGGTAGACATAGTGGCGCCGGTCGTCGATGGGATTGTCGGGGTCGAGCTCGCCGCTGGCCACCCGGGTCAAGCCGGCCTTCTCCAGCGCCCGCCACGACCCGATGTTGTCGGCGTGCACCGCCACGATCACGCACTCAGCGTCCCTGTGGTCGGCCCACAGTTGGCCCACCGCCGAGCGGATCATGCGGGTTCCGATGCCCCGCCCAACGTACGCCGGATCGCCGATCAGGTAGTCGATCGTCATCGCGCGCGGCGGCACTGCCGTGATCGGCATCAGTTCGTTGAGGTATTCGGGGTAGCTGTGCAGGAACGAGCGCTGCAGCAGTCCAAGCGGTGCGCCGTCGAGGAACGCCAGGAGATCTTCATTCGGCTCCTCACGGCGCGCGGACGGCCCGAAGTCGCGCTCCACCGCCTCCATCGACGTCTCGTGATGCCACCAGCGGGCCACGTGCGGCGCTGCCAGCCAGCGTGCCAACAGCGGGAAGTCGCTCGGGACCACATGCCGCCAGGTCATCATGCACTGACGGTAACAGCAATGCTTTACCGTCAGCATAGAATATTCGCGTGGATGACCTTGACATGGATGACCTTGAGCTGCCGATCCTGGGCACCGAGCCGCTGGTCGTGGAGTTCGCCAACACGCTGTACAGCGACGAGGACTTCCTCGGCACGGCCGAGCTGGCCGCGCACTGGTTCAGTACGGCCGGCACGCAACCAGTCCGCGACACGGCGGCGGCCAGGGCCCTGCGCGACAGCATCCACACCCTCTTCACGGCGACGGTCACGGCCGCAGCGCTGCCGGCGACCGCGATCGGGCATGTCAACGCGACCGCCGCCCAGGCGCCGACCTACCCGCAGCTGGTCCGCCAACCCAACGGGGCGCTCGTAGCGCGCAGCCGAGACACGGCAACCGGCGATCCCGCGCTGCTCGGGAGCCTGGCAATCGCCTGCATCGAACTGCTCACCGACGACCGGGCCCGGCTGCTGCGCCGCTGCGAAGGCCCCGACTGCTGCCTGTTCTTCGTTCAGCACCATCCACGCCGACGCTATTGCCACGAGTCCTGCGCCCACCGCGACCGCCAGGCCAGGTACTACCGCAGACGCCGTTGAAACCGCATGTCCTCCAGGAACTCCGTCCGCAGCGCAGGGAAAGCAGGGCAGACACCAAGGGTTTGGCTAGTGCGCAAGTTGCGCTCGGGCGAGCCCGACGAGCTCCTCGTTGGTGTTGGCGTGACCGGCGATGCCCCAGCCGCCGTCGTAGGTCTCGGTGAGGAGCACCCAGGTGCGTTCGGCGATGGAGGGGTCGCCGGCTGCCTCCGCCACGACCTCGGTGAGTCGAGTCACGGTCGCCAGTTGCTTGTCCCGATCCAGTGCCCCCTGATTTGTCAGGACCTGAACTCGGACGTAGTTGTTGTCGCCGTTGACGTTCGCGAGGGTGATCTCGTGGATGAACGCGGCGGTGTTCTGCTTGAACAGCGCGATCGGGGGAACCCCCTCAACCTCCATCAGGGTCGCGGCGAGCTTGCTCGCCAGGCTGCTCGGGTCCGCGAAGGTCCCCGCAGAGGCGTACACGTCGATCATGGGCATAGGAGTTCTCCTGGGTCGAAACTATGGTGGGCTTCATAGTAGTGCGAAACTATGAAGACGTACATAGTTCTGGAGTCTGGAGATAGCATGGCCAAGGGCGAGATACGAACCCGGATGGTCTCGTCAGCCGCGCGCCTGCTGGCCGAGAACGGCCCGACCGGGGCGTCGGTGGGAGACGTTCTGGCGGACTCGGGCGCTGCGCGTGGGTCGACCTACCACCACTTCCCTGGCGGGAAGCGCGAACTCTATGTTGCCGCGCTGGATCTCGCGAGTGATCGTGCATACGCGGCGCTGGAAGGAGTTCGTGGGCAGCCGGCCCGAGCCGTTCTCGACGAGTTCTTCGCGATGTGGCGCACCCTTCTGACCCACACCGATCTCCGCTTGGGGTGTGCGGTGCTCGCCGTGGCGGTTGCGGGTGATGACCCGGCGACCGTTGACCATGCCGGTGAGATCTTCCGGTCGTGGCGAGGTCACCTCGAGTCGTTGTTGCTCGACGCCGGCACTGATCCCGTTCGGGCTCGTGCTCTCGCCGCCGTGGCCATCTCAGCCGCCGAAGGGGCCGTCGCCATTGCCCGCGCCGAACAGAGCCTGGAGATCTTCGAACTCGTTGCCGCAGAGGTCATTTCGATGACGGAGCCCCGTTGAATCCAGCGTGGACATTGCGCTCAGGCTCCTGCGTCGCTCGCGGCCCTGACTCCGGGCCGGGCGACGCCATCGAGCACAGGCCCGAGCTCGCGGGTCAGCGCGTCAAATGGGGTCAGGTCGCGTCTGATCCGGGCAAGGATGATGGCTCCTTCCAGGGCGGCGATGACCAGGATGGCGAGATTGTCAGAGCGCTCGGGGGGGACGCCGAGGTCGACCAGACTCTTGGACAGCGGCTCGAGCCAACCGTCGAATGCACGACGGAGCACTTGGCGGAGCTGCTCGCTGGTGGCTGCCGCGTCCGCTGCGGCGGCAACCAGTGGGCACCCGGCCGAGAACTGCTCCTCGGTGAGCTCACGTCGCCAGATGTCGACGATTGACGCCAGCAGCGCACTCGGTGTTCTCGACGTCAGCTCGCCGAGACATCGGTGTACCCGGCGCGCGGCCACGTCGCCCGACCAAAGCAAGGCTTCGGAGACGATCTCCTCCTTGCCGCCGGGGAAGTAGTGCTGGAGCGATCCTCGGGGCGCGTCCGCCTCGGTCACGATCTCTCTCATCCCGGTCCCCGACACGCCCTTGTGCCGGATGAGCTGCGCTGCGCTGCGCACCATTCGCTCCCGCGGCGCAAGTGCCCGAGCTTGAGACGCTTTGGCCGTCGTCACGAAAGCCTCCATCCACGCTGATCTGGGATCGGGTCTTGACTATGACACATGTCATGATGCACGCTTTCATCTTATGACAAGTGTCATGGTCGTTCAAGGACCCAGTGCGCCACACCGCCGCGAGGCCGAGGGGGCGCTTCTCAGGCCGGCGGCTGCGTCGGACGCAGAGGCAGTCCTGGCCATGCTGGCGCGCTGCTCGCGTGAGAGCCTGTTCAACCGGTTTCACGGATTCACCGACGGTAGGGCCTACTTCGGCGCCCTGCTGCGGGACGGACCAGTCCAGCAGACACTTCTTGCTTGGTGCGGCTCAACCTGCGTGGGCGTGGCCACTCTCGGTGTCGGTGCCACGGGAATCGTCGATCTGGCGGTGCTGGTAGAGGACGCCTGGCAGCACCGAGGCATCGGAACCCAGTTGACTGCGTCGCTGCTGGACAGTGCTCGGGCCAAGGGTGTGAGCCTTGTGCACGCCGAGGTCCTCAGCGACAACCGGTTCATTCTCCAAGCCCTGCGCCGGATCGGTCCGCTCACGGTGTCGATCGAGCGCGGGGTCTGGTCGATTGACGTCGCCCTCGGCTGTCAGCCGAGCTGCACCTAGGCAGGGTAGGACGGCGCCCGAGCCGGGCCGACCGAGGTCAGGGTGCGGTAGAAGGCGAGGTGGGCGCGGGCGACCGATGTCCAGGTGTGAGCTGCTGCCAGGTCCTGGCCGTACCTGGATCGGCGGTGATCACGCACACCTGCGGCGTCCAGGATCGCGGTTGCCAGAGTACTGGGTGAGTCGGCGAAAACCGCTGCGTTGCCGAAGACTTCTCGCAGTACCGGAAGATCGCGCATCACGACCGGTACACCTGCGGCCAGGGCCTCCATCGCCGCCAAACCGAAACCCTCCTTGACCGATGGAAAAGCGAAGACATCTGCCGCGGCGACCAATGCCGGTACCCGATCATGGTCGACCGGGCCCAGCAGAATCGGCTGCACATCGAGTTCGCGCGCTCGTTGGAGTACCGATTCACGGTAGTCGCGGTAATCGAAAAGGGTTTCGCCGCCGCCGATCACCAGCTTCAGGTCAGGCCGAGCAGATCGCACCTGCGCCATCGCCTCCATCAGATCGCAGGTACCCTTGCGTGGCTCGATGCCACCCAGAGAAAGCACGTAGTCGCCGAGCTGATCAGCCCACTGCCGTCGGGCCCCTCGGGCGGCGAGCGAACTGCTGGCGGCGGCCGCGAACCGGTCGGCTTGGACGCCGTTGGGGATCACCGTCGCACGGATACCCCACCCGGCCTCCACCTCAGCGGCGACCGAGCCCGAGACGCAAACATGGGCGTAGGGCCGCACAATCGCGCGCTCGTGGCAGGCAATGAGTTCGCCGGTGGTGAAGGTGTCGAGGTGATGGATGGTCCGAACGCATCGAGGCACGGCGTTCGCGGTGATGCAGTCTTGGGCATGGACGATGTCGAAGCCAACCGGGTCGAAGGCGCTCGCCAGAGCGTCGATCGATCGAAGGATGCGTTGGCCCACGCTCTCGCCCTCGACCTCCGGAAAGGGAACCAGGCGTACCGCTACTGATGGATCGACCGATCGGAAGAAGCCGTGGTCTCCACCCCTGGCCAGGCTCCATACTTCTACCCTCCCGCCCAGCGCGGCGAGCGCTTCGGCCAGGGCAAGGGTGTGCACCACACCCCCGCGCGGTCGAGTGGAGTAGGTCAGAAGCGCGATCCTCACCGATGCGCCTCGGCGTGGCCGGTGTATACCTCGGCTCGGCGTTCGGCGAGGTGATGCAGCACCAGTCGAGCCCGTTCGATCTCCGCGTCGACGTCGATCGATGCGACCGCGAGTCCGGCCTTGGCCCAGGTCCGGGCCAGGACGTCGCCGCCGGGGCCGACAACCTTGGACTGGCCGAGAAACCGCAGCCCACCGGTGCTACCGGTCTGGTTCGCCGAGACCCAGACCACCTGGTTCTCGGCTGCCCGCGCGCTGTCGTACAGGTCGAAAAGCCTCGATTGCCGGTCCTGGGTCAGGCGCTCGGCCCGCTGGGTAATGCTGGCCGGCCAAGCCGACAGGCAGGCGATGATCCGCGTGCCGTCGAGCGCCAGCGTTCGCGCGGCCTCGGGAAACGTCTTGTCATAGTCGATCAGCATCCCCAGGCGACCGACGGGCGTGTCGAAGGCAGCAATCCGATCACCGGCCGCGTAGACGAGCGCCTCGCCCGGTGTCTGGTGCACCTTGCGGTAGCGGCCGAGGACACCGTCTCCGCTCACGCAGACCCCCGAATTCCAGCGTCGCCCACCGAATCTCTCGTTGTAGCCGAGGCAGACCACCATCTCGCGGGCCAAGGAGATGATCCGCCGAATCTCCAGGGCATCCGGTGCGATGGCCGGCGGCAACGCCGCCGGATCGGGTGAGCGCAGATCGGCGAGGTAGCCACCGAGGGCCGCGTTGGGCAGCACGAGCAGGCCGACGTCGGCCTTGCGCGCGGCCTCGATGATCAGGCCGATTCGCTCCACCGACCGTGGGAGGTCGCGGCCGAAGTGCGCGGCTGCGGCGGCGATCCGTAGCAGGCCCGGCCGCGGCGGACTGGGCGGCAGCCCGCTGGACGACCGCCGATCCGGCGGCGGGCGATGGCTCATCGGGAAGCAATGTTCGAGATCATGGCCGATCGGCCTCGGTCGGCCGGGTGCCAGCGCCGATACCCGCTGCGCACCTGCTCGGCGAGGTACTCCGCGTCCCGGGCCAACCCGGCGAACCGCCCGGAACCCCACGTGTGCTGCCACGGCAGTCCGAGGAAGTACAACCCCTCAACGGCCGTGACACCGCGCAGATGATGGGGATGTCCAGCTCCGTCGAAGACGCCCGCACGCAGCCAGCGATAGTTCCGGGTAAAACCGGTGGCCCAGATGAGGGCGGCGAGGTCGGCCGGATCGAGCTGCGAGCCGGAGTAGCCCGTCGGTCGCCACAGCGGTTGGTAGCGGCCCGGCTTTCCTGCATCGAGGCCCTTCTCGGCGATCCACTCGTCGATCAATTGATTGATGCCGTTGTAGACCGTATCCGCAGCATCCAGGCTTCTTTCCAGGTCATCGGCGAAGATCAGCGCATCCGACGTGATCTCGGCGAGATGACCATGCAGGGTCATCCCGGCCAGCGCGAACGAGCGCAGGTCGATGTCGCGCCCACCGTCGCGACCGGTGACGTAGTGGTTCGTTCGATCCTGATGGCGTTCCTCGACCGGCTTGTCGGTCACCGGTTTGGCGTAGTGGCCGGTGTCGTGCATCCAGGCGATGACGTCGCGTCCGCGGTAGCGACGGGCGAACCGCGGTGCGCTGCCGACAGCCAGGTGCACCTCACGACCCGCCAGCAGCAGGTCCTCTGCGATCTGCGCACCGGACTGACCGGTCCCGACCACCAGCACCGGGCCCTCGGGCAAGGAGGCCGCGTTCTTGTATAACGAGGAGTGCAGTTGCTCGACTCGGGCCGGCAGGCGCTCGGCCATCCGGGGGACGGCGGGGTCGTGATAGCCCCCGGTCGCGACCACGACCTGTTCGGCCCGGATTGTCGTCCCATCCGCCGTCCGTACCTCGAAACCACCCGATGCACCCTCGATCGGACGGGCCGACGTCACGGTGGTGTGCTCGCGCACCGGTGGATCGAAACTGGCGACATAGCCGGCCAGCCAGGCAATCAGATCGGCGGCAACCATGAACCCGTCCGGGTCGTCGCCCGCGTAGCGGTACCCCGGCAGGTGGCACTGCCAATTCGGGGTGACCAGACAGAAGGAATCCCAGCGGGCGTCCCGCCAACTGTGCATCAAGGTGTCCCGCTCCAGGACGACGTGCTGGATGCCGGCCTGAGTCAGGTACCAACTCATCGACAGGCCGGCCTGTCCGCCGCCCACGATGACAACCGGGATGGTCTCGACGTCGTCCGTCATGATGGGGCCGTCCGCAGGGAATAGGCATCCGGCCGGCGATCGCGCAGATGGAACATGCCGGCCCGGGCCGAGTCGAGCATCCGGGCCAGATCAACGGTGGCGTAGGCGATTCCGCTGGTGGTTCCGGTGGTGGCCAGGACATCACCCCCGGTGTCGACGACCTTGGCGCTGGCGACGAAACGCAGCGATCCGAATGTTCCGGACTGATTTGCCGAAACCCAGAGCACCTGGTTCTCCAGCGCTCGGGCTCGGTCGAAGAGATCGAAACGTCGCGTCCAGCGGTCATCCGCGAGGTCGGGGGTGGGGCTGGTTCGGGCGGCGGGCCACGCCGACATGCAGCAGACGATGTCCGCACCGTCGATGGCCAGAGACCGGGCCGCCTCGGGAAAAGCCTTGTCGTAGCAGATCATCATCCCGATTCGACCGACCGGTGAGTCGAACGCCTCGAAGGTGCCGCCGGCGTCGTAGGACGCGCCTTCACCGAGTGGTTGGTGAACCTTGCGGTGCACGCCCAGGACCCCATCGCCGTTGACCGCGACGGCAGTGTTATACCGGGTCGCCCCATCAGCCTCACACATTCCTGCGGTGACGACGAGGTCACCGGCAAGCTGAGAAAGTCTTTTCACCTCGGGTCCGTCCACCCGAAGGGCCGGCGGCAGGGACACGTCCGCGGTGCCGTCGAGGTTCGCGAGGTAGCCACCAAGGGTGGCCTCGGGGAGCACGACCAGGGCTGCGCCCTGGGACCGGGCGTCATCGAGCAGCACCTTGATTCGGGCGAAGGCATCCTCAAGGTCTCGCCCGAAGTTGGCTGCCACGGCGGCCACCGTCAATGTCGTCATTGTTTGCTCCCTCGCACTTCTTTCACGTCACGTGCTGCGTCCACGTCAGGTGTCGCGCTCCCCGTCACGTGCTGGGTTCAGGTCATGTGCTGCGCCCAAGCCGGTTACGCCGCCCCGGATCGCCTCGGTGAGTTGCCCGTCAGGCCAGCGCAGGGCGACCCCCGAGCCACGGGTCAGGTGGCCACAGACCGCAGTCGTCGCCGGCCCGTAGTCGATGATCGGTCGGCCGGGCTCATCGGCGGTGAGCATCGCGTAGCCCGGGAAGCAGGTCAGCCAGTCCCCCATCCCTGCGGTGGTCGGTTTCGGCACCGCCGCGACCTCCAGAACGGCCCCGCACCCACTGGCTTCCGCCAGCATTCCCAGGGTGCCCACCGTGCCCGCCATGCTCACGTCCTTGGCCGCCGCCGGTGAGTTGCGAGCGACGATGCCGCTCAGCGCCCGCAACTGTTCGGCGCTGCGGTGGGTGCTGGAGTCCCACTGCTGGCCGGTGTGTCCGCGCCGCCAGCGACCGTCGAGGTCAGCTGTGAGGGAGATTGCATGCCCCGGCTCTCCGCCGCCGCCGGGGATCGGGTGGGCCGTCCGTCCCAGAGCAGTCACCGAAAGCGCCGCCGGAACGCCGAACTGGGTGTGCCCACCGAGTATCGGTACGCCATAGGCCTGGCTCGCGGCCTTGAGTCCGGCCAGGATCCGAGCCGCGAAGGAGGCGTCTCGAGCGCCGACCGCATCGAGCAGCCCGATCGGTTCGGCACCCATCGCTGAGAGATCGTTGACATTCACCAGAACGGCACACCAGCCGGCCCATTCCGGGTCACGCTCGACCAGTGAGGGAACAATCGCGTCGCAGGCCGCGATCAGGTCACTGCCGGGGACGGGCACTCCATCGTCCCCGATAAACCCCGGCCCACCCAGGTGCAGTCCGGCCAGCAACGCACCCAGCGGAGCTTTGACGGCCTGCGTGAGGCTGGCGAACCTGCCTATCGGCCACCGCATTTGCACGTGTGGTACGCAGGCAATGTGCAGCGAATGCAGGCGTTGCCACCCCAGCCGACGGAAGAACTGCTCGTTGCTCGCCCGGACGCTGGCCTCGAAGCGAAGCGCACCGACCTGCTCGGCCTGGGCGCACGCGGCCCGGATCAGGGCCGAGCCGATGCTGTCCGTCCCGACGGCGCGGCGGGCGGGCGCTGCGACCGCCAGCCGTCCGCCACTCCACCAGCCAAGGTCAGGGCCTGGCAAGACTGGCGCCAGTCGGACGCCGCCGAGCACCGTGCCGTCACGTCCGCGCGCCACCAGGATGATGGCGCGCGGATCGTCGTCCACCGGATCGGCGTCCGTCCGATCGAAAAGCCGTTGTTCCTGGACGAACACCTGATGTCGCAGTCGCCGGTAGGCACTGATCGTCCGGGCGTCGTCCGCGCGCTCGATCGTCCAGGCCGCGGGCGTCGTCGGCGCGCTGCCGAGAAGCGCGGCGCCGATGGCGGGATTCATCCGCCGGCCGAGGCAAGTGCGCTGCACGCGCCGCAGGCCGCGCACCCGGCGCGCTGGTCGGCTCCGTGCATCCCAGCAGCACGCAGCAGCTGCGCCACCCGGGACGTCACGTCCCGCACCCGCTCTGCGCTGGGCGCCGGCGCACCGTCTGCACTGGCCAGGGTGCCGGCCAGCGGCCGAAACGGGACGACGAACGGGTACACGCCCAGCTCGATCAGCTCACCGGCGCCGGCGACCAACTCGTCGGGGTCCTCGCCCAGCCCGACCAGCAGGTAGGTCGAGACTCGATTGCGCCCGAAGACCTGGACCGCCTCCCGCCACGCGGCCCGGTAGGCAGTCAGTGGCACGCTCGCCTTGCCTGGCATCCAACGGCGACGGACGTCGTCGTCCAATGACTCGACGTGGATCCCGATGCTCGTCGCACCAGCTGAGGCGAGTTCGCCGAGCACCGCGAGATCGCCGGGAGGCTCGCACTGCACCTGGATCGGAAACCCGGGAACGGCCTGGAGGACCGCTCGGACGCAACGGGCCAGGTGGCGTGCGCCGCGATCCCGGCCGGCCGAGGTGCCCGTTGTCATCACCATCTGCCGGACACCGTCCAACCGCACTGCCGCCTCGGCGACCTCGGCCAACTGGGCGGGAGTCTTGACCGCCGTCGTCGCGCCCTGGTTCAACGACTCCTCAATGGCGCAGAAGCGGCAGCGCTGATCCTCGGCGTAGCGGATGCACGATTGCACCACTGTGGTGGCGAGCACGTCCCGGCCGTGCAGCCGGGCAAGTTTCTCGTAAGGAATGCCGTCGGCGGTGGTCAGGTCATAGAACTTGGGACGATCGACCGGTTGCACGTCCAGTCCGAGATCGGCGCCATCGAGCAGTAGCCGGCCGTGCCGGATCTGGTACTTGCTGCCCGGCACTATCGAGAGGGCGGCGCCGATACCGCCGATCAGCACGTGGCCGTCGTCGGAGGGGCCGGCGCCGCCCCACCGACGGACCGGCGCCTCGACCCCGACGCCACACACCGCCAGGTCGCTGCGCAGGGCATTGGAGGCGGTGGCAGTGCCGGGTACGGCGGTAGGAGGTGGGGCGGCGGTTGACGAGTTGACGGCGGACATCACGTCAGACCATGTACGTGGAGTTGATGATTGCGCCCTTGCGGGCATAGTGGATCAACGCGTCCTGGACATCGAGCGGGTGCGCCGGGATGACGCCGGCGATCAGGTCCTCCTCACGGGCGCCGTGCAAGGCCAACCCGAAGCGGCAGCAATACACGGTTCCGCCTTCGCCGATGAAGGTCTCGAGGGCGTTGTTGACGTTCGTCTCGCCGGGGAAGGCGGCGTCGCCGGTGGTCGGGAAGCCACGGTTGGCGATGCAGTTGATCGAGCCTGGGCCATAGAAGTAGAGCGCTGACTCAAATCCCTTGCGCAGAGCCCGGGTTGCCTGCAGGACGGCGACGAAGCTCACTGACGACTCGTGCGCGATGCCGTGCACCAGGGTGAAGTAGCTTTCGCCGTTCTCGGCCTTGTAGTCGGGAAAGAGCTTCGTGCTGCCGTAGAGGTTGCTGCCCTTGGGCAACGACGGGTGCGGAATCTCGGACAAGCTCTGGGCGATGTTGTCGTCGAGCTCGGTCATCGTGTTCTCCTCGGATGGGTGTAACGGTGTTGTCGGTGTCGATCGCAGATCAGTCGTACAGAGCTGCGAAGTTCTCGGTGAACATCTGCCGGGCCAGTTCGCCGTCACCGGCCGCGGCCCTCAGCCGAGCGAACTCGCCTGCGTGGTCGCCCCAGGGTTCATCGGAGGCGAACAGCACCCGGTCGTGACCGATACCGCGCCGTTCGATCTCGGCCACCAGCCAGCGGGGTGCGAACCCGATGGCCCAACTGGTGTCGGTATAGACCCGCTTGCCAGCGGCGATCCAGTCGAAGAAGCGGCCACCGATGAGCTTGATGTGCCCACTCATTCCGCCGCCGAGATGGACGAGATGGATCTTGACCTGGTCGCCGTACAGATCCACCAATTGACCCACGGCGTCGATGTCGCTGGCCGCGCCAGGCGAGGTATGCACGTGCACCACCAGGTCGTGAACACCTGCCGTGGTGAAGATGCTGTCCAGCTGCGGCCGGCACCCCTCGTCGTCGGGTCGGCCACCGAGCAGGAACGTCGTCTTGAGCGCCCGGACACCGGGTTCACCGGCCAGCGCCAGCGCCTTCTCGGTCAACTCGGCATCCTGCGGACGGGGCGAGACGAAGATTCCCGCACGAATCCGCTCATCCCGGACGGCTGCTTCAAGCACCAGCTCGTTGAGCGCGAAGGTCACCTCAACGTCCGGGACACCATAATTCGGGATCACCAGAGCCCTTTCAGTGTCCTCCGCATCCAGATCCGCCAACAATGCGTCCACGGTTGAACGGGCGCACACGTCGGGGTTGATCGCCGGGCCGCCATAGAAGGGGTAAGCCGGCAAGCTGCCCAGGTGTCGGTGTGCGTCCGATGTCATGCCCTCGAGTACAGGGACCACTCATATCGGTGTGGTTACGCTCGGAACAAAATGCCGTATCGCAGAATGATCTGGCGTAGTCGGACCTGAAGCCCTAGTGGCTGCCGATCTTGTTGATAGTCATTATTCAGCAGCACATTTGATGTGATCTTGGCCAGATCATCCATGTTTCGTGGCACCTACTCTGCACCACGGTTCATACCGCGGAAATACTGAGGAGTTTCCTGCGCCCGCGACGAGGCTGGGTAGATCGACGTGTACAGGGTGTAGGCAAGGCGCGTAGTGTCGCCACACCTTCAAGTCGGTTGAGGGATGCCGGATGGGTGGTCATCCGTGGACCCTGGCCGTCTCCGCCAAGGGCTTGTTCGTGGAGGGTGCGTGAGATGGCTCGGTCCAAGCTGACCATCGAGGACGTCGCACGTGCGGCCGGTGTGTCGCGTTCGACCGTGTCGCGGGTGATGAACAACGTGCCCGGAGCTGCCGAGTCGGTCCGGCGTCACGTCAAGGAGATCATCGCCGAGCTGGGATACGTGCCTAACCAGACGGCGCGGGCGTTGGCTTCGCGTCAGCAACCGGCAATCGACGTCGTGGTGGTCACGCCCGTGCCTGCGATCGGATGGATCAGTACGCATCCGTACTACAGTCGCGTGCTGGCCGGGATCATGACGGTCCTCGACGGTAGAGAGGTGCAGTTGCGCCTCCACGCTGTCGCAAGGCCGGACGATACTGACGCTGTCGACGCGATCGCGCGACGGGTGACGGTCGGTGCGGTGCTGGCCGACGGTCCGCCTGCCCTCGCGTCTCGGTTGCAGCAGCAATGCCGGCGAGTGGTGTCGCTGGTAGCCACCGCGCAGTCGGTGCCCGCCATCGAGGCGGACAACGCCGGTGGCGCTTACACCGCCGTGAAGTACCTTCACCAGCTTGGCCGCCGGCGAATCGCCACGATCCACGGGCCGGACGACATCTCCTGCGGGGTCAGCCGCCGCGCCGGCTATCTGCGTGCCGTCGCCGAGCTCGGACTGCAGGATCTGAGCGCAGGCGGCGCGTTCCGGCGCGAGGTGGGCTTCAGTGCCGCGCGCGAGTTGCTCGACCTGCACCCGGATATCGATGCGATGTTCGTGGCATGCGATCTGATGGGCGCCGGCGCCGTCCAGGCGATCACGGCGACCGGCCGGCGTCTCCCGCAGGACATCAGCATCGTGGGGTTTGACGACAGCATCGCCGCGGTGTGCTCGAACCCGCCGTTGAGCACCATGCGGATGCCGGTCGAGGACATGGCCTCCGCCGCGGCGCTCCTACTGCTGGACGGGTCTGTGCCGGCCGGCTACCGGCAACGCTTCCCGGTCGAGCTGATTGTGCGGGAGAGCACGACCGCGCAACCTGAAGGTCAGGTCGCCTACCACTCGATGTGAGAGCGCTCTCTCCCCTACCGTCCGACCCGTACGCACGGCGGACTTGTGGAAAGGCGCAGCTCATGGCACTACCTGATTCAGGACCTACCACGGACGTGCCGTTGACCGACTCTGCCGTACCTAAGTCGGCCGTTCAACTGACGCTCGCCACACCGCTCTACCGCGGAGCGACCATCGCGATGTTCCTGTCCGGTCTCGGCTTCTCCGCTGCGGCCCCGCAGATCGCGAGGTTCCTGGTAAACGACCTCGGCGCTTCGCTCACCGTCGCGGGATTGTTCTACCTGACCAACCTGACGGCGCCGGTGGCCGGTTACCTGGTCGGTGCGCGATCGGACCGCACGGGCGCACGCCTGGGCCTGTTCCGGATCTGTGCCGTCGCCGGGTTCGCCTGTTGGGCGGCCATCGCGTTCTCGACCCAGCTGTGGATGCCCTTCGTTCTCAGCGCCATCGTCGGCGCGTTCGGTGGCGCCGCCACCTCCCAGTTGTTCGCCGCGATCCACGATGAGACGAGCGCACACCCGAATCCGAACAACGACGGTGTGGTCTCCATCGTGCGGATGGCCCTGACCGCCGGCTGGGTCGTCGGCCCGGTCGCCGGATCCTTCCTGGCCGCCCAGACCTCGCTACGCACCATGCTCCTCGCGACGGCGCTCGCAACGCTGGCCCAGATCGTCCCGCTCTGGAGGTTCAGGACGTCACCTGCCCCGGACCCGGCGGGCGTGACATCCGAACCCGGTACACGTGGCCGGCCCGGCCTGCGGGCGATGCTGCCATTGCTCGCGTTCACCGCGCTCTTCGTTCTCGTCTACGCCGGCGAGTCGATCAAGTACGCCTACCTGCCGATCTACATGAACGACCAGCTCCACTTCCCCGCCGGGCTCAGCGGCGCCATCATCGGCATTCAGCCGCTGGTCGAGTTGATCCTGATGCCGCTGGCCGTGCTGGTGGCCCGCAGAATCGGAACGATGCGCCTGATGGTGATCGGCGCAGCCTTCGGCGTCGCCGCCAACATCTGCTTCGCCACGACCGGCACGGCCGCCGGGCTGTTCGCCGGGCAGATCCTCATGGGCGGCGTGTGGGGCATCTTCGCCGCCCTGGGCATCATCGTCGCCCAAGGGCTTCTCCCCGGGGCCGTGGCCACCGCATCAGCCATCTTCCTGAGCTCCACCGCCATCAGTTCCGCCCTGGGCGGCGCCGCCGGAGGCATCGGCGCCGGAAGCATCGGACTTCCCGCGGTGTTCTTCATCCCGGCCGCGCTCGCGCTGCTCGCCGTCCTCGGCCTGGCCGTCATGGCCGGCTCGGCAGAACGCAGCCACGCTTAGTCGTCCACGGCCTCTACCGCGGCCGCGATCGGCGCGAGTCCCGCGACCAGCTCGTCGAGCTCGTCCGCGCTGAGCACGTCGTACGCCAGTTCGTCGGTGCGGGCCTCGATCCGCTCCTTCGTCTCCCGGCCGGCGTTCGTGAACCCGCCGGCCGCGTCCACGAGGCCGCGACGGCGCAGCCCGTCGACAACAGCGGCCAGCCGGGCCTTGGGCAGGTGGTGGATCCGGCCGAACTCCTCCGCCCGCATTCCGAGGGAGAGAGCGAGCAGGACGTGGGCCTCGGTGCCGCCGATGCCGTGGGTGAGCAGGACGGCATTGTGGCCGTCCCCGCGATGCTCCCGCAGCAGCGTCGCCGCGTGCCAGAGCCTGGCCACCGGCTCCTCCGGTACGTCGAGGGCCCGGAGCCCGGCGTACAGCGCTCGGCCCTCGGTCGGCGCGCTGACCGCTGCCCGGGTGGCGAGGTCGGCGGTCCGCACGAGACCTGGCGAGTCGGCGAGTTCCCCGATCATCTGCCGCAGCGCGGCGGCGCTGCCCCGCTCGCGTACGGCGATCGCCTCCTGCGGGGTGATCTTTCCCCAGACCCACGGGATGTGGCGCGCCACCTCGCCGTCGGCGAAGTTGTAGAAGACCGCGTGCACCACTTCGGCCGATGCCTGCCCCAGCGGCGCGGCCCGGCCGGCGAAGTAGCCGTCCCAGTAGTTGCGCATGCCGAGGGCCAGGAACGCCTCGGTCGGCACCTCGGTAAAGGTGACGGTGGCGATCGGCTCGACGAGCTCGAACACGCGGTGGATTGTGGTCTGCGGGTGCGGCATCGGTCGGCTCTCCTGTGGTCATGTCGGCGCCCTCGTGGGCGGCCTCTCAACCTGTCGACGAACTGCGTGGCCCGGATACGACAGCTCCGGTCAACATCAACCCAGCCAAGATCAGCCTTACTCATGCCGCTACCAGCGCCTGGCTGCTACCAGCGTCTGGCTGCGGTGTTGACTTGATCGTCAGCCACGTGTTGCCGCGAACGCGCTTCGGCCTACGGAGCCTGCTGACCTGACAGCTTGTCGAGGTCGCGTACACAGAAACCGTGGTGGGCCCACTCCTCGTTGAGAACGGTGCCGAGGCATTGCCGCACCCGCCGCCCCCTGGCGTACGGGGGCCAGCCGTCGCCGTCGGGCACGGGCGCGCTCTGCGCGAGTTGCTCGGGCGAGACCTGGGCCAGCCACGCCTCGATGTGCGACGCCTGCCGCTCACGCACGCCGAGCACCTCGTCGAGGCTCGGCCGGGCGGACCGGTCGAGCCCCTGCTCTTCCTGGTCGGGCACGAACGGCGAGGCCAGACCCATGGGCGTGAACGGTTCGGTCAGCCCGAGCACACAGCGCCGGAACCACGAGTCGTGCACGAAGACGAGGTGACGCAGGGTCTCGACCATTGACCACTCGCCGTCGATGCCGTGATGCTCGCTGCCCTCGGGCATGGACCGGACTCGCTCGGCGGTCGTGGCCCAGTCGTCGCGCAGCTGCCGCCAGGCCTGCCGCAGGTCGACTGGCTCGTCGGAGCGGATGAGCAGCCGCACCGGGTGCCGGCGGTCGAGCTCGGCCTCGACGTACGCCATCACCTCCACCCCGTTGACCGTGAGGTTGGTGACGAGGCCGTCAATCTCGGCGTCCTGCATCACCACGCCGATCAGCCGCGTCCTACTCAGGTCGCACTCGCGGAACTGCGCGCCGGTGAGGTCCTCGTCGTCGAAGCGTCGCATACGGGACAGGCTATGGGTTGGCGTGTCGATACGCCGCTAACTGCCTGTCTGTCCGCCCTATCGGCCGGCCTGCTCCTCACCTGGCACGGATGGCTATTTGTGCGCTGGTCGGCAACGTCCGAATTGATTCTGCGGAACTGGGATGGGCGCCTCCCGCGTTGAGCCGGTGACGAGCGGGGAGGCGCATTGACGCACCGGGCGAGACGAGCTCAGCAAGAGCAGGCCAGGCGCGATCGCGCCCGGCGCGGGCAGGACCCGGATGACGTGCTGGCGCAGGACGAACTGGCCCGTGATCAGCTGGCCGCCGATGGGCCGAACAGGTCTCCGGGTCTGCTGCGCAGGCTGGCCCAGCGGTCCGCGTCGGGCGGTGCCCCCGCCTCTTCCGTATTCGTCGAGATCTTCGCGCCGACGCACCATGAGGCCAACCTGGTGAGGGAGGCGCAGCGCTTGGTCGGAGTACCGGCCCCGGCACCGAGCGACCCGCCGTTCCTCGAGCCGGTGGGGTCGGAGGCGACCGCGGACCGGTATCGCGGGCGAGTGGTCATCCGCAGGACTGGAGCCTGACCATGCGTTGCTTTCCCTTTTGAGTTCTGCTCGGGCGGCAGTGCGGCTAGGACGATGTGACTACCAGATGAACGGCACGAGCCGGGCTCGATGCTTGGCGAACACCCGATATGAGTCACCGAGACTGGCGATAAGGGCGCGTTCCTCGATCCGTATGCGGTAGACGACTGCGGCGAGCAACACGGCGAACGCAGTCAGGGTGGCCGCCCAGTTGCCGAGCATGACACCGCAACCGAGCAGGGCTAGCAGCAGACCGGAGTAGCTGGGATGCCGCAGGAACCGGTAGGGGCCTCGCTCAACGACCACTTGGTCGGACGTCGTCTTCAGCACAACGGTGAAGTATCGGCCGAGCGCGACGAAGCACCACCACCGAAGGAGCAGACCCAGCCACCCCGCTACAGCGCCGATGACGAAAGCACCGACCCCGCCGGGAATCACCGCGCCCGGCGCGACTGAGGCGCCGAGCGGCAGCAGCAGGATTGCGATGAAGAACAGCAGTCTGAAGAGCACCTCACCGAGTGCGCTCGCATGTGCAACACCCCGGCGCAGACGGAATGCCTGCCACAGTTCGCCGGCCGCGAACGCGATAGCAGTGATCGACAGCACGACAACGGCGCCGTGGGACTGCTGAATGTACGGAGTCTCCACCCGGCGGCGCCTAGTCCGCCTCGGCGAGATCCTGCAGCACGCGCCGGAAGACGGCATACCTGGCGGGCCCGACGAGCTGCTGCCACTCCTGCTCGATCCGCCGATTGCGTGCCCTCACGTCGCGGGCCATCCGACGCCCGGCGGCGGTGCGCACGACCATGCGGATCCGGCGGTCGGCGCGATCGCGCTCGATCGCCAGGTATCCGCCGTCGACCAGCTGACTCACGAACTGGCCGCAGCCCTGCTTGGTCATGCCGACCCGCTCGGCGAGCTCGGTGATGCTGATCCCCGTGGACGGCACCGAGACCAGCACCCGGAAGTGTGACTGGCGCAGACCGTTCCAGTCCTCAGTCGCGAACGCGTCCCGGGCCTTCTGCAGCAGGAAACCCAGCAGCAGGGGCGCGTGCTGGTCCTCGGCGGCCAGCCATTGGTTGACGGAGGTCATAAACCTACTTTACCTTCAAGATGGGAAAGCAACTTTTCTAATGAGTAGGGTGCCATGAACGATCGTGCCGTGCTGGGGCCTGCCGACGTCCCCGATGCAGACCTCGCGGCCATGGTCGCCGACTGGCTGGGATGCGACCGATCGCACGTCGAACTCGTCCACTCCAGCGCCGAGGTGGTCCCCTACGATCTGGAGGCCATCACCACGGCCGGTCGCTACTGGGTCAGCGGGACCGTGCGAACGGCACAGGGAATGGTCGCGTTCGAGTTCTTTGTGAAGCACGTGCAGTGCTGGAGCCGGTCGGAGGCGTTCTCGCAGGTCCCACCCCAGTTTCAGGCAATGGCCGAGGCCGGGGTGCCCTGGTACACCGAGCCTTTGATCTACCGCTCCGACCTGGCGCGGCGGCTTCCCGGCGGCCTGAGCGTGCCGCGCGCCGTGGCCGTGCGCGACCTGGACGCGAAATCCGCCACCATCTGGCTGGAGAAGGTGCCCACGATCGAGCGACCGTGGACCGTGGACCAGCTGGCCCGGGCGGCGTACCTGCTGGGCAGGCTCGCGGCCAGCCCAGCCGTGCGGGAGCTGGCCGGCATCGGCGAGCGGGAGCGCAGCTGGCCGGTCCGCACCTACGTCGAGGGCCGGCTGGGCGTCCAGGTCCTGCCGCTGCTGCGTGCCGAGCAGCTCTGGCACCATCCGCTGATCGCGGGCGCCTTCGACGCGAACCTGCGCGCGCGCCTGCTCGCCGCGGCCGATCGCCTGCCCGAGTACCTCGCGGAGATCGAGCAGGTCCCGCTCGCTACCGCGCACGGCGATGCCTGCACCAATAACCTTCTGGCGACATCGGATTCGGACGATCTGGTGCTGATCGACTACGGATTCTGGGGCAGCAAACCGCTCGGCTTCGACCTCAGCCAACTGATCCTGGGCGACGTCCAACTCGGCCGCCGGTCCGCGAGCTCCCTCACCGAACTCGACACCGCCGTCCTTCCCGCCTACGTCGAGGGATTGCAGGCGGAGGGCTGCGAGATCGACCCGGCCGTGATCCGGCGCACGCACGCGCTCTGCATGCTCATCTTCTCCGGCCTGTCCGCCGTCCCGATGGAGCATCTCGACCAGCAGCCGACGGCCCGACTCCACGAAATCACCGCCGAGCGGGCCCGGACCGCGACGTTCATCCTCGACCTGGTCGACGCCACGGACCCGGCCCTCGGACAGATTTCAACCTGACGTCGCCGGCACCTCAGTGCGGGGACGTGCAGGGGCCGCTGGTCCGGCGGACGACGAGCGTGGGTGACGTCGAGATGACGACCGAGGGCTTCTCCCGATCGGTGATCCTTTCCAGGAGCACCCGGGCAGCGTCGCGACCGATCTGCCGGCCGGCCTGGTCGACGCTGGTCAGCGAGATCGGCCCGAGCGCGGCGTAGGTGGTGTTGTCGTACCCGACCACCGAGATGTCGCCGGGCACCCACAGGCCCGCCTCCGCGACTGCCTGCAGGACACCCATCGCGGCGATGTCCGCGCCCGCGAAGATGGCGGTCGGTGGCCGCGAGCGGTCCAGCAGTTGCAGAGCGCCGAGGTACCCGCCCTCCTCGGTGTAACTGGTGGACACGACGTCGATCTCGTCGCTCAGACCTCGAGCACCCATCGCCTGCCGGTAGCCCTCCGCCCGAATCGCGTTCGGCATCCCCGCTGCGCGGACATCGTCCTTCTGCAGGTGCGCGATGTGGGCGATCCGCCGATGGCCGAGGTCGGCGAGATGGTTGACGACCAGAGCGGCGCCGGCCGTGTCGTCGTCGACGACCGCGTCATGCACCGCCGAACGCGCATGCCTGCCGATGACCACGATCGGCACGATCCGCCCCGTCCGGTCGAGATCGGCCTGGGACACCGTCGGGGCGATCAGGACGATTCCGTCCATACCGCGATCGATCATGGACTCGGTCACCCGGGCCTCGGCGTCCTCCCCGCAGAAGCTGGTTCCCAGCAGCACCTCGTACTGGGTGTCCCCCAGCCGCTCGACGAACCCGTCGATGATCTCGGGAAAGAACGGGTTACGGATGTCGGGCAGCATGAGGCCGATCGTGTAGGTCTGCCCGCGCATCCCGCGGGCTCCCGCCCGCGGCCGGTACCCCAGCTCCTCGATGGCTGCCGTGACCTTGGCACGCATCGACGGGCTAACGCCGTAGGCGTTGCGCATCACCTTGGACACGGCCGTGGTGGAGACCCGGGCGTGCGCTGCGACATCGATGATCGTCGTCCGTCTCGCCGGGGCTGCCCGCTGCATCGCGCTCCTTGGATCAGTGATGGGTAACGTTTAACACACGATCCAGGCTGAGATCAACAGATCGCTGAGGCGAGAACGCCTCGCGAGGGGAATGCCGATGATCGTTCCTCTTGCTTCCGACGTGCAGATTCATCGACCCGAAACATCAAAGATGTGCGGTCGACCCCTTGACGGCGTTCAGAGCGCCTCTTAGTGTCGGCGGCACGCTTCGGGCAACGTTACCCACTGGATGAGCCAGCCGGCCGGGTCACCTGAACCGAGCAGGGATCGCCTCGGGCGATCCAGCACCCTCCACCAGCACCAAGAGCACAGCGGGTGGGCCCGGCGATCGATTGAAACCTTTCAGAGAGGAAGGGTTGCCGATGACGATCACCTCCAGCGAGCAGCCGGCGGCGGCGCAGACCGATGTCCGCTCGAGGGTGCCCGCATCGGGGCGGACCCGGCTCACACCTCCGTGGTGGTTCGCGCTGCCGGCGTTGATCCTTTACGCCTTCGTTGTCCTGGTCCCCAGTGCCCGCGGTGTCTACTACGCCTTCACCGACTGGGACGGACTCGATCCCAACTTCGCCTTCATCGGTCTCGGCAACTTCGCCGATCTCTTCCAGGACCCTGATGCGCTGCAGGCGATCAAGCACACGCTGCTCATCGCGGTCGCCATCACGATCCTCCAGAACGGGTTCGGGCTGCTCCTGGCGCTGGGCGTCAACAGCGTCATCAAGTCGCGGAACGTGCTGCGCGTCTTCCTCTTTGCGCCCGCGGTGATCACGCCGATCGTGACCGCCTACCTCTGGCGCAACCTGCTCGGGCCGGACGGGGCGGTGAACAGCGTGCTGGGCGCGGTCGGCCTGGACGCCTGGCGGCACAACTGGCTGGGCGAGCCGGACCTGGCGCTCTGGTCGATCGTGGGCGTCATCGTGTGGCAGTTCGCCGGCTACTCGATGGTGATCTTCCTGGCCGGGCTGCAGTCGGTGCCGCAGGAGATCTACGAGGCCGCTGCCATCGACGGCGCAGGACCGGTACGCCGCTTCTGGTCGGTCACCCGCCCGCTGCTGGCACCCGCGTTCACGATCAACCTGATGCTCTCGATCATCGGTGGCATCAAGCTGTTCGACCAGGTCTGGGCCCTGACCGGAGGCGGACCGGGCCACGCCACCGACACCCTCTCGACACTGATCTACAAGGACGCCTTCACGCTGGGCGAGTTCGGCTACAGCATCGCGCTCGCCGTGGTGCTCACGGTCATCGTGGCCGTCGTCTCGGCCGGGCAGTACGCCGTCCTCGCCCGCCGGGAGAGGGCTGCGTCGTGATCCGCTACCGCCCGCGCACTTTCGTGCTGGAACTGACGATGATCGCCATCGCCCTGGTGATCGGCTTCCCGCTCTATGTCCTGATCAACCTCGCGGTCAGGGCACCCTCGGACACCTCGTCCCCGATCCGGCCCACGACCGCCCCGACGCTGGACAACTTCACCGACGCCTGGCAGCAAGGTGGGCTCGGCGGCGCACTGCTCAACAGCGCCCTGGTCACCACGGTGAGTGTGCTCATCGCGCTGACCATCTCCGCGCTGGCCGCGTACCCGCTGGCCCGCTCCGCCGCCCGCTGGTCCCGGGGAATGTTCCTGCTGATCATGCTCGGGCTGATCCTGCCGTTCCAGCTCGCCACCCTGCCGCTGTACCAGACCATGCGCGACCTGGGGCTGCTCGGCCAGGCCTGGGCACTGATCCTGTTCTACTGCGGGCTCCAGGTGCCCTTCACGACGTTCCTGTACGTCGGCTTCCTGCGCGGTCTTCCGCGCGACTTCGAGGACGCCGCCTTCATCGACGGCTGCGGGCCGCTGCAGGCCTTCCGGTACGTGGTCCTGCCCATGCTCCGGCCGGTCACGGTGACCGCCCTCGTCCTCAACGCCGTCTTCATCTGGAACGACTTCTTCACCCCCCTGCTGTATCTCAGTGGCAGCGATCAGCAGACCATGCCGGTGGCCGTCGCCGGTTTCGTGGGCCAGTACGTCTCCGAGTGGAACCTCATCTTCGCGGCGCTGCTGATCAGCATTGCGCCCATCCTCGTCCTCTACTTCGCCCTGCAACGCAGCATCATCAACGGCTTCGCTGGAGGCCTCAAAGGATGAACCTGCGACCCGGCCCCTTCCGCTCCAGGCCTTATCGCCCGGACGACCACCCGTCCCCAATCCCCCTCACCGCCCTCGCCCCGGGAGACACACCATGACCCGCACCCTGCCGACCCTCGTGGCGGCCATCACCACCGCTGCCCTCCTGGCCGCCTGCAGCGGCGGAACCACGACAGCTTCGAAGGACACGGGCTCGAAAACCCTGACCCTCGCCTCGGTCGACCAGGGTTCCGTCGAGGACGTCATCAAGGCGTTCGAAGCGGCCAACCCGGGCGTCAAGGTCCGGTTCACCACCAGCGGCGCGGACCAGTACCAGCAGCAGATCCGCACCCAGCTCGCCTCCGGGACCGCGCCCGACGTGATGTCCGTCTGGCCCGGCAACGGCAACCCCGGAGCCACCTACGTCCTGGCAAAGCCCGGTTACCTGCTCGACCTGTCCGGCCAGCCGTGGGCGGCGAAGTATCCCAACGCGGTCAAGAGCGTCACCCAGTACGAGGGAAAGACCTACAACGCGGTGTTCGGGCTCAACGCGATCGGGGCGGTCTACAACCAGCAGGCCCTGGACAAGGCGAAACTCACCGCCCCGGGCACCTGGTCGCAACTGCTCACCTTCTGCAAGGACGCCAAAGCGAAGGGAACACCCGCATTTGCGCTGGGAATTCAGGACAACTGGGTGACCCAGCTCGTCCTGTACGCCCTGGTGGCCAGCACCGTGTACCCCCAGACCCCGGACTTCGACACGAAAATGGCCGCCGGCCAGGCCACCTTCAGTGATTCGGCGTGGAAGACCGCACTGGCCAAGTACCTCGAGATGAACAAGGCCGGCTGCTTCCAGCCCAACGGGCTCGGCACCAGCTACGAAGCCAGCCAGACCCTCGCCGCCACCGGCAAGACCCTCGGCATCGTGCAGGGCAACTGGGTTGTGGCCCTGCTCAAGGAGAAGAACCCCAGCGGCACCTTCACCCTCAAACCCCTGCCGGCCGTCGACGACAAGGCCCAGCAGCTGATGCCCGCAGCCGCCGGTGCGGGGTACGGCGTCAATGCGAAAACCAAGAACAAGGAGCTGGCACTCACGTTCGTCAACTTCGTGATGTCGCCCGAGGGCATGAACCTGTTCGTCAAGAAGCAGGGCGGCCTGCCCGCGCTGCCGGACACCGGATTCACCGTCGACCCCGCACTGACCGAGGTGCAGACCTATATCACCGCCAACAAGACCGTGCCGTTCATGGACCAGCTCTGGCCCAACCCCAAGGTCCAGCAGACCATGCTCAGCGGTCTCCAGGAGATCTTCAGCAACCAGTCCACCCCGGACAAGCTCCTCGCCAAGATGGACGCCGACTACAAGGCCGGCTCCTGACCAAGGATCACGCGCGATCTGACGCTGATCGCCCCGTCCCCGAACACCTCCGAGGAAGAGTGGAGCACCCGATGTCCAGGACCAGAGACGCCAAACGAACACTTGCGGCCATGGGCCTTTCGCTCTGCCTCGTCGCCCCCCACGGCACCAGCGCAGCCGCAGCGTCCGACCCGCACGGGACAGGCCACCCGCAGGTCGCGGTCACCGGCCTGCAGGTCGACGGCCGAACCGCGCCCCTCGGCATCGACGACCCCACCCCGGTACTGGCCTGGCAGATGACCGAGACCAGCCGAGGCGCCGGGCTTGCATGCCACCGGCCCACCTCACGCCTGACCTGCCCGGGCGACCGGCAGACCGCTTATCAGATCCAGGCCGCCACCAGCGGCTCGAACCTCGGACGCCAGTGGTTGATCTGGGACTCCGGGAAGATTCCCTCCGCCGTCCAGTCCGGAGTCCCGTACACCGGCCGGGAACTGACCTCGCGCGAAAAGGTCACCTGGCAGGTGCGGGTCTGGGACGCCTACGGCAACCCCTCGTCCTGGAGCGCGCCGTCAAGCTGGGAGATGGGACTGCTGAAGCAGACCGACTGGGGATCGGCCCGGTGGATCGACTACCCCGCACGAACGGAGAACCAGGCGATGCCGATCTTCGCCCGGCAGTTCCGCCTCGAGAACGGCACGAAGATCGCCCACGCCCGGCTCTACCTGTCCGGCGTCGGGTTGCAGCTGCCGTCACTGAACGGGAAGCCGCTCAGCGACGAGGTTCTGGCTCCGGGCAACGCCAACTACCAGCTCTCCAGCGAATACCGGACCTACGACGTCAGCGACCGGCTCACCGGCGGCCGCAACACGCTCGGCGTGCGGCTGGGCAACGGTCCGGCCTATGTCCGCCGCAGCGTCACCAATCCTGCGGTCGGGCGCACCGCCCCCTATTCGTGGTGGCAGAGCCAGTTGCAGGGCCAAGGCAGCCTCATCGTCCCCGCCGCAGCCGGGGTCACGACGGTGATGCTGGATAACGTCGACACCTACCACGTCGGCGGCACCATCAACATCGACACGGGTGCGGGCGGAACACTCCTCGAATCCGGCACCATCACCGCGATTGGCAGCGCTGGAGCGGACGGGACCGGAATCAGCTTCACCCCGGGGCTCTCCCAGGCTCACCCGGCGGGCGCCGTCGTCACCGGATCCGGCAACAACATCGCCGCTAGCGACGCGAGCGCCGGCGCCGCGGTAACCCCGCGGATGATCGCCCGGCTCGAGGTCACCTACGCCGACGGGTCCACCGAGGCCATCGTCTCCGACCAGCGCTGGCGCACGGCCCTGGGCCCCCTGGTCACCGACGCCTGGTACTCCGGGGCCGACCATGACGCGCGACGCGAACAGCCGGGCTGGGACAGTTCCCGAGCCGACCTGTCCGCCACTGCGAAGCGACAGGACGGGACGCCCACCGGCTGGATCGACGCCGGCATCGCTCCCCCACCAAACCTCGCCACCCGGCTGGTGGCCCGGGCCGCCGAACCGGTAGAGATCCTCGAGCGGCGCTCCCCCGTCAGCCTGAGCAACCCCAAACCCGGCACCTGGGTGTTCGACCTGGGGCAGAACATCGTCGGGTGGCCCCAACTGCGGGTACCACGCGGCCTGCCCAGCGGAACCACCATCCGGATGTCACCCGCCGAATCCCTGGCCGCCGACGGCACCGTCGACCAGGCGTCTCTGATGGGCGGCGGCGGCCGGCGAGGAGTGGACCTCTTCAACACCTACACCACCTCCGGATCCGACGGTGGCCGGACCTGGCATCCCGACTTCAACTACTTCGGCATGCAGTGGATCCAGGTCACCGGCCTGCCCGAGGGCTACACCCCGACCAAGGAGCTGATCACCGGGCTGCGACTGCAGGCCGCCGTCCCCACCGCGGGCACCCTCGTCACGTCGAACCCACGCGTCAATCGGCTGCACACGATGGCCCGGTACTCCTTCGCCAGCAACATCATGTCGGTGTTCACTGACTGTCCCGGCCGCGAAAAGCTCTCCTACCCGGCCGACTACACGATGCCGATGGGAGCAATCCACCGCAACTACGACCTGGACGCCTTCATGCGCACCACCATGCGTCACCTCGTCGAGGGACAGTCCGTCGCCGACACCCCGATGGCCGGGAACGTCGCCCTCAAGACCCCGGTCTACGACTGGGGATACACCGGCCGGTTCGGCGACGAGATCAACTGGGGCAACGCGATCATCCTCGTCCCCGCGTTCCTGCACGACCTCTACGGCGACACCACGACGATGTCCCGCTACTACGACCAGATGGTCGCCTTCGCGAACTACATCCAGCGCGAAAAGGTCGGTACCGCAGCCGATGCGAACATCGTCGACGCCGCCCTGGCGGACTGGGTCGCCGCCGACCAGACCTCCGGGCGGATCACCGGAACCTGGGGCTACTACACGATGATCAGCAAGCTGGCCGAGATGGCCCGGCTCACCGGCCACCCCGCCGACGCCCAGAAGTACACAACCCAAGCCGCCGAGATCAAAACGGCCTTCAATGCCCACTTCTACAACCAGAGCCTGCGCCGGTACACCACCGACGGCAACGCCGGCACCACCGGCGCAACCCAGGCCGCCCAGGCGCTCGCCCTCGATGCCGGCCTCGTCCCCGACACCGAACGCCCCGCCGTCCTGGACGCCCTCGTCGAACTCGTCTACGCCTTCCACCCCACCGGAACCGGCCCGCACTTCAGCGGCGGGACCATCGGTATGGCTCCCACCGTGCGCGCTCTGGCCGCCGGCCACCGCGACGACGTCCTCTGGGATCTCATCCAGGAGAACGACGAGCCCAGCTACGGTCACTTCCTGGAATCCACCCCGGCCAACCCCGGCGGCATGACCACCATGGGCGAGCGCTGGAACCGCGCCGACTCCAAGAACCACATGATCCTTGCCCAGATCGAGGAATGGTTCCACGCCGACCTCGCCGGGATCCGCGCGGCCACGGATACCACCGCCTACCGGGCCCTGGTGATCCAGCCGAAGGTGGTCGGAGACCTCACCTTCGTCAAAGCCAGCTACCAGACCCCGCAAGGCCTCGCCCGCTCCGAATGGACCGCCAACAAGGGACGATTCACGCTGAAAGTCGAAGTCCCCGCCAACACCACCGCCGAGGTCCGCGTCCCGACCCAGGGCGGCCACAGCCGAGCCGACCAGGCCCGCGCCCGTTTCCTGCGGGTAGACGGCGACTACGCCATCTACACCGTGCCCAGCGGGACCTACACCTTCACCTCGACCACCGCGACACCATGACCGGACCGGAGCCGGGTACACCCGATCACAACGGAACCGGACCAGACTTCCCCGCCGACTTCCTCTGGGGTGCCGCCACGGCAGCACACCAAGTCGAAGGCGACAACGTCAACAACGACTGGTGGGACTTCGAACACGATCCGGGCACCGCCGCCAGGGAGTCATCCGGACCGGGCATCGATCAGTTCCATCGCTACGTCGAGGACTTCGCGCTCCTGAAGTCACTCGGCCACAACACCCACCGGCTCTCCCTGGAGTGGTCGCGCATCGAACCGGCTCCCGGCGAGTTCAGCCGCTCCGCGATCGCGCACTACCGGCGAGTGCTGAGCGCCCTGAGCGACACCGGGATGACCGGATTCGTCACGCTGCACCACTTCACCCTGCCCCGATGGTTCGCCGGTCAGGGTGGCTGGCTGGGCCCGCACGCACTGACGGCCTTCGAACGCTACTGCCATCGGGTGGTCACAGAACTGGGCGACCTGATGCCTTTCGTGTGCACCATCAACGAGCCGCAGATGATCGCACTCCACGGATATCTGGAGGGATACCACCCGCCCGGGATCACCAACGCCGTTCTCTGGAAACGTGTTGGCCGCGTTCTCCTGCGCGCTCACGAGGTCGCGGTGGGATCCGTCCGCAATGGCTCACCGGACTCCAGGACCGGACTGGTACTCCAGCTACCACTGCTGGCGCCGGCCCGCGACGACGACGCCTGCCGTGCCTACTACCGGGCCCTGCGCGCAGAGATCATCGACCTGTACCTCGACGCTCTCGCCGGGCCCGGCCAGGGCGACTGGCTCGGAGTCCAGTACTACCGAAAACAATGGGTCGACCCGGCATCACCGACGTTGTTCGCCGACCCGCCCGCAGGATTCGGCGTGACCCAGATGGGATGGGCAGTCCATCCCGACGGGCTGCGTCAGATCCTGCACCGAGCCGCCGAAACCGGCCTGCCCCTGTACGTCACCCGAGAACGGCATCGCCACCGAGGACGACACCGAACGGGTGCACTACCTCGAATCCCACCTCGGGGCACTCGCCCAGGCCCGGATCGAGGGCGTCGACGTCCGCGGGTACATCCACTGGTCGGCCTTCGACAACTTCGAATGGTCCGAAGGCTACGGCCCCCAGTTCGGGCTGATCGCGATCGATCGCGACAACGACTTCACCCGTACTCCCAAACCCAGCGCCCACGCCCTGGCCCGGGTCGCCGGCACCGGGCGTCTCGAGGCCTTGCGCCACACCACCTGATCACCCGTCCAGGGAGGCTCCGGAGCCGTTACCGGTCTTGAGATAAGAAGTCCGGGGCAATGAGCCGTCCGCCCGCCGAGCACCTTGGGCCGTCGCCGGATCGGTGGAGGCGAACGTGTCCGCCGACCAGTGCCCGCCGTTCCAGGAGTTGCCGGTGCCGCCCCCGGCCGGTCCGGTCGCCACGCTCAGGTCGTTGGCGACCGACACGTTGGCGCTCGGTGTCGCCGTCGCGTCCGGCAAGGAGAATCCGACGGAACCGTTGCGGAAGGCGGTGTTGTTGCGCACCACCAGCGCTGCGGTATTTCCCTGATCGTCAAACCCGTGGTGAATGTTGTCCCAGGCAGCGTTGTTTCGGACGATGTGCGCGGCCACGGCCAGCGGGCTGCCGCCGCCGAGGGAGAACCCGTTGCCATTGCTGTTCCAGTCGGCGACGTTCCACCGGTTCACGCCATTGCCGTAGGCCCAGTTGTCCTCGATCGTGACCGCACTGTTGAACGAGCCCAGACTGAAGCCGTCGTCGGCGTTGTTGAACGCCCGGTTGCCCCGGACCACGTTGCCGGTTCCAGAGCCGAACTTGATCCCGAGGCCGATCCCGCCCGCACTGGCCCCCGACGGGTCGTGATTGTTGTAGAAGTCGCTGTCCAGAACGTGGTTGCCGATGGTGCCGGTGTTGCGCAGGGTGAGGCCGGACTCGACGTTGTCATGGCTGGACAGCCGCTGGAAGATGTCGTACTTGCAGGCCAGGCAGACATAAGCATGGCTGGCGGAGTTCCTCAGCTCCAGCCCCTGCACCGTCCAGTAATCGGCCTCCTGGGTGATGGCCCACTTGTCCTTCGGGAGGCCGGCCGCATCGATGACCGGCCGCTCGTCCCGGTAGTTGCTGATCGTGATTCGCTGATCGGCGGTTCCGCTGGTGTCGATCGTGATCGCTTCCGTCGGCCGGTAGGTACCACCGCGCAGGGCGATGGTCTGCCCGGGGCGCACGATCGAGACCGCCCGGGCGAGGCTGGCGTACGGGTGGCCCAGGCTGCCGTCGCCGCGGTCGGATCCGTCCGGGGCGACATAGAGGTCTGCGCTCGCAACACCGCCTGTGAAAGGTGCTTTCACTCGGCCGGAGGTGGATGAACTGGGGGTCGCGACCGGAACCGAGGCGGTGACGCTGGGCCGTGCGGGAGCAGTCGTGACCGGAGCCGGAGTCGGGTTGACGATGACGACGTCGGGACGGTTTGGTCCGGGCGCCTGATCGACGGCATAGGTGATGCCGCCACCGGCGACAACGACGCCGGCCGTCGCAACGACCAGCTTGCTGTGCAGCAGGTCGATGAAGCGGGCGAGCATGCTCTGGCCGGCGTACACGACCGGCATCGCCACCGCCGGCAGACCGCCGTCCAGCGCCACGCGCATACCCGCGGTCGCCATCAAGGGCAGCGCCAGAGCGGAGACACCGCGCAGCAGGTTCTCGGGTGGGACCAGGCCCTGTTCGTGGATCGAGCAGTGCGGGCAGTTGCGTACGTGCCGGAACAGCCGCTTGCGCCACAAGGGGGCGGTCCCGCCGTCCCAGTTGCGCACCACAGCGTCCAGTTCGGTGCATCGCGGGTCCGTTCGCAGGGCCCGGACAACGGTCCGGGCCAGGTCGAGTTGGCGGCGCATGCGCTGCAGCCGGACGGCGGCGTGCGGCGGCGTCATCTCCAGCGCGGCCGACAGTTCGGCCCGGGTGAGCTCGCCGGTGGCTTCCTGCCACCAGAGCGCGAGCAGTTGGCGGTGGGTGGGCTCGAGCCAGCGGGTGGCCTGCGCGAGTTCGCGGCGCTGACCGGTGAGCATGAGCTCGGACACGGTGCGCTCGGCGAAGTCGGCGCTCGGATCGGGCAGATCCGCCGGTTGCTCCTGGCGATATCGCTGAACCTCGCGCCGACTGCGCTGGTGCTGCTGTATCTGACGGTAGGCGATCGACACCGCCCACGATCGGAACCGGTCCGGGTCACGCAGCGTCGCCAGCCCCTGGATCGCCTGGACCACAGTCTCCTGCACCAGGTCGTCGACGTCCTGGTGCCCGTTCAGAGCCCGGCCGATGACGTTGTAGAGCAGTGGCAGGTGAGCGGACAGCAGCCGGGTCAGGGCCTGCTCGTCGCCCGCCTGGGCCTGCAGGACCAGGTCACTGGTCTCCAGCGGGGCTGGTTTGCTCTCGATCACACCGGCGTTCCTCCCGCCCTTGGGTGTCGTCGCACGGCTAGCCCGCTTGTGGTCGAGCGTGGCGGAAATGACGCTCCATCACGCAGAGATCGCCGCCGGCTCTTCCGGCCCTGATATTCGCAGCCCGTCCCAGGGCTGTAAAGCGCGATGAAATACTTTCAGCGCAGCGGCCGACGGATCAGCATCGCTGCCAGCGGAAACAACTTTGGTCGGCATTTCGTGTTATTCCCCGGTCCGAGCAGCACCTACGACACGACACCCGGGACTCGATCGGGTGCGTAGGTGAAAGGACCGCACCATGCCACGATCAGACTCCCGGCCAGGCGGGGATGCACGGCGGCGCCTACGCGTTCCCCGGCGTCGCTGCCGCCTTGGCGTGCTCGCAGCGGTGCTTTGTGCCGTCGCGTACGCCATCTCGATCCCGTCCTCGGCGCAGGCGGCGGTGCCGGCGGCGGTGCCGGCGGCGGTGCCGGCGGCGGGGTCGGTGTATCAGCTCGCGGTGACCAAGAGCGGCATGTGCATCGACGTGCCCGCGGCCAGCACGAGCAACAGCGTCCTGCTGCAGCAG
>Ga0307513_10000507_pt1 | contig 56122 bp, 47 predicted proteins | sample 15_EM_MG_FD_202174 | JGI IMG/M metagenome (GOLD analysis project Ga0307513, IMG submission 202174) | Populus trichocarpa ectomycorrhiza microbial communities from riparian zone in the Pacific Northwest, United States - 15_EM | ecosystem: Host-associated > Plants > Roots > Unclassified | place... | reverse complement strand
ACCACTCTCATCGCATTGTTTTCGCCCTCGGTAAAACCAAGGGAAACAAGGTAGCCCCTTTCGCAGAAAAATATCGAAAGGTCATGGGAGGAATAGGAGGGTTCACTAGAGATCCCGATTATTCAACGTGGGAAAGATTCCGACAAGAAATTATCAAAAGATATATCGGTATCGAAGAAGAACGACGAGCCCTAGACGAAATGGACAGCTTCAGTTACAAGGGCAAAATCGATACCTACCTCCTCCTTCTCGAAAATCTCAACATCAAAGCAGGACTCTCTGGAATCGCGTGGAGGGTCCGAGTAGAAAGCAAACTCCCGCAAGAAATATTACGTCGCCTATCCCATTTTTCATTTGCCACCGATGAAGAGTGGATGGAAATTTTAAGAAAAGTGGGTAGGCAAGAGGAGGAACTCCTAGAAAGAGGGAAATTAAGCAAATCCCTAACGATCCCGCACACACCCCCTCCTAAGCGAAAGCACGAAGAATCTGACAGAGGTTTCAACACCAAATAGGAAAAGAAGGGGTCAGATAACAAAGCGGGAAAGGGATCGTCTCAAGGGAAAGCTCCTCGAAATAATAGCGCAAAAAACAAAAATAATACTGCGGCGAAGGACGAACATACCGATTGGAAAAAGGCACACGATGGAATCCAGGACGATGTGGTTGCAAAATGAAAGAAGGAGAAATGCTGCACCCGTTGTAGCATGGACAATCACACGTGGAGAAAATGCCGAAAGCGAATCTTGGTCGCAGAAACCTTCGTATACCAAAATAGGGGAAGCCCTAAACAACCATTTAAGCTAAGGACTAGCACACGCGCAGTGCACCAACCTCCTCCACTACGACAAGAACAACCTGCAAAGGTTAACTTATTACGACAAGAAAGACTATCGCAAATCTGGGAATTATCCAATACAGAAATGTCATAGTTGTACGCGTCGCAAAATATCTAAGTATTTTCTTTCCTCAGTCTAAAAGTCCTTATTTATCTCGCTTACAAGACAAACTAGGGCGGATGTCACCGTGTCCTTAAGAATGACGGGGACAGGAGCAAGTCGGGTCCTAGATTTGAGAAGCAAGCAGATATCACTTATTCTCAAGGCAAGCAGGACGTGATTATGAAGATTTTTTCACACAGGTTACACCTCGGCATGTTTCGGAAATACTTGGCAAAGTCTTGGCACTCGTACAAAATTTCTCGCTGCAGAATGCGGGGATACCACACATGCTGGAACTGTCGAACATGGAGTGAGGAGACCGGTAGATGGGTACCTTCCTAAGAAGGAACCCGGGTTTTTGGCCTTCCCAGAAAGGACTTTTGAGTTGCCCCCTCAAGGAGGACATTTTCTTTCCCCCGAAGGGGTCAGGTATTCCTAATTTGGAACTGGTTTCCCATTTTATCGACTTGGTTGTCTAGGGATAAGGATCACGGGTCGTGAAACCCCCTGGGCTTTCCCGGGCCTAAGGTGCCACCAGTGCAAATTTCATTTGTTCTTGCCAGAAACTGGACTCGAACGCCTGACCGTACGGGTGACGATAGGTGGGCCTGCCCTATCTCACCAACTATACCATGGCGAACCGTTCAGAAATACAATCATATAATCACGTATTATACCCCAACTTCGCGTAACCTCAAAAACACCAAAAACGCGTTTATACAACAACTGCCCAAACTATGCAACAACAAACAGAGTCGCTAAGACAACCACGTTACACGAAATATAAGTTTTGTTTACTTTTATCGTTTGTTTATTTTTGTGTGTTGTTTTATTTTTGCATTGCTTGGCGTTGGGACTTGGCTTATTTAGTGAGCTTTATATTTTTGTGAACTTCTCGGCAGGGGGCAAAGACCGCTTGTAGTGGGTTGCCCGAAAGTATAAAATATTTTGATCATTGATTATAGAAAGATCCTCTGAGGAGACCTATCTGGGCGAAACAACGCGGGCGTTGTAACAAACACCCAACTATACAATACCCACGATGCCTTCTAAGCGAGGTGAACGACAAACTTATGGTTGCATTAAGTGAACCGATATTATAATCAACGAACCACAATGCTATGACTGTCCGGAAGGACATGCACACATTTATATCCTTGGCAAACGCTATCGAATCCCAGTCTTGTTAGACTCTGGATCAAATATTTTCCTTATCAACGAACATCTCGTTAAGGACCTTCACATCCCTTACCACTCTCGGGCTGATGGAGTGCAAATCCAAGGTTTCACTGGAGAAGCAATCTCTTCCCGTGGATCACATTTGCGAAACCTCCCTACCTGGAAATAGGGAGAAACAAACACTGGTCGCTTGTTTCCTGCGAAATAGCTCTAGCAGGAAAGTATGGAATGATTATACCTTTTGGGTGGTGGCATCAACAACACCCGATAAAAAATATTGCCAACCCAGATACGTGGTGCTTTGATGACACTGACTGCCAACCCTATCTGCTCGCCGAGGATGAAGGAATCTCGGTAGAATGGGATGAAGATGTGCTAAACAATTCCAACGCAATGGTTATAGGCAGGATTGAAAGTATTGATAAAGAAAAGGTTACTATCATCAATCGCCTGCCAGATCAGTTATACGATTACCTGGACCTATTCAGACCTTCTACGGCAGAAGAACTTGCTCCCCGCCATACCTTTGATCATGCCATCGATCTCAAACCCGATACCCAACCATCTTGGGGCCCAATATATCCGTAATCACAGAAACAGCTCGAAGCCCTGCGGAAATACCTTGACGATATGCTCAAACAAGGACAGATTTCCCGCAGCAAGTGCCCCGCGGGTACACCAATCCTTTTTGTACCGAAACCTCACGGTCGCTTACGGTTGGTTGTTGACTACCGAGGCTTGAACAAGGTTACAGTACACAACAAATACCCCATCCCCTTAATGACGGAATTGAGAGATCAGGTCCGTGACGCTCAGATTTTTACTAAGCTAGACCTGAAGGACGGTTTTCATTTAATAAGAATACGGAAAGGGGATGAATGGAAGACGGCTTTTCGAACCCGTTATGGCTATTACCAATATCGGGTTATGCCTTTTGGATTGGTTAACGTACCCGCTACCTTTCAAACCTTGATGAACGAAATATTACGCGAGTTCCTAGATCAGGGAGTCGTAGTATACATCAATGATATCCTAATCTACTCTCAGACTCTAGAGTAACATATTATACTTGTTTGCAAAGTCTTACAACGACTCCGGGAATTCCGAATGGCCATCTCTTTGGAGAAGAGCGTGTTTCATGTGAAAAACATGGATTTTTTGCGTTATGTGGTTGCAACCGATGGGGTAAATATGAACGAAAAAAAGGGGGAATCAATTAAGTCGTGGAAACCCCCTGCCTCGGTTAAAGCCATTCAAATCTTTCTTGAGTTTGCTAATTTCTACCGCCGTTTTATAAAGAACTTCTCGGCAATCTGCACACCAATTACGAACCTACTAAAAGGGGACCCTAAGAAATCTTTCCTGGGGAAAAGAACAACAAGAAGCCTTTGAGGACCTGAAACGTCGATTCATCTTGGCTTCTATCCTATGTCACTTCTATCCAGATTTGAACACAGTGGTCGAAACAGATGCTAGTGACTATGCACTTGGTTGCACATTATCACTGTTCCACGGCAAAAGGCTTCATCCAGTGGCTTTCCACTCTCGCCAACTCTCACCGGCCGAACGCAATTACGACATTCACGATAGAAAGCTGTTAGCTATCGTCGTCGCCTTCATGGAATGGAGACATTACCTGGAAGGAACGGAAAAGCCGGTAACAGCCTATACTGATCATCAAAACCTCTAGTATTTCCTTACAACAAAAGTCTGGATGCATAGACAAATAAGGTGGGCTCAAAAGTTCTGTGGCTTTAACTTTAAAATTGTGTATAGTCCGGGAACCAAAGGAGGCAAGCCAGATGCTCTGAGTAGGCGGCCAGAGTACCGCCCTGAGGAGGGAGCTACGCATCGCGAACAACAAATTTTGCAACCCAAGCACTTCGGAAAATTCCAGATCGCTGTTGTATGGAGATCAAATGCGGAACAGCTCCAACAGGGATTGCCTCAAATGGAAAAGGAAACCAGAATTCGGGTACAACCACTCTCCAAAGACGCATGAATCCCGACAAAAGGGTCAAAGCTAGCGGCAGGACACGACCTCTACAGTAGCGAAGACATTAACATCCAGCCAAATAACCGAGCACTGGTTAAGATTGGCTTAGCCATCACAGTACCAGAAGGAACCTACGGTCGTATAGCACCTAGAAGTGGTTTGTCAACTAAGGGAATCTCGGTAGATGTAGGGGTTATTGAGGCTGATTATAGAGGCGAAGTCAAGGTCCTACTCGTTAACCACAATAGTATGGATTATGAAGTAAGGAAAGGTGACCGCATAGCTCAGCTGATTGTGCGACGGTTGGATGATCAAGATTTGATGGAGGTAGAAGAATTGAATGTGATGGAAAGGGCAGAGAAAGGGTTTGGAAGTAGCGGGCTAGGAGTAGAGTTGAAAGAGGTTCAACCAACGATATGCTTCCTTCAAGCAGCTGGCAACCATCAGTTCTACGATTCTTTCTACATTAATCAACACATTATACTACGCAAGGGACAAGTCCTCCTATCTAGTGTCATTATCGCTAAAGCCAGCTTAAGAAAATTCGACGAGGACTTCCTATCACGTGTTAAAAAAGCGGCAATGGAGGATGAGAACTGGATGCGAAGAAAGGAAGAGTTGGAAACCTTAACGAAGGAGGGAAAGGAACTACCTAAGCAATGGTGGATATCCGAAGGCCTACTCTACTCAAGGATCACCTATTCATCCCCGATAACGAAGATCTGCAAACCCTTATCGCTAAAAGCTGTCACGATTCCAAAATAGCAGGACAATTCGGACAAGAAAAAACCATAGAAATTATCACACGAGATTTCTACTGGAAAAGGATAACGGATTGGGTAAATGATTATGTTCGATCCTGTACCACATGCCAACAAGCGAAAGCCCCAAGACATGCTCGCTTTGGGTTACTTAGTTCCCTACAAGTGCCTTATGCCGCTTGGTCCTCTACATCGGTAGACTTCATTACGAAGCTACCAAACTCGGCAGGGTATACTCAGATTATGGTTGTAGTAGACCGATTCACAAAAATGGTCCACTTTATTGGATTACAAGAAAACAAGACCCCAAAAGAGGTGGCAGAAGCATTCCTTAAGGAAGTATGAAAACCTCACGTGTTACCATTGGAAATCATTTCGGATATGGATAGGAAGTTTGCGGGAGAACTTTGGGAGTCATTGTGGAAAAGACTTGGGATTAAGAGGAAAATGTTGACGGCTTACCATCCCCAAACTGACGGACAAACGAAAAGAGTCAATCAAGTGTTGGGAGGGTATATTCGAATATTTGTCAACTATGATCAAGAGGACTGGTATCACCTCTTACCCCTAGCCAAATACGCCTACAACAACTCGGTAACAACCGCACATGACATGACCCCCTTCTTCGCAAACTACGGATATGATCCACAAACCGAATAGCTAAAAGAACGAGAAGCACAAAATCCAGGAGCCAACCTTTATGCCCACTTGATGCAAACAATATATCAATAAGCGAGACAATCACGGGAAAGAACAAGGGAAGCTATGGGACGATATTACGATCAAAAAGATAAGCAACAACCAGACTTTAAAGTTGGTGACTTGGTTATGCTCAATGCAAAAAATATCCGAACAAAACGCCCCTCTAAGAAGTTAGCTCCAAAACTTTACGGTCACTTCAAAATCCTAGAACAAAGAGGAGAACTCGGCTACAAATTAGAAATATCGGATCGATGGAAAATACAGGCGGTATTCCATGTGTCACTTCTCGAACCCTACCAAACTTCCACTCGACCTGCCCGAGAACAACCACCAATGACCCCAGAAGACATCGATGGAGATCTTGAGTGCGAGGTGGAAAAAATAGTAAAGAGGGAAAGAATCTCTTATGAACGAAGAGTTCGTGGAAGTACAAAATCTTTTGAAGAACTGCGTTACTTTGTAAAATGGAAAGGGTGTTCGCAAGATGAAAACACTTGGGAACCACCGGAAGATTTAGAACATGCTAAGGAATTGGTTGAGGAATTTCATAGGGAGAATCCAGATACGCCAAAATTGGGCTAAGTAGTATTACTAGGGAAAAGGTTTTCCTGCCGTGGCCAAGTAAACGCGGAAGGTTTTTTACCCTACTTAGTAGAGTACTAAAAGGAATTTATGTTTATCGCTATACATGTACAATAAGGAGTTTGAGGTCAAACCCCTTTGGTGGGAGCTAATATTACCCTAGCGGGAATAGGTTGCATAATTATGCGCAAGGTATATGCCACCATAGAGGAGAGCATATATCCGAACCCAAGCTTCCTGAGTAGAGACTTCCCGGAGGCATCTGGGAGACTACTCAGGAACCACAAAGAGTTCACATTTCAAGATATGGCTAACTGATTAGAACAATGATTACAGAACCAGTTCTGTACTCTTACTAATGCATACGCATTATGCATTGATAGATGAATATCGGACTTGATCACTCCATATTCATGATACTATTGGTATGTAGGCATTTAGACTGCATATTACATTATAGTCTATCAGAACGAAGAGACCGAAGACTGACTACTGGTGGGGTGGGGATACCCTCAGAAGAAATAGCAGTCGGGTGATTCTCAGAGTCAAGCAGGGCAAGATTCAGGGTCAAATAGTGAGCGCACTTTGTCCTGACGAACTGAACTCTTAGAAAGATACTGCTTTACTAGAGAAGTCAAAGTAGCGTGAACATTACTATAAATAGTAGGGCTCTCCCCGATGATTGAGAATATCATCAAGCAATGGAGAAGAGACCTGAACAATATTACAAGTTATTACGATATTCTTCTATTACTTTACCGAACAATTCATCTTGATCCTTCGTGACCTATAATCCGCTGCCTCCAATATCCTCGGCCTAGTTAGCACTGAATCCTACCGTGTTAGCTACGCCGTAACACTCAATTACTCAGTCAAATTCTATGAGTTTATAATTATTTTACACGAAAATTAACTTAGTGGAAATGGGATCTTGTCTTTTCTTTCCCTCCTTTTCTGGCCCGCTTCCTGGGTGGAACTCGAATGGTGGTATTAGTTCCTGTCTGGTCTCTTCTGCGGATTACACGTATAACTGGTAGTGAATCAGTGGTTCCCGATAGAGCCTCCTCCTCCGAACAATCCTCTTCCATGTGGCCCCTTGAGCCTGCTCTGCAGCCGGAACTTTCGTCACCCTGTTGGTCGATACTTTCAAGATCGCTCAGTCCTTTACCGGGAATCTCCGCCTCACCCTCTTGTGAGCCTTCCTCCTCATCATTGTCGGATGCAACATACATGTTGACTGTACTATCCCGGAGTCTTTCTTCCGGATCTGATTCCTCAGAGCCTTCCAAGTGATCTACACCTTGGTTTCGAGGTGGTCTAGGCCGTGCATATTGAGATTCAACCAGTCCACGCTCAGGTAGGATAGCCTTTTGCTCTGGTCCAAATGCTCGCCTCCCATTCTGATCAACGAAGACCATTCGGTGTTCTTCTTGTGTCATTCGTAATCATCTGAGATACGGCCATTATCCTTCTCTATACTTGGTTCCTTCCTATTAGCCCAATAACAATAATCCTCCGCAGCAGCCATTTCTTCGAGTTTTTCTGCCTCCTGTTCATTATCCTGACCAGCTAGCGCTCATCGTAATTCTTCGTTCTCGTAGGATTTCACCAGCATTGAAGATCTAATTGTACTGCTTTTGAGTCGTGAGCACCGATAGGGAATCACATCTCTTGCCATGGTAAACACCCGCTCTCCTCCAACACTACCCCCCTGAACGGCGAGAATATCCCTTGCTACCTGAGGTAAATTTGGGAATCTTCTCAGATTACCCTTCCACCAGTCGAGTATATTTGCCTCGTAAAAATTCCCAGCTGGGCAGGCCTCACATGTGGGATGCTTAGCCACAGTATGTGGCTCGGGCGGCTCAATCTCAGAATTGGTTTCCATGTACGCTAGTGCCTCACTCAGGACAACTGCTCTCTGTCTTGAAAAGTAAAGGTCTTTGGATCGACTGTTCAGACCACTGCATGGAATTGACATGTCAGGTGCCTGATTATTTATTGGTGCATAGTACAGATCATAAGACGCTATGAACTCCGTTTTATATGACTTCTCATACTCCGTCTCCCCACTGGCAGCAAGATCCAATTCTCGAAAAAGGTTTAGTTTGCAATAAGGATTTAGGCAAGTTCCAATGCCGAATAGAAGACCTCTTGGACTTTTCGTGTTATCATAGTAAGAGGCGGCCTTCAATTCAGCTTTCACTAGGCCCTCACGAATATCAACCTTTCATTGCATCCGCTTCTGTTCTAACATGGAAATTTGCATTTTCAAATGATCAAAGATATCTTGATACACTTGAAACACTGAATGAATGGTGACGCCACGTGTTTTTGACATCCACAAAGTCCAAAATCGTATCGGTTGAAGTACCTCAAAGATGTATTCAATCGGCCACCACGCTTCCAGGGTTTACCAGTAGTGTTCGTTACATGGCCTCTGGGGCCCCGAAAAACGCGGGCCCCTGGCACAACTCCCCGCGCCGCACCGCGGCACGGCCCAGGGCGGGGCGTGTTTTTTTCGGATTCCCTGCCCATGCCCCCGGTCCCACCCATTCCCCAGACAGGTCCCCGTTAAAACAAGTAGAGAGAAACGGGGCCCCGTCCAGGGAATAAGCGGGGACTCGCCCTAGACGGGGGGTCACCCTCAAAATAACCCCCCCTGTCCATTGTAACGGTGTGGCCTGGCGAGAGAAAACCCGCCAAGCCACGCCCGTAACGAACTCTATTGACCAGAGAGGCCTTAACTCGGCATAGGTTTGTAACTAGTCCTTGCTGAATTCCCGTAGCCGTACTGATCTCTCCAACATATTTAGGGTTCAGTTCCACCATGTTTTGACATCATAAAGTAGTGTAGTAGGGATCTTAACCTGGTTATTCTGTATCGCGATGAAGTGTTGACCCCGTTGAGGTGAAGCATCAACAGCCATACTCATTTTCCGATGCTATAAACCATTATTATTATTATCTTTGACTAAAGGTATCTTAGGTGAGAACAATGGGGAAAACACTTGGTTCTACTTTCACATTGGCACACATTCAATTTGGAATCATGAATTTGGGCATATACCCTTGTGGGTATGAATTTGTGGGTATGAATTTGTGGGTATGAATTTGTGGGTATGAATTTGTGGGTATGAATTTGTGCGTATGTATTTGTAATATAGGTGCTAGGTATGAGATCTTAGACATGTTAGCTTTTCTACTGTTTTGTGAAAGCCGTTATCCAATCTTATAACCTTCACAATATAGCGCCCCTTAAAGCCAGATGGCATATGACCATCCCGTGATTTCACCTGTATCGAACTCATAAATGCCCCTAGGATAAGCTGAACAACATGGGCCATATATGGAATATGATTTACCAATTGACATCATTCAACCGATAGTAAACTCCAAGCATTGTGAAAGGCTTCGGTGAGCGTTCGGTTATTGCTGGCACTATCGGTGGTGAAACCCAGAATTCTATCCTGAATCTCGTATCTGGCTAGAACGTGATTAGTGATCCATGCCATATTAGCCCCCCTATGAGAACCCCTGATTTCCTCGAACCCAATGAGCACCTCCTCCATCTCCCAGCTATCCGAGATCCAATAAGCCACAATTGCTAAAAAAGCAAGTTTGTTCTGTGAAGTCCATGTATTGACAGCCAGAGAAGTCTTTCCTGCAGCAGGTAGACTTGTTCGAATATCATCCACTGTAGACTTTTCTAGGCGTTTCAAATGCGGCATTAAGGTCGTTGGGCTGGGGATTTCGACTGCCGGACCAATGTGCTTGAAGACACGACAAAAGGCAAGGTTGTTTGAGCAATTAAGGGCCAGATTCGTTGCTAAATATGCTTTTAGAAAATATTCTCCCAAATCATGCTGATTGAATCCTGCTGGTGTGGCCAGATCGATAATCCTACACCTATTGCCAGTTTTAGTCCCTTTTTGCAATAGCGTAAGAACGTCCATAGCAAGTGGGCTTCCAGCACGCCCATCGTATCCGATAATCTTTCTCAATTTCCTACAAGCTGAGGACCTATTATGGTCATGCATCGAGCTAGTCCCCGTGCCACTCGGGTGAGCTAGGACCTTTCTGCACATAATGCACATTACTCGCGGTGTGCCAATAGCACTACCTAAACGGGCGGCACATTGTTGAAAGTATTTCCATACCTCTCTGCCTCGAAGATCCAAGTTCCACTGTATTTTTCTTGCCAGCATATTTCGCAGTATAGGCTATATACCCTGGTGTGCTTTGCCACCACTCCATCCAACTCTCATCATATTCCTCCGTATAGAGAGAAAAGTTTCCAAATATCTCAAATGTACCTGTGTCGCTTCTTGACAAAGTCAGTCCTAGCGGATGAAGCAGATTCAGGGCGTGATCTTCGTTTCCAGGGGGCAGCGCTAGTGAATCGGAGCGCAAGGGTGTTGTGGAACTTGAAAGAGGTGCGCGGGCCACACTAGTCAGAGGTCTTGGAGTTGGTGTTACCGGGCCTTCGCTCCCATATGGGCTGGATTCTACCGAGAATTGGGATAAAGATGGAGAGGATTCGCATGCAGGGCTTTTGTGGAACCGTCAAAATGAGGTATAGTCTCTTGCCCCAAAGGTGTAGAGTCCCGGTTGGCTGCCCATTGTGCAAGATTCTGGTTGGGAAGACATTAAGTTGAGATGGTTCTAGCTATCCATGTACTGTACCAGATCCCCTTGGATCGCGAATGATATTTATATAAAAGTACAGCCGTGGTATGCATATGAATGAAGGTTATAAGCTGGCCCAGCTAAGCTCAGTACCCAAGCTGGCTTCCATTCTGTGATCCATTTGATTGCTCGCATAATTTTTGCGTCTATCAATTGAGTATACGAACATGCATGCGTAGGAACCATTGTGCCTATGAATTTTTGTGCGTATGAATTTTGTGCGTATGGTGGTGTATGGTTGGTTGTGAATTACTTTTTGAAAATAGCCGCACTCTAGGATTAGGCTTGGTAGCAGCTCCATGAATTGGTATTCACCGCTGTGTTTTGGGCATAGCATGAGTCCAAATCCAGTAGGGGTTCATATACCCTGTTCAATCATAATCTGAGGTAATCAAATTTAATCTTTTACGCGAGTTGACTAGTTCCAATTGAAGACTCTCATACAGCGCATTCGCTCCTACATGGCAACCAAATCTTGCATCAAACCTGCAAGTACGGGGTCTCTCGAAGCTGCCACAACCATTGAAAGCAAACCCAAGGTGATGATCTAATACTTGAATACCATGCAGTGACGAAGGCACTAAGTGCCTTTCCGCCTGATTAAAGGTGATTCCTGATTATAACCCTCATATATAGGTTGGTAATTATGCTAGGTAATCATCTTTTACTTAGATACTCACAAGAATCCCATACTATAAACATCTTGTTGCTACTGCCGTCTACCTTTGCCGCCTTTCCTTTATTTACAACCAAGGCGATAACAACGGCCCCAATCGAGGAAGCTCCAATGAATGAGTTTTGGACCTGGACATTTGGCCCTGATGAAATAATCCACCTTTTACCCCTTTCCTTTGGCAGAATGAAAGTGGACTTTTTTTTCTGTAAGGTGTTACTGGATCCCACCTGCTGCAGGTGTCAGCCAACTCAAACTTGAACTATGAAAGCCGACAGTGAGCGATAGACAAACCTTGGGCCTAAAGCCGGTCACCACGGATAGGACAAGGGTACCAATTGGAGATGTGTGGATTCGAGTAGGCAAATGGTGGGGGGAAGGCAGTCAAATTAGTACGCGGTGGACAGATCGCGGGAATGTTGGAACGTAGAATGAGGGAATCCCGCACTATCATACAGGCACTTAAGTTAGGGTATGAGATTAAGGGTCGGGTCTCGAGCTTAGAAATATTTCAGCAGTGTGACTCAGGCAGGCGTGTGGTAAAAGGCAAAACAACGTGAGGCTTAGTTCCAGACTCAGACAGTTAACAATAACTTCATTCTGCCTTCTGAATTTCTATAATTTATACGCTCTTTAATTATATTCTATCAAGCCTTGCTCGAGTTGACTTAATGTATAAGTAGCTGGTCCCAATAAAATGATTTTATAGTTTTTCGCTACTACCAAACCTTTTGGTCTTACTATAAAAGCACGATCTTTCTACATCTCTACATATCTATCCTTCATTAGTATCATGAGCACGAGCAGGAAAAACATTGTGATTGCATAGACTGTACCGGGTAATACCGCGCCGGGTATCATTCCACTTCCTTGGCTTCGGGCAATGGCCAATGCTTCAGTTGACCATATCTTCCTTGAAGCGAAGGGCTTTCCCCAGAGCTCTCTAGACAACTACGGCGACCTGGAACCAACCTTGTTTTCACATCCTTATCTCTACTCGGTTTCCTGGGGTCATAAAGTCATACGCTTCTTCTGTAACTCAAATATTCAATATCAATGCCAGGAACCTAGCTTATACTATGATGTGATAGTCATGATGGATTATCCAAAGGCTGAGATGCACGCCCCGGTCTTGGGCCAGATGTATTGGTGGGGAACCAAGGTACATGAAGACAAGTCTGAGAATGGGGAGCTACAGTGGAAGGAGATGGTGTCGGGATTCTTGGACTGTCACGATACAGAGTACAATGGGATCCTTGATGCTCTAGGAGTAGGAATTTATATCGGTGCAACTGTGCATTCAATGGAAATGATGCGTAGTGGAAGTACAAGTAGCCGAGTTGTCATGGGTCTTGTTCATTGTACCATTGTGGATTTTGATTCTGATTCTGAGATAGAAGCTGTTAGGTGGTAGCCTCGGCGTGAGGTATTCCGACAGCTAGAACCTGGATCGTAATTATATCGGAGAACTCGTTAAGAAGACACGAGTAATGTAGGCTAGATATAATATTTACTTTGGTGTAGATAGTCGAAGTATTGATAACGATATAAAAGTGTAGATAACTTATTATATTGATAAGATCTCTTCTCCGTGCTTGTTGATCTCTATCTACTCTGGGCTCTTGCCCGCCTCATATACCTTTTCCCAAGCTACATCTAACTATCATACTAGCGGAGTACTTTTCCCAAGTTCTCCTAGTTTCCGTGAATGTGCGAACACCATTTGACCCTGAGTTACCGCACACCACTTCAGCTTTAATCATTGCCCACGTAATTGCGTCCAATTACTGGTTCTCGATTCTTATGCCATATGAACTTGGTCTGTATATGCAGCCTGGCTCGCTATCATACCAGTCATTCCTTCCGGTCCTGTGGTGATCAACATATCTCATGCCGGGTAATCATATGCTTACGTCTTACATATCAGACTATATATGTCGCTCGGCTTAACTTTGAAGCGCCATAACTTCTTATCCAACCGTTCGCACTTCGCAGTTCAACTTCTTACTCATAGAGAAACATTTCTTCAATAGTATTCGGCGAAAATCCCTCCGTCGCATTGCTCGTCCGCTTGCGTAGAGATTGATATCGATCCGTTGTGTAATTATAATAACTATGACTGGGGTGTGAGACGAACACGTGACCTTCTGAATGAAGTCGTGTGTTATTCCGACAGCGCTAGTTCGTCTGCGCCAAGGTAGGGCAACTTTGCCCTGTAAATCCTTACGGGGAGTCCGTGCGCCTAACAGAAGCCTATCCTGAAAACTGCGGAGCTTAACTTCTCTAGAGGAATATGCGTGGTTATTCCCTCACATATTTGAACGTAAATTATAATTAAATATTCGCAGAGTCCGTCTTTACATCGACTGCTTTGGGCTAGTATTTTGGGCCTATGCTTTCGGCATATGCTTTGGGGGTATGCTTTATGCGTATGCTTGGCGCGTGAGCTTTGGGAATGTGTTTTGTGGGTGTGTTTTGTGGGTGTGTTTTGGGGGTGTGTTTTGGGCGTATGTTTTTGGCGTATGTTTTGAGCGTATGCTTTGGGCCAATGTTTTAAGTGGATAGCTTTGGGGCAGATGGCTTGGTGCGCATCACTTTGGGTACGTGGTTTTGGGCGTATCTCTTTGGGCGTATGGATTTTGACGAAAAAACCAGAAGCAAAGAACTAAATAGCCAATCTCAATCTGTGCTCGAGCCTATCGTTATGTGAGAGTGTTTCTAACTTCTAAACTGCTATCCTAATACATTATACTACAAAGAGTCAGGTCACCCACTCAATCCTGACATAAAAGAAAAGAGCGGAATCCGTATAAGCGCCGGGTATGATAACAAAAGAAATTAAAGTCTAAAGGAGCGTTGGTCTCGCGAAATTCAGAGTGAGAAGAGAACAAGCAAAGAGGTAGCGTGCTGGGTAAGAATCTAACCCAAGGAAAACAGCCCCTGCACTTATGATATGGGAGAAAGAATACGGGCTAAGGATGAAACCAAACGTGAGACATTGTGGTGCATAAATACAGAAGTGGGAGTGCAGGTAAGGCAAGGTAAGGGGAACTGTATTAAGGAGAGTAAGGAAGGCAGAACCAGCGTGAGAGGTCACGAAAAGAACTAGGAGATAATAAGACAAGAAAATAGCTGGAAGTAGAAATTGTTAATCCTCCGGCTCCTGTTTCAAGCAGTGAGGAAAGTCCTGGCTAGCCATATTGAGGAGGGCCTGCCTATCTATCTCGCGGTCAATTCTATCCATCTCCTCAATGTCAAGTCCTTGTTCTTCTGCGTCTTCCCTAGCGGCTGCCTCGAGATCAATGATAAGACGGGCATTGGCGGTAAGAAAGCGCTTTCACTTGGTGACAATATTTTCGATGCTGTCCGGTTGGTCTTCCGGGCTTGTGAGGAAATCCTTGGGTGTTATAGCCCGCTCAAGCAGCCTCTCCGAGTCTGTAATCTCGTAGGCGCTAGCATGGAAACGGTGTTCTGCGGCATGGCCGTACAGACCACAAGAGGAAGATGCAGAGTCAGGGCGACCTAAGTGTTGCATCCTACTTCCTAAACCTGAGCCGGAGGTTTCCCCTTCGTCCATCATAATGACATCATCATCACCCTCCTGCCAGCCCTCCACGTCCTCCTGCTCACCCTCCACGTCTTCCTGCTCGCCCTCCACGTCCTCCTGCTCGCCCTCCACATCCTCATCGTCGTCCTCGTCAATCTCCTCTTCCCCATAGACCTTATCGGAATCCCCTGAGCCATTGCCACCCTCATCACCTGACTCATATAGGTCGATAAAATCGACATCTTGATCCTCTTCATCCTCCTCTGACTCTTGGTAGACCTCCGCATTTGGCCAACACCACTCAACAGGCTTCACACAGTCAATCAAAGGTCTACCCTTTTTGTCGAGCTCATCCTCTCCAACCGTCATGTCCAAATCTTCTTCCCTATCCTCCTCTGTCAATCTGTACTCAGAAGTATTGTCCTCCCCACCAGTAGGCATCGAGGGGTCTGTCCGGGCTCAACAACATTGAATATTAGTAAGCACATCTCATGTTAATTAGGCAAATTTTAAAATTACTTACTTGACTGTGGATGATTAGCTCCGGAGTTTCGGCTCAGGCTACCTTGTCCTATCCTAAACCTTGTGCGATGTGAGCCAGGCTCCCTTGTACTCTCTGTATTGAATGTAGCTACGCTCGCCAAAGCCACAGAGCGTCCAACAGGTGACCCTGCAGCGGATACCGGGGCCCCACGCATTGTGACTGAATGACTGACCTCCCGAATCGCTAGCCGGCGGGTCCGCCGGGGAGGAGTGTCCTGAGATACAGAAGGCCCCGGAGGCAGTACCAGCGCAGACCCAGTTGACGAGCTTCTGGCTCGCTTCACCACACGGTCGAGCAGACTCTTCATTCGCGCTGCTGGCCTCATCTTTGGTGATCAAAATAGAGGCGATGCCGGGAATCCGGTGGAGAATCGACTTTGATAGGGGTTGGGGGGTTCACCAGTGGCAAACCATCGTCGCAAAACTGGTTTGGATAGTATCCCCGCCAATCCGCCAGGATTGCCAACCGTTCCTGTTCCATGACCTTCCCCTCTCCTCCACGATCATCTCCTGATCCACTTGGGCTTTTGTCTTGTGGTCAACCGCCTGGTACTCATCATATCTTCGCGCAAAATCATGGCGTTGTTTTAGGCGATTGCCTTGGTTGGCCCTTGCGCGTTCGAAAGTGGTTTCCAAGGGGGTAAGGCTCGCCCTCTGTTCATTCCGGCTGATGGTCTCAAGATTTCCTGAGTACCCCAAAGCGCCTGCCGGAAGCGCCCTCCACCTATAAGCAGATAGCATTGCTCGTGGAAACAGGTATTCTATTCATCAATGTTAGTACATATACTTTGTGCGTATGATTTTGTGCGTATGATTTCTTTGTACCTATGATTTTGTGCATATGATTTGTTTGTATGAACTCGGCGCATGATTTGAGGGGTGATAAATGAGCAAGGAAGAAACGACCAGTGTGAAGATAGTAACTAACTTACTATTTGGGATCAGGCAATAAGTAATCTATGCAGTGACCTTTTGCCGGCGTGCCCTCTGATGGAGTGGAGATAGTATTGGAAGTAGAGATGGTGGTACGAGTAGAGGGGCGTATCCAGGTTAGTAGGGCAAGAGCCACGGGTGTTTCATTTCATTTCTTTTTTCTCTTTTTTTTGTTTTAAATGCTGCGTTTGCTACTGTACGAAAAAGAGAAGCGGGATTGCAGCGCAGAGGGCAGAGTGACCTGAGGATTGTGTTGATGGCGAGAGCATGGATGGAGAAGGTAAGAGTGTGGTGAGAAAGAAGAGGAGTTAATTTGGCCTCTCTTAAAAAGAATGAAAAAGTTGGTTCACCTGTTGAAAACATTGTCACGGTCTACCTGCAGTCATGCGTCGAGCCCTCCTCTCTACCGTGGTTGCCTAACTAAAAGCCCTACTCACCAACTTCTAAGTATGATATGAATGACCCCCCAGATTCAAGCCTCCTGCTAATTGCTTTCATCATACTATCAGAGAAAGGAAAGTATATCAACGAGAGCTGTGTGTTTGAGTTTGGAGCGAAGATGGGAGGGGCGTACTTTCCAGGTTCATTTTGTGACTACAATTGTACACTTGATACATAAACAGGGAAGATATAACATCTTGGAACAAATACAACGTCTAGTACAATTTTTCAAGCCATTTCTACATCGAAGGGATTGTACATTGCGTGTTATGGTAGACTAGTGGTTGCAGTCTGACGCGACTTTAACCATCGTACAATTCAAGTGTATGTATATACCCATGCCCTATCAACCTTAACTGTCGTTTACTCATCTAGACATCATGAATCAATATACGCCTAAACTCCAGGGGACTCCCGGACAGATATGACGAGGGGGCTTGAAAGGCACTCCTCATGAAATAACCAATTTTTATTTCGTTGGTATAAAATAACTCTTTACCCACCTCTCCTCCAACACACTTCTTCCTCTTAGCAAGCCCTAATCTCTGACTTAGCTATCAGGGAAGGTATAGAGTGCATTGTAACAGGTTTATTCCTGTCTAACGAACATCCAATAGGACCGGCGGTAGACCTGCTAGCGCTGGTGCTAAGGGAGGCTCCAAGGGACTGGTAGCTAGAAGGATAATAGTTGAAGGACAAGTTGGACTCAGGGACTCAGGGATTGCCGTTCAACCAACTGTATTCTTAGACTGAAGGTCTGTTGAAGTCTGCTGTCTCCTGCTAGTCAGGAGACTGGTTTAAATACAAAAACCAAGACCACTAACCTTCCTGCAATCACGATCATTACCAGTAGCTGTGCACATACCGGAATCCTGTAATCCTGCAAGACCAAAGAAAGAAACAAACAAACAGTGCTCAGCCTCCACCAGTGTTACATGACCATTCCATAGCCGGAATCCTAAATATAAACTTCCAACAAAGCAAACTAAACATAGCAATACGATAGCATAGCCTATTCGACTCAAAGACGGTGGCGGAGCTGAAATCAAATCAAATAAACCAAATATAAATCAACTCAACATAGAAGATCCTGCACGGCCCGCTCCTGTGTACCGTTACCGGAATATGTACACATGTTACATTCCCTCATTGTGAAAAATCAAGATTCATGCCAAAGTCCTCGCTGTCCTCAGCGCTCTCGTCGGTGTGCCACAGGAGGCTGTCGTCATCTGTGGGGAAATAGTCCTGCTCAGAGCTGCTAGAATCTTATTCCTCATCGTCATAAGGTTCCCAGAAGTCGTCTGGGCCATCGTTTGCTGTACAGGGTGTGGAGGAAACTTCCATTGGTTCCCAGGAAGCTTTAATGTAGTGGGAGGTGATCTGAGGCATTGGTTCTGTGGGCTGGTTATAGTCCTAGTATTCCTGTATGAGTTTTAGGGAGTGGTCAAGGTTCTCGATAGGTTCCCAGGAGTCGTCAGCTCACTCATAGCCTTTCCAGTGGACCAGGAATTCGTGCCTTTTGTTCTGGAGGCGGTAGTCGAGTATCTGCTCTGCTTCCCATTCTTCTGCATTGTCGATTAGGATGGGTGCTGGCTTGTCCATTCTGCGGGACTTGAATCTATCGTGGTCGTTCTCTCTGTATTTCTTAAGGGAGGAGAGGTGGAAGTAGGGTTTCTGGCGGGCCATTCTGGGCGGGAGGTGTAGCTTGCAGTTGCCCGTATCAGGTAGATGTCCGAGGACCTTGCAAGGTCCAAACCAGCTTGGTTCCAGCCCCTTGGATCGTCCAGGGGAGGAGGTATAAGGGCGGCCTCTAACAAGAACTCTGCTGCCATTCTTGAAGGGTTCCGTTAGAGGTTCGCCGCGTTTGTCTGCCTGAACAGTCTGGCGGAAGGTTGCATGCTTTCTGGCCATGTCTACTTCCATTCTTGTTGCTTCATGGGCGTTTAAGATATCGTCCACAGCTGGTACCTTGCTGGCGGATCTCTGGACAGGGTTGAATATCTTCCAGTGGCAGCCATAGTGGACATGGTATGGCAAAATGCCTAGGGATTCATGAGGGGCGCCGTTCATGGCTGCTGCAATAGGTGGGAGGGCGCCGGACCAGTTGTTCTGTCTGGGGTTAACCAAGTTCCTCATTAGCTGTTTGAGGGTACGGATACTTCGCTCAACCTGGCCATTCGTTTGGTGGCGGTATTGGGTCGCCATCCAGAGCTGGATACCAAGGGACCTCATCATTTGTGACCAAAACCTGGAGGTAAAACGGGAGGCCTGGTCAAGGACAATGCTAAGAGGGAGGCCATGGACATCGAAGATAGTACTGTTGAGTTTCTTGAAGATCTTCTCAGAGGTAGCAGTGTCCTTGAGTGGGATGAGGTATGTGTAGGAGGTAAAGCGGTCCATAATGACCATGATAGATGTATAGCCATCGGATTTGTTGAAAGGGCCGGGGAAGTCTATGGCTAGTGACTGGTAGGCTTCGTCGGGTTCAGGGAGGGTAAGGGATCGTCCGCAGGGTAGGGTGGTGGGCTCGTTGTTAATCTGGCACTTATCGCATGACCGACAGTATAGGACAACGTCCTGGTGCATCTGTGGCCACCAGAAGTATCAAGCCGCATAGGAGTAGTATTTGTAAGCTGATAAATGTCCGAGGCCTTCATGGACAGTCTTGAGAATGAAATCCCTTAGGGATACCCCTTTCTCAAGAGGTCCTACCGGTATATAAAGGTGTTCGTACCCATTGGTGTTCTGGGCAAGTAGAAGGCCATTGCAGATAGAATAGTGCAATTTGTTATCAGTTGCCTTGACCCTGGTGTAGAGGGCGTCAGTCGTAAGGGCTTCTGTAACTCGCTGGGCGAGGATACCCATAAGGCGGGAGTGTAGGGTGCTTAGGAATTGATTGGCATTGGTTGCCTCATCGGAGTCATAACCTGCTAGGCTGTAAAGGGGACTAAAGGCCGGCAAGGCCATGGGCGGTGTGGCTAGGATGGTATCTTTCATACGGAAGGGTGGGATGTTGTCCGAGAGGTATGGGATATCGGGGAGTGAGGTCTGGACTTCCTCAAGGGCTGTATCCGATATTGAAGTCCTACCCTGCTCTTGTCTCCTTGTCTTCTTACTCTGCTTCCGGACCTTAGGGTTCTTTGGCCAGTAGCCTGTGCCTTCTTTTTCATTCTTATCTATTTCACACCTATCTTCAGTGCATGACATCCACCTCATTTCTGAGTGTCGTCGTTCCATTTCACTAGAGATAGGGAGAAATCTATTATCACGCCAAGAGTTTCCAATAGATATTCTGCTATCGTTGCTGGCTGCGCTTGATGTAGCTGGCCAGGAGGCAGAAGCCTTGGGCTTCTGAGAACGGGTTACTGCATTGCTAGTAATTTCATCCATAGGGTATTCAGGGCGGCAGCGACAGATAGAGTCGCTGCTGGTAAGGGTGGGAGAGGTTTGAGCTTTGCCTGAGTGGTACATTGCGTCGTCTGATTCAATGCTAAAATCGGTAGAGGAGGCGTAGCTTGTATTGATTTGTAGGGGTTGGGTGGGGTCAGGTAGCTCAAGGCTGTCATAATCGATAGTGGGGTCCCTGAGACTTATATCCAGCGGACCTGGGGTTCCCTCATGGATTCTCGATAGGTAGTCTGCTAGGAAATTCTTCGCTCCTGGCTGGTATTCTATTTTAAAATCAAAGCGACTGATATGCGTCAGCCATCTCTGCTGTCGTCTATTGAGATTCTTTTGTGTCATGAGTTTAGTGAGACTTTCGTAGTCTGTAACCACTGTAAATTGTTCGTGTAGCAAATGGGGAGCGAATGCTTCCATAGCCTCAATGATTGCGAGCGTTTCCTGTTGGTGTGTGGGGTAGTTGCTTTGTAATGGCGTCAGCTTCTTGCTGTGGAACGCTGCAGGTCTGGCTGCATCTCCGGTTGGTCCTTGGCCTATCCAAGCGCCCGTACCTGTACGGGATGCATCTGTAAAAAGCCATATCATATCTGGCTTATTATAGTCGATCGGTCTAAGGACTTTGTGCTTATCTGCAGCTCGCTTGACCACTTCGAAGAGTGCTTCCTGCAGATGCGTCCACTGCCATTCTGCGTTCCCACTCAGCTCGTTGAGCGGGGCTGTGATGGTGGTGATGTGGGGAATGAACTGCGAGATATAATTAACCATTCCATTCAATCGCTGCAGTTCTTTCTGGCTCTCTGGTCTTGTCCAGTCCATTATGGTCCAGATTTTCTCTAGTGCAGGGTGGATACCATCATCATCTATCATATGGCCTAGGATATCGAGTTTAGTGGCAAAGAAAACACTTTTCTTTGGGTTGGGATAATAGCCGGCGGTCTGCAGCTTACTGCAGGCATTCGTAACGTCCTTAACATGCTCTTCAAAGGTGTCACTGAAAACAAAAATATCGTCAATGTAGACCCATATGTTCTTGCCTAATTCGTCATGGAATAGGCCCTCCATAGTCCTCACAAAGGTTCCGGGAGTATTCATGTCTCCTTGCATCATGACCTGGCTGGTAAAGCCACCGAAGGGTGTCTTGATAGTGTTGTACTTCACATCATCTGGATGCACTCTGGTCTGGAAGTAGGCGTCACTGTGATCTATCTTGCTGTGGAATCATCCTCTCGCTACCGCATTTAGTATAGTTTTCTGTTCTGAGATCTGTGTGTGATCGGCCTGGGTGTTATCATTCCTGAAGCGGAGGTCTACCAAGGGGCGGATTCTGCCATGCCTTTTTGCTTTTACAAACATGCTGGCTCCTCTGGGCACACTGGTCCTATGGAGGATACCGGCGTTGATCTGTTTATTGATCCATGCCTTGTATTTGGTCATCAAGGCTTGTGGCGCTTTGCAAGTAGGTGTCTTTAAAAGCTTTGTCGGGTCCATGAGGCTTATCCTGTGCATTATCTTGCGTACTGGGGGTCGTTCCTCAGGTACCTCTTTGACAAATACCTTAGGGAACATCGCCAGCAAGTCTGGTACTTCCTGTGGCTTCGTCATGGCTGATCTAGACTCTCGAGACTTTCCGTCATAGGTAACTCTAACTTTGAACTTGGAGAAGTAGATGCTGTTCTTTTGGCAATCGATGACGGCTCCTAGCCTTATGAGGTCGTCCATACTGATCAGGATATCATTGTCTGATACTGGTATGACCAGCATAGGCACCTTATCGACCTTCATCTCGCCTAGCCGAATCATAACCTCAACAGAGAGGTTGCTAGTTGAACGCGATCGTTTGACTGCCATCTTTAGCACGACGGGGTTCTTCCTAGCTGTGTAAGGGATGTTGTGTGTTGTAACAAATTTGTTGCATATCAGGGTACCGCCAATGGTACCTGTATCTGCGAGGGCGCTGGTTGGCTTGCCATTGATGTTGATAGTGAATCCCAGTGCCTGGAATGGCCTATCCTTTGGCGTGCCTACTGTGGTCTTGTAGGTTCTGATAGAGCCGCTGCCATCTAGCTCCTCTGTGCTGTCTGTATCGGGCTCATATTCGCCTTCGCTGCTGTCTGGGCTTTCCTCAGAGAGGCGAACATGGTTGGTCTTAACTTCTTTCTTGGGGCATTCATTTGCCATGTGTCCGCTTTCGCCACAGTAGCAACAGGCTCCTTCTACCTTGCAGCAGTCCATTTCAGCCTTACTTGGCTTGTTGGAGTTGGTATAGGTCCTCTTCTTAGCCGGGGCCTTTCCTTTGCCTGTGTTCCTAGGTGTTGATGTGGTAGAGGGTTTGCGATAGGTCTTCTCTTTCTTTGGTGTATGGGTTTTGCTACTAGAAGCCTGGCTTCTATCGCTACCTTTGTAGCCACCAGTTCTATACATGGTAGCGTCATAGCGTTCTGCGACAGCCACCATCTGGTCCCAGGTATCTTCTTGTCTGAGCTGGGGCTCAACATTGCGGCGTAGTCTAGAGTCAATAATGTCGAGAAATCGCTGCTTCTGTGCATAATCTGAGATGGATCCAGCCAGAAGGGCTCTTTTGAGGTCCGCTAGCTCTCCAGCAATCTTTGTTATGTGTGCTGGCTGTCCACCTGCTGTCTGGCGGACATTCTGCCACTTGTGATAGGTGTCATCAGTGTTTGTAGAGGCTTCGAATAGCTGCTGAAAGTGGTGTGTCAGCCGCGGTAGGGTGAGGTTCTGTTCCTCTGTGTCAAGTGTCTGGAATGCGTTGCTTGCTTTCCCTTCTGTGTAAAAGCCATAGTTGTCCACCACTCTAGGGGAGTTATCATTCAGTCCAGATCTCGCCAGGTACTTTTTTACTGTTCTGACCCATTGCTTGAGTATGTCTAGTTTGCGGTCTTCTCCTTCACTGCTAAAGAAAGGCGGCTTAGGGGGCTTAGGAGGGGGCAACCTGGCCGGTCCTGGGCCTGCCATGGTGCCTGTAGGTGGGTCTGGGGCTGGAGGTGGTGGATCTGGTCGCTCAGGGGGTTCTCTGGCGATGCTGGATCTTGAGGGTCTTTCTGGTGTGTCTGGGATGAATGTACCGGGTAGTAATTGTTCTCTATGCTTTCTAGAGAGCGCTCTAGTTGGTGTCTGACTTCCAAAGAGTCCCAGAATGCTGGGTGCTCGCCACCTGCTTGTGGTGGGGCGTTCGGGTGGGTGTTCAGTTTCCAAAGTTTTCCTGGGCGGCTGCTCTTGCGGCTGCTCTTTCCTCAAGCCGCCGGGCTTCTCTTTGAATCAGTTCCTCATCTGTGAGAGTGTGGTCTTCGTCTGAATCTGTATCAAGATCTCCGGGAAGGAGGTGACTGGTTCTAGCCGGTATATCTGCTGAGCCTGGGGTGGGCCCGGGGGTTGGTTCCTGTGTGGTTGGTTCTGGGGTATCGTCTGTGGGTTCTGCTGAAGGACAATTGTAGGCCCTGACGGACCTGGTTAAGCTTCTGCTCCTGTGTTCTGCTATTGTGAATGTAGCACCTGAGCCGAGAGTTCCTTTCCCTGCCGCTCCTGCTTCTAACTAGTTATCAAGATACTGGAAGGGTGATCAATCCTACCAGGCTGTTCCCAATCCTGAGAACAAAGAGTTTTCACCTGCTGTAGGCAAAGAAATGTAACAGGTTTATTCCTGTCTAACGAAAATACAATAGGACCGACGGTAGACCTGCTAGCACTGGTGCTAAGGGAGGCTCCAGGGGACCGGTACCTAGAAGGATAATAGTTGAATGACAAATTGGACTCAGGGACTCAGGGATTGCCGTTCAACCAAGTGTCTTCTTAGACTGAAGGTCTGTTGAAGTCTGCTGTCTCCTGCTAGCCAGCAGACTGGTTTAAATACAAATACCAAAAAGCGATAGCATTCCTGCAATCACGATCATTACCAGTAGCTGTGCACATACCGGAATCCTGTAATCCTGCAAGACAAAAGAAAGAAACAAACAAACAGTGCTCAGCCTCCACCAGTCTTACATGACCATTCCATAGCCAGAATCCTAAATATAAACTTCCAACAAAGCACACTAAACATAGCAAGACGATAGCATAGCCTATCTGACTCGGAGACGGTGGCGGAGCTGAAATCAAATCAAACAGACCAAATATAAATCAACTAAACATAGAAGATCCTGCACTGTCTGCTCCTGTGTACCATTACCGGAACATGTACACATGTTACATCTATTCACATACGCACAAATACACATACCTACAAATATGCATACGCACAAATACACATACGCCCAAATACACATACACCTAAGGAAACAGACTCCAGTCACCTACACACCAAAGATCATTTTGCGTCTAACCTCTGAGCAAAAACCCTTATCTCTTTTCCTGTGAACCTCCTTCCTCACCCACCTGTCCGTCAATACAAGAAACAAGCAAACACCAAAAACATAACTCCTGCTCAATACCTCCCAAAGGTTGCACAAATGATGGTATCTTGGGCCGCAAGGGTGGTGGAAATTGAGGGCCCCCAACTTGGCATCGTGGTCGGAAAAGAGCTCAGAGGGTTGTTGGTCGGGTCCGGCAGCCGGCTCGGTATGCAACTGGCAGGGTGGCAATGGCAGAGATTATTAAGTATCGCCGCGATGGCGGGTACCTAATTCCCCAAGCCCCATTGTATTGTCTTTGCCAGGAGATTGTGTCAGATTTGGAACTCAAGCAACAATTCCGTTGGCAGAGGTCAGCTGTTGAATGCCTCCAGGTGGCAGCTGAAGAGTTCCTGATGATGACAATGACCGGTAAGTTGAGGTCCTCTCCTAGTATGATTATCTGAGTTACTAATTTTTTGTTAATGGCTGGAGCCCTGGGTGCGGCAGATGCTAGTCGCGTTACCCTCATGGTCCTGGACCTGACATTAGTTGAGGATGTCATGATCATGATGGCTGGCCTGCCAGATGGTGCCACTCGGGAAGAGATGAGACGTCATCTAAATGAGTACGGCGGTGCTCCCGGGGGTGCACCTCCTCCCCACCCTCCTCCCGGTGGTGCTCCTCGTCCCGGTGGTGCTCCTCGTCCCTGTGGTGCTCCTCGTCCTGCGGGTGTTCCCCCTTCTAGGAGGGCTCCCCCTCCTCCTCCTCCTGGGGGTGCACCTCCTCGGCGTGGTGCCCCTCCCCGTCACCAGGGAGGTTCTTCCCATCACTCACCCCCTGCCAATAACGGTAGTGACAGCGATAGTGACGACAGCGATAACCCTCGTCTACCTGTACGCCGTCCCTTGTATGGTGGTCCTGGGAGCACTACCCGGACTGGTGGTAGTGGTACTACGAGGGGTGCAGGGGGAGTTGTTAGACAAGGAAATTTGGTTGGGGGCGTGGGTTCTGGTATGGGAGATGGAAGTGGTAGCGAGGAAGGTGATGCAAGAGGTGCCCAGGGAGACCATGACAGGGCATGTGGGTACTGGGGGGGGTGGTGGCAGTTGTACTAGGGTGGTGACCGGGGCCGTCGGAGGCACACTGGCACACCTTGCTGGCACAGGGCCGTCTGGGGCTGGGGTTAGTAGTCGTACCCCGCGGACGCCAGTTCAGCCAACTCGTGGTACGGGTTGGAGTGGTTGGAGTGGGGCTCGTAGGCGCACTGCGGGCCCTGGTGCGAGTGGTTGGGGCAGTGGTGGCAGTAGGATGCCAACGCGGTCCGGGGGTGGTGGTGGGAGGGCAGGAGCTGGTGCTGGTGGGAGCGCTACCACCTAAGCATATTCGGGGATTGTCTTTTTCTTTCTCTTAATTCACCTCTTTTTTCAACTATTATGACTTTCATTCTTCCTGTTTTCTATTACTCCATGGTGTTGTCCCCATGTGGTTGGGGGGACGGGGCAGTCTTTTCTCACTTTTACACAAATCATATGACTAACTCAAACCTCAAAGTCACATCAAACTTAGCATAATTACCTTTTATAGAACTCTTATTGTTATAAATACACTCTTTCTTTAACCTCACAATTTTGCTATATGAACTCTGAACACAGTAACTCCATAGCACGACTGTGAATATGATTTGTGCGTATGGCTTGGGCGTATAGTTTGAGCGTATGGGTTGGGCGTATGATTTGAGCGTATGATTTGGGCGTATGGTTTGGGTCTATGGTTTGAGCGTATGATTTGAGCTTATGGCTTGGGCTTATGGTTTGGGGTCTGATTTGAGCGTATGGCTTCGGCGTATTATTTGGGCATATGACACCAGCGGATGAATATGGCTTATGAACCGGGCATATGATTTGAACCTGTGAATAGAGTGTCCGAATTGGGCTTATGAATTAGGCGTATGGCCTGCTGAGACAATATACATTACTAGACTAGGCAACTTGCATGTCCAATCGGTGTTGTGAATTATTCCAGTTCATATTGTATGAATCATTCCATGCAAATCAATGCGCATCTATACTTTGAGGTATGTGGTTTTTGGTATATGCTTATACAATTACTCAATCATGTATCAAAAGAGCAATGGTCGAGAGGGGAATATATGAAAAAGCGGGGCCCAAGGCGGAGAAAATTCATTGACGGGGGCTGTTCGGGGTATTCAACGGGCGGGGGCCGGGATGGGGGCACAGGCAGCGTTTGAAAAACAAAGGCCCCGGCCCGGGCCATTGACCGGGGCGGGGCAGGGAATTGAGCCGGGGCGGGAAATTGAGCCGGGGCAGGAAATTAAGGGGGGGCGGGAAATTGAGCCGGGTGGGAAATTGAGACGGGGCGGGAAATTGAGGCGGGGCAGGAAATTGAGGCGGGGCAGGAAATTGAGGCGGGGCAGGAAATTAAGGCGGGGCGGGAAATTGAGCCGGGTGGGAAATTGAGACGGGGCGGGAAATTGAGACGGGGCGGGAAATTGAGGCGGGGCAGGAAATTGAGGCGGGGGACCGCCGGTTTCGGGGCCCTGAAGGCCCCGTAAGGAACACTACGCCAGACGCACAGGGAGCATGGCCTGCATCCGGGCGTGACCTTTTTTTTTGCTGATGTATTCTGCGAGTCTAGTATTATCTCCATAAAGGGGGCGAAGAGCGCCAGCTACATAGTGTCTTACCCCCGGGTTGTGAACTCTCTTAGTGATATACATTCCCATGTGGGTATGCCACCTCAGCTACATACTTGTCTTTCTTCGATCCTTTTTAAGATACGTCAAGGGCTGATCATCTGTAAATATTGTAACATTTCGTTATTGGTTAACAGTACTAGTACACTGCGAACCTTTAAGAAACTATCCCGGGTTGAGCACTTGATATCATAGCCAATGAGTGGCCTAGGCAGATTGATCAAGCGGAAGCTCTGAAAGGTTGTTAGATAAAACCTTTTACTATATCGCTAAGGTCTTGAAGTGTTTGGTCGCATCTGACTATCATGGCGAACTGAGGAGGTAACTATCCAACCCAGTATATCGCAAACTCTGTCTGTCGTAGTCTGCCATTTCTAAGTCCGAAAGATGCAGCCTTTAAATACATGGCCAGCTTTTCCTAAAGCCTTACTCCTACAAGCACAGCTTGTATCCTAAAACAACTATGGTATCAAATCAATATCATAAAATAATAAACAAAACATTCATGGTATCAAACAATCTCTTGAAACAAAACTTCAAACAACCAAAGTATCAAATGCTACTTCCGAAATACAATCAGGGAGAGGCACAACCTCGTATCCCGAAAACAAACATAAAACAAACTAGGTAACCAAAGATACCTCCTGCATACATAATAAGACTAGAGCCACAAGGCTCGTATCCTCAAACCAAACTAATCCTACAGGAAATCCCTCAGTAACCATAGTATCTGTACCGCTTACACTTTGACTCTTGGGTGGGATTGCAATCTTAGGATCCGTCTTCCTCCAGAGTGCCTCCGTTACAACAGGGCTGACATAACTGCTGCTAGGTTGGTAAGACAGAAGAAATATGAAGTTGAGGTAAATTCTTAAGTGTATGAATCTGGGCTCATACCCTGTCGGAATCTTCATATATTGTGTTGTTCCAATGTCTATTGTATATACTACTTGGACGCCACGGGATGGTACTTATCCCAAAGCAAGGCCTTGATATACCGTGCCAATGATACATGTTCCCAGTATGCTCTATTGGCCATACCATGCTCACATTGAAGTCATTCTTTCAACATAACATCTTCCTTCCCTGGTCAGATCACACACAGCAGCTCAACCAAATCCAGTCTGTGCTACAGGACCTGCTATATAGGGTAACACACCTGCCATCCGCATATGCCAGTGCCACTCTCTCTGTACTCTGGAATCTCGCTCCTACCCCTTTGGTTCTACAGCTCTACAAGGAGGCCTCCTAGGGGGACTTCTACTATCCCACCACCTGCTTGGCCCACGCCCACCGATCCACTCATTGTAGATGGAACAAGCAAATTACCGCAAGTGGCCTGGGAAGTGCTTGCTGCCCTGAAGAATAACAAAGGGAAAAAGAAAGACACAGCTCCAAAGACTTTAGCAACTCAGGTCGCCCCTGGCAAAATTAAAATCCCTCTTCCACCAGTGCTTCTCTCTTCCTTTCCAACGCTCCTAGGAGGTGCTTCTCTCTTCACTCTTCCCTACCCTCTCCGCATAATTCCGCCAAAATAAAGGCACACCTCTCAGATCACATATCATCTGCCCTTTTTGAGGCAAACTGTATCTCTCAATCCTATCCCCAGGCAATTGCAAATGAAAGACGCTCTATTACGAGAAACCTAACCAACACCTTGGTACCTGCTTCCTCCTAGGTCAATTACCTTTAGACCCTCACTACCAATCTTAACCATTTTTTCCTTGTTCTTGAAATGCGTGCCTCCTGCTCAGACTTGCCTCTACTCCAGTCCTTCTTGGTAGCTATTCGCTTTCTGCCACCTTCATGCCACCCTAAGATTAGAACCTGTACAACTACCACTCTGACTCTATCATCAACTCCAAGGACATTATCATTTCTGCAGTCCCCTTTCTCAGCCCGGACTGTCATTTCTACAGGGAAAAATGTGGTCATTCAATGGTTGTTAATGTTAAGCCTCATTCTGTCGAAACGAGGCTCCAGTTTATGTACTTGTAGGGTAGCCCTCGAACCGTTCAGAGGGCTTACACCTCCTCACCCCAGTCCAATTGCCACAAGTGCTGGAAGTTTGGCAACATCATGCCACACTAAAAAGTGGAGCTCCCCGCCTGGCCACTATGCTTTCTTCAGCACATGAAGGCTGACTACTGCTGGCCCTATCCCTGGTGGACCAAAGGAGGTAACCTCAAACCCATACTTGATGGCTGCTTGCCTTCCCTATCAAAATGCCCCAACTGTGGCAAATCTCAGTCTACCAGAAGCAGGAACTATGCTTAGCAACAACCCCATGATGAGAGCCCTGAGAACTGCCACATGAAGAGTGTCAGGCCCGACAACGACTAGTGGCTGGTCACATCATCAGCAAAAAGAAAAGGTCACACCCAGACGCACCCCATGGTCCCTGTGCGTCCGGCGGTCCAGGCGCATAGAAGGTAAACTCGCGTCCTGGGTATGCGGTCTTTTATTAGGTGCTTGTGGACAGGGGTTCATGCCGCCCGGACGCACCAGAGGCAACCAAGGACTCAGAAGGTACCAAGGCAAAAAGGTTGTCCAGAGGCAAAAAGGTTCTCCAGACGCAACCTGATAGAATAGTAGAATAGTGGAAGTACGCAGGTGTAACTGGCGATCATCGGATACCTCCAAAGTCAACAACTCTACCTTCGAGGTCTTTGAATGAGTTAGTAAAAACAGTTGACAATATCCAAATTGTCCTGAAAGATCCATCCAGTATTACTCATGTTTACTTATTTGAGTCATTTAGATACTAAAATAGGAATATATTTATTAAAGCTAGTCTAGCAAACAGGAGTACTCAGTAGCTAACAATTTGAAAGTACTTGCCCGGAGAGCTAAAGTACAAAGGTATGGATAACCCTCAAACCAGCGGTCGGACAGTGTCTGGACAGAGTACGTTGGATTCCTCTCGGCGAGGGAAATTGCCTGGTATAGCTCTCAAAGAGTCCACATAGCTATATATGTCAGCAGTAGTGTTGTGCACGACCCGAGCAGACGCGAGCCGAGACTGGCTCGAGCCCTTCGAGCCCGGGGGTGCCATGAGGCGGCTCGAGTCTCTTGGCAACCGGTCTCTCGGCCGCCCGAACAGGGGTTCATGAGCGGACTCAAGTCTGTTGGCGGCTCGAGCCGGCTCGGAGAGGGATCTCCGAGCCAACTCGACTCTAGATTTGCGCCTCTTGGCTGGTTCTTGGCGGCTCGAGCCAGCTCGTGAACAACACCAGTCAGCAGAGTGAATAAGGCAGATATCTCAGTGGGCATATCTCCGCCAGAGTCAGGAAGGGTCTAATTGGAGTCCGCTCGCCGAGGGGAATCGAATGGTATAGGTTTCGAAGCGTCCCCATTGCTATAGAGGTCAGCAGGAAGAAAAAGGCACGTGCCTCACCGGGCACTGGCCGATGTCCGCCAGAGTCTAGCACGGCCTCATTACAATCCGCTAGAGTCTGGCAGGGCCTTATTGCAATTAGCTAGAGTCAGGAAGGGCCTCATTGGAATTCGCTCGCTTACGAGTAGTGAATAGCGTCAACCTGGATGGAAGAGCATGCCCCTCTCCGAAGGTTGATAATATTCAATAGTTCCACTGATTCGATTATGAAGCCTGATACGAGGTGTGCAAGAACTGAAAACCCTTTGGCGAGAGTTGTTAGCAGTGATCAAATCAGGGGTATGTTTTGGGTCATTACCGGGACAATAGATGGTTAGTCATCCTATGGTTAGATCCTTTTTCGTCTCAACAGCCTTCACCCGGTGATAAAGTAGTCCGTTGTAAGCAAAGGCCATCAGGGGCATGGAGAGTTCCCCAATGCAGAGCCCTATGGGTCAGTTACCTTGGTGTTTATTGTGAGATTACGGTGTGAAATGGACCATCCAGGTGCCCTGGGCGGACAGGATGCGAATTGTATTGCAAGCAACGGACTAGGATGCAACCATTGTGCAGGGGCCATCTGCGGGCGGGCTGGGCGGACAGGATGCTCCAGACCTATTTCCTGCTTCCGGACGCAATGCCTATCCGTCCGGAGCAAACGCTTTTTTTGCTGATGTATGCCTAAGACACTACTGCACAAATAGAAAACCTCTCCAGTAAACCCACAAACCCTCCCAGCTTACCTTGTTTGCTACTTGATTCTTTTCGGACACTATGTAACCATTTGAACCTTTTCGCATTCTTGGAAACCACTTTCAATGGGGCTCTGCTTATAGCATGTGAGAAGGCAACCGTGGCGCAGATATAGTTTCCTCTAGCCATCTCTGTGAAGAAGAATTGAACAACTTTGCAATTTATTTGACAGCATGCCACAAGGCACGTTGTGAATTCCATCCCAAGAACAGGCTTAGAGAACAAAACTGTAGACCCGAATCCTCTGCACTGGCAGCAATTAGGACTAGACGATTATAAGATAACAAGAAGGATCCCAGCCACAGAATTGACCTAGGAGGAGTCAGAGAATGAATAGCCATGGCACTCGACCATGATGATCACTGGGAGGAATACCATGAATGTGATAGTCACAATCAAAGAGCTCATAATGCCTAATTGTCGAACCGGAGTAACCCCCTCTGTGGCGGCGGTTTGTGCCACTACAACACACCTGTTGCTACACTTATACCACGTCCCAGATCGGGCAAAGATCTCCTCTGGTATGATGTCCTCGAAGAGGAGGGAGCCACCTCGTACCTTGAACAGGTACTTGATAAGCGAGATACCATTCAAGTCACCACTGAAATGCAAAGCATGTTGACAGAGCAGCTTGTGGACGCCCACTGGAAGGATGAGCTATACAAGTTAGCTCTCCATTCTAGGGAGAGAGCAAGGGGAGGAAAGATGTAACAGTATTATATTAGTAAAGAACCAATATTTGCTAGTACTCGAAAAGGAGTACACACCCTTTACCTACAGAAAGGCCGTGCAGCCAATAATCAACCCCTTGGCAAACTCTTCATATCAGAAGTTAATGACAAATGACAGCACAGCAAGGCAAGGAATTTCAGATACGCTACCGAGTACCTCTACCAGCCTGAGATGAGGACGGATTGGTGTGATTAGGTGTGACAGTGCAAGCACGGTCAGAGGATTACGGAAAGAAATGCACAGAGTAAGGGTAATGTACAGATGATACTGATTTCTCAGGCGATTGTTACATCTTGTATTATCAATTTTGCAGGACCTTTTAACAAAACCAAAGGACGAACAAAAACCAATGATCTGGTTTTGGGAGTTGTCCACAGGGAGGTTGGATTCACCTGGCTCATCCCGGGTATATCCGATGTGAATATAGAGACCACCCTATTCTATCATCATCACCACATATTCACACCCTATGGCATGCCTACTTTGATTGTTAGCGATGGACATTCCAAGTTCACCTCACGTTTTTGGTAACAAAGCATGAACTCATTTGGAATTGAACACATCAAGGCAGTGCTGAGACATTACAAATCAAATAGACAAGTGAAACGCAAGATTTGCGAACTCACGAGTACCTTGAGAAACTTTACTAAAAAGTGGTGAAATAATTGGGTGAACTCTTTGCAGGATATGACTCCATATACGAATGCTGGAGACTGAGATACCATTCACATGTCACCATACACAGCGGTGTATGGGCTAGACAACCCCCTAGTAGTGACTTATAGAATTGAAGGCACAGCAGTGCTGGCCTCTGAGGATTATCTTAATGGACACCAGGAGGTGAGGAATGGCCCATATCAGGTGCTCAAGTTAGCTAGAATCCGCAGCACCAGAGTTGCAGCTAATAGGAGGACAACCAACAAACCCATCAGCATTGGAGAATTCCTGATGGTATCTCGCGACAGATTTCCAAATGAATCTGGAAGGAGTAAGAAAGTTGAGCCAAGTTAGCCTGGACCTTTCCAGGTCCTTGATTACGATGAACAAACACAGAACTGTACTGTCAAGCTGGACTAGAAAATCTACAGCAGGAAGGAGACAAATTCACTTATTGATAGTGAACTTGAAGATGTTCTTCTCCAATGACAATGGTAGATTCCCTGGATAGACTCTGACTAAACCCGCACCCATCCAGGTTGTGTATATGGCTGAAGAGGAGGTCGCGGAGGTGCAAGACCACGGGGAACGCTATGGCAGGGCACGGTTTCTTGTCAAATGGAAAGGATACCCCAATAGCGACAACAGTTGAGAACCATTGGAATTTCTCAAGAATGGAATGGATCATGTTCAGGGCTGGTTGACTGACAACATGCCGGGAGACTAGTTTCCTCTCAAAACAAGTTTCATTACCATGTCCTATAAACGGACAATACCTCCTTGGACCCAATTCGAGAAAGAGGAATCAATTGATAACAGCTTTTTTAAGACTTGTTTCAAAAGCAAGTATGACCACTCTGGATCTGAGGACCGTGGTGGTATTACAAGTTGGATTTAGGTTTAGTTTGATTTTTAAAAACAGTTGTTTTGTTTCACAGGTCTAACAGGTACAGGTACTATGGTTACTAATATATTTTCCTTTAGGATTGGTTTATTTTCAGGATAGTAGCCATAGGGCAGGAGCCTTGTTATGTTATACAGTAGGTATCGTTTGATAGGTAGTTGTTTTTTGGTTAGTTTCAGGATACGAGGTTATGCCTCTCCCTGAGTGTGTTTTGGCTGTATAACTTGATACTTCCGATGTTGAAAGTTTTGTTTCAAGGGATCGTTTGATACCTTGCATGCTTTATGTCTTGTCTCATAGTATCGATTTGATACCATAGTTGTTTTATAATACGAGCTGTGCTCGTAGATATAAGGCTTTGGAAAAGCCCGCTATGTATTTAGAGGCTGCATCTTTTGGACTTAGAAAGGGCAGACTTCCACAGACAGAGTTTTCAATATACTTAGTTAAATAGTTACCTGTTCAGTTGGCTACGATAGTGAGATACTGCCAAACTATTCAAAGCCTCAGAGATTTAGTAAAGGTTTTATCTAATAACTTTTCAAAGACTCAACTTGATCAATCCGCCTAGGCCACTCTGTGGCTAGGGGTTCAAGTGGACAACCTGGGACGGTTTCTTAGAGGTTCTCCATATATGGAGAACCGATAAGGCGACATTACATGTATAAACAAAAATGTATGAATGTTTAAGAGAATCAACAATTCGGTTTGCCATATCATACGACTTTAATTACATGCTTTACAAATCCTATATTATTTGTTAAATACATTGTTAAATATTATTTGAGCCTGTACCAATAGAAATTCAAGGATGGGGCATGATGGTTCAAGGTGGGAAAGTGCATGGCAACCAACATGATCCACAAAGAATGTTTGGAGAAAACATCACTTTTATGAATTGACAAACTTTAAATCACTACTACCCATTCAAGCAAAATTCAAATATTAATTAAACACATGTAAAATTTACTGCAACACTAATACCTTTATTCTATGAAAGAATATTTTAGAAATAGGCCTCATTACATAGTTTGCTGTGGATTGTCATTTTTGGAGCCTGGTGGACGACTCTTTCTCTTAGGAACATTTGTTATTAGCTCCTTATGTCGTGCGAGCACCTTCTCACTAGTCTTCTCTTCCATTTCCTCCACACGTGTATTAAATATAGATAAATTGGATCTATTGACATTGCCTGAATGCTTCCTTATTTCTGTCTTTACCCACTGAGCTCATTTTATAGTAGTATATCAATATGAAATTTAATAGCCAAAGAAACAAGATTCTATATTACTGTATACTTAATTGATGTTTGAATCAATACTTAAATACACACTGTAATTTTAATTACATTTCCTATTGTATTTTCCTCGTAATACAGACATCATGGCATATCACTGGTATTATATTAGCAAAGAATATTGGTAGCATGTAACACCAGTATAGGAAATAGGATACAGGCAAATAAATGCAACCCACTTCAAACTGAAATAGTGTTTCAAGGAGTTAACTTTACAAAATAATTTTTCATGCGATAAAATCCCAAAAAGCTAAACTTATTTTACATGAAAAAATGTGAATTTCTCAAATTTACAGATTTTTGCAAATAAAATGTTCTACAAAAGTCGTTAGTAAATAATATTTTCTGAACTGCTGAATATATATTCTAGATGGCTAGCTAGGTGGCTAAGCCAAAATAAATTATTTGTTCTTGTAGCCCGAGAGGGGGTTTTCTATTGGTACAGGCTCATTTAGTCTTAGGTCATAAAAGTACAAAATATTATTCTAAATCATAATCAAATCAGCGAGTGTTTGGCCCATCCTACTCTTAAATCACAATATTGGGTTACTCTGATTTAAGTCCTGAAAATGTGATTTGAAAATGCCAAGACATGATCTCAAATCACAATCAGTGACGCCCCAAACACCCCTTAACCTTTCTGCCTTTCTTCCAAGTCCTTGCTCGTCACTGTGGATATTCCTGACTTTGACATCCAACTTTGCCAAATTCTAAGTCCTTGTAAATAGGTTCATCAAAGACTATGATAGCAGGCCTTGCTTACCTTCTGAAGTATATTGAATTTATCAACCGAGATGCTGGCACTATTTCCCAATTCGTCTCCCTGGGAGTTAGTTTCTTCCATCTCACTTGCCCCCAGTTCAATGTTTCACGACAGGGGACCTCTAGCATCATGGGTGTGTTAGTGACTGAGCTTCACCCACAGGTGGTGGGGATTATTAATAGGTTTAGTAACAAGGGAATCAATTGTCTTGATATAGTGCACAGCATTGATAGTCGTAGTACACATTGCGTGGTGGGTGATGGGGGATTGGTAATGCAAAGAGGAAGAGAAGTATGTGATAAAAGGCTTGTTTTTTGTGAGGGGAAAAGAATTGGCAGTGTGTGGTGTTTGGTTCTTCAGCTGTTTGGTGAATGTAAGGAAAGGTTTGGCCCTCAACCACTGAAAAGGCACCTTATAGTCCACTAAGTGCCGCAAGTACTACCTCACGATTGACTAATTTTTCACTGACTATGCATACCTTAAGCTGACCAAAGAGACAGATAAACTCTCCAGATTAGCCCTTAAGCAAAAGTCATATCCTAAATTAGACTCTGAGATTCCTACTTGGGCTGTTTATTTCCTTCATTTCTTCAGATTTCATGGTAGAGACAAGAAAACTCGGCAGTACAATCACCAAGAATCCGTCATCTCGTTCCCCACTCCTCTTTGTTGAATTTCGAGTTATTGTCTTTCTTTGCCCTTAAACAACTGCTTTGTCTAAAGTGTTTCTTTCCAATATGATTCGGTGCTATTCGGTTGTATCTTTTAAGGTGGTGTAACAATCCTATTGTTGAGATGATATGCATCAGACAACAAGAGTCGTCTCCTATGTAAGCAGGTCCTGTATTTCTGCACCAAGGGGTAGCAGGGTACTATCTCTTCGGATAGTACGGACTGGCTTGCTTGTCTTTGAGTGTTCATTCAAATGATACTATCTGATCAAATAGTAATAAGTGTGGATTGTCATGTCTTGATAAAACTATCACAATATCGTAGTTCTATGTCAGGCAACCCATCACTGAGACTAGTACAATAGTCTCTGGCTTCTTTGTGCGTAGACCTTCGTACAGGTGGGCTGTATGAAGAGAGAGAAAGAGTAATCATATTGCAACTTAAGTATAGAAAAGTACTTAGATGGTTGAGTGAAGATCCCATCTCTTAGTCAGAACCAAGCCTCTTATATAGGCATCTTCCCACAACTCTAACTCTGGTGACTCATCACCTCACGTCACATAACCTCTATGACTCATAGTGAGTCATAGCGTGAAATCCATCACCTGACTCACCTGAGTCAACTGCACAACCTCTTTTAACCAATCAAAACCCATAAACCAAATCATGTGCTCAAAGGAGTCACCTGCATAAAAACTATGACTCATAATCTGAGTCATGTGTAAAAGTCATTACATTGTATGACGTCACAATTGTGAGTCATGAAACTAGCAACTAATCATAATATAACAATGAATCGCAAATGCACACTCATATGAGAACTATAAGTCAAGTGATATTATAGTGTAGAAACCAACATACCTTTATGACTAATAAGTATTAGTCAAGTGAAATCTGCCTTGCTTAGTCACGATTTGTGACAGGTGGTGCGAGATCATCAGTTGGGTTGGTATGCTGCTCACAATAAAACCTTTCAGGGCTCGAAGTCACATCACTACTCACACTAGAAGTTTTAACTCCATCTCTTGACAGAGGTTCATTCGATCTAGCGTAAGCATCCATATTCTGCTTATAGAAATATCCACCAGAACTCGCAGGCAGATTATCACTAATACCAGAGGTTTCAACTTCATCCCTAGGTACGGATTCATCAGGCTTAGCATAAGTGTCTGTATCCAGCTCAACATAAAATTGACCTAGTTCCAAGCTCCATCCTCACTAATTGCAGGTGTCTTGACATTATCATCCTAACCAGATCCATCATCTTTTTTGTCAAAACCTGCAGCTTGTCCCTCATCAGATACACCGCCCACAACCCTTTCACCTCCTGAAGTCAGACTCTTCCTTGATCGCTTTTGAGCTCTACCCACAGGATCCAACTTGCTTTTACAAGTAGGGTTTGGCTCTTGAGAGTTGCAATTGCGCTAGGCATACTACGAGACTTACACGGTTTGCTTAGAGTCGCATCCTTGACCGGTTTGGGGTAGTTGAGATATTAGAGTTCTTGGAACTCCTGCGAGGCTATCAGTGATGGATCTAGTGTAGGCCCGCGATAGCTATTATCAAACCCAAACTTGTGCTACCTAGTTAAGGTTTTCTGAAAATGGCAACTTCGATGTCTTCAGCCCCCATGGTAGCAAACTGGTCGTCATAGCGCCGGATGGCATTTACACCAAGAGGAGGTATATCTTTGTTTATATGAGAGTTATGGGAAGAACCATGGCCTGCATTGTTAGGTGTAATTGGCTACCCGAAACGTCCTAACCATGGATCCAAGATACCGCTAGTTGGCTGAGTGTAACGGGGGCACTCAGTAGGAAGACAGATCCTAAGATGCCGACCGTACCGAAGACTCAAAGTAGAAGTAAGGATCAAAATAAAGATAAAGATAATTCAAAGTAGAATCAAGCGGCAAAACTTAATATCGTTAAGGCTGAAAGCTGCACTCAATAAGTTCTCTCAAGGATCATTGGTTATCAGAATAGGGTGTCTCAGCCTTTAGTTAAGTAGAATAATATAAAGCCAGAGGACACCCGTCGACCATTCTACCCTTTCGCCAGCACCCTGCTCAGCGCAGGGTTGTCCAACTTACCGGCCGAAAGTGAGCTAACACACGGAGGCAGTCGGACCACTCAGATATTAACTATGTCCACAAATAGGAAGTGTTTCCGGTGATGTCTCTCCAACTACATCTGCATGAGTGTAATGGGGGCACTCTGTAGGAAGATGGATCCTAACATTGCGACCTCACCGAAGACCAAAGTAGAAGTAAGAATCAAAATAAATATAAAGATAATTGAAAGTAGAATCAAGCGGTAAAACTTAATATCGTTAACCCTGAAAGCTTCACTCAATAAGTTCTCTCGAGGATCTTTGGTTATCAGAATGGGTTGTCTCATGCTTTAGTTAAGTAGAATAATGTAAAGCCAGAGAACACCTGTCAACCATGCTGAGCTTTCGCGAGCACCCTGCTCAGCTCAGGGCTGTCTAACTCAGCCGCCTAGAGTGAGCTAATACTTGGAGGCAGTCGGACCGCTCAGATATTAACTATGTCCACAAACAGGAAGTGCTTCCGATGATGTCTCTCCAACTTCTTCTGCATGAGTGAAAACCTTTTCCTATCGGTCGCATGTCGGTGGCCTACCGACATGCCCACCGTAGAGATAATATCCATTGGGATTCACTGGCCCAGCGGGGGTTTCGTCTATACAAGCTACGCAGTCCGTCGGCAAATCTACTTAGCTATACTAAGCTTCTAAACCTGACTGCATACTCCCACGATAAGAAATCTCCTGCTGCCTGACTGCAATCGCGCTACCCACAGTCAACCATGCGGGCCCCGCTTAAATCGTGACAAGACTCACACCTCTAGAGTGCACTAATAACCCATGGTAGTTCTACAGTTCACGGGGGAGCCGGGGACTGGCTTTGGGGTGGTTGTCCTGGAAGCCTTAGAGCGTCCCCGGTCAGCCCTAAGCCCTCTACTGTTAACCATACAACTACCCGGAGGTCAAAGTATGTCCATAGGTGGTTCCAAGGTGTTATCCAGGTGGCGCCCCAGGAGGCGGTCACCCTCACACCCCTTATATATCCTGCGAGCAGCTTCTGGTCGGTTGGACGGCCTCAACTCGTAGCGTATTGTGGGAGCGTTCCTATGGATCTCACTTTACTAGGAAGCACACAACTACACAGCCGTACAGTCCTGTCATACCGTACCAACGCTGGGGCCGCAGGGGGGTGTTAGGAATATCTCCTGAAAGTTACAGGAGGTTCGGACCACTCCTGCTCCGTCAGTAACCCGTTTTGTGCCCTAGGAAGCGGCCCTTTGAACATCTAAGAGCCCCACTATAGTGGGATAACTTCCCCCTAAGTCCGCAGATGACTATGTCGGTGAAGGTAGGGTAACTGGGGTACCTCAGTAGGGTAACTGGGTCCCTAAGGTAGGGTAATCATGTTTCGAAGGTAGGGTAACTTCACCCTGTTGTGCCTTTATTCCTTTCGGGAGTCCGCGCAACCACATATAATATTACCCCGGAGACCTGTGCAATGTTTACTATGTTTCCTTAACTTTACGCGAACATGTCCTCGGAAGGTTACCCTGTCTAACCCGATGTCACCAAGTCCCTTTGTAGACCCATTTACCAACTCCTGTCTACCGTTAGTATACTAAGTATACTGGTCTATCCTCAATCTGGTTACCTCTTGGTATACCATATGGGCTTGAGTTTAGTCCACTGTAGCTACCTATCTATAGTGTTGTTACAATGAGCGAAAACCCTTTCCTATCGGTAGCATGTCAGTGGCTGACCGACATGCCTACCATAGAGATAATATCCTTTGGGACTCACTGGCCCCGCAGTGGTTTCGTCTATACAAGCTACGCAGTCCATCGGCAAATCTACTTGGCTATACTAAGCTTCTAAACCTGACTGCATGCTTCCACAATAAGAAATCTCCTGCTGCCTGACTGCGTGGGCGCTATCCACAGTCAACCATGCAGGACCCTCTTAAATCGCGATAAGATTTACACCTCTAGAGTCTACTAATAACGCATCGTAATGCTACAGTTCACAGGGTAACCTGGGACTGGCTTTGGGGTGGTTGTCCTGGAAGCCTTACAGCTTCCCCGGTCAGCCCCAGCCCTCTACTGTTAACCATACTACTACCCGGATGTCAAATTGTACCCGTAGGTGGTTCCCAGGTGTTATACAGGTAGTGCCCCAGGAGGCAGTCACCCTCACACCCCTTATATATCCTGCGAACAGCTTCTGGTCCGTTGGACTGCCATAACGCATACGGTGTTCTAGGAGCGTTCCTATGGATCTCACTTTACTAGGAAGCACACAACTACATAGCCGTACCGTGCTGTCGTGCCGTACCAACGCTGGGGCCGCAGGGGGGTGTTAGGAATATCTCCTGAAAGTTACACGAGGTTCGGACCACTCGTACTCCGTCAGTAGTCCGTTTCGTATCATCCGAAGTGGCCGTATAAATATCCAAGAGCCCCACTCTAGTGGGATAACTTTCCCCTAAGTCCTCAGATAACTTTGTCGGTGAAGGTAGGGTAACTGGGGTATCTTACTTGCGTAACTGTGTCCCTAAGGTAGGGTAATCATGTTTTCAAGCTTGTGTAACTCTACCCTGTTATGCCTTGATTCCCTTTGGGAGTCCGCGCCACCTCATATAATGTTACCCCGGAGACCCGTTTCAACGTTTACTATTTTTCCTTAACTTTACATGAACATGTCCTTTGAAGGTTATCCTGTCTAACCCGTTGTTACCAAGTCACTTTGTAGACACTTGTACCAACTCATATGTACAGCTAGTATACTAAGTATACTGATCTATCCTCAATCTGGTTACCTCTTAGTATACCATATGGGCTTGAGTTTAGTCCACTGTAGCTACCTCTCCATAGGGTCGTTACACTGGGTGGGTCCACATCCGAATCCTGTCAGAAACACATCAGGATGAATGGAGACCAAATGTGAGGCAGGGAGGGGCGGTAGTAACTCAATTTATCATGTTTGTAGGTGGGATATGTCGCACGAAGCCTATGTGTGAGTACTTAATCTGGAGAGGTAGAGGGGAACAGGGCAGCTATGGAAGTACAGTGCGGAGGTTAATAAAGGCAAATCCAAATATGGCCAATACAGTAGACTATTCCAATAGTTCTTGAGCAAATCCCTCTCATTCCTAACAACTTCCGCAAATCAGTTATTTGACCTGCTTGCCACACTACTAAACTAATTAAAAAGGGAGATTTATTGAAGTTCTTAAAAACAAAATTGAAGGTGTTAGAGGAATAAATTTGTTTGGTTTCATCTTAGTACTCAGAGGACTTGATTATCCATTTAGCCTTCCTATATCTTGTAGGTATATCATTTGCTTTACTTGTTATATAGCCTCAGAATACATCACTCATGGTTCATCTGTAGTTTCCCACACTCCCTGTTGTTTTTATTTCCCTATTCCCACCCATTATCCATAATACCAGCTGTGGATGGCAGCCCCTATATTGTTTTACCACCCGTGCAGTGCCTGTGGAGCATCTGGAGGGTTTAGAACACTAGACAAGAGGCGAAATAAAGGGAGAGTGGCTCAAATAATAAGCAACTTCAGTATGCTTTAATGATATTATACGTTCTGATTCAGGAAAGTATTCTACAATGGGCGCATATTCTTAGCCAAGAGTAGGAGCACAAGTGAAGACCAGACAAGCTCCACAGGATCTTTATTCAATGAACACTTCAGATAATGAAAATAGAGCCCTTTTTCTGTGCTTATGTTTTGAAAACCAAAAAAGGAACCGCTTACCCAAAGTCCGCTGTCTAGGAAAATGATTAGTCTAATACTCCATCAACTAATCAAAAAGACATACTACTCTGATCACTTACTAGCTAGACATAGAGGAATTACTTTGCCCCATTCACTCTATTCCAATTCCTCTTGTATCTAAAGAGGTCAAAGGCTCCCCTGAGAATAACTACACCCATGAGCACAAACAAGGCTCTATCCGACTTTTGTATTAATACAAATGACTCGTTTGACAGACTGCTTTAGGAAGGCTTTGTAAAGCATCTAAACTTAGTTAGTAACATCAATACTGTAGAACTCTGATAAACATTTGACTCACTGATAAATCTTGATAGCATGTCAGTTGATTGGGCACATGTGAGGTTATTAGGTATTGTGGAATTAGAAAGGTATTTGAAAACAGGTTTGGGATATTTCTGGGGTTAAAGTAGCCCTCTCGACCCCTCCACCCATTCCTATTGTCATTGTGCGTCTATTAATATATGACTAACACATTCACCAAAGGTTTTGCATTTAATGAGGGATGAGTAATGATTGTTGTGTATGTTGTGATCCTCTACTATCATGATGGTCTTGTTATCAGATAGCTTTATAACAATAAGACTGGGAGATACAAGGTCCTATCAATAAAGGACTAGGAACTTCCGTGTGCGTTGAGTGAAGAATCTATCCACTTGTCAGTCCTTCCCCTCTTAAATTAGCATATTCACAACCCTAACCCTGCTCACTCTTCACCTCATATTATATAATCTTTTATGACTTATTGTCAGTCATAGCATTAAATCCATCAGATTACTCATATGAGTCACTGCACAACATACCATTAACCAATAACTACTCATAAATCAAACCATCTACTTGAATAAGTCACATGCGTGAAACCCCTGACTCATAATTTGAGTCAGCTGCACAAGTCCTTATATCATGTGACTCATGATTCTGAGTCACTAAACTATTAGCCAATCATAAGATAACAATGACTGACCATTGCGTAGCCATGTAAGATACTATGAGTCAACTAACTGCATAGCCTGAAATAACCATAGGGGATGACTACTAACAGATTAGTCATCTGAAAACAATTTGGCTATGTCACAATTGGTGACAGAATATGCCAAGCTACTTCGGGCGAATCATCAGAACACGGTCTCCTTTCCAAGTCTCAAAAATTGTGCATGACGGTGGAGAGAGAATTTGGATCCTTATGCTTTCTATATCGCCAGTGGTGTCCTATATATATAGTCTTGATTTTACAGATGAACCTTTCATCACCATCGCCCATAGTTTTCACCAAGCCTCCATCCACACAGCCTCTTCGAAATTTCCCAAAACTCCTATTTCCAGATCCCGTGTCTAGTTTCGTCCTCTTAGTGAGTTTCCCTCATCATTCACGATCCGCTACAGCCCTGCCACCGTCCTGTGCGCCCTAACCATTATAGCGCGACACCAATCTGTTCCACCTTCTAGTTAACCTTAATCCTTAACCTCTGGCTGTCCCTAGTGTCGATTCCTAAAACATCTCAATCCTTTCTCCTTCGTCTAACTCCTGAGCCAAACATACCATCGTCCTTCTGTTACCATACTTTTCTATCATGCAACTATCATCAAACGAGATCCGTCTCTTCCATCCACCATCATAGTTTCAATACGTCCGAGATAAGGAACCTTTGTGAATTTTGAACACAAAGAACCCACACATCTTGGATATGTCTTGCTCACACTGGGATTCTGATAACACAACACGAGAGCCTTACTGATTCCACCCCCACCCTCCTACCATTCCTGTAGGGCGTTCATTTCTGGAGACTGGTCTCCGACCCAGCCAAATCAGGCCGTACCTCACATCATGAGATCAATTATCGATTCTGTTGGAGAAGTCTAAGATTAACATATAACCTGGGCATCGAACATGGAGCCGTGTATCTTGCTCTGTCTCCCTACTCAGTGGCCGAAGTTGACATTGTTGTTGCCGCATTTGCTCGACCCCAGATGCTTAGACTAACCATTATGTTCCAACCAAAATATTTCTTAAGTGTAGGAGATGGCATCCAACTACAATAGGTAGTGTTAGTGGGGGAGTTTTAAAAAACTTTCAGCGAGCAAAGCTGCAAAAAAGCGGCGCTGTGTTGGTTGCTCTTGTAGCAACAACCTGACCATTCAATCATTTCCATGCCAAGCACATTACTGTGTGGAGGCAAAATAAGGCAGAGTTGTCAACGACACAGATACCTAGTGAAAGTCTGCGTGATAATATTGCGAAACGTATTTAACTACAACAGTGCGATCAAGCATGAGGGCTCAGCGGGTTCCGTGAGTCTTTCTCGAATTCTCATGTGGATAGTTAAATTGTTGTAAAGATATCAAATTTTCTCAACATTGGAGTACAAGAGTAACAGAATAACGACGATCCACGATCGGCCAACCAGGAAGTCATACATCCAGATAAATCAATCATGCCCCTCACTCAGCTGTCTTACAGTCCCATCCTCGGAGTAGGTCAGAAATGTATACGGATTCTCTTCAGTAACTATCCTTTTAACCCACGATATATGGTATTTGTTGACTTTGTGCTGGTTCTCCGCGTACAAATACTGCTTCAACAGGACAATATCACTGCCCGCAGCAATCTTGTTCCCAAAGAAAGAGTCCTGCTCGGCGGGCGGTGTGGGTGCAGGGGGGAGGAGCTGACCCGACTCGCCTGCCGCCGAGTTCAGGCTCGAGGATGTCTACTCGACGTCGAAGATGCGGGTTTGGGCATCACCGGTCGCTGTGAGTATCGCGCGGTCAGAGGAGTGTGGCATGAACTTTACGCCGAAGATGTGCTCTGTGTAGCCCGTGTCTATGCTCGTGTTCAGGGCGAAGTCTGGATATATGGTGTGGATGTTGGCCAGTCTGTCCGCACTGCCGGAGGCTAAGAATTCGCCATTCCTTGACCAGCTTTTCACTTAATTAGTCCTATCAACAACATAACAGGTTTCAGAGGGAGCACCAGAGTGTGTTGATACATCCCACATGTCCGGAGAGCTCAGCCACCAGATCCAACCTTTTGATCCAAGAACGTGAACCCTAGAAACTAGCATTGGACCCAATCCCGCAGGTACCATTGAGCTCTCGATAAAGCTTCCTCCTCTACATTGAGAAACTTTTAGCAGAAAAAAATAGGACAAACAAACTATCCGGTGGTGGGAAGAAGGAAAAAGAACAGGAAGTCGTTCAGAGAAGAGAATAAAAGAAAAGGGGAAGAAGAAGAAAGTGACAAACAAACCATATGTTTGTGGGAAGGAGCAAGAGAAGGAAGTTGTTCGATAAAGAGAAGAAAAGAAAAGATGGAGAAGGAGAGAAAGAAAGAAAGACACTATTTAGAAGGGTAAACATAGGCAAATCAGTGGAACGGCAGAGTTCCAGCCATGATCGCCTTTGCACTAATGTTTCTTTACCAACGTAGCGCCAATGCTAGCTAGGTGGCTTTGTAGAGCATTTCCGAGTCAAGATTATATGGTGGAAACTTCTTTCCAACTGAGGATGACAACTCACTGCAGCTGAGGGATTGATGGATATAGAAGGCCACGGCTGCATGAAGATCGGTCGAAATGGTAGGGAAAGGGTTTAAGAGATGGAGTAACGTCATGGGTCTGGCTCTATCAGCTATCAGAAGTTATCGGGACTCTTAGCTTCGTCGGTGGTATACGGGTATTCCACCATGACCGCACCTGTTTTGACTCGTTGTCTACAGGGCCTCCTCCGCCACACGGAATCTGGCGGACCTATGGTGGGGTTGTAACAGTTTGCACAGCAATATTCTCTAAATTATACTCCTAACCATCAGTAATTCTCTGCAATTAGAAGCACCTACTTGATCAGTGCTCGAGCCGGTTCACCCATCCAGCTAGACGATTGTTGGTGGTACCCGCTGGTTATCATATAGTGGAGTGAAGTTCCTCAGACTTATCTTTTCTCCTCCCTCTACTACGATGACTATTACCGGCACTACCCAGACTCGTTACTTTCATCTTATCAGACTCCCACTCTTTCGGAGTCTGTCCACTCCTTTTGCACTTTTTACTTCACTATAGCACAGTTGTCTCGGAACTCCCCAGCTTCTAATACTGGCACCACTACTTTCCTTTTCCTCGTAACCCTCTCTTTGGTCGCTTTCGTTTTTCAGTTTGCCCATGCCCTCATTCACGTCCCCAGGGAGGTCGGGTACAACCTGAACGAGAACGTCACTGCCGTGAACCCTCTCGACTACTGGGGCGAATGGCAGAACTACACTTTCAACGACTCTCCCGTGAATTGGAGGTTTCCGTTTTACACCATACTTTGGATAAGTTTGACGACGGGAATCCGAGAAATGACGATGCCAATGGAACAGTGTTTGAACATGACATCATGGGGAATCAGTTGTGGCATGGTGGTGATGTGAAGGGTCTCATGGATAGTTTGGATTATCTTCAGAGGATGGGTATCAAGGTTTGCATGGACGATTTCCGGAGGTGTTGCTTAAGTTGCTAATACATTGTCAATTTAGGGGATTTACATTGCAGGAACCCCGCATATTAACATGCCTTGGGGCGCGGACGGTTATTCTCCTCTTGATTTGACTCTACTTGATAGACACTTTGGAGACATTGAAGAATGGAGGAAGGCTATCACCGAGATCCACGCCCGGGATATGTACGTTATCTTGGATTGTACTGTGGCTACCTAAGTTTATCTTGTATTTAGTGGCTGTTAGTATCTTGAGCTGACACTTGGATAGTATGGGTGACTTGATCGGCTTCGAGGGTTACTTGAACACGACAGAACCCCTCACCCTGGCTGAACATAAAGTCCAATGGAAAGATGAAAGGAGGTACCGCGACTTTGAGATCAGCAATAACTACAGGGAGGAGTGCAACTACCCGCGATTCTGGCAAGAGACTGGCGACAGCGTGTATCCTGCTGTCAAGGGCTGCTACGACGAGTCAGTGCCCCATCCAACCAACCTTTCCCGTCTAATAAAAGATACTAACACTAGTACACGTACACAGCTACTATGATCACTACGGTGACACCGAAGCTTTCGGTATCTTCCCAGACTGGCAACGTCAACTCTCAAAATTCGCCTCCGTGCAGGATCGTCTGCGGGAATGGAAACCAAGCATGACCCGCCGCATCAGCGCTTTGCCTGCATTACCATTGCAATGCTGGACATTGACGGCTTCCGCATCGATAAGGCGACGCAGATTACTCTGGATATGCTCGGTGACTGGTCTGACTCGGTCCGACAGTGCGCCCGAAAGTTCGGCAAAAAGAACATCTTCATCCCGGGAGTGATCACAGGTGGCGATACCTATCATACCTTTGGATTTATCTATCTGGGCAGAGGGCGACAGCCGAATATGCGACCGACGGACGTCAAGGGAGCGTTTACGCTCACAAGTGATTCTGATAATAAGTATTTCATCGGCGAGAAGGGGAAGAATGCGCTCGATGCCGGCGCATTCCATTATTCGGTCTATAGATCTTGGACTAGGTTCATGGGAATGGACGGTAACTTGACGGCTGGATTCGACACGAAGGGGGATTGGGTGGATATGTGGAACACTATGGCAGTCAGTAATGGCCTGGTCAACGCGAATACAGGGCAACTCGATCCGAGACATATGTATGGTGTCACCAATCAGGATGTGTTCTGCTGGCCCGCGATCAATGATGGTGAGAAGATGTTATTGGGCCTGTTCATCACAACTTTAGTCATGCCGGGTATTCCAAAGGCTCGTACACATTTGGCAAATAACACCAAGGGCGCCATTTTCGAGCTTGTTATTGGTCTGATCACCATGTTTGAGGTCAGTAAAGCTCCAAAAAGTAGCTGCATTAACACTTGAGCTAAGGTATGCTACGCACCAAATTGAGAACTGTCGGCTCAGTCAACTCTCCAAAGTTATGTGGCAACGCCGTTAGCAGATTGTTGTGCATCTAATTTACCCCGCTGATTATTATAATATTACGAAAACCTTGATCAGGAATTGTGTGCTTCAATTTCCACCAACTAAGTTAACACTCATGAACTGAAGCGACAAATATCGAATAGAAACCCGCGAATAGATAGTTCAACCAATAGTAAAGCAGAAATCATTCAAGGAATTTTCCAAGCTTTCAACATACCACCATTAGCGCACACACTAGCCCCAATACCAGTGTTCCGAACCATCCAGTCCGCCAGTCCTGGAGGTAGGACCGGACGGACCGCCTGCGGTAGTCCGTCTTTTTTTCAAGTCCATGGACGGACTAGGGCAGATCGAGGTACGACTGGACGCCCTATGGAATTTTGCTGTTACATTTTTTTCAGCTTGTATACTCGCACACTTGATGTTCATGACTCGATCTCCCTAATGCGTTATGATTTGGCAAATCGTGTAATGTGCGTAAACAAATAAATAAAGAGGAATAATTCTTTAAGAAATAAAATAGATAAACCCCTTTGCCGAAATAGAACTCAAAAACCACCGGCATGAATCTGCAAGGCCGCAAGCATATCCTCAACCCCTTGAATATCCCTCCCTTCCCCTCCAACAGTGCACTGGAAAGAGCACGCGAACTATCGCAGTCCGAAAGTTCTGATATTGGATGTAGATATCCGGATCGGAGAGAGTCGATTGAGTTTCCCGGTAATTCGTCTGGAAAATCCCATGCATTGGCCTGTGAGCCGACCTCAGCTGCATCTGTGCTTTGCGACATCACGATCAGAGTTAACGCAAAGGCTTAGAGAAGAATATGAAAGAGAAATAAGACTGGTAGAAGAATGACTTGTTCAGTCTTATCTCAACACTCGCAGCTTGATAATCTATTTAATCTTCTTCTCTTTCTTGTAGGAATATTGTTTAAGTTACTGTGTCGGTTGCAAGGAATCACCATATATGACTCATAGCTGGTGTTGGACTTAGGGTGCGTCTGGTTGCAACCCGAAACCTCAATAATGGCCCTCATTATGGAGTTTTGAGGGAAAACATCATTTTGTGATAAAGTGTCGTGTCTGGTCAACACCAAGTGGCAACAATCAAGTTGGAATAATGGGCCCAAAATGAAGGTTTCCAAAAAATAGAAAAAATCTATTTTTCACAAAACTGCATAATTGAAGAACCCTAACCCAAGCACACTGATGAGTAGTTTGTGACCATATTTCATCGCATATTTGATGTAAATGTAGAATATAAATAATATGAATAGCTACAATACCTGACCTGATCACTTCTACAAACTTCAATGCATTTACTGTGCACAAGTGGACTTATGGGAGGCACCTATGCTGGCTCATTCTGTCAAAGAAGCCTGTTGAGCATCACCATTAAGTGGCAGAGAAATATATTTCTTGGCTGTTATCCGTGTGTCAACCAGACATGCCACTGTGACTTTCATTTGGCCAGATTATGCTAACTTGAGAAAACTCTAGTATCCGGTTGCAACTTGTGTTTTGAGATTATTCCACTATTTCAAAGCAACGACCGCCAGACGCACCCTTAGTTTTATCCGCCGTACAGAAGTAGTTTTCTTTCTTCTTGTTTGCTCCTTAGTCTCCCCTTTACCTGCACATTGTTGAAATTATACTTTCGGGAATGTACTCTCTATCTTCTTGAGTACGGCAGTACTTCCTAGTTCATACTAGTTTCACTTCAATGCTGTCAGAGTTTAAGCTCAATCAGTCAATCATAGATGTAACTCTATGCGCATTAGATTTTTTCTTTTGTCTTCTTTTGTTTCCTTGAAGTTATTTTCTACAGTGGATATGTGTTCTTGTTGCGCGGCATAAGTAGCACGCTCTCTGCTTCCTTAGAAAATCAAGCTTCTTATCTCTGGTCCGGGGGAACACATACATCAACAGCTGGTCTGCGGTCCCCGGGGGTCCTTAGGCACCCTCCGCAGTCACCTGTGGTCCCCCTCATTATTTATCCTGACATGTCCGGCCGTCATTCCTAATAGCAGCCGTCTGTATCCCCCCCCGCGGTCCTTGCCTACACCCTACCGTGTTTTGATACCCCCTATAGTCCCTTGCAAAATCCCGGCCGTCCTTCCACCTCCCCTAGCCCTTCTAAACTCTAGAACTAATTGCCCCAACGACGCTCTCCACGGCCCCCCATTGTGGCACGCCGATGGGGCCGTTATCACGATCACCATCCCTATCCCTCCTGAGGGCAAGGACAGTAGGTGAGGATGGCATGACCGTGGTCAAGGAAGCGGTTTTCCGCTCGCCTTCGCTAATTTCTCTGAATTGTGGAACTAGCCTAGGATGGCGTTTATGCTCGTGGAGGAGGATTCGCAGGCGAGGTAGCCGCACCTCCTGAGTATGCAGCAGTAGGTGCGCCACAATGCTTTCCAACAATTGTGAGACTGAGGGGTTAGATGAGCGGGGGCAGATGGGGGGGTGGCTGCTTTGAGTGCGGCAGTCTTACATTTTCATTTCACGCGGATTAGCGAGTGATAAATAGAGAGATGGTATCGAGAGAAAATGACGACAGGTTGGTGGTAATGGAGGCGGAGGGAAGAGTGCGGAAGGAAGAGATGTGAGGGGAATAAATCCAGACTGACATTCAGCATCACATTGCCCAAACCCGCAGATGGCTCGCTATGGCATGGAATAAGTAACTATTACCTACCTCCGTAATCAGTAGCTAATAGAAACAAGGATAAGAACGGCCCGGTTACAGAATATTAACAGAACAAAGGCAAACACCCTCCATTTTCTTGGTTAGCAACTAATTTTGAGCCGTAATGAAAGAAAGAAAAGGCACTTATATAGACAACGCACCAGGAAATACGCAGTAGGACCGCATCGCGAATGGAGAAGGAAAAGAAGGAATCCGCAAATGGAAAGAAGAGAAAAAAAAAAGGTTGGTTTCGCTGGGGATCGAACCGGTATCAGTAGTAGAGTGAGGTAGAAGCAACTACACCACAAAGGGATTATGGAATGAAAGTAATCGTGTTGGAAATTTATGGACGTGTTTCTGAGCATGTTTATGCCGGGTAATCGAGAGTCAATCACCTACTGTACCACTAAAACTTCCTATAGCATGATAAACACGACTGCCCCCGCATGAGCTGGGAGGAAAGTGAAAATAAAAGGACGCTAGAAGAGCTATAGACCCATCTATGTTGCCCCTTTGAGAACATCAAGGCGGTAAAAAAGACGCTTGTGAAGGTCCCGGAAGGACAATTTGAGGATCTACGCAGAAATTACTGGTAGGCTGACTGGTGAGTTAGCTCGTGGGTAGCGGCCTGTTTGTGTTTAACCGCCACAAAAATATCGTCCGGCGGTTGTGTGCGGAACCCGTAGCCATTGGCCGTTGCCGCGATTTCTCCTTCTTTTCTTTTCTGTTCTTTTCTTCCCTCAATTCTTTCTCTCTTTTCTTTTCTTTTTTTCTTTTTTGGCGAGGATTTAGGTGTGGGGTTCCCAGCTATTGTCCCCGGTAGCCCGCAATGACCCCTCGCCCAAGATCAGATCTCAAGTGCTCAAACAGGAAGCTGAGAACGACCAGCGCCAGAGTATCGCAGGCGTGGTGGTCGCAAAGCGGGAGTGGGAAGCGATTTTAACATCCTGGCGGGATTCTCAATTATTCTAGTTTTTACTTATTGGGCCTTCTGGTCACAAATATGCGAACGCACGTGAACTTCTCTCAAGGATTTATCAAAGCGATCAGCTTTTCTACATACCTAACTGCGGATATTGGGAGTCTCAGTTAACTAGAGGTTGGGAAGCTATTATGCGACCGCTGTACAGAAAACAGAAACAAATCGGAAGTCCACTTTTTGAAACCCTGCCCAGTGCCTCCGCCCCAACTAACAGCTAAAGCTACCTTCGATTTATTATCCACTATACACCTATTAGAGGGATCCAGCACAGAAACCTAATCCCTGCGGAAAACGTCGTAACCACAGCAACAGCAATAAATTAGGAAAGGCGCAATACCAAGCCCTCACACTTGGCATTTTCTTCAAGGATCGTGAACACCCCTACCACCCACAGGTGGGTGGTAGGGATAGTGGATATCCTTGCAAGAAATGCAAAGATGTAAACAATGGCCAAGGCAAAATCTAAACCACAATGAGTATGGCGGCTACCATTTCCGCACACAATCCTTGAATACAAGAACAATTTAAGGTAGGCTATGTCTCGGGCTGATGCCTCCTTGTTCTTCGGGCCATCATGGCATCCCATCTCAGTGCTGGAACTCAAAAATTTCCTCAAGTTCACAGCATGCCGGTCCTCTCATGCTTGGCGTTTTTGGCAGGGATAATATTTCCTGCTGGATCCCTCTATTCATCCCGACGCCCCCTTCACTCTCTACCCCTTCTGCAGTTCAAGCAGTTAGCAGTGAACGTAGTTTCCAGCAGCAGCATGGCAAGGTTGACTTACAATATTTGGATCGAGTCTTCTCATAGGCCAGACATGAGTAGCGTACTCTTCAAGATCCTGTCGAGAGAAAGTAATATCCCCTTCGAGTTGGCCCTTGCCCCGAGCGGGCGGGCGAAGGAAGACTTTTTCGAAGTTGAGCATCAAGGACTCTCTGTTTGGTACGCCTGGGGCGAGGTCGAATTCACGCATTATTTTTGGGGCAGTTCTGGTGGCTGTAGGTTGACCCGGAAAAACATATGAGTCCGGAACGGTGTCCAATTCCCACTGCTGGAAATGTATTTCTTGCTTTTCTTCGGAGAATGAGAGGAGGAAAACAATTTTCACCTGTCCGCCGGAGTTCTCGAACCACCAGTTGGCATCGACCTCCAAGCGATCACGGGATTGGGAAACTCCACATTCTATGACCACGCTTGGCCAGTCGGCTGCACCGTGGAGAGGTGACCAAGGTTGCCAGGCAATATTCGCTTGCTTTTGGCTCCCATTCCCTTCGTAGGTAGCGCCATCCATCCGGCAAATATAACTATGTAGCCCCATGCTACCTATCTTCACATCTAACCTGGTTCCGAATCCACTGCCCACCAATGCCTGAACTGGGCCGGCAAATATTTTGACTATCAATGTCTCTTCACGGCTGAAGTAATGGGAGCGGACTCCTTTGCGGTGTGAATGGCGGGTGCACTCGATCGCCACAAATTGGTCTTGTGTCACAGGGGCAAATACTAGGTACTGGCCAGCCTTGCCAGAACGCAATTTTTTGACTTGTGAGTCAATGGCCCTTATGAAAGCCTGCCCATTGCGGTATTGCTGGTGCTCCACACCCTTTAACCCCTCGGTGAGGTAATAATTCATGTCGTGTGGTGCGCTAGGTTGTGGGCTTAGGTGTGCGGAGGCTAGAGAGGAAGGTGGGGAGAGATCCAGTCTCTGTCCTGGTGGGGGATATCCCAATGGCTCGGGGGGTGGGGAGGGAGTTCGGGGTGCACCCACATTCTCAGCAGGCACGGCAGCCATTTTTTTCTGGAGGTCGGTGGCAGCTACGGGGGAGAGTGCTGCTAGTAGGTGGTATCAGCGTCGGAGGTTGTGGATTGTGGATTGTTGATTTTCAGAGTTGTGAGAAAGAGGTGTGGTGGTTGCAGCAGGGAATCAGGGCGTTGTTGCCTTTCCAGCTCGGCAGGTTTGGCCAGGTGATGTCATCTGTGACTGTCACCCCAGCCCAGGTTAGGTTAGACCTGATCACGGTTCAGCGAGACAGCCCTCAGCCAGGCAAAGATTAGTTTGCCCATGCCATGCCTCGCTGAGCCTTCACTCGGTCTCACGCATGTATGATAGAGCAAACCGCAACCCAAAAATACTTCCAGCCAGGGCCATTTTCTACACCAATTCCGGTGAAAAAAAGGTAAGAAAGAAAAAAAACTTGACATCCCCTCCAAACTACGAGCCTCACCGTCTCCGCGACCCTTACCCGTCAGGATTAACATTTTTTTAACAAAAAGAGACCCGGCTACCATGGAAAATGTTACGCCCCCAACACTTCAAAAAGCGTAGGTTTGATACTTTAAGAAATTACGGCGAATTATATGATACATACACTGTTGTGCTATGTACCTCTTTAACCAACCCTTCCTTCCTTCACCTATCATACATATATCACAAAAAAACACCTTCCGCAAACAACGCTGCACAAAATCTCTGCCGCAGCCATAACAAGCGTTAGTCCGTCGGTCTTCTCTCCCCTCTAGGAGAGAGTCATGGTTGTATTTATGCTATTGATGTGGAAAGGTGCTCTTTGAGCTGGATAATTATTTTTCTCGCAAAATCTGGCAGATTATATTGCGTCGTCCTCCGCTGATACGACCTGCAATACAGGTTCCAAGAATAGAAATAAGTTACCCACGCGACCTTGTTGCCCCCGCGCCCGCCGAAATACTCGCCGCACTGCACAATTAGCAGTCCAATGGTGGGATGGTATAAACGTGATGAATGGCCCACTATTGCGGGGGCCTCGCTCGGGGGGATGATGGGAGAAAATGATCGCTCAGGGTCAATAGAGTGTCAATGGGTTTAACACAGTGCTTAACTCTAGGACCCCACCCCGTTTGTTGGAGTCATCATTGAGTAGAGATATAAAATTCCCAACAGAGAGTATTTGCCTACCGTATTATCTTGAATAAGAGAGAATCGCCTAAGATGTCATATTAAAGCTAAGACATCTCTTTGCGTGATTTTATCCTATTTCTTCTCTCCAGCCATCTCACTTTATAGATGGGAGGACCGTGAGGTCCAAATTTTCTCCCTATTTTCTGTCTTAGAAAATCATCGGCAACATAACATACCCAATACTGATGTGAGGCGGTGTCTAAACCTTAACATAACCTCTTAGCGCGATTCTCTCTATTCAAGATAATACGGTATACCAAAAGTATCTCAAGCCTTGGCGCCGAGACATTTGGTTTTGCCCCTGAATACGCGAATCAGGGCGCCCAATCCCCCTGATACTTGTACCCCTGGAATGGGCAAGCACAAAACCAGAATGCAATCCCCTTGGCTGGTGTAACGATTGAAAATGTTATGCCACCCTCAGACATAGGGTGGCTAACGAGGCCCTCAGTATATCTCAGTGATAATGTGCGCAGGCATTATCACATATCTAATATTAGCTATGTTCTGAGGTTTGCACAGCTGCGAATTTGTGATAACCAACAAATGTTAGTTAAGTGATAATATCTACGCACATTATCACTGAAAAATACTGAGGGCCCGGTTAGTCATTCTATGGCTTAGAGTGGCATAACATTTTCCATCGTTACACCAGCCAAGGAGATAATAATAAAAAGTCCGTAGTACTCGGGTATGGATCCAAAAATCGGAAAACTTATGGTGGCAAAACAGGGAATAGGGGATGATCGATGTGGCGGCGGGTGAAAAGCGATCAGGTTGGGAAACATCTTAAACCATAGCTGTTGCACGAAATTGTTCCATAGGCTTATTGAGAGATGATCAGCTCATTTTAGCATGTTTAGACTACGGTACAAGTATAGTGGAGTATCGGTGTTTTCTTCCTTAAACCATCATCCGGCTTTCTGATGTCTGCCAAGCCCCATTTTTTTCAATCTGCTCTCCTCTCGACTTCATTCCCCACACGATCTTGCTGATCATTTTTTTCCGATTTTTGCATCCATACCTGAGTACCGTATTTTCTCGTGTTTTACGGTTTTTTGCCAAGCCGGTGCCTGGAGTCTGAAATGGGCCCTCAAATTCCCCCAGCCAGCACAGTAACCAAGGTGTGGGTTTTAGGAGTCTACAACAATGCGGC
>Ga0307513_10000506_pt1 | contig 56167 bp, 62 predicted proteins | sample 15_EM_MG_FD_202174 | JGI IMG/M metagenome (GOLD analysis project Ga0307513, IMG submission 202174) | Populus trichocarpa ectomycorrhiza microbial communities from riparian zone in the Pacific Northwest, United States - 15_EM | ecosystem: Host-associated > Plants > Roots > Unclassified | place... | reverse complement strand
CGGTTGCGGAAGGCGATGTCCCCGGTGACCACCAGTTCTTCCACGGTCGCGGCGCGGCGCTCGTCGTCCGTGACGTCCTCGGCCGCTACCGGGCAAGCAAAGGCGACAGGCGCAAAGACGCCTGCGACGGCGTAAGCCAGATTTCGCATGTATACCCCCTCGATGTCCACCTCGCCGAATTGACGGTATTACTTCGACGAGGATACCTGTTAGGTCTGGAGTAATTTTTCTCTTCATTGGGGGCCAGTGATGTTTTCGTCTCGATTTCTTTACGGATTTACGTCAGTTGCGATCTCGCCGTTGCTTCTCGGCGCCTGCGCGATGCTTGACCCTGAAACGCAATCGGATTCCGCCAAGCTGCGGATCGGCGTCGGGGCGCCGGTCCCCGCCGCGGCGGAGACCCAGGCTGTGGCCACCCGCCGCGCCGATGCGGCCGACGACCCGGAGATCTGGGTCGATCCCGCAAACCCGGCCCATGGCGTCATCCTGGGGACGGACAAGCAGGCCGGCCTCTACGTCTACGGCCTCGACGGGCAGGTGCGCGATTTCGCGCCCGACGGGCGGCTGAACAACGTCGACCTGCGGGACGGCTTCCCGACCGCGCAGGGACGGCGCGTGCTTGTCGCGGCCAGCGACCGGGGCCGGATGGGCGCGGCGCTCTATCTGCTCGACCCGGCGACCCTGGCCCTGCGCCCATGGGGCGTGGCGCCGCTGGACCTCGCCGAGCCCTACGGCCTGTGCATGGGGCGCCTGGGCGAGGCCTTCGTGGTGATCGTCAACGGAACCGACGGTCAGGTCCGGCAGCTGCAGGTGGCCGAAGGCCCGGACGGCCAGCCCGCGGCCGTCGAGCAGCGTCGCTTCGGGCTGGCCACCCAGACCGAGGGCTGCGTGGTCGACGACCGCAAGGGCGAACTCTACATCGGCGAGGAAGGTCGCGGGATCTGGCGCTATGGCCTGGACCCTGCCGCCGGCGCCCAAGGCGTGCTGATCGCCGCCGCGCCGTCGGAGATGCTCAAGCCGGACGTGGAGGGCCTGACCCTGTTGCGCGAGGGCGCGGTCACCTGGCTCATCGCCTCCAGCCAGGGCGACAGCGCCTTCGCGGTCTGGCGGGTCGATGGCCCGGACGCCGACTATCGCGGACGCTTCTCCGTGGTCGGCGCCCACGGCGCCGATCCGGTGACCGGCACGGACGGAGTCGCCGGCCTCGGCGGCCCGGTCGGGGCTTATCCCGAAGGTCTTCTGGTGATGCAGGACGACGCCGATACCGAGGGCGAAGCGCCGTCCGCCACGCGGAACCGGCAGAATTTCAAGCTCGTGGACTGGCGGGACGTCAAGCGCGTCCTCGGCCTGCGCTGACAACCCCTCCGTCTCGACAACACGAGGCGGATCGCCCCCCGCCGTCGCCAGCCGCGCCATCGATCCTTCTCCCCTTGCGGGAGAAGGTGGCCTTGCGAAGCAAGGTCGGATGAGGGGTCGAAAGCCCTATCCGGTTAGCTTTTCACCAGAAGCGGTGGATATCGGAGCGCGACCCCTCATCCGTCGCGCATGCGCGCGCCACCTTCTCCCGCAAGGGGGAGAAGGCGCCAGACCCAGCCATCTGCGTCGAAAAGAACCGGCTACCCCCTCGGAGGTTTCGCGGCCGCTTCCCGCGGGGGCAGCATCTAAAACACCCTCGCCAGGGACTCCGCGACGTCGCCGTAGCCGGCGTCGGGCGGCAGCACGAGCATAGGCCCGTTCGGCCCTTCCACGCGCCTGGGTTCGACGGTGACCAGCCGACGGGCTTTCGCGCTGGCGATGGCGTCGTCGGCGCTGGCGCTCTGCGCCAGCAGGCGCAGGTTCATGCGCGTCGGGAAGACCACCTTGCGCTCGCCCTCCTCCCCCATCCGCAGGGCGTCGTCGGGCGACAGCCAGACGGCGTCTACGGTCTCGCGGCCATCGGACGCCGCCAGTTGCTCCACCGTCGTCCGGGCCGCGAAGAACCAGGTGTCGAACCGCTTCAGCTTGGGGACATTCGGGGTGATCCAGCGCGCGAAGACCGCCAGGGCGTGCAGGTCCAGCAGGGCCTCCAGGTCGCGCACGACGTCCAGGAACGCCACCGTGCCGGCGTCCACGGCCTTGCGGGTCTCCATCGGGCACGCCGCCGCGCCGATGGGCGCCCCGTCCCGGCGACAGGCCAGCAGGACGCCGGCCTCCTCGAACACCTCGCGGATCGCGGCTATCCGCAGCGCGCGCTGTTCCGGCGCGAAGTCCGGCCACCCCAGGACGTGGTCGGCCCAGGCTTCATCGTGGTCGCCGGGATGGCTCTTGCCGCCCGGAAACACCAGGGCGCCGGGAGCGAAGTCGATCTCGTGATGGCGCTGGACCATCAGCACCTGCAGCTGCGGCGCGTCGCGGAGCAGCAGGATGGTGGCGGCGGGCCGGATGGGAACTTCGGAAGAAAGGTCGTTCATGCCCCAAGTCTGGGCATCGTCGCGCCGGCGGGCAAGCGTTCAGGCGCTTTCGGCGAGCGGCGGCGGCACGCGGGTATTGCGCGAGATGCTGTCCATCCGCTCGAGCAGGTAGTCCGCATCCTCGCGGCTGGAAAGTTCCGGCTGGGTCAGGAACCGTTGCAGCATCTGCTCCTGGAAGCGCTCGCGGTCGCGGGCGCCGCCGTCGAATTCCATCGAATGGACGGTGTCGACCCCGGCGCGGAAGGCCCCGAACAGTCGGGCCGGAAGCCCCGCCCGTTCGTAGATCGCCTTGAGGCCCAGCGGCCCGGCGTCGTGGATCATCAGCCACGTCCGGTGGTGGGGAATCCCGGCCAGCTCGGCCACGCCCCATTCGAAGAAGGTCATGTGCCCGTGGGCGAGCGCGCGCAGCAGAAGCGACGACGTCAGGCGCTCGTGCTTGTTCAGGTGGGCGACGAAGGCCCGGACGTCGGCGGCGCGGCCGGCCTGGTCGACGAGATCGAGCGTCGCGTTCTCCTTGGCGCCCATCGCGATCTGCAGCGCCAGCTCCGGCGACAGGGCGTGATGGCTGACGAGGTGGTCGCGCACCTGGTCGCCCACCATGTCCACCAGCTTCTCGGTCACCGAGATCGGCAGGGTCTCGCGATAGGCGATGGCCGACAGCACCCGCTCCGATTGCTCGAAGCGGTCGATCACCTGTTGCAAGGTGACCTCGGCGAAGTCGGCCTTGTCGTTGGCGCAGGCCACCTCGACCGCGCGTTCGGTCCCGAGCCTGGCGATGGCGCCGGTGACCTTCTGGGAGATCTGCGGGCGCTTGGCGATCGCCACCTGGCGCACGGGGCCGCCCAGCCGGACGATCTCCACCAGGTCCTCGTCGGTGAAGGCCGGCGAATAGGAGAGGATGGGCAGGGAGACGCTCTCGACGTCCTTGGCCAGCCGGATGGCTACGTCTCGGGGCACCAGCGGCGAGTCGCGCAGGGTGACGGCGACGGCGCGGCGCACCAGTTCGGCGGCGTCGGCGGCCATGACGCGCAGGATCGCGTGGGCGGTGTCGCGCCCCTCATCGTCGAGTTCTTCACGGTCTATTGTGCGGCAGAGCTTGTGGGCGGCGGCGGCGCGCTCGTCCACGGTGGCGCCCTTCACCAGCGTGCGGATGTCATCGTCGGTCAACGCCGCCCGCGTAGTCGCCATAGCCCCCTCAATCGCCCCGCGGGTTCGAGTCCCCCACCCGCCAAGATGCGCCAACAGGCTTAACGAGAGGTTGCGCACGCGCCTGTGGATTAACGATATCGCGTAACGGCCCGCAAAGCCTGTTCCCCTAGCCTCGACGCTTGATTGAAGAGGGTCGTTCGCGCCGATGAAGTCCGTATCTTCCGCCCTCGATCCGACGCGGGGGCCGCCCTCGGTGGCCGAGCAGGCGCTGGAGGCGCAGACCGCCCTGCTCCCCTATGTGCTGGGCGCTTTCGGCGTCACCTTGCCGATCTACGTATGGGCCGGATCCCACGCCGCCAATGCGGTCTGGATGACCGGCAGTTTCACGATCTTCGCCGCCGCCTGGGGGGCGTTCTACGCCGTGGTCAACTGGTTGAAGACCCCGGCGTCGCGCGACGTCGCGCGGCGCGGCCGGATTCACATCATATGCGGCCTGATCTGGGCCGTGGCCATCGCCCAGATCGCCGCCTTCGCCGACGGCGCGGGCCCCGCGCGCGAGCCGCTCCTGATGACCGCCCTGGCCGCCGCCGTCATCTGCATCTTCTTCACGGCGACCTGGCTGCCCAGCCTGCTGATCGTCGGGCCGGCTGCGGCCGCCGCGCCCCTGACCCTGCTCTACATCGACGGCGAAAGCCGCGAGATGGCCGGCGTCGGCTGGGCCGGGATCGCGCTCACCCTGGCGCTTTCCTTGATGTTGAACCGGGTGCTGCGTCGGCAGTTCGCCCTGGCCGCCGAACGCGAGGCCCTGATCGCCGAACGGGCCGGCACGGTGGAGGCCGCCCAGCGCCTTGCGCGCTCGAAATCCGACCTGGTGGCGACCCTGAGCCACGAGATCCGCAACGGCCTGACCGGCGTCGCCCATGTGCTCTCCGCCGCCGTGGGCCGCAACGGCCGCGCGGCGCCCTCGCGCGAACAGCTGGCCGCGGCGCTCGACGCCGCCGACGACCTGATCGCCGTGCTGAACACGACGCTCGATTCGGAAACCGCGGAGGCCGGCCGGCTGTCGGTCGATATCCAGGCGTTCAACCCCGTCGCCCTGTTGCGGGACCTGACGACGCTCAACCGCCCCAACGCCGCGGCCAAGGGGTTGGAACTGACCCTGCACGTCGACGCCGACCTTGCCGATTCCACCGTCGGCGCCGCATCGGCCGATCCCATGCGTGTGCGCCAGATCGTGGCCAACCTGATCGGCAACGCGCTGAAGTTCACCGTCCGCGGCCGGGTGGAGATCCGCATCGAACGCGCCGGCGACAGCCGGCTGGCCATCGAGATCGCCGACACCGGCCCTGGCCTGACGCCGGAGGAGCTGACCCAGGCCTTCGAACCCTTCCACCGGGTCGAGCGCACCAGCGCCGGCACCTCCGGCGCCGGTCTTGGCCTGTCGCTGTCGCACCAGTTGGCGCGCCTCATGGACGGCGCCTTGCAGGCGCGCAGCGCGCCTGGCGTCGGCACCTGCATGCGCCTGGAGCTCGCCTACGATCCCCACGCGATCCCGGACGGCGTCATGGCCGCCGAACCGCCGCAGGCGATGCGGACCGACCGCCGCAACCTGCGCATCCTGATCGCCGAGGACGACGCCCTCAACGCCGCCATGTTGCGCGCGATCCTCGAACAGCTTGGCCACCAGGTGGTCCACGCCGTCGACGGCAAGCGCGCGGTCGACCTGGCGCGGGTGTGCGACTTCGATCTCCTGATGATCGACGGGCGGATGCCGGTGCTGGACGGGCCCCAGACCATCGCCCACATCCGGGCCCTGGGCGAAGGGTCATACCGCGCCCCGATCGTGGCGGTGATCGGCGGCGACGCCGACGAAGCCATGGAGTGCACCGGCGCCGGGGCCGAGGCGGTCCTGCGCAAGCCCGTCAGCGTCGGGGCCGTCGCCCGCGCCGTGGCCGACGCCGCCGTCCAGGAACGCACCGAACTGGCGGCCGCGGTGGCTTAGGAAGCCTTCTCCCCCGCGGGAGGGTTTATAGCGATCGCGGGATCGAGCGACGTTTTGACCGGAGACCTGCGTCGGAGGTAGCCGCGCCGCGAGGTCCGCTCCAGGCCGAAATGAGAATGGCAAGCTTCGACCCATGGCGGACGTGCGGGATATTGCGCATCTGGGCGTTGACAGGGGGTAACAGGTTCGTTCGGGATAGCTGCTGGAAGCTCGATCGGGCAGACTAAGAATGAACTCTGTTAGGTGCCTCCCTCTGGTGCTGGCTGAGCACATGCGGAGGTATAGGTGACACGACCGACGCTCTCGAATTGGGTAATGGAGCCCGGCAAATACTATAGCGAACTAGACATGCCGCCTGAGCTTTGGGCCGCGCAGCTTGCTGTGGAAGAACTTCGCCAACAGCTTCGCACGTGGCGCGACGAGCGACGCTCCGCGCAGCCGATCCCTGACGTTCTGTATCATTATACCGACCTCCGTGGCCTCCAGGGCATGTTCTCAAGCTGCAAGATGTGGCTTTCGGACGCCGCCTATATGAACGATCCCTTGGAGGGCACATGGGTGCATCAAATCGCGAACGACCTTGCCGTCGATGTACTGGGCGACAGTGCACTCGGCGTGCAGACACGCGACCAAATCGAGGCGCGGCTCACGGCTCCCGACCTTTGGGATCAGTCCCTTAGATCACCTTCAGAGTCTGAGCTGCTGCATTTCGCCGCGATGGAAGAAGCCTTCATGCCCGCGTTCATCGCGAGCTTTACAGAAGACGGCGACCTTCTCAGTCAGTGGCGTGGCTACGGCGCCGGGGGAGACGGTGTGGCCATCGGCTTCAATCTCAACGAACTGAGCTTTTCCTCGATACCGGGTGTATTTCCTGGTGATGAGAAACCACCCACCGTAATCAAGGTTGAATATAATTCTGAAAAGCAAACCAACGAAGTGCGTCGAATTTTTGAATCCGCAAAGAAAGTCTATGTGGCACACGAGAGCATTCTTGCTGCCAATTCAGACACTGCCATGCGCCTACCACAGCTGTTCAGCGACGTAATAAGAGACGCGATCCATTGGCTGCGTTGGGAATATAAGTCGCCTTACTACAGCGAAGAGCGTGAGTGGCGCCTTGTGAGCAACCCACTAGGAATTCGCCACAACCTTACTCGGTTTTCTAATGGGCACATCGTTCCATATGTGGAGATGCCCCTTCCAAAAACCGCAAGTACAATCAATCAACTTGCAATCCCGCGCATCGTAATGGGGCCGCGGTGTCCTGCGTCAGCGCTGCGCAGTATCAGGGGCATGTTGCAGAATCTCGCCTATCCGGAGGTAGTGCGGTCAAAGCTCTCGCTAAGATAGCGTTATACGAAGCCAGATCGCATTCCGCGTAGAGGACGCTCTTCCCGATGTCCGCAATCCACCCTGTACGGACGTTGGGAATGACCCCCTAGAATGGGGACGAGGACGTCATGACCATCGATGCAGACCGAGCCTCGAAACTGAGCGTGAGCCTCAGCAGCCTGACGGCCGAACACGAAGTCATAAACAAGCGGCTCAAGGAGGAGTGGGTGCGAACCTATCCACAAAGCGATGCGACTGTCGTGGAGTTCGTACTGCGGGCTACTGGGAACGCCAAAAGAAAGCTCCTTCGCCGGTGGCCCACCGAGACAGAAATCCGCCGAGGTGCATTGGTCTACCGTGTCGCAACCTCGTTCGAGCACCTCACGGCGCATTCCGTCGAGCAGGCCCTCAATGCAATCGAGTGCGGTGGGGTGCTCGAGCCTTGGCGGCTTGTGGCCAAGCCCCTCAGCGAATGACCAGATTGATACGCGTCGCGCCAACTGTGGTGACAGCCTTACGACCCCATCCGACCGCAGGGTGAAATCCGCCGCGCTGAACTGTTGTTCGGACACGAACCGCAGCAGCGCCGCATCCACCCGTCGGCTACGCCTCCCCCCCTCCCGCCCAGGGGAGAAGGTCCACAGGGCGTCAGCTCTTCTTGTCCTGCGCGTCGGCCAGGACCTTCAGCATCTCGCTGGTGAAGAGCGAGCCGGTCAGGCGCCCGCCGCCGCTGAGGCCGTCGGACTGCGATCCGCGCAGGATCAGCTCCACCAGGGCCTGCTGCTCGCGGGCATGGTCCTGGTTGCGCGCCGACGCATACTGGATGAAGCCGTCGTCGGGGGCGGGTTCGGCGCTGCGGGGCCCGACGCCGGCGCCGGTTCCGCCCGTCCGGGTCAGGTTGGCGTAGACCTCGGCCACGGTCGCCGCGCGCCCGTCGCGGTAGAAGATCGAGCGGTTGGCCGCCGCAGCGTCGGGAAACAGGCTGGCCGCCGCCGCCGCCGGGCGCGAAGCCACGGCCTCGATCAGCTTGGCCGACCCCTGCGGCCCCAGGAAATGGGCGGCATAGAGCTCGCCCGCCGTCGGCGACCGACCGACCCGCCCGCGCAGGTAGGCGGCATGGTCCGACGCCAGCTCGCCCGCCATCAGCGAGGCGGCGTGCGGGTCGAGGCGCAGGTCCATCACCGTCTTGCGCGCATCGGCGCTGCCGACCCGGTAGCGCCCGTCGGCGCCCTTCGAGATCAGTTCGGCGTAGCGGGCGTACCCGTACTTCGCGCCGTGCTGCTTGAGGGTCGATAGCCAGGTCTGCTCGACGAACTGGAAAAGCCCCGCCGCCGAGGACGTCGGCGCATGGGCCTTGGGGTTCATGCCGCTCTCGCGGCCCGCCGTGCGCATGAGGAAGCTGAAATCCACGCCCGTCGACTCCGACGCACGCTGGATCGCGGCCTCGACGACACCCCGGATTCCCTGAACGGCCATGCACGGACTCCTGCCCCGACATGGTTAACGGCTCCCTAAGACAACCCGCCGATCAAGATTACAATTGTCATTTACAAAGGCGCGCCAAAGTGACATTACGTTTGTAATTCCACGGAGGTCGTCATGAACGCCGCTTCCCCGCTCTTCTTCCCAAACCTCGCTCCGCTTCGCCGCCGCGACGCCGTCGCCCTCGGCGTCGCGCTCGCCGTCCACCTCGCCGTCGGCGCCGGCCTCGCCCTGCACAACTTCGCCGCCCGGCTCCCGCAGCCGGACGACGCGCCGATCATCACCGGCCCGATCGTCACCCTCGCCGACCGGCGCGTCGAACCGCCGCTGCTCTCGCCCCGCAGGAGCCCGCCGGTTCGCCAGACCCCGACCCCGCTCTCGCCGCCCGAGGTCGTGCTGCCGGTCAAGCCGCTGCCGCACCCGATCGAACCCTTCATCCCGCTGACCACCATCGAGCCTGCACAGGAAACCACGCCGCCGCAGCCGGTGACCATCGCCCCCACCTGGCGCCGCAAGCCGGGGCCTGACGAGTACGCCCGTTTCTATCCCGAAGGCGCCCTGCGGCGAGGCCAGGCCGGCCGGGCGACCCTGGCCTGCGCGGTCACGGCGGCCGGCGCGGTCCGCGACTGCGTCGTCACCTCCGAAACGCCTGTCGGCGCCGGCTTCGGCCCCGCCGCCCAGAAGCTCGCCCGCTACTTCCAGATGCTCCCGCAGACCGCCGACGGCAGGCCGGTCGACGGCGCGCAGGTCAACATCCCGATCCGCTTCGAGGCGGGCTGAAGCGGCCGGGCGTCAGGCGGTCGCCGTGGGATCCGGGATCGGCCTGCTCGAGGCAGGCGAGGATGGTCTGCGCCACCAGCGGCGCCAGCAGCCAGCCGTTGCGCCGCGCCCCGACGGCCAGCAGCACGTCCGGCCGCTCGCTCCAGCCGACCATCGGCAGGCCGTCAGGAGTCGCGGCGCGCACGCCGACCGAACCGACAGCCGACGACTGGGCGATCTGCGGAAAGAGCTGCGCCCCGGCGGCGGCCAGCATCGCGACCTTGGCGGGATCGACCGCGTCGTCGGCGACCCCGGGCTCCATGGTCGCGCCGACGATGAAACCCGCCGTCGACGGCACGACATAGGCCCCCTCGCCGCGGACCGTCGGTCCCGACTGGCCAGGCGCGGCCACCCGGACGATGTGGCCCTTGATCGGCGCCAGGACAGGCAGGCCGGTCGCGGCGCCGGTGGCGATGACGAGCAGACCGGCGGAGTCGGGCTGCATCGCCGCGCTATGGAAGCCGACGCCAAGATCCCGCGCGGCCCGCCGCAGCGCCTCCAGCGCCGTCTGGGCGTCCAGCCGCCAGTCGGCGTCGGTGAAGACCCCGTGGGAGAGACCGGGATTCAGGCCCGGCGACAAGGTCGTCAGCGCCACGCCCGACAGCAGGCGTGGCGTCAGGCCCAGGGCGCTCAGGGCCTGCTGGTGGGCGGCGATCCTGGCCTCGTCGCCCACGGAGAGCGCGCCGTCGCGGTGCAGGTCGACGCCGTTCTGCGCGGCGAAGGCTGGCCAAAGGTCGCGGGCGGCCAGCAAGAGGTCGAAATGACCTGCCGAGACGGGGTCGAGAATGGTCTCGAAGGCCGGCGCCAGCATGCCGGCGGCCACGCCGGACGCGTTGGCGGCGGCCGGCGCGGGATCGAAGACCTCCACCCGCCAGCCGGCCCTGGCGAGCGTGGTCGCAATCGCCAGGCCCAGCACGCCGGCTCCCGCCACCCTGATCTTGCGCGAAACCGTCACCTCAGCCTCGCGTCAGGTAGTGCAGGACGATCCCGCTGGTGGTCGCCACGTTGAGGGAATCGAAGCCGGAAGCCATGGCGATGCGCACGGTGTCGACCCGGGCCAGCAAGGCGTCCGGCAGCCCTGGCCCCTCGGCGCCGAAGATCGCCGCCGTACGCGCGGCGGGACGCACCTCGGCCAGGGCCTGCGCGCCTTGGGGCGACAGCGCCAGGGCGGCAAATCCCGCCTGTTCGAGCAGACCGGCGAGGTCGGCGCCGTCGTCGAGGCGGGCGAACGGCGTGACGAGGGCCGCCCCGACCGAAACCCGGATCGCCTTGCGATAGAGCGGGTCGCAGCACTGGGCGTCGAGCAGGACGGCGTCGGCGCCGAACGCCGCGGCGTTGCGGAAGATCCCGCCCATGTTGTCATGGTTGGCGATGCCGCAGAGGACCACCACCAAGGCCTTTTCAGGCAACCCCGCCAGCAGCTCCGGGGCGGCGACGTCCGGGGCGCGGCGACCCAGGGCGAGAATGCCGCGATGGATGTGAAAGCCGACGACGGCGTCCATCACCGCCTGGCTGGCCGCATAGACGGGGACGTCGGCGGGAAGGTCCCGGAGGATGGGCGCAAGCCCTTCCACCCGCTTGGCGGCGATCAGCAGGGAGGTCGGCCGATGACGGGGCGAAGCGATCAGGCGGCCGAGCACGACCTCCCCCTCGGCGATGAAGGCCCCGTCCCGACCCACCAGGTCACGCTCGCGCACATGCCGATAGGGCGCGGCGCGCGGGTCGTCTGGATCATCCAGCGGAAGGATCAGGGGGCGAGTCACAGGGCTTCTTACACCGCCTGGGCGACCTGCGGCGATTCACAAAGTTGACGCCTGCGTCATCTTATCGATAGGGTGTCGCCGACCCTGCGGAGAATCATCATGGCCGACGGAACAGACCCGATGGCGGCGGCGCGGGCGGCCGCCTACGCCATGCCGCTCGACCAGATCAACCCGGCCCAGCCGGCGCTGTTCGCCAGCAACACCATGTGGCCCTACTTCGAGCGGCTTCGGCAGGAAGACCCGGTGCACTACTGCGCCGACCACGAGTACGGCCCCTATTGGTCGATCACGAAGTACAACGACATCATGGCGGTCGACACCAACCACCAGGTGTTTTCGTCGGAGTCCTCGCTAGGCGGGATCACCATCGCCGGGCAAGCAGGGCTGGACGAGCCTCTGCAGATGTTCATCGCGATGGACCCGCCCAAGCACGACATTCAACGCAAGACCGTCAGCCCCATCGTCTCGCCCGCGAACCTGGAGGTGATGGAGCCGATCATCCGCGAACGGGCCGCGATGATCCTGGACAAGCTGCCGATCGGCGAGGAATTCGACTGGGTCGACAGGGTGTCCATCGAGTTGACCACACAGATGCTGGCGACCCTGTTCGACTTCCCGTTCGAAGAGCGGCGCAAGCTGACGCGGTGGTCGGACGTGGCCACGGCGGTTCCCGGCTTCGGCGTCGTCGACACCATCGAACAGAAGAACGCCGAGATCCGCGAGTGCTTCGGCTATTTCGCCGAACTGTGGAACGCCCGGGTCAATGCGCCGCCGGCGGGCGACCTGATCTCCATGCTCGCCCACGGCGAGGCGACGCGGAACATGGATCCGCGGGAGTTCTACGGCAACGTCATCCTGCTGATCGTCGGCGGCAACGACACCACCCGCAACACCCTGACCGGCAGCGTGTTGGCGCTGAACGAAAACCCTGATCAATACAAGAAGTTGCGCGAGAACCATGATCTGTTGCCAGGCATGGTCTCGGAGACTATCCGCTGGCAGACGCCGCTGGCTCACATGCGGCGCACGGCGCTCGCCGATATCGAGTTCCAGGGCAAGCAGATCCGCCAGGGCGACAAGGTGATCATGTGGTACGTCTCGGGCAATCGCGACGGCGAAGTCATCGAGAACCCCGACGCCTTCATCATCGACCGTGAGCGGCCGCGGCAGCACATCTCCTTCGGCTTCGGCATCCACCGGTGCGTCGGCAATCGCCTGGCCGAACTCCAGTTGAAGATCGTCTGGGAGGAGATCCTGAAGCGGTTCCCGGTGGTCCAGGTGCTGCGCGAGCCGAAGCGGACCTACTCCACCTTCGTGAAGGGCTACGAGAACCTTCCGGTGATCATTCCCAGCCGATGCTAGGGCGCGGGCGTCATGTCCCCTATATGGCCGGGATGGTTCCGCTCTCAGTCCTCGACCTCTCCCCTATCCTGCAGGGCGGCGACGCCACGCAGTCGTTCCGCAACACCCGCGATCTGGCGCAGCATGCCGAGCGACTAGGCTACAAGCGCTATTGGCTGGCCGAGCATCACAACCTGGCCGGGGTGGCGAGCGCCGCCACGGCGGTGGTGGCCGGCCATGTGGCGGCGGCGACCTCGACGATGAGGGTCGGCGCCGGCGGGGTGATGCTGCCCAACCACGCGCCGCTGGTGATCGCCGAGCAGTTCGGAACGCTCGAAGCGATGTTCCCAGGCCGCATCGACCTGGGCGTGGGCCGCGCGCCCGGCTCGGATCAGATCACGGCGCGCGCGCTGCGCCGCAACCTGACCGGCGACATCGACCAGTTCCCGCAGGACGTCCTGGAGCTGATGGCCTATTTCCACGCCGCGCAGCCGGGCCAGACGATCAGGGCGGTGCCGGGCGAAGGGTTGAACGTGCCGGTGTGGATCCTGGGCTCAAGCACCTATGGGGCGCAACTGGCCGCGGCGCTCGGCCTGCCCTACGCCTTCGCTTCACACTTCGCGCCGGCGCAGATGGAGGACGCTATCGCCATCTATCGGCGCAATTTCCGTCCCTCAGAGCACCTGGAGAAGCCGTACCTGATGCTGGGGATGAGTATCATGGCCGCCGAGACCGACGAGGAAGCCCACCTGCTGGCCTCGTCGATGCAGCAGATGTTCATCAGCATGCGCACCGGACGGCCCGGCCCCCTGCCCCCGCCCGTGCCCGGCTACATGGAAAGCCTCGATCCCATGGCGCAGGTGATGCTGCGCCAGACCTTGTCCTGCGCGATCATCGGCAGCCCGCAGACCGTCAAGCGTGAACTGGCGGCGTTCGTGGAACGCACCGGCGCCGACGAGCTGATGGTGACGGGACAGATCTACGACCACGCGGCACGGGTGCGGTCCTACGAGATCGCCGCCGGCGCGCGCGACGAGCTGAACGCCGAAGCCGGCGCCATGCACGCGGACGGCTAGCGCGACTTCCCCGAGGCCCGCATCAGGAAACCGAGGATCTGGGCGACGGCGAGGTAGAGCTCCTCCGGGATCTCGGTTTCGAGTTCGATGGTGGAAAGCGCCTCGGCCAGGGCCGGATTATGCTCCATCGGCACGCCGTGCTCGGCGGCGGACTCCATGATCTTGCGCCCGATCCAACCGCGCCCCTTGGCGACCACGCGCGGCGCGCCCGGCGCCTCATAATGCAGGGCGACGGCCAGGGAGGATGCAGGGGCGTCGCTCACGAGGCCTGATCCACGAACTGGCCCGTCTCGGCCGGACGCCCCTTGGGCGCGCCTGCGTAGACAGCGACCTCGGCGACCATGTCGGCGGCGCTCAGCGTGCGGCTGAGCTTGGCGCCCTGATCGCGCAGCAGGGCCGCGGTCGCGTCGCGCTCCGCCCAGAGCGTCACCGAGGTGCGGCCGGGTTTGAGGGCGACATGAGCCTGGACGGGCCCCAACGGCTCGACGTCGACGGCGAAACGCGCACGCCATGTCGGCTGGACCTGGGCGCCCTGGCCGCCGCCGTCGCGCGAAACTTCGAACTGGGCGACGGCCGGTCCCTGGGGCGTGGCGAGCGGCAGCTCGAACATCCAGCGCGGCCCTTCGCCGGCCGGTCGGCCGGGGTCCGGTATCGACGCGAATTGCAGCAATTCCTGGCGCGCCAAGGCGCCGTCGGACGCCTGCAGCAAGCGTTGCGCGACCACCGCCGGGGGAGCGTCGAGGGAGAGCGTCGGAGACGCCGGCCCCTGTCCGTCGACAGGACCGCCAAGATAGGGCGGCGCCGGCGGCGTCCGTACCGATCCAGGGCGCGCCTCGGCGGCGGGCGGCCCTTGGGTCGCGAGCCAGGTTCGCAGGGTTTCACGCAGGGCCAGCAAGGTCGCCTTGGCGTCCAGCCCCGGCGCCAGCCGGGCGCCCAAGGCCCGGGCGATGTCGCGCCCCGACGCCGGAGAGCCATCGGGGCCGGGCGCCAGGATGGCGGCGAGATGGGCCTCCAGGAAGACGCCCGAATTGGCGATCGCCGTCCGCACGGCAAGCGCGCTCGGCGCCGGGCCGAGCGGCGCCTGAGCCGCCAGGACCTGGGCCATCGCCGCCTTCAACGTGGGCGCCAGCCCCGGGGTGGCCATGGCCTGGGCAAGATCGGCCAACAGGGGCGCCAGGCCGGCCTGGCGGACCACGGCGGTCTGCGCCGCGAACTTCACCGCCTGTTCCGGCGTGGCGTCGGCCGGCGCCGGAGCGGCCGGGTCGGCGACAGGCGTCGACGGCGTGCGCAGGGCGATGTGGTCGCTGACGCTGGCCTGGGGCGAGACGACGGGCGCGACTTCAGCAGGCCGAAGCACCTGTCCAGGCTGGGGAGCGAGTTCCACGCGCAAGGCGGCCTCCGCCGCCGAAATCGGCCGGACCGGGGAGACTGTCATCGCCGTATGCCCGCGCGCTCAGTCATGGAGGCAGGTTAGGAGCGCCAGGGTGAAGGCCGACTTAAGCCGCGCGCACGGCGAAAACGGCTGTATCGGCCGCCACAATCCTCTAGTGGAGGAGCGCCGCAACCTCGGAGATCATCCCATGCAGACCCGCCGACTCGGCCCGTTTCAGGTTTCCACGATCGGCCTCGGCTGCATGAGCCTGAGCCACGCCTATGGCGTCACCCCGACGCCGGAAGAAGGCGCACGGCTGCTGAACCGCGCCCTGGACCTTGGTTACACCTTCCTGGACACCGCGGCCATGTACGGCCTCGGCGGCAACGAGACTCTGCTCGGCGACGCGATATCGGCGCGGCGCGACGAATACATATTGGCGAGCAAATGCGGCTTCGTGGTCAACGCCGACGGTTCGCGGGAGATCAGCGGTCGGCCGGAAAGCCTGAAGCAGACCTGCGAGGACAGCCTGCGGCGCCTGCGCACCGATGTCATCGATCTCTACTACCTGCATCGCTGGGACCGCCGCGTGCCGATCGAGGAGTGCGTCGGCGCCCTGGCCGACCTGGTTGCGGCAGGCAAGATCCGGAGCATCGGCCTATCGGAGGTTTCAGCGCCGACGCTCCGCCGGGCTCACGCCGCCCATCCGATCACCGCATTGCAGACGGAATATTCGCCCTGGACGCGCAACCCTGAAGTCGCGGTTCTCGACGCCTGCCGGGACCTGGGCGTCACCTTCGTGGCGTTCAGCCCCGTGGGGCGCGGATTTCTCGCCGGCGGCGTGCGCGACATCGCCGCCTTGCCGGCGGCCGACATCAGGACGTCGATGCCGCGCTTCCTGGGCGACAACATGACGGCGAACCTGAAGCTGCTCGACGCCTATACCGCCCTGGCCAAGGAACTCGACTGCACCCCTGCGCAACTGTCGCTCGCCTGGCTGCTGGCCAAGGGCGAGGACATCATCCCCATCCCGGGAACGGCGCGGATCGATCACCTTGAGGAGAACCTCGGCGCCAGCGTCATCGAGCTGGATGCGGCGAGCGTCGCCCGCGTCGACGCCTTGATCAACGCCAAGACCGTCAGCGGCGGGCGCTATACGCCGGCTATGCAGAGGACGGTCGACACCGAAGAGTTGGCTGCATGACCGCCCCCATCGACCACGACGCCTGAACGCCATGCCGACCGACCTCACCGCCCGGCCTTCCGCCGAAGAGCCCGCCGCGCCGTTGCTGCTGACCGTCTCGTGCCCCGACCGCATCGGCATCGTGGCGGCGGTGTCGCGGTTTCTCGTCGATCACGACTGCAACATCGTCGAGAGCGCCCAGTATGGCGACCACGAGAATGGTCGCTTTTTCCTGCGCACGGGCTTCGATTCCACCATGGGGCGTGGGCTGGCCGAACTGGAGGCGGCGTTCGCGCCGATCGCGGCGACCTATGAGATGGACGCGCGGTTCTTCGACATGCGTCGAAAGACGCCCGCCCTGCTGATGGTCTCGCGGTTCGGACATTGCCTGAACGACCTGCTGTTCCGCTGGCGGATCGGCGCCTTGCCCATCGACATCAAGGCCGTGGTCTCCAACCATTCCGATTTCGCCGAATTGGTGGCGGCCAACGGCCTGCCGTTCCACCACATGCCGGTGACCCGCGACACCAAGCTGGCGCAGGAGGCCGCCGTCGAGGCGCTGGCCGCCGAGCAAGACGTCGAACTGATCGTGCTCGCCCGCTACATGCAGATCCTGTCGCCGGAGATGTGCGGTCGCCACCCGGGGCGGATCATCAACATCCACCACTCGTTCCTGCCGAGCTTCGTCGGCGCCAAGCCCTATCACGCGGCCCACGCCCGGGGCGTGAAGCTGATCGGCGCGACCGCTCACTATGTGACCCAGGACCTCGACGAGGGCCCGATCATCGAGCAGGCCGTGGAGCGGGTGACGCATAACCTTTCGGTGAACGACTATGTTGCTGTGGGCCGTGACCTGGAAGCCCTGGTGCTGGCGCGCGCGGTCAAATGGCATGCCGAACACCGCGTGCTGCTGAACGGATCCCGCACGGTGATCTTCCACTGACGCCAAAGGGGGCGCCGATGCCGCCTGGCGAGGACGACGCCGAGCCGATCACCTTCCTTCGCGCGCCGTGGTGCGAGCCGGCCGTCGTGCTGCAAGCGCTGGCCGACGAGCCATGGGCCATCGGGTTCGTCTCCGGAGGCGACGGCGGGCGGTGGTCCTATGTCGCTGCGGGGCCGGACGCGGTGCTGGTGATCGATGCGGACGACGCTCGCGATCCGTTCGGAAGCCTCAGCGCGCTCTGTGGGCCCCACAGGCCGCGGCGCCCCGACGGGCCGCCGTTCCAAGGCGGCGTGGCCGGATTGGCCGCCTACGGCCTCGGCGATCGCGTGGAGCCCATCGGATTGGCGAGGCTGGAGGACTGGCCCGACCTTGCCTGCGCCCGCTACCCTGCGGTCCTGGCGTTCGATCACCTGAAGCGCGAGATCGTCGCCATCGGCCACGGCGCGCGCGAGGCCGAGCGTGCGCTGCAATGGCTGCAGGCGCCGGGGTCGCCGGCGCGACCGCCGCGCGCGACCATCGAAGGCGACGATCCCGGCCGCTACGAGACGGCCGTCGCCGAGGTGGTGGCCCGCATCGCCGCGGGGGAGATATTCCAGGCCAATATCGCCCGCCGCTGGCGCGGCCGCCTGACGGGCGATGCACGCCCATTCGACCTCATCGCCGCGCTCGTCAGCGCCAGTCCTGCGCCCTATGCCTCCTACCTGCGACTACCGGGCAAGGCGGTGGTCTCCAACTCGCCCGAGCGGTTCCTGGGCGTCGAAGCGACGGCGGACGGCTATGTCGTCGAAACGCGCCCCATCAAGGGCACGGCGCCACGGGGCCGGACGCCCGCCGAGGATCGCGATCTGGCCGAGGGCCTTCATGGCTCGGCCAAGGACCGCGCCGAGAACCTGATGATCGTCGACCTGATGCGCAACGATCTGGCGCGGGTCTGCGACCCCGGCACGGTGACGACGCCGGAACTGTTTCGTGTGGAAAGCTTCGCCAACGTCCACCACCTGGTCTCGACCGTGCGCGGGCGGCTGTCCGGCGACCGGACCGCCGTGGACCTGTTGCGTGCGGCCTTCCCGCCGGGCTCGATCACCGGCGCGCCGAAAGTGCAGGCCATGAAGGTGATCGCAACCCTGGAGGCGCCTCGCGGGCCGTTCTTCGGCGCGATGTTCATGCTCGGCTGCGACGGCAGCCTGGATTCCAATGTGCTGATTCGAACGGCGGCCTTCGTGCAGGACGAGGACGGATGGCGATTCGAAGCCCGCGCCGGCGCCGGGATCGTCGCCGACAGCGATCCAAGGTCCGAGCGAATCGAAACCGAGGTGAAGATCGCCGCCCTGCTGGGCGCCATGACGGTGAATCGGCCTGAAATTGCATCCGACTAGCGGTCGGACACCGCCAGAAGGCCCCCGAGGCGCCTAAACGACAGGCGCCGGCGAGCGCGCCGGTGACGTCATAAAAACTTGCCTGGACGCCTGGGGGTGGGAAGCACAATAACAACCGTAGGGAGAAAAAGGGATATGCGCCATGCAACAGCTACCGCCATCCATCACCGTTAGTCCCACCACCCTCGGCGTCTCACTGCTCGCCAGCAATGGCGTCACCGTGCAGGTGAGCCTGCCCAGGCCCCGGGGCCTGCACGACCTGTCCGAACAGGAGATCGTCGAACGGGCGCACCGCTTGGCCAAGACGGCGTTGATGACCGCCGCCGAATGCCTGGAACAGGCCTGAGCGCGCCTCGCCACTGCATCTCGCCACCCGGGCTTTGACAGCCGGCGGCCACAATGGTCGAAACACCTCCGGCGCAACGGTGTGCGGGAGACAGGATGATGGCTGAACCCAAGGGCAAGCGCGACTTTCGCGACCAGCAGCGTATCGACCTGTCGGAGCGCCACCAGGTGGAGTACTGGGCCAAGCGCTGGGGCGTCACCAAGGACCAGATCGCCACCGCACACCGCAAGGCCGGCAACGCGGTCAAGGATATCGCCGCGGAGCTGGGCAAGAAGCGCTGAGCCGCCTGGCGAGCAGCGATCAGCTCATCAGGTCGTGATCGGCTTGCCTGTGGATGCTGGCAACCTTTGGCCAGGGATCGTCTTTAGCTGACGATCCGGAAACCATACCGGCCCTCGCTCCGTCACAGGTCGAAAATGCAGCCCGTCCGTTACCGCCTCGTCAGCTGCCCCGACGGCTGGCGCCTGTTCTCCGACAGTGAACGCCTCGGCCTGTTCCAGGACGAAGCCTCGGCCCGGCGGGCGGCGATGGCGATCGCTCGCAGCAGCCGCCTGATCGGCTACGATGTCGAGGTGCTGGTGGAAACGGCGCAGGGCGACGTTCGCGTGCTGGAACGCGACGCCCCCTAGCGTGGACGCCTGCGATGGCGCCGCCTCCCCGGCTTGAGCGTGGCCCCAGCCCATCAAGGGGATCAGAGCCGGCCGATCACCCCCCGCCGAAGGTGTAGCGCAGGCGGAAGCCGTACATGCGCGGCTCGATATAGCTGGCCGCCGACGCGCCGACCGAGAAATAGTAGGCCAGCGAGCCGGCCTTGTAGGCCTTGTTCGCCACATTGGTCACGAACAGCTCCAGCTCGATCGGCCGCCCTTTGATGTTGCGCCAGTTGGCCCCGAGGTTGAACAGGGCGTAGTCGCCGAGCAGGTTGCCGGGCTGGTCGCGGTCGCCCCAGAGGTAGGTCGACTGGTAGCTTCCCGAGGCGTTGACGGTGATATCGCCGAGGCTCGGGTCGACAGGCAGGTGATATTTCACGAAGGCGCCCACCTTGTGCTTCGGCGCATAGGGCAACGGGGCGCCCTTGACGATGAACGCCACCGGCACCGAGTTCTTATACTTGGTGTCGAGGTACGAGTAGTTGACATCGAAATCGAGGCTGTCGAACAGCTTGAGGAATACCTGGCCCTCGAATCCCTTGATCGTCGCGACGCCGCTGTTTCCCACGACGTTGGTGAAGCGCGGCGGGTTGCTTCCCGGCACGATGAACGACTGGTTTCGCTGAATGGCGGAATAGTCGTCCTTGAACACCGCCAGGTTCGTCCGTAGCGGCGCGTCGCCGAGCCTGAAGTCGGCCTTCAAGCCGAGCTCGTAGTCGGTGACCTTCTCCGGGCCGAAGACAGCGAACGGGAAGGTCGGATCCGCGCCGGAGTTGAAGCCGCCGCTCTTATAGCCGGTGCGAAAGGTCGCATAGACGAGGGTGGTCGGCGTGATCTTGTAATCAAGCCCGGCCGTCCAGGTCGGGGCCGACCACTTCGCGTCGTAGAACAGGTCGCAGTTCGGGTAGAACCGGCCAGCCTGACCCGTGCAGCCGAGAGTGGCGGCGCTCCACTGCGCCGCCACGTAGCTCTTGGAATCCCAGGTATAGCGGTAGCCCGTGGTTATCTTCAGGCCATCCAGCGCCTCGACGAAGGCGCCGAGATCGAGGGACGCCTGGGCGTACCAGGCGGTCGTGACGCTCTTTTCGAACGACGAGGAGAAGGAATTGGCCGCGAACTGCGTCACGGCCTGGGCCTGGAAGCCATAGGGATAGTAGTGCTGGTAGAAGCCGCCAGTCACCCAGGTGAGCTTGCCGTCCAGCCAGTTGGCGGAAAGCTGGAGCTCCTCGGTCAGATAGTCGTTGCGGGACGTGCCCTGCAGCGATGGGTTGTTTGAGAAGTCGAAGCGGCGATAGCTGACCAGCGGAAACGGCGTGCCGTCGATGTCGAAGCCCCCGGAGGTTTGCGAACGCGTGAAGCTCGCGATGTTCTTCAGGGTCAGGCTGCTGGGCAGGTTGATGGTGGTGGTGTTCACCGCCATCACGTTCTTCGTATAGAACCAGTGCTGGGAATCGCCGTTGGTGCGCCGCACGCCCCGCGCCGGCGTCGCGGCGAGTTCGGCCAGCAGGCCCGGTCCGAGCAAGCTCACCCCAAGCCCGGCCGGATTGACGTCGGTGACGACGAAGCCCGTGCCCTTGGTGGAGGAACGATTGAACGCCACGAGGAGGTAATTCTCGATGGAGTCGGTCGGCGTGTAGAGAACGCCGAGGCGGTAGGCATTGTAGTTGATGTTGTCCAGCTCGCTGCCGTCGCGCAGGCTCCTGGTGAAACCGTCGCGCTGCCGGACCTCTCCGGCCAGGCGGATGCTGAGCTTGTCGGGCACGATCGCCAGGTTGAGGGCGCCGGTGATCTCGCGGTTGGCGTAGTTGCCCAGGCCGACCTGGAGGTAGCCGCCATTGTCCTTGTCCGGCCGTCGCGGCGTGAACAGGACTGCGCCGCCGGTCGTGTTGCGGCCGAAGAGCGTGCCCTGCGGCCCGTTCAGCACCTGCAGGTTCTCCAGGTCGAAGTACAGGCCCGGCCCGCCGGCGACCGCCTGCGGCACGGGCGCATCGGCGATATAGACGCCGACCCCCTCGCCGGCGCCGAGCGTCACGCCCTGGCCGCGCAGGGTGAATCGCTGGAAGTCGCGTTGATTGCCTGTGTTGACGTTGAGGGACGGCACCATGGCCGTCAGCTGCCGCGCCGTCGTGACCTGCCCTTCCTTCAAGCGTTCGGCCGTCATGGCGGTGACCGCCACGGGGACGTCCTGCAACCGCTCCTCCCGACGACGGGCGGTCACCACCACCTCCTCGATGTCCGAGCTACGGGCGGCCGGCTGTTCTGCGCCGGCTTGGGCGAAAGCCTTGGAGCCTGCGGCCAGCGTCGCGGCCGAAACCAGGCAGGTTGCGGCGAGCAAGGCGCGCCTTGTGGTCTTCAGAATCATGTCGTTTCCCCCCGGCGCATAACGCGCCAACCATTTTCAGTTGCTTGTTCGGCGCTCGCGCGCGTCGGCGAGCGCCCGTCCCCCCCCTCAGTTCGCAGGGACGGCGCCGAAGAGCGGATCTCCCATCCGGGCGAAGCAGTCGCTCATCGTCGCGCCGAGGAACGCCTCGCGTACGCCCGGCCGCAACTCGTCCAGGCCCGGCCGATAGAGGTTGATCGGATCGGCGTTGCCCTCGGTGTGCGGGTAGTCCGACGAGAACACCATGATCTCGGGCAGCATCCTGATCAGGTCCAGGGTGTCCCAGTCGCCAAGGCCCGGCAGCGGCGTCACCTTCACATGCCGGCGCAGATAGTCGCCCCCGCTCATCGGGAACGGCCATTCCCCCCAGGGGCCGCCCTTGGCGGTGAACACGTCGGTCTGCCGCAGGAAATTGGGCAGCCAGCCGGTCCACAGTTCCGAGACGATGACCGACAGGTTCGGGTGCCGGGCGAAGGCGCCGCCATAGATCATGGCGTTCAGGAAATGCTCCGCGCTCTGGTGGCGCTGGGTGTTGGCCAGCCGCAGGAAGGCCGCGACCGCCCCTGGGTCATCGAAATCCCAGGCGATGCGCGCCCAGTCGCCGAAATGGCCCGGCACGTTGCCCACATGCAGGTTCACGGCCATGCCAAGGTCGACCGCGGCCGACCAGACCGGATCGAAATGCTTGTGCGCAAGCGACAGCCCGTTGGCCGGCTCGGTGCGGATGGAGAAGGCCCGGCTCCCGTGCTCGCGCATCCGCTTCATCTCGGCGATTGCGCCATCGCGCTCGGAGATGTCGACCACCGCGATCGGGCTGATCCGCGACGCATAGCCGTCCGTGGCTTCGAGGAGGACGTCATTGGCGGCGCGCACGAACGCCTGGCGCTTCCGCTCGTCCGCGATCAGGGGATAGGCCGAACCATATCCTCCCGGGTTCACGAGCGCGAAATCGATCCCGACCTCGTCCATCCAGCGGATGCGGTCGGACGCCGTGCTCTCGCGAAGACGCTCCCAATGCTTCGGGACTTTCTGATCGGGCGGAAGGCGAAAGAGCTGTTGGGGATCTGGGCGCTCGCCGGTAGGCAGGCCCTCCACCAAGTCGCCCGCAAAGAAGTAGGCGAGCAGGCCGAGCCGGTCCGGCAGGTCGCCTGCGAAAGGGGCCAGCGGCCCATTCTCCGGCTCAAACTCCCAGGCGAACGTCCAATGGCTATCGACGTCGACCACGAGGGCCATGAGAACCTCCCATTTTCTTGTTTCGAGCCGCACTTGGTTGTAGCCCTGGCCTCGTATAACCCTGGAGTGAACTCCAGGGTCAATGGGCGAGTCACATGCTGATCGGGGAACTCGCGCGGGCGGCGAATGTCAGCCGGGACGCCATCCGGTTTTATGTGCGCCTGGGCATCCTGAAGCCGCAGATCGGCGCCAAGGGCGGCAGAAACCCGTACAAAATCTTCAGCAAACAGGACCTCGAGCTCCTCCGCATGCTGCGCGTGTCGCAGGCATTCGGAATGACGCTCAAAGAGTTTCAGATCGTGCGCCGCGATGCAGGTCCGGAGGGGCTGAGCAAGGAGCGGCGGCGTGAGGTCACAGAAGATCGCCTCAAAAAGCTCGAAGTACAGGCCCAGGTGCTCAACGCGCTAATCCGCCGCCTGCGTGAAGCGTTGGCGGAGGAATGAAGCCGGCGGGGCCTTCCTGTCTCGGGGGGCCGGGTTTGGGACGACAGACAGCGCGCGCAGAGCGGACGGTCTTCTCATCGAGCGGTTTGCTGTCACAGGCGATCCTCTCCCAGTAGGGCTAGGACCAAGCTCGGCGCACAGGACAAGGGCCGATTGAACAAGCGTGCGCCGGCCCGAAAGAAGGCATGGTTGCATGCCAGCGGGCGGAAGGAGAACGTTGCATGATGCGCATGGGATCGAAGCTGGAAGAACTGATCGGCGTAAAGATCACCGTGTCAGATCTTGCGCGTTCCCTTGATTTTTATACCCGGCTGGTCGGCCTCAAGCCAACCAGCCCGGCCGACGCTGCTGCAGCCCTTCAGTCGCGCGCCGACTTTGTCGAGGTCGCCGTAAATCATAGCGGCTCACGGCGAGATGCGGCGCTCGTGCTCATGCGGCGCAGCGGCGTCGCGCCAAATGCGCAGATGGCGCAAATGACCTGGACCATGTTCAAGGTGACAGACGTTTCCGCGGCCATAAGCCGCCTCAAGGCGGAAGGCTATGACATCCTCTCGGAGGCGACGCCTTACGAGGGCCTTACCTTCGGCCTGGCCCGCGATCCTGACGGATATGTCGTAGAGTTTCTCCAAGCCGAAAGCGCGGGATAGGCCTCCAATAACGCCTTGGGTGTTCATGTTGGCGCGGTCGCCCGTGCAGCACGGAGGTGCGACCCCGCCCCAAGCGGCGGTCAGCGCCGGGCTCGAAGGCGCGTCGTCGCCAGGCCGCGGGGCCTCGCCGGCTCCTGCCTCCGACGACCCTGGTCGCCAACATGCGAAACCAAGCTGCAGGGCAAGGGCTTCGCGATGGTACCACCTCTCGGGTTCGAACCGAGGACCTCTAGATCCACAATCTAGCGCTCTAACCAGCTGAGCTAAGGCGGCACTGTCGCGAGGGCACGGTTCTAGTCGCGCGAGCCATCTCGATCAAGCCGTGCTGACACGATGTTTCGTCGGCGCCGTCCTTCAGTCGACGATGAGCGTTCCGGCGCGCAGCAGGCACAAAAAAAGCCCCGGGGACCTAGTCCCCGGGGCTCATTTTCTTGTCCGTAGCTTCAGTTCTTGGGAAGCCGGAACGTGATCGGGATACGCACCGTACCACCGGAGACGGGCGTGCCGTCCTTGCTGGCCGGACGCATCTTGAACAGCTTGCTCATCCGCAGAGCCGAGCTGCCGAAGTCCTGATCGCCGGGATCTTCGCTGACCACGGAGCAGCCCTCGAGCGTGCCCTTGGCGGTCACCGAACAGGTGATCACGGCGCGGCCTTCGACATTCATCCGCGACGCCCGTTCTGGATAGTAGCGGGCGACGTCCTCCCCGGTGGGCTTACGAAGCCAATCGGGGTTGGTGATGACCGACGGACGCGGCGGTTCCGGCGGGGCCGCGCGGGGCGGCTCGGGAACCTCGACCCGCTTCTCGACCGGGGGAACCGGCAGAGGCGGGATGGTCGGAACATCGACCACGGTCGTCGGCGGTCGCGGCTGAAGTTTCGGCGGCGGAGGCGGCGGCGTGTTTGGCGGCGGCGGCGGAGGCGGCGGCGGAGGCGGAACGGGCTTGATCAGCGCCACGTCCGTCACGTCGTCGGAGTACTCCTTGTACTTCACCTCGAACTTCGACTTCCAGAGATAGAGCCCCAGAGCCGCGTGGAAGACGATCGATCCAACGATCGCCACGGTGACGGCCGTGCTGCGCTTCTTCTTCGGCGGGTCGAACGGGTTGTGTACCGGGTGGACAATGTCTTGGTGTGATGTGTCAGACATTCATCACCTAAACCTTGTCTTCGCCGACAAGCGCCACGCTGTAGAACCCGTTGTCCTGCAACATGTTCATCACGCCCATGAAGTCACCGTAGAGGGTGTCTTTGTCGGCGCGGATGAAGATACGCTCCCGCCCCGGACTGCGCGTGCCGATGGCTTTACGAAGGTCGTCGCCCAAGGTCGAAATGTCGGTCTGATAGTCTGCGATGTAGACCGAGCCGTTCGACTGGATCGAGATGTAAACCGGTTTGGGTGGATTCGGCGAAGGTTGCGCCACGGCGGGAGGCAAAGCGACCTCCACCGAGACGACGGCGAGCGGCGCCGCAACCATGAAGATGATCAGAAGGACCAGCATCACGTCCACGAAGGGCGTGACGTTGATCTCGCTGTTCGCCTCCACCGAGTACCTGCCAGCCCCCGGACCTGAGAGTTTGGCGCCCATCTAGATTAAGCCCCCTTGTCGAGCTGCCGCGAGATGGCGTTCAGGAGTTCGGAGACAAAGCCTTCAGTCCGCGCGCCGTAGGCGGAAATCTGGGTCTGGAAGTAGTTGTAGAAGAACACGGCCGGGATAGCGGCGGCCAGACCGATGGCGGTGGCCAGCAGGGCCTCGGCGATGCCGGGGGCGACCGCGGTCAGGTTGGTGGTGTTGGTCTTAACGATGCCGATGAAGGAGGTCATGATCCCCCAGACGGTGCCGAGCAGACCAACGAAGGGCGCCAGGGCGCCGATGGAGGCCAAGCCCGCCATACCGCCCGAAAGGCGCTTGGCCAGCGTCGCTTGAACGGCGGCCACGGCGGAATGAACACGGGTAAGCGTCGTTTCGCGGTGCTCGTCGCTGACCTTCAGGCCGGCCTGACGCGACAGTTCGACTTCCTGGGCGGCGGCGGCGGCCATGTCGGCCAGCGGGTTGCCCTCGAACTCCTCAGAGATCGAGATGCGGCCCATTTCAGCGATCGACTTGGCGCTGCGGAAGGCTTCCATGAACTCGCCCGAGGTCTTGTTGAGCGAGCGGAACTCCAGGATCTTCATCACGAAGAGGGTCCAGGAGTAGACCGAAGCCAGCATCAGCAGGATCATGATCGTCTTCGGGATGGCCGGGGCGTCCCGGAACATCGACGTGACGCTGATGTCGCTGCGGCTTTCGGCGCTTTCCGAAGCCGGGGCCTTGGGCTCTTCGGCCTTGGGCGCCTCGGCGGCCGGGGCGGCTTCCGGAGCGGGAGCAGCGGCGGCGGCGTCAGCGGCCGGGGCGGCAGGATCCGCGGCTTGCTGCGCGAAGGCCGGCACGCTCATCATCAGCGCAGCCGCGCCGACGATAGCGATGAAGGGGGTCGTTCGTTTGTTATCGAGCATCTGTCGCCAGTTCCTGATTGGTCTAGCACGTTTGGACCGAAAGGGTCGTCGCGCGAGAGCGTCTCCACCCTAGTTGAAAGCCCGCCGCCTGATCCGGGTTGCCCGAACCACGGCGCCAGAGCCGCTATCGCTGCACCCGACCCCTTGCGCCACCTTCCACATTAATGTGGCGGATCGGCCAGAGGTGCGGAGCGACTTCGCATCCCAGGGGAGGAATACGAAATCTTACCGCTTTGTTAGACGTGCGGCCTCGGTCCTTTGGCAACCCCTTCTTAAGGCGTCAAGGGGGCACACGACTCCCCCCAGGCGGCCGCGACGTCACCCACCCGCGTGGATGCTGCGTCGCAGCACCACAAAACCCATGATTCCAATAGATTTCCACATCTTAGATGCGGAGGATGTTGCAGCGCAGTGCGAGCGGTAAAACCGGCGTTCGGTGATATTTCGACTCGCTGCTTCGCTAGCGATATCGGCTGATCGATAGGCGCAGGCTCATATTCCATACAAGCGTCAGCGCCGGGCTAAAAAGCGATGCAATCCTGGGTTTTGCGAGCAAAACCAATGGTTTGATTTTGACATCATCATCCCTCCCATCGCCGCCGGGAGGCGCCGCTCTTTCTACGGGCGCCGTAGCGGAAGCTGCCCTGTTCGCAGGCTATTTACCGCCTGTCGGTCGATCCGGTCTATTTGCAAGACTGAGTATTGGCCGCCTAGACTGGAGGCCTGCGAAGCTCCCTGCTGCATAGTCAAGCTAATCGCGCCCAGCGGGACCAGCTGGGCAGGCACGATGGGCATTACAAAGCCCCGCGATGCAAGCCTGAGCGGGGCGGCGCCGCTCGAGCGATACAAGCCGAAGGCCGACGGTCCCGGCGTAGCTTTCCGGAAAAGATGGCGCTTGGGGAAAGATGGTGCCTGGGGGCGGATTCGAACCACCGACACGCGGATTTTCAATCCGCTGCTCTACCAACTGAGCTACCCAGGCGCCGGCCGCTATCGCGGGAGCCGGGTCTATAGAAGAGCCCAAACCGTAAGTCCAGCCGCCCGGCCTACTCCTCGTCGTCTTCCTGGGGCCCTTGCTCGTTGTCGACGGCAGGAACGGCGTATGCGCCCGTGAACCAGCGTTGAAGATCGACGTCGGCGCAGCGCTTGGAGCAGAAGGGGCGATACGCCGGCTGCACGGGCTTCCGGCATATGGGGCATTTGGCCTGGCTCATTGAGGCTTCACCTCAAACGACGCGCGCGGACGGTCAGCCGCCGCCGTGATCGAAAACCTGTGTCCGATCTGCATGGCGAGCTTTTCGGCCAAGGCTTGCGCCGCCGTCGCCACGGGCGGCGCGCAGAAGCAGGCGAAACGTCCGCCCGGCTGAGCCTGGGCCTGGGTCTGAAGATCGCGAATCAGGGCCAACGCCAGGGTTTGATCGTTGATTTCTCCATCCGCCCGGCAAAGCACCTCGTGCAAAGGCGCGACGCGGCGGGGAATGGACATTTCCATGGCGCCGAATTTGGTCACCGGCCCGATGGCCACGCCCGGGTTGTCAGGCGCGAAGGCGGCGCGGGCCTGCGCCAGTAGCGCTGCGCCGTCATGGCCTCGTCCCACGAGATCGATCACCACCAACCCGCCGAGACCTTTAAGGCGCAACAGGCGCGCCGCGGCGGCCAGGGCCGTCAGGTTGGCCTGCCGCGTCACACGCTTCCCATCGACGCCCTTGCGCTCCCCAAGGTCGACATCGATGGCGGTCAACGCCCGCGTGGGCTCGATCGCAAGATCACCGCCGCCAGGAAGGGGAAAGAGAGTCTCCAGCACATCTGCCTGAGCCTCGTCGGCGACAAGCCGCGCGGCGGGGCCGGTGATCACCGGCGCCCCACGCGCCAGGATCGCCAGTTGTCCGGCAAGGTCGGGCGCGGCCGAAATCAGGCGCGGCGGCCCCTCGCCCGCGCCGACCTCGCGGAGCATCGCCAGTTTCCCGCGACGCGGCTCGGCGCGGACCTCGACTTCGAGGCTGGCGCCTTCGATTGGGCGCGCTTCCGGCTTCACCTGCAAAAAGCCCTCGGCCCCGCCCCCGAGGTCGATAAAGGCCGAGCCGATCGCCGGCTCGACACGACGCACGCGGCCGATCAGGCGCGCGCCCACTTTCAAGCGCTCATCGTCTCCGTCGCGACTGATCAGCAGCCGCTCCGGACGCCCGTCGAGCGTTACGACGCCGCGATTTTCGCCGACCCCATGATCGAGATAGAATTCCCTCAGGCTCATGGGACACGAAAGCCAAGGCCGGTGAGCAGGGCGCAGGTCTCATAGAGCGGAAGCCCCACCACCGCGGGATATGAGCCCTGCAGCGACATGACGAAGGCGCCAGCGCAGCCCTGGACCGCATAACCGCCCGCCTTGCCGACGCCCTCTCCGGTCCCGAGATAGCGTTCGACCTCGTGCGAGGTAAGGCGTTTGAAATGCAGCCGGCTCTCAACCAGCCGATGGGCGCTTCGTCCACCGGGCGCCGCGACAGCCACGGCGGTCAAGACCTTGTGCGCGCGCCCGGACAGCAGGCGCAAACAGTCCCTCCCCTCGGCTTCGGTCTGCACCTTGGGCAGGATGCGGCGGCCGACGGCGACCACCGTGTCGGCGGCCAGGACGTAGGCGTCCGGCGCCTCGGTCGCGACCCGCATCGCCTTGGCGAGGGACAGCCTTATCGCCAGCCTTCGGGGCGTTTCGTTCGGAAGCTGGGTTTCATCGACATCGGCCGCGACGATCGCGTGCGGCTCCAATCCGATTTGACGCAGAAGGTCCAGTCGCCGAGGGCTTTCCGAAGCCAGGACCAATCTTTGCGGCGCCTTGGGGCGCTGGGCGTCCGACAAGCTCAGCGGACGCGGAAGATGATGCGACCCTTGGTCAAATCGTAAGGGGTCATTTCCACGTGGACTTTGTCGCCGGCCGAAACGCGGATGCGGTGCTTGCGCATCTTGCCGGCGGTATGGGCGATGATTTCGTGGTCGTTCTCGAGTTTCACGCGGAAAGTCGCGTTGGGCAGCACTTCGCTGACTGTGCCCGGAAACTCCAAAAGCTCTTCTTTCGCCATGCAGGCTCCCTAGTGGACAATCGATAACACGAACGGCCCGCGCCTCGAAATCGGGCCGCGAGCCGTAAACAGATCGTCCCTTATAGCGCAAGACCTATGGCCGGGTCGATGGTCCGCGCCAATCACCAGCGGCGACGAACCCGAAGCGAAGCCAGGCGGCCGTCACCACCCATCGAATCGCGCCCGTATCCGCGCGTCGAGCGCATCGCGCACATCGCGATAAGCCGCCAGGCGCGCTTCCCTCGCCCCGTCGACCATGGTGGGATCAAACGTCGGCCAGTACTCGATTTCCACCGCGCGCACTCGTGTAAGTTCCACCGCGCGATGCTGCGACTCCGGCGTGAGAGAGATCACCAGATCAAACGAGTCGTCGTTCAGGTCGTCAAAGGTCTTGGCGCGATGCCGCTGGAGGTCGCAACCGAGTTCAGCCAGCACAGCGGCGGCGAAGAGATCAGGTCCGTCCGCGGCCAATCCGACCTCAGGCGTCTGCCGACGCAGGCCGCAGCTGTCGACGTAGATTCGATCTCCCACGAACCGTTTCAGCAGCACTTCGGCCATCGGGGAACGCACGCGATTGAAGTTGCAAGCGAAGAGCACCGCGCTTGGTCGCTGATCGTTGCCGCCTTGGTACATCGGCCCTTAGCCTCGCCAGTGCAGGGCGCAGATCAAGGTGAACAAGCGTCGCGCGGTGTCGAGATCCGTCTCGATCTTGCCGGAAAGGCGTTGGCGAAGCAGATTTGATGCTTCGTTGTGCAGGCCGCGACGCCCCATATCCAGCACCTCGATCTGCTGAGGCGTCGAGTTGCGGATCGCCTGATAGTAGCTCTCGCAGATCAGGAAATAGTCCTTGATCAGGCTGCGAAACGGGGAAAGTGACAGGATGTGTCGCCGCTCGTAGGCAGGCCCCCTGACGTCCAGCAACAGCCGATTGTCGAGCAGGCCCATTCGAAGATCATAGGGGCCGCCGAGCGCGCCTTCGGGTGCAAAGTGATTTTCTTCCAGCAGATCGAAGATCGCGATCTGCCGTTCCTGTTCCTGGTCGCGCGAGGCCGCAGCGAGCGACTCTTCGTCGATCTCGACAGTCTGCAGCCGCTGAATGTTGCGCTCGTCGCCAGTCATGTCCCGCGTCGCCGATAGAACTCGGTCGTCATTCTCGCCCATGCCTAGCCGTCTTCTCCCATCGGCGCAAAAGGGCAGGATCGATCTTGTCGCTCGGGCGCCCCTTTCGTTCGGGAAGCGACCGCTTGGCTGGGCGGCGCGTTTATCGGGAGGTTGGTGACGTCATTAACCTCTTTAACCGCACAGTCGGACAACCGGTAAAGTTGTCGAGCCATCGTGGACGGCCATCGTTGGAAGTCGAGACGAACATCAGACGAGCGGCGCCTGCTGATGGGATCAAGGATGGCCCCTCGTCGGGAGTGACCCGCCATGTCTCCGCGGGCCTGGGCGCTTCGCTGGAGCAGTTCGACGACCCTGTCCTGCTTGAGGAGGGGAAGGTCTCGATCATCGCGCTCGACGCCGTCGTCGATCGGTTCGGCGCCCGCTGGCCATTGCGCAGCGCCCAGGTCTACGACCATGTCGAGCGAACGCTGGAACGCTATCTCGGATTGCAGGGGTACTATCTTCGAGTATCGGAAACCGACTTCCTGATCTGCCAACCGAGCCTGGGGCGTTTCGCCGGACAGGCTTCCGCCATCAGATACCTGCGTGAAATTCTAAGCCACTTCCTGGGCGACGCGCATCTCGCCGACAACTGCGTGCACCAGGTCAACGGCATCTCCACCTCGGCGATCGCAGCCAATCGGGTGGATGCGCGGAAAGTCGAAATCGCGGAAATCCGCGAAGAGGAAGAACGCAAGAAGGCCGAGGCCGCCGCGGCGCCGGCGCCGGCCACCGTCGATCGCTGGACGCCGTTCGTGGCCGGCGATGGGCGAGCGCTGCGCGTCTCCTGCGCGCTGGAGCCCGTTTTTGAACTGAAGGGTTTTGGTCGGATCGGCTTTCGCCTGGTGCGCCGTGTGATCGTTGTCGGCGCAGAAGAGGAATTGACGGCCACGGCGGTCGCGAATCTGTCGCGCCGCGACATTCTGCGCATCGATCTGGCCACCATCGCCCGCGGAATGGATCGCCTGCGCACCGATGGAAGCGGCGAGCGCCAGCCAAGCCTTATCGTGCCCGTCTCCTTCACAAGTCTCTCAAGCCAGGCAAGCCGGCTGCAGATCGTCGCCGCGTTCAAGGAGGCCAGCGGCCTGGTTCAGCGGGGCGTGATCTGCGAAATCTGCGACATAGAAGGAGTGCCCCAGGTCGCGCTGTTATCGGCGGTTTCACTCATCAGACCATTCGCCCTCTTCGTCGTGGGTCGCCTGCAGCAGACTCCGCCGGTCGGAATTTCGCAATTCAAGGAGGCGGGGTTGCAGGCGATGAGCTTCGAGTGCCCACCCAACCAGGGAGAAGCGGAGTTCATGGCCTGGGCCAAGGCCTCGATCGACGCAGCGAAGCAAGTCGCCAAGTCCGTCCTCGTCTACAGAACGACGTCCGCGCGAAACGCTGGGCTGACCGCCTTGATGGGCGCCACCCACGCCAGCGTCAGAACAGGTCGGTAGTCGACGAACTTTGATCGAAGGCCGGTTACGACGCTCGCGCGTTGGCTTCCGCAAATGAGACCATGCGGCGTTCGCCCTCGTCCCAAAGCGTAAGGCGCGCACACCGAAAACCCTGCCAGAAGCCTACTCTGCTGACCGGACGCAGTTCCGGAAAGTCCCGTAACACCTTGGGAAGGCGGTAGAAAGGGATACGGCTCGACAGATGATGAACGTGGTGGATCCCGATGTTGGCGGTGAACCAGCGTAACACCGGCGGCAATTCGTAGTGCGAACTACCTTCGAGGGCGGCTTCGTCGCGCCGCCACTCGCTATTGCGCTTCCACGTCGCGCCCTCGAACTGATGCTGGATGTAAAACAGCCAGACGCCAATCGTCCCGGCGATCAACATGGTGACGACGTTGACGCTCAAAACCGGGCCAACGCCGAAAATCCACATTAACCCACCGAGCCCGCCGGCGGCGACCGCAGAAGTGCCGAAGGTGCTGATCCATGGCCGCCATCCCTGCCCCATCATGCCGATCGGCAGCCGCTGCATCAGGAAGAAGACGAACGCTGGGCCTAGGCCGAACATGACGAGCGGATGGCGATAAAGGCGATAGCCAAGTCGGCGAACAGGCGACAGGGCCTGATACTCCGCCACGGTGAGCATCTCGATCGCCCCCAACCCACGACGGTCGAGATTCCCCGACGTCGCGTGATGAATGGCGTGGGTGTGTCGCCAATAGTCGTAGGGCGTGAGGGTGAGCACCCCGATCAACCGTCCGACCCAGTCGTTGGCTTGTCGCATTTGGAAGAACGCGCCGTGCCCGCAGTCGTGCTGAATCATGAATAGGCGCACGAGAAAGGCGGCCGCAGGGACGGCAAGTGCAAGCGCCGCCCACCAAAGACCCCGCGCATGAAGGAGCCAAGCGACCGCCCAGATCAAGGCCAATGGAACCGCCGTAACAGCGATTTCAAAGCAGCTGCGCAGGCGTTTCGGCGTTCTATATGGCGCGATTTTCGCGCTCCAACTTGCGGGGGGGCCCTCCTGGGCCATGATGCTCGCCGGTTCCATCGCAGTCCGATTAGTCCGTTCTGACGAAGATAATATGGCGCCGAAGACTACGACTGCCCAAGCCGAATGGCGGCCGAGCGCGCGTGAGCCGGCAATCCCTCGGCTTCGGCCAGGACGACCGTATGTGGTCCCAGTCGAGCGAAAGCGGACGCGTCGCATTTCACAATCGAAGTCCGCTTCAGGAAATCATACATTGAGAGCCCAGACGAAAACCGCGCCGCGCGACTCGTTGGAAGAACGTGGTTTGAACCGGCGACGTAGTCGCCGATGGCTTCGGGCGTAAGGCGGCCCAGGAAAATCGCCCCCGCATGGCGAACACGATCGGCCAGGCGTTCGGGATGATCGACCGCAAACGCGACGTGTTCGGGCGCAATGAGATCAACCAGTCGCGGCGTCTCGTCGAGCGGAACGATCACAACGGCCCCGTGGTCTCTCCAGGACGCCGCCGCTGTCGCGCCGGTGCTGAGGGTTTCGAGCTGAGCCGCGATCTCAGCCTCGACGAGAGCGGCGAACGCCTCGTCGTCCGTCAGCAGGATGGACTGGGCTCCAGGATCGTGCTCGGCCTGCGAAAGAAGATCGGCCGCGATCCACGCCGGATTATTGGCTTTGTCGGCGACGACTACGATCTCTGAAGGCCCGGCCAGCGCGTCGATGCCGACGACGCCATAGACAAGACGCTTCGCGGCTGTGACGAAGGCGTTGCCCGGCCCAACGATCTTATCGACCGGGCGGATAGGGCCGGCGCCATAGGCCAAGGCGGCCACGGCTTGTGCGCCGCCGACGCGCCAGATTTCGGTGACTCCCGCCTGTTTTGCGGCGGCCAAAACAGCTGGCTGCAGTCTTCCCGGCGGCGTGACCATCGCGATTCGCTCGACGCCGGCGACGACGGCTGGGATCGCGTTCATCAGCACGGTCGAAGGATATGCCGCGCGACCGCCCGGCACATAGACGCCGACCGACTCGAGCGGCGTCCAGCGCCAGCCCAACTCGACGCCGGCATCGTCGACAAAGGCCACGTCGGCCGGACGCTGGCGCTCGTGATAGGAGCGAATTCGGGCAGCGGCGAAGGCTATGGCCTCCCGGACCTCTGGGGCGCAATCGGCGGCGCCGTCGTCGATCTCCGCCTTCGACAATCGCAGAGTTTCGGCGTCATCCGTCGCGCCGTCGAACTCCCGGGAATACCGTAGGACGGCGGCGATCCCATCGGCCTGAACACTCGCCAAGACGTCCCGCACAATCGCATCGACATCATCGGGCGTGCCTCGCCGCGCATTCGCAAACTCTGCGAAGGCGGCTTCGAAAGCAGGGTCGTCGTAATTGAAGCGGCGCATGGCGCGGTCTTTAGCGGCCGGCGCGCGCCAACGCCACACTGCTTAGCCTGGCCCGAGTGCTGAAATCAGGTTCCATGCACGGGTGTGCGCGGCGTCGGCCAGGGCGCGGATACGTCTGCAAGCACCGCTTCGATACATTCTACATGCGCGCGCAGATCCCCGCCGCCGGCGAAGTTGAAGTTCACCACGCCGCCAGGCGCATCGTTGATCTCGAAGGTCAGCGCCAGCAGTTCCAGCACGGCATCCTTCGCATCGCGTCGAATTTTGCGGGCCTTGACGTCGAGCACAGAGCCCAACTGAAGGGCGCTTCGCACACGCTGCCCACGCCCCGCCTCCCAACGGTAGCGATTGAACACGAGCGTCAGGCGCCGCGCGGCGGGCTCGAGGCGGATGTCGCCCACCTTGATCACCGCATCCTGCAAGGCCGCTGAAATCACTCCGATGTCGTCAGCGTCTTCCGCGAGCAATCGGAGTGGAGCGACGTTTCGAGCCATGCCTGCACCTAAACGTCCGCGCCGTCGCCATCACCGACGATACGGCGCACATTGGCGCCGCATGCGCCCAGTTTCTCTTCCAGTCGCTCGAAGCCCCGGTCGAGGTGATAGACGCGATTGACGAGCGTCTCGCCCTTCGCGGCCAGCCCGGCGATCACAAGACTTACAGACGCCCGCAGATCAGTGGCCATCACAGGCGCGCCTTCGAGCGACGAGACGCCCCGCACCCGCGCCTCGCCGCCGGAGACAGTGATATCGGCGCCCAGCCGGCCCAACTCAGGCGCGTGCATGAACCGGTTTTCGAAGATCGTCTCCCGGATGACGCTTTCCCCATTCGCCACGGTCATCAGCGCCATGAACTGCGCTTGCAGGTCGGTGGCGAACCCAGGATATGGATCAGTCTCGAACTCGACGGCCCGAAGGCGCTCGATGCTGCGCTTCACGGTGATTCCGTCCTCGTGATGCCGGATCTCAACGCCAGCTTCGATCATTTTTTCCAGCAGCGCGTCGATGAAGTCGCTGCGGGTCCTCGTCAGCCTCACCTCTCCGCCGGCCATGGCGGCGGCCAATGCATAGGTTCCGGTTTCGATCCGATCGGGAATAACGGCGTGAGTCGTTCCACTGAGACGCGCCACACCCGTTATGTGGACCGTCGACTGCCCCGCGCCGACGATCTTCGCACCCATCTTGTTCAGGCATTCCGCCAAATCGGTGATCTCGGGTTCACGCGCCGCATTCGTCAGGACCGTCTCGCCGCTGGCCAGGACGGCCGCCAGCAAGGTGTGTTCGGTGGCGCCGACGGACACGAAGGGGAATTCGATCTGGGCGCCGATAAGGCCGCGCGGCGCTTGGGCGTACACATACCCCTCGTGCAAATCGATTCTGGCGCCCAGGGCTTCCAGCGCACGCAGATGAAGATCCACCGGCCGCGCGCCGATCGTACAGCCGCCCGGCAGCGACACCTTGGCTTGCCCCGTACGAGCCAACAAAGGCCCCAGCACATTGAACGATGCGCGCATCTGACGAACCAGGTCATAGGGCGCAATGGCGCTGAGCACCTCTGGCGTGTGCAAGGTCGTCTCGGCGCCGTCGTCGCCGACCGCTTCGACGACCTCGGCGCCAAGCCGTTGCAAAAGCTTGGCGAGAAAACGCGTGTCGGCCAGACGTGGCATATTCGTCAGGCGCAGGGGCTGATCGGTGAGCAGGCTGGCGGCCATGAGCTTGATGGCCGAATTCTTGGCGCCGCTGATCGGGATTTCGCCCTCCAGCCGCGCGCCGCCGGTAATGGCGATACGATCCAAACAAGTCCCCCATGCGGCTGCGCCGACCCGGGCGACCCTCGTCGTCCCGCTACGGTTATCTAGCGCGGACCTTGCGGCGCGCAAAGCGGCGCTGGATCACGAACTTTTTTGCGGATTGGGATGCGGCGGCGGCGTCTTGCCGTCGCTTGACTTGCGGCGGCGCAGGTTTGCTCTGAGCGCCTGAGCCAGTTTCGCTTCGCGCGTTGCGGCAGATCGGTCGGAGGGCTTAGGGCTATCGGCCATGTCGCGCCAGACGCTGGAACGCGGTCGACGTGTCGCGACCTCGCCAATCCCACCTGGTGCCGCCGCCGAGGATTGAACTCGGGACCTCAGCCTTACCAAGGATGCGCTCTACCACTGAGCTACGGCGGCGACAGGTGAGGCGCGGCGTATAGCCAACGTCCGCCCCCGCGTGAAGCCCTAATTGGCGCAGCGCGCGCTAACGACACGCTGCGAGCGCCGCCTGCAGTTCGAGTTCTCTGCCGCGCCGCTGCTCCCGATCCATCAGCAGCGCCTGCACGAGGTCGAAAATCGTGCCATCCAACGGAACGTTATCCGCTGCATAGGCGGGCGCTGTGGAGGTTTTAGGCGCGCAGGCGACAGCGACCGGAACCCTGACCTGCTGGGTTACGATGCGGGGTTCCTGATGCGCACAACCGGTAAGCGCGACGGCGACGGCGCATGACATAAGACCGCGGGTCTTCATCGCCGATCCTCCGCGAGCGTGCTGATGATCAGGCCACGGGCGCTCTCGCATACGTCCGCCGTCGGCCGCGCGGCCGCGATTCGGGAAGCCTTATCTCGATAACGGCGGGCCTGCTCCTGCGCGCGGCGTATCGCTTCATCCGCCCTCGCCATGCGCGCATCGCTGTCCGCCTTCAAGGCGTCGACGGCCGCGTTCTGATTTTCCAAAGCCGTCGTGAGGCGGTCGGTGCTCATGTGGCAGGATACAAGTTCGGCCTTGGTGGCGCTGAGGTCGCGATCAAGCTGAGCGACATGCCGTTGTGCATCATGGAGTTGCTTCGCAGCTCGCGCCCACTTCCAGGTCGGCGGAACGAGGCAGACCACCAATGCGACCAGGGCCAGCAGCAGCGGTATGGATATGCGCATGAGCAGGTCGTAGCCGCCTTTTAGCCAAAGCCAGATGATCATGATTTCAGATCCTTATGGGCTTGGGCCTGAAGCAGCATGATCGCCGCACCGGACGCCACGGCGACCATGGCGAGCGCGCTTGACACCTTCGCAAGGAATTCACTGTGAGCGATCTGGGGCGCGACTAGCGTCTGGAGTTGGCCAGCCCATTCGCCGGCGATCTTCACGTGCTCGACCGCCCAGTTGCCGGCGGTGGAGACCGCAGCGCTCAGTCCCAGCCAAAGCCGCCGGGACAGCCCCAGCTTCTTTTCCACACGGCTTGTCGGCTTGATGTCCGCAAGGCGTGCGGTCAGCACGATCTCATCGCCATCGGTCTGCCACATCTCGGCTTCCGCACGACGGCGGCGGGTCAGGCCTGCGACTGGAACCAATCGCCCCGCCACGACAGCCTTGTTGTAGAGAAGCAGGCGCCCCGGGACGCGGTCGAAGTGAGACGCATTGATCAACGTCCAAATAGCGTGCTCCCTCGGACGCACACCGAGATTGAAGGCGAAAGAACACAGAGCGCCATACTGGTCGTCACTCAGGGCGAGCAGGATCTCCGGCCTGAGGGCACAAGCTATTTCCCGGCCAACCTGCGCGATGTCTTCCGAGAAGTAGACTTCGGCCACCGATTGGCTGATGATCAGGCCGGGCTTCGCATGACGGGTATTGCCGAACCCGATGGTCCAGACGCCGGCCACATCTTGATAGGCCGTCAGCTTGCAGCTTTCGAATCTCCGGATAAGCGCGATGGCCGCGGGCGGTGCGGGTCTCATCTGACCTCCTTTGGGCGGTGCATGACCTCGTAGTCGGGCGCCGGCTGACGCATCCATCGGATCGAGGCGTTGAGGTCCTTGAATTGCTCAAGCAGCCCGTCGAGCTTCACCTCCATCTTGGCGACCTGGATGCTCATCGCCTTCAGAGGCTCGACCTCTTCCTCAAGGGTCTTGACGCGCTGAGTCAGACGCGCGCCCCAGATGACGAGCCCCAGGGCCTGAATCACCGCGGTGAACATCAGGCCTGCGACCGTGGCCCAAGCCGCTGGCGACATGGGGAAACTCCTACTCAAAATGTTGGTGAGCCGCCGCGCAGAGCGGGCCTCAGAGCCTGGCGGCCGCCTCGCGCGACAGGCGGTAACCGACGCCCGGCACACGTTCGATGTTGCCTGGGATCTTCCGTCGAGCCCGCGACACCACGGCCGGAATAAGCGTCGGGCTGCGGATGGCGGCGTGGTCGTGGTGAGGAATGGCCTCGTTCAGGGCCTCGTCCGTCATGGCGCGCGGATAGGCCTCACGAAGCGCTTGAACGAGCGCCAATTCCTGACGCGTCAGGGCCCAAGACCAGTCCGGAACGGCGATGCTATCGATGGCGCCGCGGCTCTGTCGGGCTTCAAGCACAGCGATCTTTGCACGCGCCTTTCGAAGCTGCGCCTCAAGATATATGATGCGTCGAGCAGTCATCACACGAGTTCGACCCGAAATCGTTAGACGAAAGATAAGCTGTTGATCCGATCTCTACTGCAGATATCGAAGATTTCGCTAATTCTGACATCAACTTCGCGGCGCTCGCCAGCGCGCGAACATAAGATTCTCGTGGCTTGCGTTCTTTTTCCGACAATTTTCGCATGAAAAAGTCTTCTCGATCAGCCGAGATTCGAACTGCCTTTGCTAAGGTCGAAATCGGAAAGCTCTCGACTAAATTTGGCATGTTAGTACCTGCTTCCAAAGCCGGGATTTTGAAAATTCAGGGGCACTGCACCAAGGGCGGTTTTCAAGGTGCTAGCTCCAGTCCCGAGCACAGCTGCACTTGCGCCGCCGGTGAAAGGCGCCAAGCCTAACGCCCCAAGCCCGCCGGCCAACGCCGCAAACTGCCCAATCGGATCGCTCGTCTTCGAAGTCGACACGTTGCCCTGGAACAGTTGCAGCGGCAGGCCGCCCACCAGCCCGGCCTGCGTCCCCAGGAGACTGATCGGCGCCTGCAGCCGCTGCTGCTCCATCTGCCGGTAATAGTCGCCGACGCTCGCCAGCTGGCCGATGTTCGCGTTCGAGATGTTGGCCAATGCGCTGCCTGCCTGAAGCCGCCGGGAAGCCGCCTGCTCCGCCAGTTGGGCGTTGGCGATCGAGGCGGCCTGACGGCGGTCGGCGTCCTGCCCCGAGAGTCCCGCGCCGACGTTGAACGCCTGGTCGTGCAGGTTGGCCGACGTCGAGGCCCGACTGCGCGCCAGGCTGTCTTCGGTCATGGAGCGCGTCAACGCCGAGCCGGATCCGCCGAACGCGCCGGCGTTGGCGATGTCCAGGTCCTGCTGCGCGCGGGTCTTCCCCGCCCCATAGTCAAAGTCTGCCAGTGCGGCGTCGACGACGCTCTTGGTGTACGGCGACATATAATTGTCGAGGTTGTCGAGCAGGCTCGCGGACTGGACGCTCCCGCCGCCGCCGGCGCCTTCATTGATATACTTCCGCGCTTGCTCGTAGTCCGTCATTTGCCCTGGGACGCCTGTTCCCAACAGGTTCGTCCTGGCCTGCTCCAGCAGCGGATTGGTCCCGGCGACAAATGAATAGGGATCCCGCTTCCCCAGGTCGCTGATCTGGCCCATCAGCCCCTGGATGCCCGATGTCACCCATTCGGGGTTGGTCGGCGTCGTGGTGGTCTTCGTCTTCTTCGACATCAAAGAACCTTTCGTAAGATCGCGCCGTCCGGCCGATAGCCGAGACGCTTGAGAACGCGCGCCCAGCCGGCGCGACCGTCGACAGTCACGTGCGTACACCCGAGCGCCCGGCCCCACGCCTCGGCGCCAGGAACCAAGGTCAGGATCTCGGCCATGTCGCCGCCGGCCAGCCAGACATGGATCTCGCGCTGCACCGTCATCTGGGTGACCAGCGCAGAGCGCTGCCCCAGCCACAGTTGGGCGAGGCCGCACCTCAAGGCCTCCACCAGGCTCGCCTCGTCGCCCTCTTCCAGCGCCGGCAGGAGAAGCCCCCTCGCCCGCAGCCAGGTCATCGCGCGCCCACCGGCGCGGTGTCGAACACCAGCCGCCCAACGCGACAGGCGGCGGGCAAGGCGTTCCCCGAAAGCCTGACCTTGAAGAAGCGCCCGGTGGCGCGCACGTCGACTTTCCGCGCGCCGGGCGCCATGGCGTAAGGCCCGGCGACCGTTTCCACGCCCTGCGGTTCGAACCTGCTGGTCAGCGTGACGTTGACCGGACCGACTTGGTCCTGAAAATCGGGACGCACTCCACCCACCAGCATCGCGTGCTCTTCGTCCAGCATCTGGTCGGCCGTCTCGATGAAATAGCTCAAGGCGGCGCCGTCGGCGCTCTGCCCACGCTCGTGCCAATAAATGCGCCCGTCCGGAGACACGCCACAGGGATAGGCCGAAGGCCCGGCGTCAACCATCGCCGTGCGCGCCATCGCACCGCGATACCAGCCTTCACCGATGAGAGAGAACGCCACATAGCGGCTGTTCTCAAAACCTTCGCGGGCGTCGGGATAATCGAACCGCACCTCGGAGAATTCCGAAATGCTGCTGGCGACGATCTTGTCGGACTGTGACGCCGCCAGATTGTCGGCGAACGCTTCACGGATCGGACATGCCAGCGGTTGCGCCGCGCCGCCGAGACTATAGCTGTAGAACTGCCGATCGGGGCTTACCCAAAAAGCGGCCTGCCCCACCACCACCACGGCGTTTGGGCCGATCAGGCCGCACTTGTCCCCGACCCGATCGAAGCGCCATGGTTGAGAGAGCGATCCCACGAACTGGCCCAGGAACAGGCCCTGGGTTGTCCAAACCGCCAGATAGGATCCGATCACACGTCCAGCGACAATCCGGCCGCCGCCCGGCAGGATATACTCCCGCGCTGTCGTATCGGCGGCGGTGTTCCACTGGTTATTGTTCCGCACCGACGAATGCCTGATGCAGAGGTGGTTGAAGGCGCCGGAGACCTCCTCGTTGCAACCAAGCGCAAACACCTGGTCCTGGGCCGCCACCACCATGCTGGTGACGTTGACCGGCGCGTTGCTCAGCGCCGTCGCCGGGGTGCTGGTGTCATTGGTCCATTGATAGATCTTCCCGCCGCGCGGATTGGCCAGCAGGTTTTCGCCCCACGCCGCCAACGACCATGTGCGTGGGAAATAGTCCGCCGTCGACGGATCACCGAAGCCGCCGATCCCATAGCCGCCTGTCCCGTAGCCCACCGACCCGGCGCCGTCGATCTCACCGGCAGCCAGGCCGGCCGGCGTGATGCCGAACAGGCCGCCGCCCCGCCAAACCTCCAGCGTTGCATGTGTTCCGAAGGCGATATTCAGAATGGCGTCATTGTCGGCCCAGGCGAACGCTGTGCGGCAGACTCCGCCGAGCGGCTGCTCCACCAGCGTCTCCCAGCCGCCGATCGTCTGGGCCCGCCCCATGCGAAATCGCATGTTCGACCCGTCGGCCCACCGGCCGCTCGCCGCATGGCTAGTGTCATCCCCGACGATGCCGGAGGGAATGTCGAGGGGACGCTTCGTCACAGCAGCGCTCGCGTGTAAATGATCAGAACGCGGCCGGCGGCGGCGGCCAAACCGCCGGAGACGGCGTTGAGATTTCCCCCGCCCCCACCACCAGGCACGTTGATCGTTGACCCGTTAGACGAACTGCTGTTCGAGGCCGCGCCAGCCGCGCCGATGAAACCTAGTTCGTCGGAAAAGCCCGCAGCCCCGCCACCGCCGCCCGCCGCGCCCGCAGCACCTCCGAACTCGCCGGCAGTCGACCCGCTGGTCGCATTGCCGCCTGAGCCGCCCGTCCGGTTCAGGTCGCCGCCCGTAGATGCACCGCCCGCGCCGCCCGCTGACGTCGTGCCCGCAGCGCCGCCGCCCGCCGTGACAATCTTTCCGTCCAAGAAGGTCACAGAGGATGCGCCGCCGGCGACACCGCTATTCGTGTGGCTGGCGGCCGTCCCGCCAGCGCCCACCGTATAAGCAAGAACCTCGCTGCGGTGTACACGGCGACGGATATAGGCCGCACCGCCGCCACCGCCGCCCCCAGCGGTTGTGTTGGCCGAAGCGCCCGAACCGCCAGCGCCCCAAATGAAGATCAGCGCCGTTCCGGTATAAGGCGCAACTGACATGCGAGAGCCAACCGTCATGTCGTCGACGACCCTCAACCCGATAAGCGGCTGAAGCTTCCCCGAGCGCATCGCTTGCACATAACGCCCAGGCATCGCCATGCTAGACATCAGTAATCCGCCCACTCGGCGCTGAACACGACCCCGGTGTTGCTAACCCCAATCCCGACGGACACGATCTCCCCGGGGGCAAGGATCAACGGGTTATCATCCGAATACCCAAAGTCCGTGGGCGTATTCCCGGTCGTCTGGGCGACCGTGTAAGCCGCCATCTGCTTGGAGTTGAACAGTCGCTTGGCGGTCCCCGCCCCGTTCCCATCCCGGAACAGCTGAAGTTCGGTGATGGTCACCGTGGCGCGAGCGATCGCGGTGATCCTTGTCACCCGCGCACCGTTCGACCCTGCCGTGATCAGCGCGGCGGTGTTGGTCGGGCTGTCGGAATAGGTCGAGTTCGCGGTTGTGACGACAGCGGTCCCACTTTTGATCGCCTGAGGCGTGATGATGCTGTTGGCTGTAACGGCCATGGAGAGCTCCTAAAGGGCGATGGCGAAGGCGATGGCCCGCGCAGTGGCCAGCGTTGCTGCGGCGGCGGCCTTAGCCGCCTGGTCTGAGGCATAGTCCGTGAGGTCGGCCACGACCGGCGCCCGCGGAAGCCATGTGGATCCGTTCGAAAAGAGATACTTACCGGCGTTTCCTGAGGCGGCGGGCAGGCTGCCCGTCGCGCCCAGGATCGCCTGGGCGATATAGTCTTTGGTCGACAGCAGAATGCCGCCGACAGCATACCCCAACGGCTCAACGTTGGCGCCGTCGCATACCACCTGGACGACATCGCCGGGGTCTACGGACACGGTCGCGCCCGCACCCGTGGCGATCACCACCGCGGCGTTCGCGCTGTTCTGGACAGTGTACTGCTTGGCGACGGAAGGAATCGTCACCGTGCACCCGCCCGTCCCGGTGAATTCCAGCACCGCCGCGCGCGCCTCGTCGTCGGCCGTGTTGGACGAGGTAAGAGCATAGTTGGCGCCGGTCAGCGCCACGATCGCGCGTCCGGCGATGGCGAAATCGGCGCGCGTGAACAGCGAGTTCAGCCGAACGCCCCATGTATTCACATTCTCACCCGTGAACTGCAGTTCCAGGCGCAGGGAAGCGGAATAGCTCGAAGGCATCAGATGGCGGCTCCGGTGTCCTGACGGATCCAGTGGGTTCCGTCGGAGTGGGCGAGGATGTTCAGGGTCGTGTTGCGGATGACGCAGCCGGTCCATTCCCCCGCTGGCGGCATGGCGGCCGTCGAGCAGGCGAAGACCGTGTGCGGCATGGTCGGCGTGGCAAGCTCAAGCACCGCGTTGCGAAGATCTCTTAACAACTCTGCCAGATCATGCGGAATACTCGGCGCAAGGGGGCTTATCTTCATGTCCAACTTCCTGTTGCCGACAAGACGGGCGACCAAGGGCTGTTACTTGAAGCTTGCACGTTCCAGCTTCCGCTGGCGGCGGCGACGGCGTTCCACGGCGAGGCGTCGGTGAGAAAACGCACCGGCCTTCCGTCGAAGGTGAATTGCGCCGGAGCGGCCGTAAGCGTGTAGCCGGGCGCGGCGGCCTTGATCAGCGCGGCGGCCTTGCCCGAGAAGACGAAGGCGTCGGCGTCGGCGCCGACAAGCCTGGCGGCCTTGAGCCCCGTCTCGACGCCGCTGAGCGTGAACGCGTAGGCCGCCCCGACTATCGTCCGGGCCAAGAACAGGTCGGCGGCCTGCCCCGACAGGACGAAAATCCCCACCGATGCGGTCAGGCTGTAGTTATTGATCCCGCTCTTGGTGAGCGTGGCGTCCTGACTGCTCAGCGCGAAAGCGCCTGTCGCCGGGGTGACGAGGCGGCCGACCTGCAGCCCCGCCGCGACGCCCATAAGCGCCGCCGCGCCGACAGCAGCCGGCAAGATCCGCGTCGCAGACAGCCCGGCGGCGACGCCCGTCTCCGCGACGGCGCCCGCAGCAGCGGTCAGGCTGTAGTTCGTTCCGCCGGCGACAAAGCCGGTGAACCCGGACGGCGGCGTCCGCACGAATGCAGAGCCGCCGAAATTGACCGTGCCCGAATTGCTGGTGTTCTCGAAGCGGATGACCGGCAGCAGGTCGCCTGAGGCGAAGGAGATATCGATCCCGCCGGCGTTGGTCGCCGGATTGGCGGACGGATCGTCGTTCCAGTCGCCGCCGTTCTTGCGGAACCAGACCCGATTATTGCCCTTGTCGAGCGCGACGCTGATGACGTCGCCATCGTCGTAGGCTTCGCCGTTGCCCTGCGAGGTGTCGTTGAAGAAGAAGGCGGTATCATTGTAATAGCCGAAGCTGGCGTCGGCGGGGCGGCCCAGGTACTCGGTCGTCGACCCCGTTGTCAGGGTGAACCCGACCCCGAAGCCGTTGCTGCCGACGACGCCGCAGGTGACTTCCCAGTACTTCTTCGCCGGGCCGGTGATCAGGCAATCGGATGTCGCCTTGGCGTTGCCCTCGCTGCCAGAGGCGAGCGTCGCCGTGAGGTTCCCGCCCGAAAGCGTGATCGTCGCGGCCTTGTCGGACGGATTCCAGGTCGCGGCCATCGCGTGGGCCCTAGGCCAGCGTCAGGACGCCATTGGTGGCGTCGAAGTCGACCGTGAAGGTCTCGCCGGTGGCCAGGCTGATGGACGAGCCATAGTCCCACCACCCGATGAGCGGGTCGGCCGGTGACGTCGGCGTGTCGTTGTAGAGTACGGCGTAGCGGAACGGCCCCACCGCGCCGGACGCCGTGAACACCACATCGGCCAGCACCAGCTTGTATGTGCCTGATGTCTGCGCCGACGACGTGATGGAGGCCGCCGTGCCGCCGGTCGTATATCCGTTGCCGTTGGAAATCTGGGTGATGTTGGCCAGCACGGTGTTTGAGGCCGATGGCGCGCTGTTTGTCAGCGCAACCTTCAGCGTATCGGCGCCGAGGTTGTGAACCTTCTCCGCAAGATCTTCCACGAAGCTGTTGAACTTATTGAATGTCGCCATGTCAGATATCCGTCCTGATGCAATAGCTTCGAGATTGTGAGAGGCCTGGCTCGACGCGCAGCAGGCCGGCTTTCGTGCGATCGGCCGCGCTCAACGCGTCGAGCGCCCCGGCATACCCGGCGTTCCAGAATGCTGCGGCCTCACCGTCGCGCAGGTAGGGTGCGGCCTGCAGGAGCGCGCCGTAGAGATAGGCGTCGGGCGCCTCGGCCAGCACCCAGTTGGAGGTGTTGGAAATCGAAAGCGCCGGAATTCGCCCATAGAATGTGATCTCGATAGTGTAGGCGCGATCGGGGGGCGGATGCAGTCTCAGTTCGTCGCCCACCACGGCATAGAACTGCGGCCGTCCCGTAGCGGTATCGCTCGCCAGTTCCGCAGCCGTCTCGGCCGGAACCGGATCGAGCGACCATAACGTTGCGCCCTCGGCCGCCGTCACCGCTTTCGCCTCGAGATAGTTGGTCGGCAGCGCAACGAATGCGGTGGAGATGCTCGCGGTGGAGCGCCCCACCATGCGCCGTACCCGCAGCCGCCGGTTCATCTGCGCTTCGGCCAGCGCAATGAATTCTGGTATGCGCGCCGTCAGGTCCGCGCGGTCGAGCCAATTGGCGACCGCAGTCTGAAGCTCGTTGAAACTGGATATCGCCATTTGTACCGTCGCGGCTCGGCGCGTCATTCAAGGTGGCAAGAAGAAGGGACGGCTCTGGGAGCCGCCCCTTTGGCGAGACGTTCGCGACTAGTTATTGGCCAATCGGCAGGCCAGTTGCGGCCGCAGCGTCTTGAAGCCGTAAAGCACGTCCAGACGGCACGGGAACTTGTCGTTGTTGATGTCGTACTGACGGACGATCCGCATCGACACGCCGTCGAAGACTTCGCGCGCGGCGAAGTCTACGCCGCGCGGCATCACCATGTCGGCGGTCGCAAACGCGAACGCGCTCTTGTGATACGCCATCGACAATCCGTGCGGCGTGGAGGCCGTCCCCGCCACCGTCATGGCCGAATTGTCGGCGATGGCGTTGGAGACGTTCTGGGTCGCCCCGGAGGTGACGATCGCCGGGCTGATGGAGATATTGCCGTTACCGCCGGCATAGGCGGCGGTGATCACGAACTGCTGTAGGACGCTGGTGGCCTGCTTGGTCTCGGGATGCACGCGATAGACGCCGGCGAAGGTGACGATGTCGCCGACCACAAGCACGCCCGTGCCGGTGTCCACCGCAATCGTCGCGCCCGTCTGGGTGGCGCCGTTCGAAAGATACGAGCCGTTGGCCGCCCCGCGTGAATGCGAGGGCCAAAGCGTGTTCTCCATGAAGTCGAAACCGGCGGTTCGGCCCATGTAACCTTCGCGGTATTGCTTGGCGAGGCTGGTGCGGTCGTTGAACAGCCCCTTCAGCGCATCCACCAGATCCACATTGTCCTGGGTGTTGAGGTTGGCCGTCCGGCCCGCCAGCGGCGCGAGATTATCCACCAGGGTCTTGCGGCCTTGCAGGATCTTGGCGAAAGTCGCCGCCGCGCCCTGGTTGTTCACCTGGTTCCAGACATCCTTGTACATCGACATGGCGTCGGACTCGATGGTGGCCGCCAGCACGCTCATGGCCGGCTCGAGCACGCGGTCGGAGAACTCGTCCAGCGACAGCGTCAGGTCCACCGAGGTGAAGTTCAGGTCCACCCCCTTCTGGGTCTGGACCTTCAGGTCGACGCTGGTTTCCGTCGTGTCCTGGGCCGCCAGGGTCGCGCCGCTGCGGACCACATACTGATTAGGCAGGCGCACCTTCAGGGTGTCGCCGACCTTGGCGCCTTGTTTGGCGAAGCTTTCGTCATACTCGCGGGTGATCGAACCCACGAAGTTCAGCTTCTGATGCAGCACGCGCAGCGCTTCGCGCGTCACCGCCATGGGGGTGAGCAGAGTATTGGCCACGAGGCCTCCTTGATTGATGAAGTGGGGAGCGCCGCGCCGCGGTCAGTTCGTCACGGACGCCGCCTGACTGGCTGCGCTTCCCGCGACCTGCCCACGGTCGACAAGGACCGCAGCGGCGGCGACACGCCGCCCGCTTGAGGAAAAGAAAGAAACACTGAAATCGGGCGCCGGAATAATCGAACCGCGCCCATCAGGCCGCGCGAAACGCACAGACCTCCAATAGACAAACGGTCTCAAATTCGCGCTTAAATGTCAATAATAAAGCACAAAATAATGCTCCTGGCGCACTGGAGCCCTCTCAACACGCGCCTAACCCGGCCGAAGTACGCCTAAATCATTCAAAATTCTTCAAAGTCCTTCAGCTTTAATAAGGCGTAGGAATTTTATACTTTCTGGATCTTCGATATCCGACCACTGATCGACAGGGACCCCCCACGCGAGAAAGCATATCTCTTTCGCCTCCTCCAGGCATTCTGCGAACATATCCCTCTCGGGCAAGGCCGCTGCGGCCGTTGCGAATCCGAATATTGCGTATGTACTTCCATCCTTTTGAATAATTACTTTATAAATAGACCCATTCGTACTTTTGCTCTCCAAATGATCAGTCACGATGCACCTCGTTCATGGCCGCAATGGATGATAGTGCTGAAAAATACCGACAGGCGATCTGCCGGTTTCGAGCTGCTCAAGGTGAAAATGCGGCGGAAAGCCGTGGCCGCCAAGGTCGATACGCAACTGCTTGCTTCCGTCTTCACTCACACCCACGAACTTCTCGGGTGTAGAAATTCGCACCCTACCCTGACCAAATACATCCTCGATCGAATTTAACGTCCTGTCGACCGGGGAGATAGGCGGAAATTCAATTCTCCGCACCAAATCGGGGTCAACAGCTTGCATCGGCACGCCGCTGGCGCGCAGCAAGGCGCCCGTCAGCCCTACCCCGGCTAGGGCGCCCGCGAACCGCGCCGGGCCTTCCCAAGGCGTGCCGCGGGCGGCTTGAGCGGCCACCTCCGAAGCGGCTGCCGGAACAGCTACCGAAAGTCCCCTGAGAGCTGGGCCACCAGGCGCCAACGCGTTGGGAACGAACTCACCCAATGTATGCGAATACTGGCCGGCGCGCGTCGCGGGCCGGTACGCCAACCCGCGCTGGGTCGCCGCCGGCAAGCTCCGGGCGATCTCCTGTGAGGTATAACCGCCGCCGAAAGGCGTCGGCGTCATCCGTCGGGATTGGGCTTCGTTTGCTCGCGCCGCGGCCGCCTGCCGTTCGGTTAGAACCCCGGACCGCTCACCCAAGTCGATGGCCTTGTCGTCGACGAACTTGCGGAGGTCGCCCGGCAATCCCAGCAGCCCTATCGCGCCGCGCCCGACGCCGGCGTTCCCAGCGCGGATCACGTCGCCCGCGGTCCGCAACGCGTTCTGCAGCTCCGTGCGCCCAGTGGAGGCGTCCGTCATGCTGTCCTCCCAGTGTTTCGAATTGATCGGTCGGCCACCTCAGCGCGCCTTAAGCGCCTGCTCGTTACGCCGCCGCATCCACTCGCCCGTGGCCAACTCGTCGCGAACCGCTCCGCCGCCGACAGCGCCGCCGGACACCTGGATGGCGGGACGTACCGCCTGGGCTTGCGCGGCGTTGCGAGCCGTCTGCTGGCGCCGCTGGTCCTGTTCGCCCGCATAGGCCCGGTGCAGGATCTTCCACAGGCGCGGATCGGCCACCTCGCGCAATTCGTCCAGGGTCACGCCGAAGGCGCCCGCATACTCGACGAGCTTTCCCGCCACCTCGGGCGACCACCCTTCGATCTCGCGCGAGAGCACCTGGCCTGCCTGGGCCATCTGCGCGGCGAGCTGGCGTTCGGCCTCCAACTGCGCGCCTTGCTCGTGGTGAGCCAAGGCCTGTGCAAGCTGTTCACGCGCGGCCTGCACCTGTTGGGCGTAGGCCCAAAGCCCCTGGGCGCGTTGGGGATCTTCGGTGAGGACGGATTGCCAATCCACACCCCCCAAGGCCTCGAGCTGGTGATCCAGGATCTGAAGCTGGGTGCGCCCCGTCAGCGTCGCCTGGGCCGCTTCGGCGCGGGCCGCCAACTCTTGCCGCCCCTGCTCCAGCGCCCGGCGGTGCTCGGCCAGTTCCTGTGTCTTGCGGGTATAGTCCGCGTTCATCAGGAATGCGCCCTTCAGGGCCGCGGGGATCTTGTAGAACTGCCCGTCGTGTTCGATCTCCTCGAGACCGTCTACGTCGGCCCCATCTTCCGATTCAGCGTCGACGTCAGGATTCTGTTGGGCGCGCAGCAAGGCGCCCGCCGCCAGGGCGGCGTCTTCATCTTCCATGTGTTCCTCGAAGGTTGGGCGCGCGAACAGCGCCAGGCACGCCAGCGAACGCCCTGGATAAATTCCACGACGCAAAAAGAAGGGGCTGTCGACGTGACGCTCGCAGCGCCACGCCGCCTAGATCTTGATCTCTACAAAGCCGTCAATAAGACCTGGAAACTCAGCGCTTATAGGAATGCACGATCGCGAAATCGCCGTCCAATTTTAGCTTATCTTTTCCAGATACTTTATCATAGTTATTCATATAGGTTGTCGTATAGGTATTTGGACAGAAGACGCAAGATCCATCCTTATCGTCTATTTTCAATGTATAGTCCGGACCACGCGATCTAAATTTATACCCGATATTGTCACAAACACCGTTGCAACTTTGGCGGATATAACCATCAGATCCTGCCACAAATATACTTATCCCTCCCGCCCTCGAAACATCGGCGCCCACGATGTCGACGTTGACCTTGGCGGTCGTCCAGTCGCGAAATCTCGCATATCCCAGTCCGAAGATCATCCCGACCACGAAAATGGCAATAAGCCGGAATGGCTTTCTAGTAGGCTTGGCATCTGTCTTCTGGCCGCCGTCTGACTGGTCCATCCTTATAGCCCCTCCCTGATGCCCCGGCGTCGCTGTAAGGACGCGACGGATAGCTCAGCGAGACTTCCCGGCGCAAGAAATCACGGTTCGGCCGCACTTCTCATGTCTAGCGAAATCATAGCATATGAGCGCGGATCGTTAAGAACAAAAGTGGAACATTATGTTCCTGAACAATGCGACGTGCGCACGCAAGTGCCTCAGCGCTCGACGTAATTGGTCGTCAATTTTTCGTTGAGCTGGAGTTTTTCCAGTCCAGAAACGGTCGCATGCGTGGTCGTCGGCCCGTCGAGATAGGGCGATACACATAGCAGGCAGCGCCCCTCCGGCGTTCTTATCCGCAGCGTGTAATTGGGTCCTCTGGAGGCAAATCTGTAGAGCACATCGTCACAGGCGCCATTGCAGATCTGCTGAAATCGCCCATCGGTGCTGCCCACGACGATCGACCTGCCTCCCGCCTGCGCAACATCGCCCCCAGCGATGGAGAGCACGACACGCGGCGCGTGCCGAGAGGCTCCCAGCATCGCCACTCCGCCAACGACACAGCCCAGGAAAAAGCCGACGATCAAGTATCGGCGCTTATGCGGCCGGCCGGCGGGCTCTTGATTAAGCTCGGTTTGGCTCAAATGAACGTTCCCCAGTCAAATCCACCGTCCGAACAGATCTCTTTCTTGCGGGCGGCATTTCAAGACCAGGTAAGCTACCAATCGCAGCTAGGCGTTCAAGAACAAAAATCGAACACCTACGATGCCCCGCGCACTTCGCCCGCCGCCCGCATCCTGTTCGTCTGGGCCTCGAACGCCTCGATCTCCAGCCTGCGAGCCTCGTGGGCGCGGTCCTGCTCCAACGCGGCGATCTTCGTTTTCGCCGCCGCCAGCGCTTGGGCGAGTTTGGCGAACTGCGCCTTCGCCGCCTCCATCTCCGGGTTTTGCCCAGCCTCGCCGCGCACCTCCGCCGGCAGCAGGGCCGACAGCCGCTTGGCGATCTCGTCGGCGCCCGGCCAATCCAGGTTCCTGGCCAGCAGATCCCCGATCAACGGGGCCGCCGCCGGATAGGCGCGGATCAGTTCGATCATCTGGGTGGCGGCTTCCTCCCGACGGCTGGTGAAGCTTGGCCCCGCCTGCACCGTCAGGTCGTACTTGCCGGCCGAGAGGTCATAGATCTTCTCCACCTCGCGCAGCCGCCCGGCCTCGTCCTTCGCCTGGGCGCGGAACGTCTGGTTCACCGGCGCCATCTGCTGCTCGCCCCCCGGCCCCAGCACCCGCACCACGCGGGGAACCGAATAGACCTTGGGGATGAGGTCGATCAGGATCCGTCCCGCATGCCGTATCGCCCGGCTCAGGTTGTCGACATAGTGGAAGGTCGAAACGTCGCCTTCCCGCTGCCTGGCCATGATCGCCCGGCCGCTCGTCTCGTTGGACCGCGCCCCCAGGCTGGCGTCGTAGAGCCCCATGATCGACTTCATGTCGTCGCTGGCGCTCATGGCTTCCTGCATCGCCCCTACGGGCGGGCTGGCGAACGGCTGGCGCTGAGGCGGGTCCATGCCGTCATACTCGATATAGGCGTGGGTTTGGGTGTTGGCCGTGGCCCACTTGGCCGCGTCGGTCTCGAACGCCCCCTTGCGCCCGATGAACGGCGTCTTCGGCGCCAGCGCCACCAGTTCCGTCGAGGTCGTCCGCCAGTAGTTGAACATCCGCTGCGGATCCTTGGCGTCCCGCACCAGGCCGCGCAGTCGCCGGCGGCCGTCGATGTGCAGTTCCTCGCCGAACACCGGCACGATGGGAATGTACTTGCCGGCCCAGTCGACGCTTTCCAGCACCTCGGCGCCGGTCATGATCTTCTGCACCACCTTGTGGCCGACCACCTCGCGCGGCCGCCCCACCACGGTGACGCCCAGGCTGTCGAACAGCGCCTTCTGCTTCTCGTAGAGCTCCAGCGCCACCACCTGCCCGTCCGACAGGGCCACGATGGACCGCCGCACGGCCTCGCGCCGCCAATACTCGGCCACCGTCACCCGGTCGCCGTCCATCCAGGGCCCCGACAGCCCCGCATAGCCCTCCGCCGACCAGTTGACCGGATCGGCGCCCTTCCAGCGCGCCTCGAAGGCGGCCTTGGGCAGGCTGTCGACGACGAAGGCGGTGTTCCAGTCCGCGGAGTCCGCGGCGGTCGAATTCGGATCGCCATAGATCGAGAACGGGTTGGCCACCCGCTCGATGACGATGTCCTGCTCGAAGGCGTCGTCGCGGCTATAGCGCGTGTTGATGCGGAAATAGCCGAACCCGCAGGTCACCGCGAAGTCCAGCGCCGTATCATAGGCGACCTCCGCATCGCTCGATTGCTCGATGTGGCGGATCAATCCGTTGAAGATCTCGGCGGTCTCCGGATCCGCGCCGCTGTCCACCGGATGGCAGACGATCGCCGGCTTGTTCTGCCGCCCGTCGTTCACCACCTGCCGGATGAAGGCCGGCAAGCGGTTGATGGTCAGGCACGGCCGGCCGTCCAATTCGCGGTCCTTGCGCACCTTGTCGGGCCATTGCTCGCCCAGCCTGGCGAAACGAAGATCGTCCAGCGCCTCGCGCCGGTTCTCCGCCTCATGCTCGCGCGCTAGGTCGAACGCTTCGCGCGCATCCTTCAGGATATCGTCTTCAGTCATGGGGTCTCCAACTCCCGATAGGGAGCGATCGATGTTCCAAGGGGCGGAATGGCGTCGCGCACGATCTATCGCCGACGTCGCGTATGGCTGAACGTGTGGTTCAACAGGCGCGCCGCTCATGCGTGCGGCGCACGCACCGTCTATTGGGGCGGAGCGCTGCCGCGTTGGTCTTCAGGCCCTTTGCGACTAACCTTGACCAGCACCGTGGCGGCGCCACGGCGGCGAGGGGCGCCGAACGCCATCACACTGGGCAAGGTAAGAAGAAAAAGGTCTTCGGAACGCCGAATATGTCGAAGCCTTCAAGATCGACAGTTAGAAACTCTTCTTTCGAACGAATTCCTGAGCGCGGTCACTAGGTTCGGCGTCCGGCCAGAGCTGTAGTACTGGCTTAGCCGGGCCAAGCAGAAAAACGGGCGGGCCATATTCGATCTGCTCGTTCAGCCCTTCGGCCTGCACGTTTTGAAGATGGTCGAAATTGAGCTGCACGTCCCACCAATAGGTTCCAAATTCCCAGACCCCGGGCTTTGCCCGCAGGCGCCAGGTGCCGGATCCGGAGATCGCGGCTGGCGGCGAGCGCTCAAACGGCATTCCGATGCGCAGCTTTTCGCCATGCATCGTTCCGTCCGGCGAGAGAACCAACCGACCGCCGTCTTCGGCGACCCAGTTCCCCTCCACGTCATTCGCCGACGGCGATCGAGAGCCGCAACCGCCCAAGGAGGTGACGAGAAAAAGACACGCGGTCTTCAGCGTTACTTTCGCTGCTTTTTCAAGTCGCCCCAGAGCGCCCATCATCGGTGTGCCTTATTCCTTTGGAGGGGGATTTTTTCTGACCATGTGAACGTTTGGCGTGTCTTGGATGCAGGCCCGTGAAGAAACAATTCATTCAATACCGGATCCACGTAGCGCTGATAGGGCTCGGCATACCCCACGAGAGGCGGATGCATCGCCGATGCCGCCGTTGAGTTGTTTTCGACGTTGAAACGAACTGTCGCTAGACCTTGGTTGTCAACTCCGGTGACTTCATACTGGAGCGGGTACGAGCCAAGATAGGCTGCCGCCAAGTTCCCCGCTGCTCCCCCGGTAGGCACTGCCGCATAGTCTTTCGCGAACTCAGAAACGCCCCCCAGCCCTCCGAGGGAATAAGGCGCTTTCTGCGGAACTCCAATTTGCGGAGGCCTGCTTGAGATTTGTTGCCTGACCTCCTGAATATGATCGTGCCGCCTCAAAACCTGAGTGGCCGGATCGTCCTGTCCGAAATGGTGCTCCCGCGGACCTCGCCCGGTCAACCACTCGAGGCCCAGCTGATAATAGCCAGTATCATCTCTTGCGGTCGCCGGCGCCGTCCTCGGTGGTGGCGCCATCCGCGCGCCCTGCGACTGGCGGGGCGGCGGCGCGATACTCGGCGCAGGCCTTACCCCGATCTGGCGCTTCACCTCCGCTTTGAACTCGTCCACCGCGTGCCCGACGTCCTCCCACTGAGGCAACACGTGGGCGAGTTGCCTGGTCGTCTGGTAATAAATCGCTCTCGCCTTTTGCTCAGTTGCATCTCGCGCGGCCTGAATGTCCTCGGATGTCCGTCGATACCAATCTTCTAGCGCGCCCATGCGGTGTCTCCTTGCAAATCTAAGATGAGGCTGCTCACCCCATCCAACTGAGCATCCCGCCCCGCTCCCGGGCGTCGGGTCTGCGCGCTGTCGCCCCGCGCCGGTTCGCGGCGAACTCGCCAAAGGCGTCGGCGCCGTGGCTGGCCTGGTCGTGCAGCGGCCCCACATAGCTTCGCGTCGTCTGGTTCCAGCGCTTGCGATAGGCCCGCAACCGCTCCAGCCCGGCGGCGCAGCGGCCGGCGTCGAACCAGGTCATCGGGATCATCAGGCGCCCGGCGTTGATCCGCTCCTCCGGGTCCATGGCCGCGCCGGCATGGATCGGCATGACCCCCAGGCCGCCGAGCGTCTCGTATCGCGAGCGTCCCGCCGCCCCCAGCTCGCGCACCATCACGTCGTGCGGCAGGTAGTGGGTCCCATAGACATAGGGCTTCGCCGCGATCGCCAGGCGCGCGATCGCCTGCAATCCTTCGCCGCCGGTCTCGAAGTAATCGATGGCGCGGATCTCCCGCCCCGCCTGCTGGAAGAACCAGATCGCCGTATAGTCGTCGATGCCCAGGTCCCAGGCGGTATCGACCTTCAGCGCCGGATCGTAGGGGACCTTGCCGATCCGCCCGTCCTTTTCGGCGTCGTTGAGCAGGCTGGCGTAATAGGCGCCCGGCGCCGCAGCGTCGAAGTCCACCAGGTACTCCGAGGCGAACCGCGCCTCCCCCTCCTCCGTCGAGCCGGTCTCGGCCGTCAGTTCCGCCCGCTCCTTCGCCAGTTGTTCGGCGGCGAACACCCCCGTCTCCGTGGCTGGCGACTTCAGGGTGAACCAGGCCGGGTCGCGGCTGCGCGCCTCGAAGGCCCGCGTAGCGTGGTTCCGCCCGCGCGGGGTCCAGAGGAAGAGCGCCCAGCCGCCGTTTTCCGCCAGGATCGGCCGCAGGTAGGTCCAGCAGTCCGGCTTGGCCAGCGCCCACTCGGAAAACACCACCCCCACCGGCGGCGCCCCCACCAGGCTGTTGTAATTGTCGGAGCCCGCCACCTGCCAGGTCGAGCCGTTGGTGAACTTGATCATCATATCCTGGTCGCGGGTCTGGGCGCGCAGGGCAGGCGGAAAAGCCTCGTCGATGCGCCGTTGGCCGGTGTGCGGGTTCACCGCGTCCCAGATCGCCTTGCGCCCCTGCGACGCCTCCGGCAGCAGATGCCAATAGCTTCCGACCTTCGACATCGCCGCCACCGCCGTCCAGTTCAGCGCGACATCGTCCTTGCCCCAACGCCTGTGCGCGGCCACGTCGGCCCTCAGTCCGCCATTCTCCAAATAGCGCCAAAGCGCCTCCTGGTACGGCCGGGGCCGCCAGGTCGTGGGGATGTGGATTCGCATCTAGGACGCTTCCGTGTGGCGGCTTGCATGACGGATGTGAGGGCATCGGTGGATCGGATGCCGGCGGATGAGCGCGGCTTGACGCTGGTCTTAGGCGACCTGCCGAACAGTTCGCCGTCACAATAATCCCTCGGACAACAACCAAGCTCCCA
>Ga0307513_10000505_pt1 | contig 56210 bp, 33 predicted proteins | sample 15_EM_MG_FD_202174 | JGI IMG/M metagenome (GOLD analysis project Ga0307513, IMG submission 202174) | Populus trichocarpa ectomycorrhiza microbial communities from riparian zone in the Pacific Northwest, United States - 15_EM | ecosystem: Host-associated > Plants > Roots > Unclassified | place... | reverse complement strand
CCGCCACTGTCTCTGAGTCAGATAGGCTATGCTATCGTATTGCTATGTTTAGTTTGCTTTGCTGGAAGTTTATATTTAGGATTCCGGGTATGGAATGGTCATGTAGCACTGGTGGAGGCTGCGTTATGTTTCTTTCTCTGGTCTTGCAGGATTACAGGATTCCAGTATGTGCGCAGCTACTGGTAATGATCGTGATTGCAGGAAGGCTATCGCTCTTGGGTTTTGTATTTAAACCAGTCTCCTGGCTAGCAGGAGACAGCAGACTTCGACAGACCTTCAGTCTAAGAATATACTTGGTTGAACGGCAATCCCTGAGCCCAACTTGTCCTTCAACTATTATCCTTTACTTCCGGTCCCTTGAAGCCTTCCTCAGTACCCACGCTAGCAGGTCTACCGCCAGTACTATTGTATTTTTGTTAGACAGGAATAAACTTGTTACAGTAACAAACAAGTGTCACACTATCATATTAGCGAAACAGGCACTGGCATCAGGAATGTTAAGGAAGGGAAAATTCTGCATGTAGTTCAGACGAATTCAAGGGATTCAGAGACGAGATGTGTTGAATAGTTGACAGTGTGATTTGGCAAGAAAGAGATGGTTATGGAAGGATGGATTTGAGCGAAGGACAAGGAAGAAAGGTTTTCGTGTAGAAGAACCTTTGTGTATAAAGTATGGGGGCAAAGATATTCGTCCGATACGGGTTTTAGGGCCAAATTTGACATTTTCAAACCGACAATTCCCAACACTGTGTTCATGGAAACACATCAAATCGATCCTCCAGCTAGAGAATTACGATCTATTCAAACCTCTAGAAGTAGAAGTACAAGGAATCAAAGCTGCTTCCATTGTTCATGATTGCATCAGCCTGCGTGCAAGTAACCTAGATTTTTGTTTTGGGTTCCATACAAAAAGGTACCTGAAAATCAATGCCTTTCTACTTAAACAACCATTTCTCCAGCCCTTTGTGATATTTAAGAGTTTTGTAACCCTCATTATATTATCTACGGGTTTTCTGGTGCACAGCCAAACTTTTGTGGATTCTCATAAAGATTGTGGCCTAGGGGAGGGTGGCGAAGTCGGCTACTTTTGGTGTAAAATGGGCATCGGACGATCCTTTTGCCCTAGTACTGTATATAGAACGCTGCTGGCAGCACAGAACGGACAAGAACCCCAATAGACTCTCTATCGATCATAGCCTATTTTGATGAAATCCCTAGTAACCCAATATCAAATCCATCATGAGTAACCTTTGTTTAAAAGGTACAATACTAGGAAAATCTTATTTGGTATTTGGGAACATTATTCTGGATGATAGGATTTCCTCGTGCTTGCCTTGCTGGCAGCATCTCACAGGTTTACAGTAAGTTCCGTACTGTATCTTGTTGTGTTATCTTGTGCTCTAAACTTCCAGCCGAGAGAGTTGAGGCAATTAGGTTGTCCACTTAGAATTCATAGCACAGTGGCAGTGGTAGTACATGTGAACAGACTGAAGCAGAGCCAATTGTTTTTTGCACGTACGGTCCTAATCATAGTTGTTTTGTTTACGTTTTAAGGTATAGTATCGTGCATCAAGAGTGTCGCCCATACAGTGATTCCCTCTGAGCTATTCACCGGAGGTTTTCTTTGCTAACTCTTGGATCCTGAATTATCATAGACTCTGGAAGAGGATTTCTCCTTAGCCTATTCAACTAGCCCCCATATCACTGCCTGGGTTCACCGTTGGGCGGTATTTGGCCCTGACAGACTTGCCTCTCGGTCGCTAGGAGGGTAGGACAGATTATGGTAAATGCAGAAACCTACTATAATTCCACACTGCACTGCACAAGCAGACACTTGGCCGTCATGGTCATGGTGGATACCGGGAAGTATGACCCTATCTTCACAGAACCTAGTACGAGGCTGCGGGAAGAGTTTCCCGTTCTGTATCGACATCATGAGGAACTCTGCTGCGATGCTGTAAGTTAGGTGGCACGTGTTTTTCGATTGATTCATTCGTAAGGCCCGATATAGTTGTATACCGCACTCGAGGACAGGTACAAGTCCAGCTGGCCGATTACACTACACGCAATAAGTATCCTTTAGCCGTAGTGCAAGACTTGAACAGAGCTGCTAGATAGCGGTCAAACAAGTATGGCATTCCATGCATCAGAGCGGGAGTCTCCTAGGGCGGGGAGACTAAGCGCAATAATAAGCACTTCGAAATTATTGCAGCAAACAACACACCATATACAATAAAACAATCACAGCGCAGTCGATTCTTTTTGACCAAAAAAATCCTTCAAATGAGTCCTCTAAGATATGGGGCTAACAGTGTCAATAGTGCCAATTTTTTAATTCCGCGGTGAGAGAATGCGTGATAAATTGGAGGCAACAACGATCAGAAATATTTGGTGTGTGGTTCTATTTCAGGAAAGTAGGCAGCTTGGCATCGCAGAACACAGAATTCTGGATTAGGTTGCGCTCAGTCTCCCTCTACGGATTGTTGGCACAAGTTTAGCGAGATTGATCGGATGGTCTTGGATCCACCAGGTTCCACAAAAGACCCCGCTCTTCTTAGCTTATTCAAAACAAACCACAGAAGATTTTCTTACCCCCCCCCCCCGCCTTCCCCCTGAATACATCAAAAGACAATCCTTCGATACCACATTTCAAGAGCGCGAGAGCTCCAAGTCACTCCGTTCCCAAGATTGTAATGAACTGCAGACAACCCTAATTTTCTCGCTTATTGCCTCAATATCAGGCCTTGGTATTTCAATTTATACAGCCACCCGTAAGTCTTTACTTCCAGCCTAGAGCATATTTTAGAGGGCTCGGACGACAGTACATCTATCCTCTATTCCAGCACACACGGCATTTATACTACTGCTTCTGTTTCATACTCTCCCGGGACTATAGTCCTCCCTTCATCCTTCCTCTATACTCCAATATTTCCATTGCATATTCCTTGGGCGAGCTGAGGTAGCACTCGCGCACCTGATTTCCACCCTCAAAATACCTCTAACGGTGGGAGAACACTTATGGGAAGATGGCCACACCGCACTGGTATAGCACGAGGCCGTTTTTCTACATGCGCCTTGATACTAATAGCGCGTCAGTGCCACGGTTCGTGCGCCGACAAATGGCCAAAGTTTCATCTCCGGAGACTACTCGGGCAATAACAACAGCCATAATACCACAATTTATGGTTGTGTTCCTGGTATACCCCCTTTCATTGCTAGTCTTTATTTTTGACTTAGGGCTAAAGATTTGTGTAGCAACCTTTAAACAGCTGATAACCGGCACTGAATATAAGGTATCGCCACCGGAAATCGACCTGGATCATCTCCGTGACGAGTACACGCGGCCTGAGGTTGGCACTGGGGAATGGATTTTTGAAGATGAGGGGTATATGAACTGGCGAAACGGCAGAGAGTCCAAGCTTCTCTGGCTTTGCGGTGGCCCGGGGACTGGAAAGACTGTGTTGGCTAAGCGTGTTGCCTTCGAATTTCTCAAAGGACTCGACGATCCTCCTAACGGGGTTGAGCTGGTTTACCTCTTCATCTCACCCGAAATCCCCATTGACAGGATATCTACCAAGGCTGAGTCACCACAACCTAGGCTTGCCAAAATTACCAGTGACCTATTATATGGCATTTTCCAGCAGGATGAGGCCCTTTTCGATTACTATAGGGCCGAGCTTGAAAAGCAAGGGAATATTTTTTTCACCAACCTGTATTCTTTGTGGAAGGTTCTAGGAAAAGCGATCGAGGGTTGCCGGACAGACCCTATATACATTCTTATTGACGGAGTAGATGGCCTTGGGGAAAAATTGTGTAAAGATTTGATTGTAAGGATTCAGTTGCTTATGAAAATCCGCGAGGTCAAACTATTTCTCTCAAGTCGGAACGTACCCCATGTTTCGAACAACCTTCCATCCAAACATACCAAGATCGACCTTGATACGAGCATCTTTATAACACGGGATGTGGAAACTTTTGTCAGGCACAGAGTGAGTGCATTGGATGGGTGGGATGACGATCTGAAGCAGAAAGCGAGGGACGCAATTTTGGCGAAAGCGGAAGGCACCTTCCTCTGGGCATCGTTGGCGATTGAAAATCTGACATGTCTCAGTTCCGGCCCTGATTTTGAATGCTTTCTAAACCAACTTCCATTGAAACTTGAAAACTTATACCAAAACATGTTAGACTCCCTCTCGACACGGGGAGACCCGCTGGAAGTTCTAAACATGATCGGAAGCGCAGCACTCGCCTTGCGCCCACTCACATTCGGCGAATTAGGCCATATCCTGGGATTTCTGGAAGAAAAGGGAAAAAGTCAGCAACAGTCGTCTCTTGGGAGATCATATACTGAAATTCAACCAAGAACAGAGGGGGAAATCAGGAAGTACGTCCAATCCTCCCTGGGATTTCTCCGGGCTACCGACACAACCGTGTCCATTGTCCATCATACCGCAAGAGAATACCTTTTCGACCAAAAGCGCAAGCACAGCCTCCCAGTGCCCTGCAAAAGCGAGGTAGACCTCGCCGTTTCCTGGGAATGCTTCCGATACCTCCACCGTGCTTTTGGAGAGGCTCCCGGAGAAACTGCATGGGAGGTGGCGCGGAAGGATCCATGGAGAGCCGTGGACAAATGGCCGTGTCTTCGATATGCAGCAGAATCCTGGTTCATTCATGCCCGTCAGATTTCAAAGGACAAGTTATGCGACGACCCTACTCGTGACTGGTTGGGGCATGAGTTCTTCGAAGCCAGAGACACCATACGAAAGCCCTGGATAGAGCTCTGCCGTAATCCAAAAATGGAGGTTTTGGCAGGAGAGCAGACACCGCTGCATATCGCAGTCTGCCTGGGGCTCCTACCCCTGGTAGAGAAGGTCCTCTCAGACCCTATAAAGAGGACAGACGGCAATCACTTACCACTGCATCTAGCCGCCAAGCTCATGTCGGGGATATACAAGGTCCTGATTGCCAAGGGCGAACCATCCATTCTCACAGCGCCAGACCAAAACGGAAATACACCGCTACACGGAGCGGTCATTTCCGGCCATTTGCCCATGCTGGTGTGTCTGGTGGAGAAAATCGCAACACTAGGGTGCAAGGCACGTAGTAAAGAAATCAACAAGCAAAACCACCATGGCAATACCCCGCTTCACCTTGCTCTTCAGTTCGATCACCCGGATATGGTGGAGTTTCTTTCTAGGAACGGCGCAAATCTGAGCATCAAGAATGGTGACCAGCTGACGACACCAGAATTGGGGGTGAAGCTCGGGAGAGGAGATAGTTTAGGTATTCTAGAACGGGCCGTCCAGATCCGAGAGGTGGCCAGGAGGGAGCCTGCGGAGGGGCACTTGTAAGAGGAGCCTGTGGGGGGCCCTGTGGAGGAACCTGGAGGAAGTCCGCTGGAGAGACCGACCAAGAGATTGCGATTGTGTTAGGTGAAACCCTAGACAATTCCTGGAGGTGTACGGTAGAGGGGGCTATAGAAGAACCAGAAGTGGGACTTGCGACATCGGCGCTAGAGAAACCAAGCCTTCCAATGGGTTAACCCGGGCTCAAAAAAGGCCGACCCGACCCGGCCCAAGCCCAGCGAATGTTGAGCCCAACCCGGCCCAACCCAACAAAGGAAAGCCCGGGTTGACCCAACCAACCCAACGAACCCATTGGGCTGAACACCGGAGAAGTGGAGTAAGCAGAATCAATCTGAATATATTAATACTAAACAATTGCGATACGGAATGAAAAATGAGAAATGAGAATGACTGAAATCGTGAGTAGAAAAGTATATGGTATGGGAAGGGGGTACTTTCTTCAACTAGTAGCTGGGGGATTAGAGAGGTAACTCTCAGTATTAGAAGAGAAACTCATCTTTCTTGAATGTGAATCCGCACAGGGGAGTAAAAGTAATGGAGTAAGTAAACCGAGAAAAAAAGGAGAATGCTGAGAGTTGGAAGAAAGATTCTGTGTTTGAAAGGGGCGCCCAAAATAAATTTTATATTCTAAACTTCCGACCGTAAAACTAAGATACCGGGAGAGTTCAAGAGCACTCAAATCACCTTAAGTCGTACGCTTTTTTCCACACTATCTTCATTTGGAGAGCATTTGCCTTTGACCTTACTACATCCGGTAATGTAGTTCTAGTGAGCAAGGTGCTCGGACTATAGTTTCCCCGGTGATACGAACAGATGTGGACGATCAAAAACTAAAAATCGAGGTGAAACATTCATTGGGTTCGTTGGGTGACGCGGGCCGGGCCCCCCCAGGCCCGGCCCGGCCCAGGGAAGCTATTGAGTGAGCCCGGCCCAATGAACCCGGCCCAGCCCAACGAAAGACCCGGGTTAACCCAACAAAGGCCCAACCCATTGGAAGGCTTGAGAGAAACCACCACCGAACCCTCGCTTGCAAGTGAGTTGATGTTATGCATCTTCTTCACCATCGAGCTTGTTGTACAAGTATTATAATAATATGTATATGCGTAAGCCATCGGGAGGGGGGAAGGGGTCATTGTACCCTAGTTGTTCAACAGGAACAGGAGGAAGCTTTCCCCTAATCTACATCTGTTACTATAATCTAAATAACACCGCCGGCTTGGCCTCATTTATTATGTATCCTATCGTAACGCCGCAAAGGATCCCCGCCTGCTTAGGTTTCTGTATGTTAAGTGGTGAATTCTTTAGTTCTCGGAGGTGGCGGTTCTCGCGGGCCATTCCCCCCACTCTCTTTTAAGGAGTCGTGTTCACCCCTTTCCTTTCTCTGTTCTGTTGGTTGTTGGACTTTATAACAAGCACATTGTACATACTTCAGCGAAATTTTAATAGTTACCGTTGCGCTTCTCTATAATACTTGTTTGGTTTGTTCTTGCTTGTCTCGCCCCGATCTTGTTTCCGCAATTGCTTAAATCTTAGCAACTTATTCTATGTCTAAGCTCTTCTGCAAGCATAATCATGCCTTAGGAATTCCCAGGCAAGAAGTGGTCATGCATACCAGCTGTGCGATATGGCCTTGGATAGAACACGCCATTGGGATTTGGGGATTCCAGTTGGTGCCGGATCGGCTGTGACGATTATGGTTGTAGGTTCTCGGAGCCCCTGCCCAAAGAAGAAGGGGCCATATATTTAAGACAGGCTTCTTACCTAGAAAGACACAGTCCTATTATATTTATCATAGTTCATAATATTGTATGATAGGCCACCGCTTACCGCAGGATTGATCAGACTAGGGTTATCGGCCACACATGACAAGTTTGTTCGACAGCTAAGTTAGGTTAGTTCTTAGCTGTGTGAGAGGATTTCGAGGCGGGGAAGAATGATTCCCGCCCGTTGGTTAGTTTTTTGTCTTGGGGTGCGCAGCCTATCAAGATTACGTTCTTTCTGGAGCTGGTATTGGCCGTTCGACCAACACCTAACGGTTTTATTCGGTTAATTTATTGATTTAGTGCTTAGCGAGGTGCCATTCTAGTCATATTACACCCCCGCGACGATACTCCGTTCCGCTTATCCGAGGGTGGTGATAGCGAAGTTATCTAATTTACGACGACTTCACCACTGGTCATGTCAGATGTTGGAGCATCCTTCCATATCTGGTATGGTTGACTGCGGGGTGTTATGTAAGCCGGCGATGCGGCGGCGATGCGGCGGCGAGTGAGGCTCTGTGAACCGGGGAAATCGTGACTGCGTCTTTTCTTGTTACATAGCCGGGGTCACCCCCACTTCTCTCTCTCTCTCTTAGTCAATCAACAACAGTCGTTTCAACATCAGAGCACGGAATTAATCGAGTGACCGCACATGATTCCATGGGCTTTTGCCATCCTTCCTTCATCTCTTGATATCATACAAAAACCATTCCCGGAATAAACGAAAAATTCGCCCCAAAACCACCTCCCTAACCCAAACCTGTATGCCAATGGGTATGCCCCGTTAGGGCTCGGCCACCAGCCTCCCCTTAACAATCACCTCCCTCCCATCCTGCTGAAACTCGAACCTCCCGATCAAGCTGCAAGGAGACATTTAAATCCCACCTTGGCAAACACGTTCCGGACGCACCCCCTAGGCCCTACTAGGAATGTAAGAAACCTATGAAATTATAGTACCCTCGACGGCGGTCGCCCGGTCCTCTCGGCCCGCCCCCAACTCGGGCCCAAATTCCTCCGCCCCAGTGCCCCAAAATTAATTCCACGCCTACTCTGACCGCGAGCAGGAAGGACGCCTCGTTTAGACCCGTATCTCCGGCTGCCACGCGAAGCGTCGCCCCCATCGCAGGGGACGGCCCAAGCACCTTGGACGTGATGGGAGAGACCTCAGGCAGGGAACCCGGTGGTATGTTATGGCCGTTGGCGGGTGGAAGGGGAATCAGGCGCGGGTTCCGACGAGGAGATGGGATTGAATGTGTCTGGTCTAAGGCTGGGGTAAGGAGTTCACGGCTTAGATCATTGGCGTAGCGGTGGTTTTGTGCTTCTCAGCCAGGAAAGTCATCACTTGATCACGCATGCTAGAAACAACATCTGAACCTGTTCAAGTGTTCGATTTTAGCATTACACAGACCATGTCTTTAGGTTCGGAGTCTTGCGAGAGAGTAGTTAGAGTAGATTCCTTAGCGGTAATGATTTGCGCAGTCACAGGTCTTATGGTGCATATCACGGGTTGGCCCTAGCCGGAGTAAGTGCTAGTAGCGGGAGGGAAACATCGTGGATAGGTTAGCTACGATCCTGGATGGGCTGCCGGTGTTGAATATTGTAGTGCTTGCGTCTGCCAACCCGGAGCCGGACCTTTCTTCGGAGTTGCTACTGTTTCTTATGGGAGCATTCCTCAGCACAGTGAATTCATAGCCGAAGCCGGAGGAGCCGATTATGTCTAGCGCCACTAATGAAAATTAGTTCCTCATCTCCATCACCACTCCCTCCTCCCTGCTACAGCCGGCGCAACTCTGGGAAATGTGCACAACCTCCGCCGCTTTCTCGATCGCTCCCACCCCCTTAGGTCAAAACGTGGGGGGTAGTTCCTTGATATGCGCGTGTGTGAGAGCAGTCGGTAGCAAATTCCTCTGCACCTCGCGAACGGCGGCCCTTCCTTCCCGGGAGTATTGCCGATGTTGTTTGTTACTAGCAGGAGCTTGAGGAAGCTGGAACCATTCACGTGGAGGGCTTCTGTGGGGAACACCGGCAGCGCTCTCGGAATAGTGCGCACCTGGACGGCCTGTGGGGCTCTCCCGGCTGTATATTTTAAATTATGGCGAAGTTGCCCATGAGGGAGCAGGAGCCGGTAAACCCCGGGAGGTGTCGGGTTGTTGCAGGTTAAGGCTAGAGAGGTCGGTACCATGGATGTAGTGATCGTGATGAAATGGGGGCGGCGAGGAGGGTATCGTGGATGTAGCGCATCCTACTAAAATGCTACTCTTAGACATTGTTAGACCGAGGGCAAGAGCCAACTAGAGGGGAGCGCCGGTGGTCAGCGTTGGTGGGTAGTAGATAAAGCCACTGGACATACCGTAGGTCTTGGTGATACTTGGAATACCGAGACAAGTCAGTGCAATGGGGATATAGCAGAAGGCAGATAATGTTATTGCAATAGTAGAAAGAAGAGAGGAGTTGGGAATGAAAAATTGTTTTAGCGGTAAAGAAACAAGAACACAATTTAAGGGGCATCTAGCTCCCGTGTTGAAAAAGCGTTCTTCGAGTGCCAAGTTGATCTGTCAGTTTTGTATGCACAAGGCGTTATGCCCAAGGTTCCCCGACCCCCGAAAGCCTCATGTGTGGGGGTTGTCTTATCTATTTTCGCTTCGGCTTTGCTGACTAATCTCTGAGTGCGTCCTAAGAGATATTTATGATGTTGGGGGGACACCCCCGGGTCGAGTACAACTGATGTTATACCCCGAGTGCACCCCCGAATCGCAAGGCCCCCCCCATCCGGCCATTTCGTTCGGTCAAACTCTTGAAATCCGCTTCCCCGTCACCCGGGACGGGTTTAGTTTAACAAGTTAGCTCAACTGCGTCCTGTACGGTACACCACTCAAGTAGTTAATGAGATACAAGTCTGGAGGGTGAATCTTCTACTATTGGAGGAGAGCCCGAACCGCAAGAGGTTTTACAATAACTTACTGAAATTTTCAGAGATTGCCAACAGACCCGAGTTTTGCATTTCAACTGCGAAGAATCACGGCAATAATTTGGCATCTAAACAGTCCCTAAGCGATATTGTGGGTTTGTTAGGGTGTATAGCTGCAGTGTCTAGAAGGCATTCCTCAATACCAGGAGTTCACATTCAACACGACCAGTTTGGTGAGAATAAGCGTCCGGAACCGACTGCAAACAGCTGGACCAGTAACAGTAGACCAAGACATTGGAATACAGATTGCACAACCTTTCGGCTATGATACCAGTAAGTGTATTTGAACCTCCTCTGCTATCATACCAGGAATTACTTTGCTATTTTTCCAGCACCTTCAGAGTCGTTTAGTAAGCTGTTGAGTTGACGTGGTTAGCGGCTGGCGGTTTCTACTTCCAGATATTTAATTTAATCTCACCCCAAGCAATACCATAAACCAACACCCCTGCTCGGGTACAAGTACTCAGCGCCGGGTCGGAAAAATGTTTGTGCGAATTTTTCGAACTAAAAGGTTTTAGCGTGTGTAACGCCATTTCGCATACAAAATGGATTAACTCAAAACCTGGCACTCGGAAGACTCTCAAATTAGTGCTAAACGCCTCAGCTCACAAAGGCGACCGGTATTGCACAGTACGAGCCTTGGGAACTTGTCGAGAAGAACTCGTGAAGGCGGGTGATAGCCATTCCCGAGAGGGGGTGCTAAGGAAAACTCAACCTTTTGTTGGTGACAATTGAATCCTATATTATCATTCCAGCTTTTTTTGGGTTACCCGAGTACTTTCTAGGATTGGTTTTGCGTAGTCTGTGGCTTAGACTAGTAGCAGAAGTAGAACCCTATGGTCAGTGCACTTGGGATGATTGGTAGTGATTCAAATAGCGAGAATGAAAATTTTCGCATGAGGAAAGTTGTCTCTGATAGTTTCCGATCGCTCGATAGAGGTTTTTGAGGTTTGATTATGATTTATAAACTCTAGCATGACATTTGGAGACAGCTATTCAGGTCAACTAGCTATATATCCTTGTCTGTTCCGGTGAGGGGTTCTAACTCTTCCACGAGTGTGGCTGATTCACAGAGCTTCCATCGCCGCTGTCCTAAAGGTAGATGGGACACGCCCATTCCCGAACCCCTGATCCAGGCATGACCAGTCACTTTGCCTGACAAAATTAGGAAAAAATATATGAGGTGTTCCCTTTCTCGCGGAAAAGTCTCTTATCAACCGCATAGGGTTACAAGCGGGAGATTAGAATGTCTTCTTAGCCCATGGGGTTAGTTTTTTTTAGAGAACGAGGGAGTGGAGGATGCAGTCGTGATTACCTACCGTTTGTAAAACGGATGGCTATTGCATGCGGACTAAAAATTAGCTAGGAGCTAAGAATTTTGGTGATATACAATTAGATTTATGCCATTACGAGTATGCAACATCTCGAGCCTCCTCTTCTCACTTATCTCTCCCGCACACCTACGAAAAGTGCTGCGGTTTGATATATAGTTCCAAGAACCGCATGCCACTGCGGGCGGCTGTGAGTTAACGGGGTCAAGGGAAATCCGCCCGCTGGTTAAGAGAGATAGGCGAGATAGAGGCCGAGCCCCACATCGTGATGCCCAGGAAGAGCGCCTCACCCATGATCCTTACTGCTATTGCACACCTCCAAAGTCTCTGGGCTCTGGCTAATTTTTCTCCCTTATGCAACCGCAACCTATTTTAAATACTCCTCTAGATTAGGGGTACAGGGTACAGGGTACAGAGGGTGGGCCAAACTTTAGGGCGCAGAGGGTGGGGGACAGGAGGAGGGAGAAGAGTGGTGGGGAGGGATTGGATAGCGAGTGGATGTGGGGGTTGTGAATTTTTGTATCATACTTGAGAGTTGAATCAGATTTTGAGTTAAGGTTTGAGGAGCATGCGCAGACGATCTGCATGTATTATACTGTAAGAGGGCGTGAAATGGAAAAAGGGTTGTAAAAAAAAAGTCTATCGAACTTCCTGCTATTAGCTCCACGACTTCCTCGGCCGCTCAGGGAGTGTGTTTGCCCCGTCCAGTGCACAGGGAGTTCGGCAGACGTTTTCCCCCCACGAAAAATCTGAGCATCTCGCCTATTTAGTTGTGCCCAGCCTGGCACATGCCGATACAGTACCGTACTGTGGCTCCTCTTTAAGCAAGGCGCCACGTATATTCCTTTTGTTCCACTTCAATAGAGGGCTGAGTTGGCGGCGTTTTCCACCCATAGCCGAGAATAGGGGATTCCGACCTTCTAGTACACCTAGATTTATCCTCCCTCCAAGCGCTTACAGTGTCAATCTGGTCGCTGCCGCGTCCTCTTCCAGAATTGTATCCTTCCTTCGCCCCTCCTAACCTCGCACATCGCTAGCAGTGGGGAGAACGCCTGTGGGAAGATAGGTCAGATAGTACGGTATAGCGCCAGGTTGTTTTTCTCCATAGATCTAGATCGGCTAATAGGTCATAGTTAAGAAGCATTCGACATGAAAACCATCCAAAGTTCGATCGGCGGGCAGTTCTCGGGCAATAACGACAGCAACAATACAAATATCACAAATAATTATCGTGCGCAGGTACCTTTATATGTTCCCTGTAGGTACCCTCCGATTGCCAATCTTTGCTTCAAACTTACTTGTGTGGCTAAGAAATTATCTAGCCACCTTTAAAGAAATAATAAAGTGCCCCGGCTGGGGGCTGTTACCACCAGAAATTGACCTAGGCCACCTCCATGACGAGTATAACCTGCCCGGGGGGGACACTGGAAGATGGATTTTCGAAGATGTTGTATATAGAGAGTGGTGGGAGAGCAGGGAATCGAAGCTTCTTTGGCTTTGCGGTGGACCTGGAACGGGAAAGACTATGTTGGCCAAGCGTGTTGCCGCCGAATTTCTTAAGGGAATTGACAATCCTTCTGAAGGGGTTAAATTGGTTTTCCACTTCGTCATGCCCGAACTCCCCACCGCCGGGATATCCACCGATGAGGCCGAGTTATCACAACTTAGGCTTGCCAAGGTAGCCAGCGACATGCTGTATGGCATTCTCCAACAGGATGGGAACCTTTTCCACGGCTGCAAAGACGAACTGGAAAAACAAGGGGGCAGATTTTTCACAAACACCTATTCTTTATGGAAGGCTCTAGGAAGGGCAATCAAGGATTGCAAGGCAGAACCCATCTTCATTCTCATAGACGGCGTAGATGGACTCAAGGAGAGCTCATGTAAAGAATTGCTCGCAAGGATTCTGGGGTTCATGAAAATCCGCACAGTCAAGATATTCCTCTCCAGTCGGGACGTACCCCACATCTCAAACAACCTCCCCCATAACTGCCATGAATGTACAAAGATCAACCTTGATTCAAACAGTTTCGTAAAGGAGGATGTGGAAACATTTATCAGACACAGAGTGAACGCATGGGGGTGGGATGACGATCTGAAGGAGAAAGCAGTGAAAGCCCTTCTAGCGAAGTCGGACGGCATCTTCCTCTGGGCGTCATTGGCTATCGACAATCTAGCATACTTCAGTTCGGGCCCTGATTTTGACATGCTTCTAAAGAAGCCCCGGTTAAGACTTGAAGAGGTATACCGAAAGATGTTACACACTGTCCTCTCCCGTAGCGAGTCGGGAGAAGTTCTGAACATGATCTGGAGTGTGGCGCTTGCCTTGCGCCCACTCACATTTAGCGAATTAGCCCATATCCTAGCTTGTATAGAGGAAAGAACACAGGCCGAACAACAGCACTCTCACAAAGAGACAAGCAGCGAAATTCGGTTGAGGACAGACAAGGAAATCAAGATATATGTCCAATCCTCACTGGGATTCCTCCGGGCTGCCGCTGAAACAGTATCAATGGTCCATCATACTGCAACAGAATACCTTTTCGATGAATACGGCAGGGGTGGTCTCCCGGTACTTTCTAAAGGTCTGGCTGACCTCTCACTTTCCTGGGGGTGCTTCCGCTACCTCCACCATGCCTTTGGAGACCCCGAGAGATTACCAAGGGGGAGCATTAGGCAAGGACATGATGGATCCTGGGACTCAAGCTTAGCCCAAGATCACAAGGAACAGGAGCCAGGAGGAAAACCATGGGAAGTGGCACGGGAAAACCCACAGCAGGCCCCTGTCAAGCTGACATACCTCAGGTATGCAGCAGAATCCTGGTTCATTCATGCTCGCCGGAGCATCGAGATCTTAAAGGACGACTTCTACAACGACTCGGCTCATAACTGGTTACAACATCAGTTCTTCGGAACTAGCGATGTTATACGAAATCCCTGGATCGAGCTCTGTGGCGATTCGAGAATGGAGGTTTTGGCCGGGAAGCAGACGCCACTGCACATTGCGGCTTGTCTAGGGCTCACACCCCTGGTCGAAGAGATCCTCACGGATCTAGAGCAAAATGGCAACAGGCCGTCGCATGGGGGGGTTATTTCCGGCCATTCATCCGTGCCGGAAGCCCTGGTAGAAGAATCTGCAAGGCATAGAGTATACAATAGTGAAATCAACAAGAAAAACGACTCTGGCAACACCCCGCTTCACCTCGCTTTTCAGTTCGATCACATGGAGATAGTGGGGCTTCTTCTCAAGAAAGGGGCTGATACGACCGTCAAGAACAATGCCCAACTAACACCATTAGAGTTAGCAGCAAATCTCAAGCGAGGAGATATTTTAGATGTTCTTAAGGATATCGAGGAATTGCTGAAAGAGGCCGAGACAGAGGTTTTGGAAGAGCTTCTTAAGGAGTCTTTAGAGGAGCCTCTGGAGGGGTTTGTTGAGGAGCTCGCCGAGCAGCTTGCGGAGGAGTTCACAGAGGAGCTTGGGCAGAGCCACCGGCCGCGCCAGCCGGGAAGGCTGTTTCCGGAACTCCTACCGGCTCCCTTCCCAAAACACGGGGCGTTCAGCCCGCCGAGCCCGCCTGAGCCCAGGCTATCGAGCCCGCCGAAATCCTGGTTTCTAAGCCCGCCTAGCCCGCCCGAACCCAGGCTATGGAGCCCGCATGAATCCTCGTTTCTGGACTCACCGAGCCCACCAGAACACAGCATATCGAGCCCGGAGGTATCCTGGCCAAGCGCGTCGGAACCCCAGTCATTTGTGGAATCCCCACCGTGGTGGGACTCACAAGAATCCTTGTTTCTGATCCCGGAGGAATCCAGGTTTCCGAGCTCGCATGAGCCCTGGTTATCGGGCCCACATGAGCCCCGGTTGCCGGAACCCTGTTTGGCGAGCTCGCCGGAATCCTGCTTCCAGAGGCCGCGGAAACAATGGTTGTTGAGCCCACAGGAGCCCTGGCCGTCAAGCCCGCGGGAACCCTTGTTGCTGAGGCCACCAGAGCCCTGGCGGCCAATCCCGAAGGAACTCCGGCCGTTGGGCCCCCCAGTGGAACTCCCGGTAGAACTCCCGGCAGCACTCTGGCCGCGGGGCCCGGTGGAACTTCTAGCAGAACTCCCTGCCGAAATCCCTGCCGAAATCCCTGCAGAACTCCTGGCAGAAATACCTGCGCAACTCTGGCCGCGGGGTCTGGTTGAAGTCCCTGCAGAAGTCCCGACAGAAATTCCACCAGAACTTCGGCCGAGGGACCCTGTAGAACTCAGCAGGAATTCCGTCCTTGTCTCCAGCGAAACCCCTTAGGAAAACTCCCGTGGGCCATCCTGAGGCGGAGCCCGCCGCCGCTATTTAGGAGGTATAGAAGGGCAAGGTGAATGAGAGCTTGAGGCTTCTTGATAGCAGTTGAATCAATCTTTCCATTCTTTTTTCCATTTGCAATTAACCTTTCGAGAAGAATTTCCCCGCGAGTTCCACACTAAATATACGCTTTTGCAATAAAACAAAATTTCGCATAAGTGCTTTTACAGACTTCCTCAGTAAAATGTGGTAGGCCAAGCAAGATAGATTGTACAAAAGACTCTTAGCTTTACACCACCTTTGAAACTGGCTGTTGACACCAGGAGAGAGATAAGTATTCGCACAATCCAAATACTTTCCAATACAAATCAATTAGTAAACTAAACCCCTTGCGACCTCAAGGTCCTGTTCATCGTTCTGTTTGAAGCTAGAGCCTTACCAAGCACAAGCCATGACTGTCTGTTTATACCGTGATATATTTCCAATAGCATGTATATTTAGTGCCAATAAGCAAGTGTGGAAACACTATTTCAATATTAAGAGCTTATGGAGTGACATACAAAGGTTGTGAAACCACAAGACTCAGGATTATCGATGCTATTATCCCATAGTCCATCGGGTGCTACGCCCGAGAGATCTGGCCAAGAAAATGGCAAGATCCAGAAAGTATCCTTTGCAAATGAATTACTAGTGTTCCATACAGAAACCTATTCTGCCAATTTCTTGGAGGCATTGACTGATTAAGGAATAAGAATACATTACTCGTGCTTCTCAGCGAAGACCTGCCTTCCCCATTTTCCCTACTGAGGTTTGCGAGGATCTTTCTGCCAAAGAGGTATTATGCAGAGTCGTGCATAATTAATGCAGCTCTAACAATCCACTGCAGCGGATTCTAGGACGATCCAAGCTAACTGCCACTCACTAGATCAACTCTGAACGTGTCCACGCAATCTTAATCTTCGGATACTAGTGTGCGCACTAGTCTTGCACCATGTACTCGAGTACGAGTACACACTATTCCTCTTTGGCACAAGAATCCTTGCGAATCTTACTACGACAAATGGGGAAGGCAAATCTTGGCTGTAAAACACGAGTACGGTACTCGAGTATACTATGAGGTAGTGATTGGAGCTTAATCTACTATGAAATCCAGCATCTAAACCCCATGTAAGAAATTGAATCCCCAAATACTGGACCAAAATCAAACAAGCCTACCAGGGGATTCAAATCTTACTATCTTATCACTTGATTTAAGTGTTTAAGCTCCAAAACTCCCAGAAACCAACGTTATGCATACACTAACATTTACTGCAGGGCCTCCTAAGTACTTCAAATCCTATGAAAACTTCCCCCCTGTCCCTTGTACTCGAGTAGAGGAATTCAGTCCCGGTGTGGAAAAATACTTACGTATGTTTTTAGAGCTAAAATCTTTGAGTGTGCCAGTGTGCGAAGCCTTCTCACACACAAAATTGACGGATCAACTTAAAACCTGAGATTAGAAAAACTCTTTTTTAAACTAGGACTAAACCCCTTAGCTGACACTTAACAAAAGGACCACTGGTATTGTACTAGTACTGAAACGATGACTTCCGTCCAGGCAGATAGTATTCTCCGGTGAGTGATACTAACCCCAAAGCAAAACAAACGAACGTGATAGAAGGAACGGGGAAATGATATCACGATCAGGAAACCAAACAGTACCGAGTTGTGGGCAATCGCCGCTCGCACAATAGGTAGAGTTAAAGAAATCGATGACGATGATAAAAGAATCCGTAAAGAAAGAAAACTATTGATCAAACACAAGATCCGAGTCGTCTATGAACATGTCGTTGTCCGTTGTCCTGCTTGCCCACTTGTTTTTCCTTTGTCTCCGTTGCCTCCCATCCTTCGCTTTTAAACCCACGATCCTCATAAGCCCTTAGTAATCACTCCCCCGGTCCACCGCCACATCAACCTCCTCCCTATCAATCTAACTGGCTAGCTACGGGAACTGCCCGCTATCAACATAAAATACACAAAACCATTTAGTAAAATAAGCAGGCCCACTTTCAGCCCCACAGTACCGCGCGAGCGTTGAGGACAATTAGGGAAGGTGTGCGATAGTCTCCACGATAGTAAATGCTAAAAAAAAACTAAGTCTTTTTGGTGATAATAATTACATTTTACATCGGCGGTATCTCCATTACATCTCTGTTAAGCTGCCCAAACGGACTCTAGAATTTACTCTTTGGCGGTTGATGGCTCAGGCTGCTGGTAGAGGCAGAAGTTCAAGGTAGGTGGACTTAGGATGATTGGTAATGATTCAAGTAGTGAGAGTAAAATTTCTCACTTGGGGAAAGTTGCCTCTCATGGCTTCAGGTTGCTTGATAGGGGTTTTTGTGGGATTTGGTTATGATTTGTGAACTCTAGCATTACACTAGGAGACAGTTATTCAGGTCAACCAGCCATATATATCCCTGTATGTTCCGGTTGATATGATAAGTTCTAACCATTACAGGAGTGTGGCTGATTTACAGAGCCCCCATCCCCTCTGTCCTAAAGGCTGATGGGACACGCCCATCCCCAAACCCCCGATCCGGGCATGACCTAGTCACTTCGCCTGGTAAAATTAGGAAATATCAGGTGTTTTTTCCCCCCACAGAAAAGTCTCTTATCAGCTGCCTAGATTTACAAGAGGCGGGAGATTAGAATGTCTCCGCCGATGGGGTTAGCTTTTCGAGAAAGAGGGTGTGGAGGGTGCACTCGCGATTACCTACCGAAGGCTACCGTTTGTAAAATGGATTGCTATTGCATGCGGATTAAAAATTAGCCAGTAGCTAAGAATTTTGGCCATATACAATTAGATTTAGGCCATTACGAGTATGCAACATCTCGAGCTCCCCTTCTCACTTATCTCTCCCGCTCACCTACGAAAAGCGCTGCGGTTTGATCTATAGTTCTAAGAACCGCATACCACTGCGGGAGGCTGTGAGTTACAGGTCCCTGGCTTGAATGGACTGAACACCGCGGGGGTCACGGGAGCTGAACGTCCTTTGCCAGGGAGCCCCCTGGTACCGTATTCGGTCCATTCAAACCAAGGACTTGGAGGGTGGCCAAGGGAAATCCGCCCGCTGGTTAAGAGAGATAGGTGAGATAGAGACGGAGACCCGCATCGTGATACCCAGGAAGGGCGCCTCACCCATGATCCTTACTGCTATTACATACCGGTAGTGCACAGGGGGTTCGGCAGGCGTTTTCCCTTCACCAAACTCCCGCCTGTTTTGTCGCATAATTCGGGGTACACACATGTACCCTTAACGAGAGACAGACCAGAGTTCCGCAGACCTTTGTGCAGCCTAGCACATGACGATACAGTACTGTGGCTCCTCTCCAAACAAGGCGCTGCCTATATTCCTTTTGTTCCACCCCAACAGAAGGCTGAGTTGGCGGCGCTTCCCCCTCCTGGCCGAGAATGGGGGATTCTGACCTTCTAGTACTCATAGATGTACCCTCCAAGCGGGTACAGTGTCAATCTGATCGCTGCCGCGTCCTCTTCCAGAATTGTATCCTCCCTTCGCCCCTCCTAACCTCGCACATCGCTAGCAGTGGGGAGAACGCCTGTGGGAAGATAGGTCAGATAGTATAGCACCAGGTTGTTTTTCTCCATAGATCTAGATCGGCTAATAGGTCAAATTAGGAAGCATTCAACACGACAGCCATGCAAAGTTCGATCGACGGGCAGTTCTCAGGCAATAACAGTAGCAACAATACAAATATCACAAATAATTATGGCGCACGAGTACCTTCATATATTCCCTGTATGCAGCCTCCCATTTCCAATATCCGCCTCAAACTTGCTTGTATGGCTAAGATTTTGCGCAGCAACATTTAGGGAACTGATAAAGTGCGCGGGCTGGGGGCTGTTACCACCAGAAATCGACCTCGATCACCTTTGCGACGAGTATAACCTGCCAGGGGGTGACACTGGAAAATGGATTTTCGAAGATGTTGTGTATAGGGAATGGTGGGAGAGCAGGGAATCGAAGCTTCTTTGGCTTTGCGGTGGACCTAGAACAGGAAAGACTGTGTTGGCCAAGCGTGTTGCCGCCAAATTTCTGATAGGACCCGACGATCCTCTTGAAGGGGTTAAATTGGTTTTCCACTTCATCTCACCCGAACTCCTCACCGCCGGGATATCTGCCAATGAGGCTGAGATGCTACAACTCAGGCTTGCTAAAGTAGCCAGCGACCTACTCTACAGCATTCTCCAACAGGACGGGAATCTTTTCGATGGTTGCAAAGCTGAGCTTGAAAAACAAGGGGACCGATTTTTCACCAACCCTTATTCTTTATGGAAGGTTCTAAGAAAAGCAATCAAGGATTGCGGGGCAGAACCCATCTACATTCTCATAGACGGCGTAGATGGACTCAAGGAGAGTTTATGTAAAGAATTGATCGGAAGGATTCTAGGGTTCATGAAAATCAGGACGGTCAAAATATTCCTCTCCAGTCGGGATGTACCCCACATCTCGAACAACCTCCCCCATGACTACCGCGAATGCACAAAGATCAACCTTGATACAAATAGTTTCGTAAAAGAAGATGTGGAAACATTTATCAGGTGGAGTGTGAATGCATGGGGGTGGGATGACGATTAGAGGGAGAAAGCAATGGAAGCCCTTCTGGCGAAGTCAGAGGGCATCTTCCTCTGGGTATCATTGGCTATCGACAATCTAACATGCTTCAGTTCGGGCCCTGATTTTGACAGGTTTCTAAAGAAGCCCCGGCTAAGACTTGAAGAGGTATACAGAAAAATGTTACACGCTATCCTCTCCCGTGGGGAGTCGGGAGAAGCTCTGAACATGATCTGGAGTGTTGCGCTTGCCTTGCGCCCGCTCACATTTAGCGAATTAGCCCATATCCTAGCCTGTATAGAAGAAAGAGCACGGGCTGAACAACAGCTCTCTCAAAAAGGCACAAACGGCGAAATTTCGATGAGGACAGACAAGGAAATCAGGATATATGTCCGCTCCTCATTGGGATTCCTTCGGGCCACCACTGAAACAGTATCCATTGTCCATCATACGGCAAAAGAATACCTTTTCGATGAATACGGTAGGGGTGGCCTCCCGGTTCTTTCTAAAAGTCTGGCAAACCTCTCAGTTTCCTGGGGGTGCTTTCGCTACATTCACCATGCCTTCGGGGACCCCGAAAGATTACCACGGGGGGGTATCAAGTGTGGCCACGATGGATCAAGCTTGACCCAAGGTCACCAGAAACTGGAGCCCGGAGGAACGCCATGGGAAGTGGCGCGGGGAAACCCACGGCACGCCGCAGCCAAGCAGACATACCTCAGGTATGCCGCAGAATCCTGGTTCATTCATGCTCGTCGGAGCATCGAGATCTCAAAGGACGATTTCTGCGACGACCTGGCTCATAACTGGTTAAATCATCAGTTCTTCGAAACTAGCGACGTCGTACGAAAGCCCTGGATCGAGCTCTGCGGAGATTCGGGGATGGAGGTTTTGGCCGGGGAGCGGGCACCACTGCACATCGCGGTATGTCTAGGGCTCATGCCCCTTGTCAAAAAGACCCTCACGGATCCGGAGCAAAACTGCAACACACCGCTGCATGAGGAGGGTATTTCCGGCCATTCATCCGTACTGGAGACCCTGGAAAAAGAATCCGCAGGGTATAGAGTATACAGTAACGAAATCAACAAGAGAAACGACTCTGGCAGCACACCGCTTCACCTTGCTTTTCAATTCGATCACACGGAGATAGTCGAGCATCTCCTCAAGAAAGGGGCCGATACAACCATCAAGAACAATGCCCAAATGACACCATTAGAATTAGGAGTAAAGCTCAAGCGAGGAGATACTTTGGGTGTTCTCAAGCAGGTCGAGGAAACAAGGAAACAAGGAGGGACAGCGGCAGTGGAGGAGCCTCTTATTAAGGAGTCTCTGGAGGAGCCTTTGGAGGAGCCTGTCGAGGAACTTGTGGAGGAGCTTGAGCAGAACCACAGGCCGTGCCTGCGGCGAAGACTGTTTCCGGAACTCCCACCAGCTCCCTCCCCGGAACTTCGGCTGTTGAGCCCGCGAGATCCTCAGTTTCCCGAGCCTTGCTTGGCAAGCCTGCCGAAACCCCGGTCACCGAGCCCTGTGGAATCCCCGCAGTCGAGCCCGCAAGCATCCTGGTTTCTGATTCGGCAGGAATCCTGGTTTCTGAGCTCGCGGGTGTTGGAAGTGGTGCTGCTCGCCATACTGGCGATACTTCCTTTGTTCAGATAGTTTCCGGGAGTGGCTTCGGATATGCGCTGAGGATTCGGGCAGATGGCTTCGGCTTTTGGGCGTTTGGTTTGTACGTTCGGGAAAGCATTGCGAATGCAGGAATGCGCGATAGTTTTAGGATTGTGTAGCTTTCGGGAAAGCCGGGAGGAATGCGGAAGCACTGTAAGGCCAGCATGAAAGAACTGGAAGCCCGAAGGTGGGAAAGTGTTTGTTTTCCTTTTAGTTAACCGGGAGTGTTAACGGGGGAAGGAGAGACTCACATGGAGTTGTGTAGTGCCTCATGATGGATATGATGTCCCCGTGATTCATATATACTCCTGTAATCGCCCCTAGTTAGTTATAGAGCATAGAGTATCGAGGTGTCATTGAGCGAGAGACTGTGGTTGTTGTTGAGTTAGTGAAGAGTTTTTCCCAGCTCCAGAGTGCGATCTTATAGGTGTGAGTTCCTTAGCATTTTTGCTTCGTTTCACCATTCGTCACTCGTCGTGAATCGTTTCGCCATTGAAGTGCAATAGCGGGAGGGTTGGTTATTGGGCACGCATCGTCCCTAGTTGGGACCCCGCATAAGCCCCGGTTGCCAGATCCCTCGTTGGCGGGCCCGCGTAAACATTGGTGGCCTCATTTTTTTTCAATCGCCGACCCCCCCCCCCCCCGAATCCAAGCTGCCAAGCCTGCGGGGACCCCGGTCGCTTAGCCCACTGGAGCCCCCGCTGCCAACACCACAGGAACCCCAGCCGTCGGGTCCAGTGGAACTTCAGGCAGAACTCCCAGCAGAACTCTGGCCACAAGGACTTATTGAAGTCCTGGCAGACATTCCAGCAGAATTTCGGCCGAGAGGCCCTGTGGAACTCAGCAGAAATTTCAGCGGTGCTTCCAGCGAAACCCCTAGGAGAACTCCCGTGGGCGAGCCTGTAGGGGAGCCTGCTTCAGCTATCTAGGAGAAATATAAAGGAAGGGTGAATGAGAGCCTGAGGCTTCTTGATAGCAGTTGAATCAATCTTTGCATTTTTTTTCCATTTACAATTGAGCTTTCTAGGAAACTTTCTCAGTGAGTTCCGCACTAAATACATGCTGTGGCAATCAAATAAGATTTTGCACAAGGACTCTTACAGACTTCCTCAGTAAAATACGGCAGGCAAGGCAAGATAGATTGTTCAAATGACTCAACTAAAAAATATTTAAGAATAAAATAACTACATAATTTGAATTACTACCATATCATCCTTCTGCTTGAATAATAGTTTTTTGTGGCAGTAAATGAATGGCGGGGTTCGGGAGTAAAGGAGATTTTAAACTTCACCTGTGAAACGATACACCGCCAAACGATATACGGCGAGTGACGAGCAGTGAAGCGAAAGGAAACGCCAAGCAACTCACAACGAAAACGATCGCACACTCAGGGGCGGGGAAATTGTTTTCACTAACCTCAGGCTTACGCTCAATGACAACTCCACCGAATGACTAACTAACTAACCAAGGGCGATTACAGGAGTATATATCCACAAAGACCTCATATCCATCGATGAGGCATCACACTATTCCGTGTGAGTCTCTCCTTCCCCCGTAAGCACTCCCCGCTAACTAAAAGGAAAACAAACACTTTCCCACCTCCAGGCTTCCAGCTCTTTCCGGCTAATCTTACAGTACTTGCGCTTTTCTTCCGGCTTTCCCGAGAGCTGCACGATCCCAAAACTATCGCGCATTCCTGCATTCGCAATGCTTTCCCGAACGTACAAATCAACCGCCCAAAGCCAAAACCGTATACCCGGAGCCAAAGCGAGTCTCCAGAGACAAATCCATACCTGAATCCTCAGCACATCTCCGAACACAAATATATGCCCGATGCCGGAGCCATATACCCGGATCCTCAGCGCATATCCAAAGCCACAAACAAGCGCGCTCCCGGAAGCTATCTGAACAAAGGAAGTATTGTGAGAGCATGGCGAGCGGCACCATTTTCAACAGGGGAGGGCATGCCATCTAGCGCTGTAGAATGTTATGAGGACAAATGTTTGGCTATTTAACCTAAGAGACAATAGTAATTCAAGCAACGAGAATAAAATTTCTCGCTTGGGGAAAGTTGACTGTAGTACCTGCCGATCGCTTGAGAGTGGTTGTTATGAGATTTGATTATGATTTGTAAACTCCGGAAAGAAGTTATGGAACAATTATTCGGGTCAAGCAGCCAAATGTATCTTTGTCTACTCTATAGGTTCAACCCTCGTACTAGTGTGGCTGGTTGAGTCACCACCGAGTTTCCATCCCCGCTATCTTGCGGACGGATATGAAATAACGTCATTCACCTATTAACGGCTCATCACCGGGATGCGGCTCACCATGGCAACCACTGGAAAATCAAATGTATATTTTAGTATCTGCATAAATAGTAGTGATACCACATTGAAAATTTCTTAGAAAGTACTTTTAAATATGGAGAATCAGAATATGAAGGTTTCAATTAATAATAAAAAATAATGCCTCTTGTATACTCACTTTATTCCAAACTAGTTCATTTAGTAGATTGCTTACAATTGGAGTCAAGAAAATTGAAACCAACCATGGAAGTAACAGTTTGAGCAGGTAATAAGAGCGCATAGATCATGTATTTGATGTATGAACTACTTTGGTATTTATTTGTAGCTATTATGGAAGGTATTGTGACTTTTAAAAAGAGTGTATGATAGTTAAATATATATGCGATAAAGTGGATAAGATGATATCTACTTATAGGATTTATGTGATGTTCCAATACTTTGCAATATACTTCAATAAGATAATCCAAGATATGATATAAATTTTCAAGGCCGTTGGTGAAGACTTACTAGTTTTATTCTCTGGTAAGAGGAAAGTAATTTCGGAAGAAATGCTACGTTCCAAGCTTGACTGTGTGGGCTACACATTTAGGGTCAGGCTAAAACCCGTTGGATATACTCTAGTCATATAGGTAAAACTATTATATGAGTTTTAGTCACTTCAGGCTATGGGATCAAGAGATTTCACCCAGCAACTCTAAAGACAGACAATTTTACTCTTAATTTCAGTATTAGTAGAGTTGTAGCGTGATGGCTCTTGATCCCATAGCCCAAAGTGACTAAAACTCATATAATAGTTTTACCTATATGACTAGAGTATATCCAACGGGTTTTAGCCTGACCCTAAATGTTTAGCCCACACAGTCAAGCTTGGAACGTAGCATTTCTTCCGAAATTACTTTCCTCTTACCAAAGAATAAAACTAGTAAGTCTTCACCAACGGCCTTGAAAATTTATATCATATCTTGGATTATCTTATTGAAGTATATTGCAAAGTATTGGAACATCACATAAACCCTATAAGTAGATATCATCTTATCCACTTTATCGCATATATATTTAACTACACTCTTTTTAAAAGTCACAATACCTTCCATAATAGCTACAAATAAATACCAAAGTAGTTCATACATCAAATACATGATCTATGCGCTCTTATTACCTGCTCAAACTGTTACTTCCATGGTTGGTTTCAATTTTCTTGACTCCAATTGTAAGCAATCTACTAAATGAACTAGTTTGGAATACAGTGAGTATACAAGAGGCATTATTTTTTATCATTAATTGAAACCTTCATATTCTGATTCTCCATATTTAAAAGTACTTTCTAAGAAATTTTCAATGTGGTATCACTACTATTTATGCAGATACGAAAATATACATTTGATTTTCCAGTGGTTGCCATGGTGAGCCGCATCCCGGTGATGAGCCGTTAATAGGTGAATGACGTTATATATTTCCCGCCGCCTAATCCAAGCGAGCCTAGTGACTTTGCCTGACAAAATCATGGAATGTCATGTGTTTTTTTGTGGAAAGGGGTTTCAACAAGGTTTAGGCACAACGGATTCAGAGTTTTGATGCGGATACATGGCATTTGGCTGTGTATAGCAGATATAAATGAGGGTGGCAAAGAATTTACAGTATCAAAGCAAGGAAAGGACGAAAATCAATCGGCAGTGGTGGTGACAACGGAACGAAGACAGATGGAAATGGAATGCGATGGACTGGATAATAAACGAACAAAGGGAGGAACAAGCTGGCTTATATCCTTCCTGAGATAGAACCTTCCTCCTGACAATTTTTGGGTAGCGAATACTGGACTATCGATATATTCACTTTGGTATGGGAGCAATAGAGCGCGTGAAAAGAATAGATTCATATCTAAAGAGTGAAGGAAAGACGATGATGAAAGAGAATAATAGCGGAAAAGAAAGAGGAACAATATGGTCTCTTATAGAGACAGAGTCAGCGAGAATCAAAGAGACAGAAAAGGAAAGACTGAAAGGAAATGTAGGAAATCCTCCATTTTCTCGCATCCCAAACAATCTCGATATTAATTCAGTGTCATAGTTGATAGCTAGTACTAGTCTGTTTGATATCCAACATTTCATGTTTCCGCTAAACTAGTCAAAACACGCGAAAGAGTTTTCAAAACACCTGATGGTTCCAGTGAGAGCGAGAAAAACTAGGGCCAGCCGTAGTCAGTTTCAACACCTCCATGGCATGCTTTCTGTGCCTGCCTAATATCTCATCAGTTTCTTCCACTTCATGATCTTTGCTCCTGCTTCTCCGAGTCACATCCGAGGTGAGGCCAGAATGCCCGGGGATACAGTTAAGCTGCCTGCCGCGAGTTGAGTATATAACCGAGGATGGGGCTGATGTTCGGCTATCGTGAGTGTTCGTGTTTCATTGCAGGTCCGTCGCTGTTTGATGCTGTTGCATTGGATATGCAGGGTCAATGTCGGAGCATGAAGCTAACTGTAGTGGAAAAATTCCCAAGCAACGGTGTGTAGCAGATAGTGGTTGCCCTCTTGGCGAATGGCGAATAGGAAAATATACATGTGGTGAGCAGCCACAATTTTAACAAAAGTCTCTCATCCACAGTCCTGACTTACAGCAGCGAGGAAATCTGAAGGTCTCCTTAGCCCATGGGATAAGTTTTCGGAGAAATAGGGAGTAGAGGGCGCATTTGCGATTCCCTGGCGTTTGTAGAATGGGCTACCATTGCATACGGGCCAAAATTGGCTGGATTTAAGAATTTTGGTGGCATGCAATTGATTTCAAGCCATTACGGGTATGGAGTTTTCTCGTGGTTTGGGATGGTTCCAAGCATCGCATGCCACGTGGGATGCCATATGTTTTTCGCGGGATCACGGGAAATCCGCCTGCAGGATGCGAGAGATAGGCGAGATAGAGATCGGGTCCCACCTATGATACCTAGGAAGAATCCCCCACGTATGATCCTTACTTGTCGCTGACGTTTTAAAACGGACTGTTATTGCATATGGTGGTGACGTCTACTCTCAGATACAAAGCACCAGGCGGGACACAACGAGAGACTCCTTGGCATAAAGTTCAGTGTTAAAATGCTTTTAACCATAACAAAATAAAAATGAGGACCGATTTAGCAAGAGGAATGGTATTTTCAGACCTTTATGGCGTTTTTGTGGCGAGGGAGGTGCCGGTATTGCACCATTGCCCCTTTGATTACAGCTCAACTTACAGGCCTCCTATCAGATATTTCCTTTGATTAAAACAGTCAGAATAACAGCCTCTATCCGGATATACAACTTATTCACCTCTTGTTCAGAGGGGTTTGAGTTTTAGCAGAGGCTAAGTTTTTAAGGGAAGAATGGCAGTTTTTATAAATGGTGGCATGCCAAATAGGCCCTTTTTTTTTAACTTTTTTAGGATCAAAAGGAATGTAACACTGAAACCTATGCCAATGTGTCCCCCGCTACGTCCTAATTGGTGCTGTCTACTTTTGGACGGCACGACCCATACCATAAAAATTCTTTGGGTCTGGCTAATGTTTGGCCCGTCGGCAATCGCAACCCATTGTAAAAACGCTTTGACATTACAGGTACTGGTTAGGAAAGATGAGCCTATCAAACCTTAGGGGGAAGAGGGAGAGGGAGGGAAGGAGGGAGAAGGGGGACTGGAAGGCTGAAATGTTACAGAGGGAAAGTGGCATGGCCGCGGAACGGGGGAAGAAAGTGGGGAGGAAGGATTGGGATAGGGAGGTGGGGTGGGCTGTAAGATTTTTTCGGGAGGGGAGTTTTTTTGATTTGAGTTGTGATTTGAGGAAGGCCGCCGGAGGCATTCGGCCCCGGGGCTGAAAAACGGGTATGCAGGTTTTGGAGTCGAAAACTTTGGTGGGAGTAACGGTTTTTTTTGCTGGACTGATTGATCGACTAGAAACTTGGCGTTCCAAAGAGGCTTCCCCAACCCCGGGGCTGAATCCCTCAAATGTATTAACTTTGGCAGGTTGTGTTTGGCGCAGTTGTAGACGATAGAAAGAGAATTCACATGGAACTTAGACACATCGCTCTGCTCTTAAAATTCGCTCTAGCTAGGGCGGGAGACTCGTGGCAGAGACGAGTGTATAAGTAAAACATAAGTATCACTTCCTGATCCTTCTGTCAATCACCACACCTATCTCTCTACCCCCCCCATGCTCTTATTCCTCCGTACACTCGCGTGATAAACAAAGGAAAGACATGTCGATCTAATCTCTTTCATGAACTGTGAAACATTCTATCTCAATCTCCCAAATCATCCGCAAGCATCTAACCTATCTTTCAGACTCTCCCGCATCTTCCAAAGTCAACCACATCCTTCCAACAAAATGCGCGCAGGCAACCTGCGGGTAGGTACAAGGGTCAGGGATAAAATAGTGCTGTGCATAACTAAAATGTTAGTACGGTATTATAGTCATGGTATGATACTCGTACCCATGAGAATCATAGCCCTAATAGAATATCCATTTCCTCTTGCCTTAGCTAATTTTAAAGAGATGAATTTAATGAATGAGGTTCCTAGCCTTCAGTTGAATACACCAACCTAAAAAAGAATTCTTTCTAGGCTCTTGTTAGACAATGGGGGGTTCGCGCTGCTAGACAAGCCTGTTGCGCACCACTAATTTCAACTAAACTCAACATCAACACCTCTACTCCGTACAGTATAAGTACTATACAAGTACCACCTTTTATGCATGACCCTTGTATGATGGACGGTACGGCGCGAAATGGGGGGGTGTTGTAAAAAAAAAAGGAAAACTCTGTAACTTCCTTTTGTTGGCTTCAAGACTGGCCTCTTCGACCAATCAGAGAACGGTGGTTGCTCGGCTCAGTGGGCAGGGAGTTCAAGGGACCACACACACCCGTCCCTTCACCAAAAGTTCTAGCACCTAGCATATTCACTTGCGTGATTCACATTACACAAACCTACCTTCGACGAACCAGATCAGTCTGCCAGGGACCTGTGTGCCCCGCCTGAGGCAGGACTGTGCAGTAGCTGCCTCTCCGGCTCATTGAAAGGGACTGTATTTATTTCTTTTGTCTCATCTTAGCTGAGGGTAAATTTGGCAGGCTTCCCCTTTCTGTAACCGAGAAGGAGAATTCCAAAGTTCTAGTGCTCCTAGATTTATCTTCTCCTCGAGCACTTGTGGTCTTAAGGATGGTTGCTGCCTCCTCCTCTTCTTCCGTAATTGTACCCTTCCTCCCTTTACCTCCTCACCTTGCACATCTAGTTACAAATACCGCAAACTATCGCTGGCGGTGGGAGAACATCAATGAGAAGACAATCATATAGTATAGCATGGAGCTGTTTTTCTATATAGATCCATATCAACTAATAGGACATCAGCGCGAAAGCATTCAATATGACTGCCATCCAAAGTTCGATCAGCGGGCACCTCTCAGGCAATAGCAACAGCTTCAATACAAATATTACAAATAATTATGGTATACAAGTACCTTCATATATTCCCGGTATGCAGCCTTTGATTGCCAATCTTCGTTTTGAACTTTGGCTAAGAATTTGCATAGCAACCTTTGAAGAGCTGGTGAAGTGTATTGGCTGGGGAACATCACCACCAGAAATCGACCTAGACCACCTCCGCGACGAGTACAACCTGCCTAGGGGTAACACGGGAAAATGGATTTTCGAAGAAGCTGGGTATAGGGGGTGGCGGGATAGCGGGGAATCCAGACTTCTTTGGCTCTGTGGTGGCCCTGGAACGGGGAAGACTATGTTGGCCAAGCGTGTTGCTGCCGAATTTCTCATTGAACCCGACAATCCTCCTGCAGGTGTTAAATTGGTTTTCCATTTCGTTTCGCCCGAACTCCCTACCGCCTCGATATCTTCTGACGAGGCTGAGTTATCAAAACTCCGGCTTGCCAAGATATCCAGCGACCTACTCTACGGAATTCTCCAGCAGGACGGAAACCTATTTAATGGCTGCAAGGCTGAGCTTGAAAGGCAAGGGGACAGGTTTTTCACCAACCTGTGTTCTCTATGGAAGGTTCTAAGGCAAGCGATCAAGGATTTCCAGACAGAGCCTATATACATTCTCATAGATGGCATAGACGGGCTCAAGGAGAGATTATGTAAAGAATTGATTGGAAGAATTCTAGGGCTCATGGAAATTCGAACAGTCAAAATATTTCTCTCTAGTCGGGACGCACCCCACATCTCAAACATCCTCCCTAATAACCTCCCTGAGTGCACCAAGATCAACCTCGATACGAACAGCTTTGTAAGAGAGGATGTAGAATCTTTCATCGAACATAGAGTGAATGCGTGGGGGTGGGATGTTGATTTAAGGGAGAAAGCAATGAAAGCCCTTATGGCGAAGTCCGAGGGAATTTTCCTCTGGGCATCGTTGGCGATTGAAAATCTTACATACTTCAGTTCGGGCCCTGATTTTGACAAGTTCCTATGAAAACCACCATCAGGGCTTCAAGACGTATACCGGGGAATGCTGCGCACTCTTTTCTTACGCGAAGAATCAGGAGAAGTTCTGAATATGATCTGGGGTGTGGCACTCGCGTTGCGCCCACTCACGTTTGGTGAATTGAGCCATATCTTAGCCTGTATAGAGGAAAAGGCAAGGGCGGAACAACAGCCCTCTCAAAAGAGGACAAGTAGCGAAATTCAGCTTCGGACAGAGAAGGAAATCAGGATATATGTCCGGTCCTCACTGGGATTTCTCTGGGCTACCCCTGACACAGTATCCATTGTCCATCATACCGCAAGGGCATACCTGTTTGACGAATATAGAAAGGGCGGCCTCCCCGTACTCTCTAAAAGCGAGGTGGACCTAGCAGTTTCCTGGGGGTGCTTCCAGTACCTCCACCACGCCTTTGGAGACCCAGAGAGGCTCAAGTTCCGCAGGGGGGATCTCGGGCGGAACCACGTTGGGCCTCAGGACTCAAGCATCGGGCGAGATTGCCGGGAAAGGGAGCCACGAGAGATGCCATGGGAGGTCGCACGGAAAAATCCACAGGAAGCTGCAACCAAGCAGACATACCTCAGATATTCGGCAGAATACTGGTTCATTCATGCGCGGCTGAGCATTGAGATCTCAAAGGACAAATTCTGCGATGATTTTGCTCATGACTGGCTGCAGTACCAGTTTTTCGGAACTAGCGACGTCACACGAAAGCCCTGGATTGAGCTCTGCGGAGATTCAAGAATGGCGATTTTAGTAGGAGACCAGACACCACTGCATATCGCAGTCTGCCTGGGGCTCGTGCCTTTGGTAGAAAAGGTCCTCTTAGACTCCACAGAGTGGATGAACAGCAATTGATCACCACTACACCTAGCAGCCAGATTCATATCCGGGGCATACAAAATCCTCATCGCCAGGGGCGGACCATCTCTCCTCACCTATCCAGACAAAAACGGAAACACACCGTTACATGAAGCGGCTATATCTGGCCATTCGTCCATGCTGAAAGCCCTTGTAAAAAAATTCACTGGGGACAGTGCATACAGTAATGAAATCAACAAGAAGAACCACTCCGGCAATACCCCACTTCACCTCGCTTTTCAATTCGATCACATGGAGATAGTCGAGCTCCTCACCAAGAAAGGAGCAGATACAACCATCAAGAACAATGCCCAAATGACACCATTAGAATTGGGGGCCAGACTCGAGCGAGGAAATATATTGGATATTCTAAAACATGCCGAGGGAATGAGAGAGGAGACCGAGAAGGGAGTTGTGAGGGAGATTGTAGAGGAGCTTGTAGAGGAGCCGGTGGGGGAACCGATTGAGCAGCATGGTCGGGTCCCGTGGGCACGCCCGGCGGGAAGCCTGCCGGCACTCCCGCCAGGAATCCGGCCGGTGGACTCCATGGAATTCCTACCTGCTAGCTTCTCGGAACTCTGGCAGTCGAGCCCGCCTGGCGCCCCATGGCTGCGCACCCCGGAAAGCACACCGCGAAGAACACCGGAAGGAACGCCGGGAAGCCTGCACCTAATCCCGCTACGAAGGCGGCCAACAATCCCGGAGCGAAACCAGCTGGCAGTATCGGACCGGGAACGGCTAGCACTCCCGGAGCGAAAACAGCTAGCAATCCGCCGGCGAAGCCTGTCTGTGAACTCGCTCGAACTCCTACCTGCTCGCCTCCCGGAGCCCGCCCGGCCGAGCTTACAGGAACCCAGGTCGTCGAGCCCACCAGAACCCCGGGTAGCGAGGCTATTAGGCCGTGTGAGGGTGAGCATGAGGCGGAGCCTTGTGGGGCTGTTTAAGAGGAATAGAAAGGCGGGCGAACAAGGGCTTAGGGCTTCTTGATTGCAGTTAAATCAATCTTCCCATTCCTTTTTTGTTCACAAATAGCCTTTCCTAGAGACCTCATTTCAAACCGGGGATCAAAACCCTGCACTGAAGTACACAATTTCTTGAGTTAGCACAGTTTTCCATTTGTTATTTCTACCATACGGAGTACATAAGATACATAAGTTTCGAATTGTTGGCTAAAACGCTAACCTAGACATGTAAGCCAGCTCATACTTAATTGCAAAATTTAATAGAGATCTACCTAGTCAATTCAAAACTAGATCCACATTTTGGCAATCCGGTAAAATTCCGCACACTGTTTTTCAATACGGCAGGTCAAGGAACGAACCCCGTAAAAAAAAAAGATCCCAAGCTCCACACTGCCTTTAAAACCGTTGATTTTGTTGGATAGTAGCCTATAGGGCATGGGGTTATAGAGGTTTGTGGATATGCAGAGTTGGAGCTATGCCGTTAGGAGATGGAAGGGTATCAGGCATGTGGCTTTGTGGTTCGGACGGTTATACACCTAGCAGAGGCTTTGTTGTTTTCACATCCTATGCCGGTAGGCATAGGGTATTGGCTTTATGGTTTCTTTCACACTCTATGCGGTTAGTATGCATTTGGTGATGGAGTAACCCCGTCATGGATTAACGGTACAGCGGAGAGAACGGTTATGAGTGGCTATCATATCCGAGTGACTGTCATGTTCGGCAGTGACTGTCATATCCGATAGATGACCCTCATATCTGGCGTTAGTGCATTGTGTGGTACACCGTAGGTGGCCACAATGGATCTGTATATAGTTGGCCCATTTTTCCCTGTCTGCAGGTGGAGAGGTATCGACGAATCATCTCCGCATTTTCCCTATATAGTGCATATAGTGATTGCATTCTTGCACGTTCTTTCCTTGGTGCTTTCCTAAGGCTCAAACAGATTTCGAAAAAATATACACAAGATGAGCATTTATACGATCCAAATATTTTCTAATACACATACCAGTATTGGACTTCTTGAGACCTCAAGGTCCCGTTCGTCATTCCGCTTGCAGCCAGAGCCTTATTAGGTATAAATTATTCTGAAAAATAGGATCTGTTGGTAGAGAGTGACTCGGGATCCTTGTTCTTCCTTCACCGGAGGTGTCCTATATTTACACAAACTTGACTTTATAGAAAACCATTTCTTCCTCGAAATCACCCACAATCCCTTCTCCATTTCCGTCACCTTTGATCTCTAACCTCCGGGATTCCCTCATACCAATTCCTAAAACATCCCCAACATTCCTGAATCGTCTTTTCCTTGATCGTACACTTGCCGCTCTTCTGACATTAACTCCCTTCTCCTAAAACTATCCTCAAACAAAATTCTCCCCCACTGTAAGCCCTCCATGTTCCAGAAATGTCCAAAATATGAAGCCTTGGTGAATTCCCAACTATTATGACTGTTTGTTAGTTAATGAGATGATACATATCCAGTATTGAATACAATATGTTGGACATAGTCCAATAAGAATACAATTCTCATATTCACACGGAAGCTTTGACAGATGTTAGAAGAGATTCAATTTTGTATATTGTGAATTTTGGATAGCTAGGTTGAGTTTGCTATCAGCAGTGTGACAAGGTTTCAGAGTGGGGAATCGCTCTTGTTCGCTGGTTTGTCCATTGCTTTAGGGTGGGCTGTGTATCGTGATCTATGGTCTTGTGAATCTTGGGCTAGTTTCACCCGTCTAATGAATTTTCCCTGTGGTTTTGCCCGCTATTTCATCTCCTTAGTCTCTAGCAGAATGCCGTTCTGATCCCATTGCGCCTCAGAGATAATATATTCTGTTTAGTGAGGTTGTCTATGATACATTTACCACTACTCATATGATATCACCTCTGGCTCGATGTATCGAGTGACCGCACATGATTTCCTGCTCTGCTCCCATTCTTCCATCTTTTTGCCTTTCACCCCTCGTTAACTGACGAAATAAGCGAAAACTCACCCGCAAACCACCTCCATTTCAACAATAGGCACGCCCCTCCGAAGTTTCGGCTTGAGCCCCCGTTCAACAACCACTTCCCCCCCGCTCCTCTTCAACTCGGATTAGCTAACCACGGCCGTAGGCAGACACCTAAACTCTACCTTAGTAAGCACATTTTTAATGAGGAGACGGGATTGGATGTGTCTGCTCTTAGGCTGGGATAGGGAGTGTATGGCTCAGGTCACTGACGTAGCTGTGGTTTTGTGCTCTTGGGCTAGGAAGGTCATCATTTAGTCACCCATGCTGGACAGCCCCTCCGAGCCGATGCAAGTGCTCGACTTTAGTATTAGACGATGCCCTTAGATCGGAGCCTTCCGGGGAGGCGGCTGGGGTAGATTTTTTTGGCGGCAATGGTTTGCTCAGTCGCATCTTATAGTCTACATGGCAGGTTGGCTTTAGCTAGAGGGACTAGTAGGGTAGGAAGGGAAATATGATGGATAGGGTCGCCGCAACCTGGGATGGACTGCTCGTGTTGAATATTGTAGTGTGTGCGTCTGCTAGCCCGAAGCCGGACTTTTCTTCTGAACTACTGCTATTGCTTATGAAGGGCGCTCGAGGGCACAGAATTCATAGCCGAAGCCGGATGAGCAGGTTACAGCTACTAGACGTAAGTCCTGGTGATTGCGGAATACTGACACTTCTGTGCACCCAACGGGTATTTGACAAAAGGCGGACAATAGTATTACGATAGGAGAAAAATGGCAAGAATTAAGCATGAGATATTATTCCGTAGTGAAAGAAACAAGAACGCATTCAGACTAGTACTCTGTGCCATACGAGATTTTCCTATGTGGGGGGTGTCCTACCTCTTCTCGCTTAGCCATTGTTGCCTAATCTTTCTCCAAGACTTAGGGACTGTACTCGAGTATATCTGGCACCACTAATGTGATATCAACTCCCTCACAGCCTGACGGCAACTGGCTGCTGGTGTTAGAAGAGGGCTCGTGTGTAGCACAGGAGAAAAGCTCTTTGGCGGTGGTGGTGTTGGAGTAGAGATGTTTGACGAGGAGCTCTCTACCGACTAGCTATGTAAGCGCACTCACCGCACAAACAAAACCTACAAAACAGCAGTGACGACCCTTCTGCCGGTCGCGTCCCAAACCAACAACTACCAGAAGCAAGTTGATGGAGCTGTAGCTTTTCGTGTGCAGCACATCTTTCAGCACCTCTGGCATTGTGGGGAACACCCGCTCGATACTGAAGGTCCCCATGTGGCACACTGTAGCAGTCTATTGTTCGGAATTGTGAGCATCTACTGCGGGGCTCCCGAATGTATTTTTTAGATTATATCGAAGTTGCCCATGAGGAAGCTACGCATCCTGAAAAGATGTTGCTTATAGATATTGTTAAGAGGAGAGCGAGGGAAACCTAGAGGGAACCCCAGCGGTCAACTGGGTGGGTGGTAGATAGATTTCTCTCCAGAGTGAAAAAATGCCCAAATATGTGGTTGTCACGGTTGCTTCTATGTGTCACGGTCATGCTGTTAATCGCATCACTAAGCGCCGGTGATTCGCAGTAGAAAGTTGCCTATGGCCGCTGCTGGTCGCTCGACGGAGGTTGTTACAAGATTGAACCACGATTCGCAAACTTCAGAGAGACGGTGGGGAAGATTTATTCAAGCCAACATGGCCAAATATCAATATACCTCTATCTGCTCCTGTTAATAGGTTTCACCTCTCGTACGAGTGTTGTCGATCAAGCCTTCTACCAAACTTCCATTGCAGCATCCCATGGATGGACGGGACATGCAGATTCCACGCCCCATGAACCGGGGGTGGCCTAGTGACCCCCCCCTAACAAAAATTATGCAATATCAAGTGTTTTCTTTTTTTGTGGAAGATTTCCCTACCCACAGCTTAGAGCTACAGGGGACGGGAAATCTGCCTGTCTCCTTAGGCTATAGGATAATTTTTTTTGGAGAAATAGGTGGTAGAGAGTACACGCAATTGACGCACGTTTGTAAAAAAGGCTACTACCGCATACGGGCCAAAAATTGGCCGGAATTTAAGAATGTTGGTATCATATACAACTAGATTCAGGCCAGTACGAGCTTAAGGAATCAGCCCCCCAGCCATTTGCCCTTTCTCTTATCTCTCTCTCCGCCCCCCTACGAAAAGTACCGTAGTTTGGGATGGTTCCAAGCATCGCATGTCACCGCGGACGACCATGAGTTGACGGGGTCACTGGAAATCAGCCTGAGGGTTGGGCGAGATAGGCAGGATAGAGATCGGGCTCAGGGAGAACGCCTTGTCCATGATCCTTGCTCGTCACTGCCTAGCGTTTTAAACTGGACTGCTGTTGCATACCACTACAGTACTTGTAAAATGCTTGGGCTCTGGCCCCTCTGCAACGATAGTTCATTTTAAAAACTCTACATTACGATTATAGTGCCTGGCACGAAGGGTAATTCTGTCGAGCTTTGGGGCGAAGAAGAGAGGGGAGAGAGGGGGAGGACTGGAAGACCCGAAAGAGCTGAAATGTCACCTATTACAAGTGACATGGATGCAGAAAGGGAGAGGAGAGCGATGAGGAGGGATTGGGGTAGTGGAGGTGGTGGTAGGAGGTTGTGAGTTTTTGTTTTTGAAGGTTGCCCAGGTTCCGAGTTGTGGCTGAGGAATGTGGGCAAATGATCTGCATAGGTGCTCAAGTATCATAGACGATAGGGCGCGAGGTGGAAAAAGAGTTGTGAAGTGGGAAAAAAGGTTGTCGAGCCCCTCTAATTTGATCCGGGCGGCCGCCTCGAGCCCTCCGTATACGAAGAGCTATGATAGACAAATTCTTTTCCCCCACGAAAGATTAGAGCACCCCGCCCACCGCATTCAGTTGCATAATTTGCGTTACATACACGAACTTTCGACAAACCAGACTAGAGTGCTACAGACTCCTATGTCCAGCCTGGCCCATGGCGAGGCATATCTACCCTCCTAGTAGGAGAAGGGCACATATATATTCCTTTTGCTTCATCTCGGGTGTGTTGGCGGTGCTTTCCCCTCCCGTAGCAGAGAAGAGGAATTCCAACATCGTAGTATTCCTGCGTTCATCTCTCCTTTTTGCGCCTACGGTATTAATATGGTTACTACTGCTGCTTCTTCCGGAATTATATTCTTCCTTCACGGCTCCTGACCTCGCACCTCTAATTTCGAAGACACCAAAGTATCTCGGGTGGTGGGAAGATAGTCATACGGTAGTACCAGGCTAATTTTTCCTTATTGATCCAGATCAACTAACAGGGTATCGGCTAGGAAGCATTCAAAATGACAACCGTCCAAAACTCAATCTGCGGGCCCTTCTCAGGCAATAGAGACAGTTTCAATACAATTATCACAAATAATTACGGGGTACAAGTACCTTCATATGTTCCCGGTATGTAGCCTCTAATTTCAATTTTAAACCCATGGCTAACAGCTTATAGCAACCTTTGAAGAGCTGATAAAGTGCAACGGCTGGGGAGTGCCACCACCAGAAATCGACCTGGACCACCTCCGCGACGCATATAATCTACCCGGGGGTGACACTGGGAAATGGATTTTCGAAGAACCTGTGTATAGGGAGTGGGTGGAGAGTAAGGAATCCAAGCTTCTTTGGCTTTGCGGCGGCCCTGGAACGGGAAAGACTATGCTGGCCAAGCGTGTTGCCGCCGAACTTCTGACAGGATCAGAAGATCCTCCTGAAGATGTTAAATTGGTTTTCCACTTCGTCCCACCCGAGCTCACCACCAACGAGATATCTTCCGATGAGGCCGAGTTATCACAACTCAGGCTTGCTAAAGTAGCCAGCGACCTACTGTATGGCATTCTACAGCAGGATGGGGATCTTTTCTGTGGCTGCAAGGCTGAGCTTGAAAAGCAAGGGGATAGATTTTTCACCAACCGGTGTTCTCTATGGAGGGTTCTGCGAAAAGCGATCAAAGATTGTCAAACAGACCCCGTATACATTCTCATAGACGGCGTAGATGGGCTCAAGGAGAGACTATGTAAAGAATTGATTGGAAGGATTTTAGGGCTCATGGAAATTCGCACTGTCAAAATATTTATCTCCAGTCGGGACGTACCCCACATCTCAAACAACCTCCCATGCAGCTCATTCAAATGCACCAAGATCAACCTTGATATAAGCAGTTTTATAAAAGAAGATGTAGAATCTTTTATCAGGCGCAGAGTAAATGCATGGGGGTGGGATGTTGATCTAAAAGAGAAAGCAATGAAAGCCCTACTGGCAAAGTCGGAGGGTACCTTCCTCTGGGCATCGTTGGCGATTGAAAATCTAACATACTTCAGTTCGGGCCCTGATTTTGACAAATTTCTAAGTAAGCCACCATCAGGGCTTGAAGATGTATACCGGGGAATGTTGGGCACTCTTATCTCACGGGGAGAGCCAGGAGAGGTTCTGAACATGATCTGGAGTGTAGCCCTTGCTTTGCGCCCACTCACATTCGGCGAATTAGCCCATACCCTAGCCTGTATAGAGGAGAAAGCAAGGGCGGAACAGCTCTCGAACAAGGGGACAAGGAGCAAAATTCGGCTTCGGACAGAGAAAGAAATTAGGATATACGTTCGGTCCTCTATGGGATTTCTCCGGGCTACCGCCGAAACGGTATCTATAGTCCATCATACCGCAATAGAATACCTTTTCGACGAATACAGCAAGGGCGGCCTCCCGGTACTTTCTAAGAGGGAGGTGGACTTAGCAGTTTCCCGGGAGTGCTTCAGATACCTCCATCATGCCTTTGGAGATCCAGAGAGGTTACCCGGGGGGGGTGCTATGCTAACCCATTATGAGCCCCAGGACCCAAGCCCGGGGCGAGATCGTCAGGAACCAGATCCCGGGGTGGCGCCATGGGAAGCGGCACAGAAAAACCCACAGGAAGCCGCAGTCAAGCAAATATATCTCAGATATGCCGCAGAGCACTGGTTCGTACATGCCCGTCGGAGCATTGAGATCTCAAAGGACAATTTCTGCGACGATTCTGCCCAAAACTGGCTGGACTATCAGTTCTTTGAAACTAGCGACGTCATACGAAATCCCTGGATTGAACTGTGTGGAGATTCGAGAATGGCAGTTTTGGCAGGGGAGCAGACACCACTGCACATTGCAGTATGTCTGGGGCTCATGCCCCTGGTAGAAAAGGTCCTTTTAGACTTCACAAAGTGGACGGACAGCAATTGGACACCACTACACCTAGCAGCCAGATTCATATCTGGGACATACAAAATTCTTATTGCCAGGGGCGGACCATCCCTCCTCACGCATCCAGACATAAACGGAAACACACCGCTACATGAAGCGGCTATTTCCGGACATTCATCTATGCTAAAGACCCTGGTAAAAAGATTCACAGGAGACAGTACATACAATAACGAAATCAACAAGAAAAACCACTCGGGCAATACCCCGCTTCACCTCGCATTTCAATTCGATCATATTGAGATAGTTGAGCTTCTTGTTAGGCAAGGTGCGGATACAACCATTAGGAACAATGCTCAAATGACACCATTAGAATTGGGTGCAAAGCTCGAGCGAGGAGATGGCTTGGATGTGCAGGAGGAGACCGTGGAGGTTGTGGAGGAGTCTGTGGGGGAGCCAGTGGAGGATCTTGGGCCGATCCCCCGGGTGAGCCAGACGGGAAGCCTGCAAGCACTCCTGCCAGGAATCCAGCTGGCGGATTGGATGGAATTCCTACTGGCTCGCTCCCCGGAGCTCCAGCCGTCAACCCCGCTGGGAACGCCATGGGTGAGCGCACCCGAAAGTACCCCGAACCTCCAGCTGTCGAGCTCACGAGGGTCTTGGTTTCTGAGTCTGCCAGAACACTGGTTGTCGAACCTCCCAGAGCCCAGCCCGCCGAGCTCCCCCGAATCCTCCCCTCTGGGCCCACCGGAACCCAGACTGGTGGACTGGATGGAATCCCTACTGGCTCGCTCCCCAGAGCTTCAGCCGTCAAGCCCACCGGGAACACCATGGGTGAACGCGCCCGAGAGCACCCTGAATCTCCAGCTGTCGAGCTCGCGAGAGTCTTGGTTTCTGAGCCTGCCAGAACACTGGTTGTCGAACCTCCCAGAGCCCAGCCCGCCGAGCTCCCCCGAATCCTCCCCTCTGGGCCCACCGGAACCCAGACTGGTGGACTGGATGGAATTCCTACTGGCTCGCTCCCCGGAGCTCCAGCCGTCAAACCCGCCTGGAACACCATGGGTGAGGGCACCGGGAAGCACCCCGAACCTCCAGTTGTCGAGCTCGCGAGAGCCCTGGTTTCTAGGCCTGCCAGAACACTGGTTGTCGAACCCGGAGCCCGGCCCGCCGAGCTCCCCCGAATCCTCCCTTCTGGCCCCCCCGGAACCAAGCCTAGCGGGCTGGATGGAATTCCTACTGGCTCGTTCCCCGGAACTTCAGCCGTCAAACCCGCCTGGAACACCATGGGTGAGCGCGTCGGGGAACACTCCGAACCTCCAGCTATCGAGCTCGCGAGAGTCCTGGTTTCTAAGCCTCCCAGAACACTGGCTGTCGAGCCTCCCTGATCCCAGGTCGAGCTCGCGGGGAACCTGGTCTCTGAGCCTGCGGGAATCCCAGTTACCGGAACCTTTGTTGCCGAGCCCACCGGAATCAGGCCTGTTGAGCTCGCGAGAAACCTGGTCTCTGAGCCTGCGGGAATCCCAGTTACCAGAACCTTTGTTGCCGAGCCCACCGAAACCCCGCCGGCTGAGCTCGCGGGTATTCCGGTCTCTGAGCCTTCGGAAAACCTGGTTGTCGAGCCTGTGGGAACTCCGGTTGCCGGAACACTGGTCGCTGAGCCCACAGAAACGTCGGCTTCAGGAACTCTTGCGGTTGGGCTCGCGGGAACCGCTGCTGTCGGGCCCAGCAGAACTCCCAGCAGAACTCTGGCCCCAGAGCCAGCTGGGACCCGCAGAAATCCAGGGAGAAATCCCGGCAGAACTCTGGCCTCGGGGCCCGGTGGAACTCCTCACAGAACTCCCGGCAGTAATCCCAGCCGAACTCCCGCCTCTAGGAACGGCACATATCGGCAGAACTTTAGCAGCACCTCTTGTAGAACCTCCAGTACAACTCCCGAGGGCTGACCTGCGGGGAGTCGTTACGGCTGTTTCGGACGTCTAGAAGGGCTGGGTGAGCAAGGACCCGAGGCCCATTGGCAGCAGTCAAATCGATCTCCTCATCCCTTCTCGGTTCATATAGGCTTCCAGATGAATCCCCCAGTGGCTTCCACGCTAAATGCAAGTTTTTACAATCAAACAAAATTTTGCATAAGGACTTTTACAGACTTCCTCAGTAAACTACGGTTGGCCAGGAAGGATAGGTTGTGCAAAAGACCCCTGGATCTACTTGTGCACTTCCTTTAAAACTATGGCTTCTAAAACAAGAAGGGAGGAAACCACTTAAACAATCCAAATCTTTTTCGGATACGCATCAACTAGAATTTACTACTATTTTCAGATGGGCTGCGTATTATGATCCATGTTCTTTGTTGAATCTTGAGCGAATTTCACGCCTTTCACAAATCTCTTATCATAAAGATCCCACCCTACGGTCTTGTTTCTCTGGCGTTCAGTGAAATGCCATTCTGGTCGTATTCTACTTCCGTGATAGTATTCTGATTAGTTTATCCGAATATAGGGACAGTGCGGTTGTCTTTGATAAACTTACCACTAGTGTGCCACATGTGGTTAAAACCGAAAGTAAATAGAAGATATGATAGAAGTGATAGAGTATTGTTATTCGTTTGAGTGAGAGTAATAGTGTATTGTAGGAAGACTTAATTCGTTTTTTGTTATTTTCCTTAACACCAGAACAGACTATCGCTATATACTGCAATGACCCAACCTCCAGATATCCGGGAGGTTGGCTATATCCACTTCATCCCTTTCCTGCCACTCCAGTACATCATTGCCGGGTCACTCCTGACATATCGGGCATGTCACTCCTGACATACCAGTCAAGTCACTCCTGACATACCGGTCATGTCACTCCTTGCATGAGGTTATCGGAAAGCCATCCAATAACCCCTGCCATTCTACAACACCACAGAGCAAGTATCATCGAGTGACAGCATATGATTCGGTGCATTACTCCTATCCTCCATCCCCCCTTCCTTCATTCCTTGATAACTGACAATATTTGGGATATAAGCGAAAAACTCACCCCTAAACCGCCTCTTTTTATTCGCGGCGGGTATGCCCCCCTGGTGTTCCGGCTTGAGCCCCCGCTCAGCAGCTACCTCCCGCCCATCCTGCTCGAACTCCAACCAGGCAATCGCGGCCGCAAGGTTACACTTAAGCTCCACCTTGGCAAAGGTGTTCCGAATACACCCCCTAGGACCTGTCAGGAATGTAAGAAACCCATAATTACTCCCAACGGCGGCCGCCCGATCCCCTCAGCCCGCTCACGGCTAAGACTCGAATTCCTCCACTTCATCGCCCCATAGCGAATTGCGTGCTCCTGTTTATCCAGAGCCAGGAGAGAACGGCGTATGTTCTTCGGTACGGACGCCCCGTTCAGACTCCTATCCTCGGCTGCAATGCGCAGCGTCACTCCCACCAGAGGGTGCAGACCAGGCACCCCCGACGTGGTATGCGAGGGTATTCCAGGCCAGGAACCTTGTTTCTATGTGATGTGCGTTGGCAAGCCGAGAGAGGGGAATGAGGCGCTGACCCCGACGCAGAGGCGGGATTGGATGTGTTTTCTCCTGTCAATGTGGGAAACGAGGGCGGCACAAAAGTAAAAGATAGACAATGAGAATTCGCGTAGAACTTAGGCACATTGTAGGAAGGATATAAAACGAAACTTTTACCGCTCAAACTTCGTTCACTCACTCGCTCAAAAACACCATTGACGGTAAAGATAGGTGTATAAGTAAAACACAAAGACAGCATTCCTGATTCTTCCATGGATCACCACACCTATCTCTGTATTTCCTCACTTGCCCTTATTCCTCTGTGTGTTCCGGTGATAACAAAGGAAAGACATCGGTATAATCTATTGTTAAACAATCTCCGATACCCGAACCATCTGCATATCTCCAGAACGACCCTTTACACTCCCGCAACAGAACCAAGAGCATTTCTCTAAGAGCTCTCGGGCCGGGGTGAGGAGCTTATGGCCTAGATCATTAGCGTAGCGATAGTTTTGTACACTTCGGTTAGGAACACCCAGTGTTCCCAAGCGTCTTGTCAGCCCTGTAAGCACCACCAGGATCCCAGTCCCGGGCGTCCCGGGCATACATCCCAAGCTGTAGGATCAGAGCGTTCATCCCCTGAGAAAGACTGCCGTCTAAGAGGGTGACTGTAAGTTCCTACAGCCCTCTACGGATCAGTAATTCCCGAAAGGCACCTGTAGTCCTCACCCGTCATCCGCAGTCCTCGCTGATTGCCTGTAGGGCCCGTCAATTACCTGCAGGGCCCGCCCGCCATCAGGAGTTATACGGCGAATTGCGACACCTGAGACACCTGCAGTCCCCGCCCGTCCTTCCCGGGCAGTCATCCGGACGGACGCCAAGATACCCGTCCGTCCCGTCCGGACCCGAAGACGGACGGACTGGACGCTTGGGTTCACTGGGAACATCATTATTCAGTCACGTATGCTAGACACCCCGCGCAAGTTGTGTGGGTGGTCGATTTTAGCATTACACAGTCGATGTCTTTAGATTCGGAGTCTTCCGGAGAGGTAGTTAGGGTAGGCACTTCTGCTGCAATGATTTGCGCAGTCACGCGTCTCATAATCCATATGGCGGGTTTGCTTTAAGGGGAGGGACTGCCGGAGACAGGAGGGAACTGTCATGTATAGGGTCTCCACGATCCGGGATTGACTGCTGGCGTTGAATATTGTACTTTGTGCATCTGTTAGCACGGAGCCGGACTTTCTTCGGATTCCTGCTACCCCTTTTGGAAGCGCTCTCTCGAGCTCACGAAATTCATAGCCGAAGCCACAAGAGCAGCTTCTATCTAGCGTCAAAATGAGAACCACCTCACCATCTCCACGGCTACCCCCTCTTCCCCACCACGGCAGGAACCACTCCGGGAAGCTCCCGCAACCTCCACCGCTTTCTCAATAGTCCAAATCTGGGCTCCTGTCTCTTAATATGCGTGTGCGAGAAAGCCGGCATCAGCAACTTCCTCTGCATTTTGGGCTCTTTACCCTCTGCGAACAGCGGCCCCCTCTTCCAAACAATGCTGCAGGTGTCACTCGTTACCAGCGGCAGCTTGATGAAGCTGTAGCTCTTTTTGGGCTTCGACGGCTAAAACGATACACGACGAAACGAGATACGGCGAGTGACAGGCGGTGAAACGAAACTCCAATGCCAAGCAACTCACAACCCAAACGATCGCACACCTCCGGGGTGAGGAAAAATCTTTTCACTAACAACCTCTGGCTCACGCTCAACGATGCCTTTTTCTAACTAAGGGCGATCACGGGAGTATATATCAATCACAAAGACATCATATCCTTCCATAAGGCACCACACTGCTCCATATGAGTCTCCCGTGAGCACTCCCTGCTACCTAAAAGGAAAACAAACACTTTCCCGCCTCCGGGCTTTCAGCTCTCTCACGCTGGCCTTACAGTGCTTCCGCTTTTCTCCCGGCTTTTCCCCCGGCTTTCCCGAAAGCTGCACGATCCCAAAACTATCGCGCATTCCTGCATTGGCAATACTTTCCCGAACGTACAAACCAAAATGCCCAAAGCTGAACTGCATACCCGAAGCCAGAGCGAGTCTCCGAAGACAAACCCATGCCTAAATCCTCAGCACATCTCCGAACACCAACCTATGCCTGATGCCGGAGCCATATGCCCGGATCCTCAGCGCATATGCAAAGCCACAAACGAGCGTGCTTCCGGAAGCTACCTCAACAAAGGAAGTATCGTGAGAGTAAGGCGAGCAGCACCATTTTCAACAGCTCTTCGTGTGCAGCACTTCCTTAAGCACCTCTCGCGTTGTGGGGAACACCGGCTCGATGCTGAAGATCTCTATGTGTTGTAGCAGTCCGTTGTTCAGAACCGTAGCACGTGCACACCTAGCCGGCCTGCGGGGCTCCCGACTGTATTTTTTGGCCGCGGCGAAGATCTCTACGAAGGGGTAGCAATTGGTAGGCCCCGGAGGTGCCGGTTTGAGTAGAGGAGCTTACAGGTCCAGGCTAAGGAAGTTAGTAGATGAATGTGCTCATTGCGCTGAAGTGGGCGTAGTGGGGGAGGAAGATAGTGGATAGAGAGCACCACACCAAGATATTGCTTACAGACATTGTTTAACAGAGGTCAAGGACCAAACCAGAGGGGGGGGCCGACCATCAACATTCATGGGTGCTAGATAGATAGATGTTTCTTCTTCCATGGATGGGGGAGGAAGCTTGAGAGAGTGCACAAGTACGGAACTGGGTTTCTCACACTCGGAGGTTCAGGCTTCTTGTCCAGGCAGAAGGTCATAACCGGCTCACTCGAGCTAAGTGGTAGTTTCTCGGTAGTGAGAATAAAACTTCCCACCCGAGGAAGGTTGCTGGTCGTCGCTGCTGGTCGCTTGGGGGGGGGGGTGATACGGGATTTGACTACGACCTCCGGCAAGCGGTTACGGAACAGTTATTCAGGTTAGCCAGTCGAACATATCTCCGTCTATTCCGGTTATAAAGGGAGGTTTTTTTTTGTTAAATCCCTGAATTTATTCATATAACTCTGGGAGGGTCCTGGCAAGCACCTAAGGTATGGCCTAGAAAACTCAAGATCCCGGTTCTAGGTTCCACCGCTTGTGCTTCCACGAGTGTGGCTGATTGAACCTCCCACTGAGTTTCAATCACCGTATCCCCTAGGCGGATGGGACATGCAACTTCCCCACCAACGATCTGGTCCTGGACTAATGACTTCGCCTAGCGAAGGTCGTGGAGTGTCGAGTGTTTTATTTTTTTCGTAGGGAAGTCTCTTGTCCACAGCCTAGAGTTACAGGAGGTAAATCTACATATCTCCATAGGATAAGTTTTTTGAGAAATATGGGGTAGAGAGTGTACACGTAATTCACCAAGGTTTGTAGGGCGGACTGCTACTGCATATAGGATAGAAACAGGCTAAAATTTAAAGAATTTCTTAGTAGTGTGCTATTAAATTCAGATCATTAAGTTACGAGTACCGGTATGCAGAATCTCGACCCCGTCCGTCGTTTGCCCCCACCCTTATCTCTCCCCGCACCCCTACCAAAAGTGCTGCAGTTTGACATGGTTCCAAGCATCACATGCGACCGCAAGGGCCATAATTTAGCGAGGTCACGGGAAATCTACCTGTACTCGAGTAGGCCGCGGGAGATAGGCGAGATAGAGATCGATCTCCACATAGTGATGCCCAGGCAGAACCCCTCGCCTATGGTCCTTAATCGTCAGAACCTGTCATTTGTAGAACTGGCTGCTATTGCATACCACCAGAATACTTGAACTCCGGCCAATTTTTGACCCCCATTCAATGGCAATCCGTTTTAAACTCGCTTCGACATCGCGAGTACCGAGCATGAAGGGTAAGTCTGTGGTACTGAAAACAAGAAAATCGGTGGAATAGTATCTACTGTACGGAAGTGGAGAAGTACGGGAAAACAACTGTCACTTGCAATGAACACTGAAATAGAATGCAAAACCACACAAGTCACGATCAATCTGAATTCATTAGGCTATGTCGCAAAACCAACCCCACAAACGGCACAAAAACAGAAAATTCCCGTCGCAAAGAAAGCCCAACCCAGCAGGTTATCCGACTAGCTAAGTACAGGTCCAATTTCCCTTCCCCAAACCACACGATCCTCGTTGCCACTTCTTCGTTGCTGTCCTCGTCGTCTCTTAGGTGGCAGGAAAAGAAAGAAGGAAAGCGTGAGAGAAGACAAAACCTAACTTACATAGAAGCCCCTGTCCGCCAAGCCTAGGCAACAGCCACCCCTGCAGAACCGCGAAACCACACAAAGCCAAGATCGTGACTGACTATCTATTTAGCCAAAGTTAATCGCAGATAAGCTAGAAAACAGCAAGTTAAGAAGGTCAATTTTAAACCGTAACAGTACCTGTATTGTGCGTGGACAAATTACCGGTAACCGATCAACGGACGCTCATAATTTTGGCCGTGCTGCTGTCAACCTCTTCGATACAACCACCTCAACCTAATCAAGAAAAATAAGTAAAAATAATTTAGATGGTAGTAGTAATTAGTACTTAATACTCTCCACCAGCCTTAATAAAAAAAAGGGAGAAGATATTATGAGGTGCCTGTTGAGTGGTAATGATTTTGGTGGGGCTCGGAAGCTATGAGTTGCGATGCTCACCCGCGTGATCGGTTAATTTTGTCCACGCACAATAGTTTAAGGCGAAAAGAGTGAGGGATGGGAGGAAGGAGGAGTGGAGGCTCGCGAAGTGGAAATGTCACCTATTGCTAGTAACATAACTGGGGGAAGGGGAGAGTGGGAGGTCGTGAGTTTTTGTTTTTTTGAGGTGGTTTGGGGTATGTGCGTAGAAGATGTACTGTACAAGTACAGCTATTGTGCTTTTCCTGAAGCTTGCGAAAAACTCTCTGGACAAAAGGTTGCGAACCCTTTTTTTTTCCTTTCAGAGCTCTATTCAATTAGCACTTGGCAAGCCACTGAGCCGGAGAATTCACAGTATATCTGATTCTTCAGAGCAAAGCCCTCAGTACGGCCCCTGGTGGATGCTATTGCGCAATCAAGCTCTGGAAAAAAAAAGCTGGGAGAGCTGAGGGCCCCTTCCGCAACCTTTCGGAAAACCACAATGTCATACTTAAGACACCAGCACACGAGTAGACCATAAGGCGCGATGTGGAAAAAGTGTTATAAAAAAAGGTGTGTGGAACCCCTTGTGATTGACTCCAGGGTGAGCCTCCTCGCTCACTCGGGGAGCAGTGTTTGCTCCATCCAATGCGTTAGGGGTTGGATAGACTTTATTTCTTTCGCCAAAAATTAGAGCCTCCCAGTTGCATAATTTGCGTTACACACACGGACTTTCAACGAGCCAGACCAGAGCCCCACAGACTCCTGTGCCCAGCCTAGTCCAGGGCCCTGCGATTGCTGCCTCCCCTCGCAAGGCGCCCTCTATATTGCTTTTGTTTCATCACAACAGAAGGCTGGATTGGTGGTTCTTTCCCCTCTCGTAGCGAAGAAGGGGAATTTAAACTTCCTAGTACTCCTACATTTACCTTCTCTTCGAGCACCTACGGTATTAATGTGATTACTACGACCTCTTTTTTCGGAATTATATCCTGCTTTTGCAGCTCCTGACCTCGCTCATCTAATTTCGAAGCCCCAAAATATCTCTGGTGGTTGGAGGACACAGGTGGGAAGATAGTGGTATTGTATAGCACTCGGTTAATTTTCTGTGTAGATTCAGATTGACTAACAGGGCGCCGGGTGGGAAGCATTCAACATGACAACCGTCCAAAACTCAATCTGCGGGCCCTTCTCAGGCAATAGCAACAGCTTCAATACAAATATCACAAATAATTACGGGGTACAAGTACCTTCATATGTTCCCAGTATGCAGCTTTTAATTTTTCATTCTAAACCCATGGCTAACAGCTTATAGCAACCTTTGAAGAGCTGATAAAGTGCACCGGCTGGGGGGTGTCACGACCAGAAATTGACCTAGACCACCTCCGCGACGAATATAATCTACCCGGGGGCGACACTGGGAAATGGATTTTCGAAGAAGCTGTGTATAGGGAGTGGGCGGAGAGTAAGGAATCCAAGCTTCTTTGGCTTTGCGGCGGCCCTGGAACGGGAAAGACTATGTTGGCCAAGCGTGTTGCCGCCGAATTTCTGACAGGATCCGACGATCCGCCCGCAGGGGTTAAACTTGTCTTCCATTTCGTCTCACCCGAACCCCCGACCAAGGAGATATCTGCTGATGAGGCCGAGTTATCACAACTCAGGCTTGCTAAAGTAGCCAGCGACCTACTCTATGGCATTCTACAGCAGGATGGGAGCCTTTTCGGGGGCTGCAAGGCTGAACTTGAAAAACAAGGGGATAGATTATTCACCAACCCGTGTTCTCTATGGAAGGTTCTAAGAAAAGCGATCAAGGATTGCTCGACAGACCCTGTATGCATTCTCATAGACGGCGTGGATGGGCTCAAGGAGAGCTCATGCAAAGAATTCATTGGAAGGATTCTAGGGCTCATGGAAATCCGGACAGTCAAGATACTCCTTTCTAGTCGAGATGTACCCCACATCTCAAACAACCTCCCCCGTAACTGCCGCGAACGCGCCAAGGTCAACCTTGACACAAACGGTTTTGTAAAGGAGGATGTGGAAAAATTCATCAGGCGCAGAGTGAATGCATGGGGGTGGGACGATGATCTGAGGGAGAAAGCAATGGAAACCCTTCTGGCGAAGTCAGAGGGTATCTTCCTCTGGGCGTCGTTGGCGATCGAGAATCTAACATACTTCAGTTCGGGCCCCGATTTTGATAAGATTCTCCAGCAGCCCCGGTCAGGGCTTGAAGACGTATACCGAAAAATGCTACACACTATGCTCTCACGAGGGGACTCTGGGGAAGTTCTGAATATGATCTGGAGTGTAGCACTAGCCATTCGCCCGCTCACATTTTGCGAATTGGCCCATATCATGGCATGTATAGAGGAAAGAGCAAGGGATGAACAACAGCCATCTCGCGAGCTGGCAAGCGACGAAATTCGGCCGAGAACCGAGAATGAAATCAGGATATACGTCCGGTCCTCACTGGGATTTCTCCGGGCTACTGCTGAAACTGTATCCATTGTCCATCATACTGCAATAGAATACCTTTTCGACGAATACAGCAAGGGCAGCCTTCCGGTACTTCCTAAATGCAAAGCAGAGCTCGCAGTCTCCTGGGGGTGCTTCCGGTACCTTCACCATGCCTTTGGAGACCCAGAGAAGCTCCCAGGGGGGGATACCCGTAAGCACCATGATATGTTCGGGAACTCAAGCTCCAGAGGAGATCCCCAGGAAGTAGAGTCAGGAGAGACTTCATGGGGAGTGGTACATAGAGACCCTGAGAAGGCCGCCGCCAGGCAGAGATTTCTTAGATATGCATCAGAATCCTGGTACCTTCATGCCCGCCGGAGCTTCGAGAACTCAAAGGGCAATTCCTGTGACAACCCAGCTCACAACTGGTTGCGGTACCAGTTCTTCGACACCAGCGACATCATACGAAGGCCCTGGATTGAGCTCTGCGGAGATTCCAGAATGGAGATTTTGGCAGAGGAACAAACACCACTGAACATCGCAGTCTGTCTGGGGCTCATACCCCTGGTAGAACAGGCCCTCTCGGATTCCACAAAAGGAGCGAAAAGCGATCGGTCACCACTGCACCTAGCAGCTAGGTTCATATCCGGGGCATACAAGATCTTAATAGCCGGGGGTGGACTATCCCTCCTCACTGATACGGATAAAAACGGCAACACACCGCTACATGAAGCAGCCATTTCCGGCCATTCATCCATGCTGAGCGCCCTAGTAAAAAAGGTGAGAGGAGACAGTGCATACAGTAAAGAAATCAACAGGAAAAACCATTCCGGCAACACTCCGCTTCACCTCGCGTTTCAATTCGATCACATGAAGATAGTCGAGCTCCTCGTCAAGAAAGGTGCGGATATAACCATCAAGAACAATGCCCAAATGACACCATTAGAATTGGGAGCAAAGCTCGAACGAGAAGATAGTTTGGATATTGTGAAATGTGACGAGGAGATGAAGGAAGAGACCAAAGAGGTTGTAAAGGAGTCTGTGGGGGAGCTAGTGGGGGAGCCAGTGGGGGAGCCAGTGGGGGATCTTGCGCCAATCCCGTGGGCGAGCCCGACGGGAAGCCTGCTGGTGGATTGGACGGAATTTCTACTGGCTCGCTTCCCGGAACTCCAGCCGTCGAGCACGACATGGGTGAACGCGCCGGGGAGCACCCCGAACCTCCAGTTGTCGAGCTCGCGGGAATCCTTGTCTCTGAGCCCGCGGGAACCCTGGGTGTCCAGCCCGCGGGAACCCTGGTTGTCGAGCCCACTAGAACCCTGGTTGTCGAGCCCGCGAGAACCCTGGTTGTCGCAGCCCTGCTTGCCGAGCAAGTTGGGACCCCGGTGGCTGAGCTCGCTGGAATCCTATGTCCTCAGCCCACGAGAACTCCGGTTGCTGAGCTCACGGGAACTCGAGCCGTCGGGCCCTGCAGAACTCCCGGCAGAACTTCCGGCAGAACTCTGGCGGCGGGACCCGGTAGAACTCCTGGCGGAAATCCCAGTAGAACTCTGGCAGCGGGGCCCGGTGGATCTCCTCGCAGAACTTCCGGCAGAACTCTCGCAGCGGAACCCAGTCGAACCCCTGGCGGAAATCCCAGAAGACTACTGGCCGCTGGGCCCGGCGGATATTAGTAGAACTTCCGGCAGTACCCCCGGCGGAACCCCCGCAGGCCAACCTGCCGGGGAGCTGTTGCGGCTATTTTGGCCTAGAAAGGCAGGATGAGCAAGGGCTGGAAGCTTCTTTATCGCAGTCAAATCGATCTTCGCATTTCATCTTCGTTCATAATTAGCCTTTCCAGAAGATTTTGTCAATGGCCCCCACGCTAAATACAGTACAAGTTTTTGCAATCATACAAATTTCACACAAGGACCCCCACAGACCCCCTCTGTGAAATACGGCTAGCCAGGAACGATGGGTTGTGCCAAAGGCCCCTAGCTCTACACTACCTTTGAAACTATGGCTGCTGACACAAGAAGGGAGGAAAGTACTTATAAATCCAAATCTTTTTCCAATGCGCATCAATTAAAATAGACTCTGTTGTTTTCAGATGGGCGGCGTATCATGATCAATGTCTTTTCTTGGATCTTGAGCGAATTTCACTCCTTTCACGAATCTCTTATAGTAACGGTCCCACGCTACGGTCTTGTTTCTCTGGTCTTTAGCGAAATGCCGTTCTGGTCGTGTTGTACTTCCGCGATAGTATTCTATTTTTAGTCTACCTGAGTGTGGAGGTGTTGGATATCTTGGGTTGTTTGCCGAAGCTTAGTCATACGTTTAGCTTGGTTGCAACCGGCTATGGGGTCTTGTTTCGTTTCGCTTTTCTTTTCTCTCTCAGCTCAACTCAATAAGTTCTTTCTACACAAAAAACTAAACCAACGAAACTGCTCTTAACACGACTCTCATTTTCCCTTTGAATCTTGCTCTTGTCTTCACTCTCACTGAAGCTCCGTCCACAGTATCTCTACCCATCAAGCGGTCTGCAAACACTTTATTCTCTCTACCGCTTAAAGAACTCGGCGGACCGCGGATCATTTCCAACAAGAGGTAATGCCGTTGTTTATGATAAATTCACCACTAGTGATATGTTGTGTTGGTATAAGGTTTCTTTCTCCTCTCAAATGCTTCTTCTAAGTTTCTATATTATTCTCAAGCCGAATACAACTTTTTGTTTTCTTTACACTTTCTTTATTATTCCTTTTGTTCCTATATACTTTCTTTCAATGCCTTTGTTCTTTGTTGCGGAAGTGTGGTGGGAATGGAAGCTTGGTGAAGCGGAACCAGACCACCACACTATATAGCTTGCGTATATCTTTACTATCATTCTTGTAATAGTTGGCAGTAATCTATGATCTTGATTGTCGGCTATCATTACTTCTCAGTTGAAACGATTGCGCGTTGCTACATGTTGGCCTAGGTATCATCGAGTGACAGCATATGATTCCGTGCACTAAGTCCCATCTTCCATCCATCCATCCTTCATTCCTCGGTAATTAACAATATTTACGAAATAAAAGAAAAATTCACCCCCAAGCCACCTCCTTAACTCGAACTGGTATCAAGGTTTCGGCTTTTGCCCCAGTGCAGCTATCACCTCCCTCCCGTCCTACTCGAACCGGAACCCAGCAATCGCGGTCGCAAGCAGACACTTAAGCTCCACCTTGATCTAATACACTCAGAACGCACCCCCTAGGACCTTTCAGGAATGCAGGAAACGCACAACTACCCTCGACGGCAGCCGCCCAATCCTCTCGGCCCCCTCGCCGCTAAGGCTTGAATTCCTCCACCCCACCGCCCTACAATGAATTCCGCGCCCCCGGTCACCCAGAGCCGGGAGAGCACGGCAGTCGCTCTTCGGCACAGACGCCCCGTTCAGACTCCTATCCCCGGCTGCAGTACGCGGCGCCACTCCCACCAGAGGGTAGAGACGAGGAACCCCGGACGTGACATGCGGGGATACTTCAGGCCAAGAACCTTGTCGTATGTGATGTGCGTTGGCTGGCCGGAGGGAAATGAAGCGCGGATTTCGACGCGGAGACGGAACAGGATGCGCCCGCCCCCGCCAATGCGGGAAATGGGGGTGGTAAAGGGGTGTAAGATAGGCTGTGGGGGCTCACGTGGAACTTAGCGCATTGTAGGAAGGATATGAAATGTAAATTTTCACCGCTCACACTTCGTTTATTCACTCGCTTACAAACTGAACTGACGATAAAGACGGGTGTATAAGTACAGCACAAAGGCCACATTCTGATCCTTCTCTAGATCGCCAGACCTATCTCTGTATTTCCTCACATGCCCTTATTCCTCCGTATGCTCTGGTGATAACAAAGGAAAGACATGTCGGTATAATTTATTGCTAAACAATCTCCCGTATCCGAATCATCTACTTATCTCCTAAACGATCCTTCGCACTCTCGCGACTAAGCTAAGCACATCTATCTAATAGATATCAGGCTAGGATGAGGAGCGGATGGCCCAGACCATTGGCGTAACGGTAGTTTTGTGCTCTTCAGCTAGGAATATCATTTAGGCACGCAGGCTGGACACCCCTCGCGAGGCTGTGTAGGTGTTCGATTTTATCATTACAACGACTGATGTCTTTAGATTCGGAGCCTTCCGGGGAGGCAGTTAGGGCACACTCATTATTAGTCCATATCGCGAGTTGACTTTAGATGGAGGGACTTCCGGAAGCGGGAGGGAAATATCATAGATAGGGTCGCCACGATCCAGGATAGACTGTTCACGTTGAATATTGTAGCGTGTTTATCTGCTAACCCGGAGCGGACTTTTATTCAGAATTGCTGCTACCGCTTATAGAGGCGCTCTCGAGCGCGCGAAATTCGTAGCCGAAGCCACAAGACGACTATATCTAGGGTCAAAATGAGCACCACTTCCCCACCTCCACAGCTACCCCCTCCTCCCCGCCACAACAGGCACAACTCCGGGAAGCGCGCGCAACCTCCACCGCCCTCTCGATTGTTCCCGCCCCCCACAAGCCAAACCTCGGACGCCAGTCTCTTAATTTGCGCGTGAGAGAAAACCGGCAGCAGCAACTTCCTCTCCACCCCGGGTTCCTCACCCTCCACCAAAAAAGCACCCCTTTCTTCCCAGGAGTGTTGCCGATGCCATTCGTTACCAGAGGCAGCTTGATGAAGTCGCAGCTCTTCGTGTGCAGCACTTCCTTAAGCACCTCCGGCGTTACGGGACACCAGGTCAATGTTGAAGACTCCCGTGTACCCTGGCGGTCCGCCGTTCGGAATCGTAGGCACCTGGCCCGTCTGTGGAGCTCCCGACTGTATTTTTGGGTCATGGCGAGGTTGCCCATGAGGAACCAGGAATTGGTAGGCTCCGGGAGGTGTGGGGCTAGGGAGAGGAGCCCGCAGGTTAAGGCACGAATGTAGTGATCGTGCTGAAGTGGGCGTGGCGGGAGGGGGGTATCGCGCACGCAGCACATCCTGCTAAGACGCCGCTCGTAGATATTGTTAGACCGAGAGCAAGGGCCAACCGGAGGGGAGCGCTGGTGGTCAACGCTGGTGGGTGGTAGGTACAGCCACTGGACATACTGTAAGTCCCGGTGATTGCAGAGTACCGACAGGTCTGTGGACCCAATGGGGATATATCAAAAGGCAGATGATGTTATTGCAATAGTAGAAAAAGGGAAGAGTTGGGCATGGAAAATATTGTTTTACAGTAGCGGTAAAGAAACAAGAACGCAATCTAAGGAAGGGGTATTGAGCCCGGGATTGAAGAAGCGCTTTTCGACTGCCAAGTTGCTCCCGGTAGTTGATCTGTTAGTTTTGTACACTCGCTTCCAAAAGGTTTTCGTAACGCCGCAGGTATACCCGGCGGTGACTTGGCGCCAAGGATGTACCCGATCTCATGATTTTAAGTAATGATCGGGCTTGCTTACTTGCATTTTTCAAAAGTATCCGGACGCGTTCCACCTGCTTGGCGCCAAGGATTCAGGGGGTGAGATCGCTTCCGATATTTATCCAAACAAGTAGCCGGACTCCCACCTGTGCTTGTGTACCGGTACACCAGTGAATAAATCGGTATCATGGCACGTGCTATTATAAAGCGAGGTTAGATATGCTACTATATGACCAAGGCTTTAGGGGATATCTTGCTAATAGTGATCGCGTTACCTTAGGAAAGCAGATAACACCACGTCGCCGAGCAGTAATAATCGCATTCCGGACCCAAGATCCTCCAATGCCATTCAAGCAAATCGGCGAAATAACTGGTGTTGCCGGCAATAGCGGTCGTTTAGTAACCAGACACTAGTGTCTTGGCCATGATCACATCAGAATAACGTACAACTTACAACTCCAATTATGCCTCGAGATCAAGCAACTGGTACACGCCGTATGGCAACAAGG
>Ga0307513_10000504_pt1 | contig 56255 bp, 50 predicted proteins | sample 15_EM_MG_FD_202174 | JGI IMG/M metagenome (GOLD analysis project Ga0307513, IMG submission 202174) | Populus trichocarpa ectomycorrhiza microbial communities from riparian zone in the Pacific Northwest, United States - 15_EM | ecosystem: Host-associated > Plants > Roots > Unclassified | place... | reverse complement strand
GTCACGATCACGACTAGACGATAAACGTGTATAATAGACAAGTATATAGTAGAGATATAGACATAGAGGAATAGAAACATCTAGAAACAAACAAATTATGCACGATAGTAGTACTAGTAGTAGGAGGCACACTAGCAGGAATGACTAGGGTAATATCGGCGGCAGGTTGTTATGAGCACGCCCGAAAGTAGAAGGAAAAGGGGCTACCTTGGGGAGGTGTCCAGATGCTGCGGAGATGCGCGGCAGGAAAAGAGACGTCAGGACGTGAGATAAGGGGCGGGAGAAGAGCAGGAGATGTGGGGTGGCAGCAGGATGTCGATAAGGTCCGACCTCACGTCAGGACGCAATCGGTGTTGGGAATGGCGTCCGTACGCTGGGGAGGCAGAGGACGGAAAAACGACCTCGGATGCGTCCGGACATGGTGCCCGCGCCTCAGATGCAGGATTAATTTTTGCTGATGTATGACCAAGCCACTTTCAACACCCGTCTTCTGGATTCACCTTCAGTGGATGGGACTACAGGAGTTTGAGAGTTTCCAGACACCTTAGACTAGTTAACTTTTATTTTCCTTTCTTTTGTTTCATTTCCTCGCTTCCTGTGTAGCACTCTTTTCCCTTTCCCAGAAAGCTTTTTTCCCACTGGGTTTTGCTCTGAGCTCTGAGTTTTTAATGAGGCTACAAGTAGTATATCTTGAACTTTGATTTAGTTTCCTTTACTTCTCTGATATGGCAAAGGGAATCATTGAAGTGGGGGCGTGTCGGAAGTATTACTTCAATGTAATGTGCGGTGCACATATGTTCGGCCAATGGCCAAGCGACTTGGAATTTGGTGTACGGGAAGTAACTAGAGTCATATTGATGTAATGTTGATACTGCAGATTGTTATAAAGTACCGCAGTCTGGTGCGTCTATAGGCGAGCAAGCAAGATAGAATCAACCTCTTTCTTTGTTTCATCATTCAAGTCCCATTACTATACACTGCATCTCCGGCCTCTTCTGTGCGACCTCCGACACATCTAATATAGGAACTTCGAGTGAGAGGGTGTGATCGCTTTGGTGGTAGCCAATAACCCTGGGGTCTCCGAGATCTATCACCTCCGAAGCACCCACAGACCCAGGAAAGTCTGCGCCCCCACTGCTGTGTGAAGGATGTGACGGTAATCCTTAGTTTTCACCAGGGCGAGACCATCGCCGGTCTCCAAGACCTTGGGAGATGTTAATCAAGAGGGCTGACCGCCATCGCTGCTTCTCAGAGATTTCCTCACTAGCTGTCTGATTGGAGTGTCGCTTTTTCTTTCTACCTTTGGTGTGCTAGTTTTAGGATTCGCATTTCCCAGGAGAAGGTCCGGTGGTTGGCGGTGAGAGGAGCGGAGCGGAGTGTCGGGGGAATTGCCGGGATTTGAGCGGCTTCCCTGATGGCTGTTTTGGGCGCCGTCGTTGACTTGGTGTGTGGTGGGTGTTCTCCGGCTGCCATTGGCCTCATGGGGGCGACTTTGAGGTGGCAATTGAATAGGCGGAACAACTTTTAAACCAACAGCTCCAAGGCGCCACCCCCGAAACTCGATAAGGTGAACAATAACAGGTATAGTCCCTGGCTCTAGCATTCCGGGATAGAGGAAAAGAGGGAGTACTCGAGTACGGTATCCAAAATTCCAAAGTCACCAAAGTTTCACAGTAACCCATCTTATAGCAAACAGTGCGAGAGAAACAACATACTGGGGTTAAACCGTGTCTAAGCTCAACACCAACTCTCTCCAGCAAGAATGGGTGATGCTACACGGTCGCCACAATTCAGGTCGCATAAATATCGCTTCTTTTACCCTTATCAATTTCCCATTGTTAGTGATTCAACTGTAATCCTTCCCTTGGCTGTTAACTCCTCTTTTGTTGTTATACACGTCCCTGGCATGAATGGACCGAACACTGCCGGGGTTACGGGAGCTGAAAGCCCTTTGCCAAGGAGCCCCCTGGTGTTCGGTCCATTCATGCCAGGGACGTGTAGCTCCCCTACTCATACAATCTCACTCGTACCCTACCTCCTGCCTCTTGTTGAAACGAGTGTTGTTGTATTGATTGAGAGAGAGAGAAAATGTGGGGGTGACCCCGGCTATGTAACAAGAACGGACGCAGTCACGATTTCCCCAGTTCACAGAGCCTCACTCGCCGCCGCCGCATCACCGCTGGCATATCCCCGGCTTACATAACACCCCGCAGTCGACCATACCAAATATGGAAGGATGCTCCAACACCTCTCCTATCCTTGTTTGCTAACCCCCATTTTCCCATGGCCAGAACCCAGAGACCCCCCATTTCATCTGCAGGTGCTGCCAGTGGCCTAAGCGCTTCCCCGTGAAAACACATATGATATATTGAGCGGTCATTCGCCCCAGTATTATGTTGGTGTGGGAATATCATTATCCCAGTCCTTGACTCATTCCGGCTTAAATGCCCCAGCTGCGGTGGCTTCAAAAATATATGTGCAGTACAATATATTTTTTCCATAATAGAATATAGGTTATATCAATCCATATAATAACTTATATTCCACGTGGCCCTCTCCGGGCATTGATGACCCTCAATTGCGGACGTACCCGGACAGAACCTGTTGCGTGGGAAACTACTGAGTGACATAGAAGCTCCACTCTCCTTTTAGACTTGGTCGGCGATATACGGCGAAACGAAACAAAAAACGCCAAGGAATTCACACATAAACGATCGCACACTGAAGCGGGGGAAAAACCCTTCTCTTCACAACAACAACTCCACCCTCAACGACACCTGTCCACTACCTCAACTAACTAGGGCAAAAACAGAAGTATATATCATCACAAACTCCTCCTATCCTCATCAGGAGGTGCCTTCAGACAGTTTGCTCCTTGTCCCACCTTTTCCCCTTTTTCCCGGAAACTCATGCTAACAAAATGCAGAAACAATCATCACTTGCTCACACCCCCCGTACCTTTTCTCTCCGGGTGTAAACCCTTTTTACTACCTTTTCGCTTTCATTCCGGTTTTCCTTTCAGCCTTTCCACCTCCGTTCCGATCGCTGCATTCCTACATAGGAAATGCTTTCCACAAACACGCCCGGAAGCCATATCCCATATGCCTGACTCCACAGCGCATGTCCGAAGCCACCGCACTTCCCCGGAAGCTAGCTAAAGAACAAAGGAGATACCGGGAAAGTCTGGCGAGCAGCATTTCCAATATCTCCATACTTAAGTCAATAGAGCGGTGGGTTGGTGGGTATCCCCTAAGCGAGACAAAATACTGTTCGCTCGACCATCCCATTCAGTATTTTAGGTATAATATTGTTTTTATATTGTCGCCGACGATGACCTTGAAAATGCGGGCGCTATCATACACCGGTTTTCCTCTATGTAATAAGATTCTATATATTGGGTATCAATGGTTTAGGGGAAGGAGGCAAAGCAAGGAAAAGCCTGCGAGATAGAAAGGAAAAGAAAAAGAAAAGCGCTGGCAAGAATTTAGAGGCGGAAAAAGGTTAAATAACAGGATGAAAACTGCAAGATTAGACCGGACCATCTCAACAATAAAACGATTACCCCACGGCTATAGATTAAGCCCTATTGTACATGGTAACAGAAACTCATAAATCCTCCCTCGACAATAAAAGCAAATCCCAGGCGGGGGAGTTCATGAGGGTATGGTGTATGTGTGCATTCCCATCTCACGGGATTTCCTTCGTCGACAAAGGGTGATGTCTAAGGACAGTCGCTATGGGAGACGTACTCCAAAAGGCGAGGGGGGCGGCCATTTCCATGAGGTAGTGCTTTGAATCGTGCTGGGGATTACCGCTTTGTGAGAGAGTAGAAGCGCTACCACCCTCTCATGGCCATTCTCGGTAGCGATCGAGAGCGGTGTTTCGCCGTCTTGATCTGGCTTGTCGGGATTGACCCCTTCCCGTTCGAGTAGTATTTTCACCACTCCCTCATGTCCATCACAAGCGGCATGCGAGAGCGGTGTCTTGCCGCTATTGTCGGGCTTGTCGGGATTGACCTCTTCCCGTTCGAGTAGTATTTTCACCACTCCCTCATGTCCAGACTCAGCGGCATGCGTGAGCGGTGTCTGGCCGTAATTATTAGGCTTGTCGGGATTGACCTCTTCCCGTTCGAGTAGTATTTTCACCACTTCCTCGTGTCCTCTCAAAGCTGCATGTATGAGCGGTGTCCAGCCGGTATCATCGGGCTTGTCGGGATTGACCTCTTCCCGTTCGAGTAGTATTTTCACCACTTCTTCCTGTCCTCTCAAAGCTGCATGTATGAGCGGTGTCCAGCCAGTATCATCGGGCTTGTCGGGATTGACCTCTTCCCGTTCGAGTAATATTTTCACCACTCCCTCATGTCCTTCCGAAGCGGCAAGTATGAGCGGTGTCCAGCCGATATTATTGGCCTTGTCGGGATTGACCTCTTCCTGTTCGAGTAGTATTTTCACCACTTCCTCCTGTCCTCTCAAAGCTGCATGTATGAGCGGTGTCCAGCCGGTATCATCGGGCTTGTCGGGATTGACCTCTTCCCGTTCGAGTAGTATTTTCACCACTCCCTCATGTCCTCTCGAAGCGGCATACGAGAGTGGCGTCTGGTCGTAATTATCGGGCTTGTCGGGATTGACCTCTTCCCGTTCGAGTAGTATTTTCACCACTTCCTCGTGTCCTGTCAAAGCTGCATATATGAGCGGTGTACAGCCGATATCATCGGCCTTGGCGGGATTGACCTCTTCTCGTTCGAGTAGTATTTTCACCACTCCCTCATGTCCAGACAAAGCGGCATGCGAGAGCGGTGTCTGGCCGTAATTATCGGGCTTGTCGGGATTGACCTCTTCCCGTTCGAGTAGTATTTTCACCACTCCCTCATGTCCAGACGAAGCGGCATGCGAGAGCGGTGTCTTGCCGCTATTATCGGGCTTGTCAGGGCTGACGTCTTCCCATCCGAGTAGGATTTTCACCACTTCCTCATGTCCATTATGAGCAGCCCATGCAAGTGGCGTGCAACCAGAAAAATCTCCTCCGTCAATATCATAACATCCCATCTCTATCAAACCAGTTACAGCATCGATAATTCCGAAGAACGATGCGCAGTGTAGCCCGCTAAACGGAGAGTAAGTAAAGTCTCGAAAACGCAAACACTCTACACGCGCTAAAAGCAAACTGCTCGATATCTGATAGTAATGGCCCTTTAATAGCTCTAGGGCGAGTGAGTTTGCGCAGTCGGAGAGCTCCTCCTTCGCATGGACACCCCAGTACACAGAGCAGTATTCCAGAAAGGGTGTGTTTTGGGTATCAGGAGAAGGGGAGATCGAAAGGGCTTTCACCTGTTGTGAACTCAGATAAGTCAAACAGATTTCCGCCATTGCTGAGTGAGGTCTATTAAATATATCGGGATGGGCGCAAAGATACTCCTGGAGAGTAAAGTGGATCAATCGCACAGTTGATGCCTCCTTATCTACAGCAATAAGCCCTTGACAGCAGCCAACTAATGTCGATATCGAAGGGATGTTGCCAATATTGAAATCGGTGCAGCCCAGCTCGACTGCAAGGGCGTGGCAGAGCTCATCCGCCTTCAACGGCCGTTCCGCATGACTGATCCACATCAACGCCGCCATCCCGAGTCTCGATTTATCCCCATCTTGCGCCTTTATCCGTGCGATCGTAGCACCATAAACATCTCCCAATTCCGACCCATCCGTCATTTTACTCAGCTTTTCCTGTCTTCGATAGATTGTTGACTCGTGTAAAATTGCTTCAATATTCAAGGAAACCAGTAGAAACCTAGATATCTATTAGCGGATGATGTGGTGGGATTCTAAGTATTATTACCTTACGTACATTTCGGATACATTCTCGGGAATCTTCTCCAGAATATCTGTTACAAGACTCTCATCCATGGCATCCGGAGTTTCATCCTCACCCAGCCTTACACGAATGTATCTGATAATATCCTCTTTGTTAGGACATAGCGGTACACTTATCACTTTTCCGCCAAGCCGCTTTTCCATCTCTCCCCGAATATGGGGCCTCCCAGTGATGAATATTCGTGTGTTCGGGGACTTCTCCAGGATATGTTTTAGTGAATCCAGGATCTTGACTCGATGCACCGCCGCGCATTCGTCCAAAGCGTCTATGCACACAAATGTGCGCTGTGAGGATGTGATGGTCTGTAGCGTCTTCACAATATCAAGAAGTTGCGGTCCCCGTCCACCGATGGCCTTTTTCCCCTCTTCAAATGCCCGTGATACCTCCTTTGGGATCGTTTCCATTCCGCTAACTATCTGCTTCAACAAAGAACCCAGCATGGCTGTGGCAGACTGATCCTTCCGCGCCGCAAAGTCAAAGTAAAAGCATGTAACGGTGGCGCCCCGTTCTCTAGCTTGGTCGCAGAGCCTGTCCACTACCAGAGAACTAACATCGCGGCATGTTAGCACTAACTCTCTTTCTTCCCTCCCCAAGAATAACCTTTACCTGATGAATGTCTTCCCGGCCCCTGGATCTCCATAGCCAAATAAGACTGCCTTATCATCCTCACCTTCCCTACTCTCATCACGCCAGCTTCTGAATTCCTCGGTTCGCATGAGCCATTCCCCAATGTTGTCGACGCGGCGCTCTTGAATATCCCGATGCTGTAGCCTGGGCTCGAGGGGTGATAACCAAGTTAGGAGTTGAGACCGATCATCGGAAACAGTATAATAGTGCGACACATTAAAAGAGTTCGCGTTATTAAAAGAGTTTGTGTTATTAAAAGAGTTCGTGTTATTGAAGGAGTTGGCGTGATATTGAGACATTTCCGCTATTATGGAGGAGTTATTGAATATTCTCGGTTGAAGAGTTTCTGGGAGATGAACAAAAGCGGGGGTCTTCAGCCTCTTATAATAGCTACTTGTCACAGGCAATAAGTACCCGAACATTGAGGTGATCAGACGCCCTTTTGGGCAATTCTCACCAAAATAGCCCCTGTTAACTGTGTACACAGGCCTCCAATGGATGTCTTACCTCTAAAATATCCCTGAAATATCCCTGAAATATCCCTGAAATATCGCCGTTGATCCCTGTATTATCCCTGTTTTCCTTCTAAATGTTCGGGTTCTTTTTTCTTTCTTTTTTTTGTTTAAAACTTTTTCCATTTCGGGTACTTAAGCTACTCTAAAGCGTGACCTTATCCTAACTACTCCTTTATCCACCACAAATCAAACTACTCTAATGCCAAACGTCAAGCTACACACAAGCCCCAAGCCCATTCATGTGAGTCTTTTGCGCCCACGGTCACCGCCCGCTGCGAATCCTAAGCCCCTCTTCACGCTGGTCAACCCTCAACGATATGGCCTATAACCCCTCCCCGCATATCCGCCTTTGTAACTCCCTCTTCCCCGCGCACAGGCACTTCCCCCTCTGGAATAATAGGTATCACCTACCATCCCATTGCGAATCCCTATCATTGACCTGTCAACAAACCTGGATGCCCTCCTGACAAACAAGTCCGCCGGCATGCCACTTCCCCTCCGTACCCAACCCACTCTCTCCGCCATCAATCTTGGCCCCTCCAGTGCCCCACCTCTCAGCCCCGTCGGAACCACAACACTCGTCCTCACCTCTGCCCTCTCCTCCTCACTCGAATCGTCCACCCTCCTCCTCTTACCCTCCGACACCGCCACACTGTCAGCCGAAGGTCCTCCCTCCTCATCCACCACCAGCGCCACTCTTGACTCAGCCCCACTTGGCCTCGTCACAGATGCCACCCTCACCCCCGCCACACTCGCCAAAGCCACAAAAGCCTCAGCCACATCTTTATCACCATCCGACTCTTCAGGCTCAGAGCAACTAGTGGCTCAGGCTCCTCGACCCTATCAGGCGAAGCCACCTCAGAAGTCACCGCCTCCTCCTCTTTCCTCAACCTTTCCACCTCTTTCTGCAGTCCATGATTCCTCTTCGACAAGACAGAAACATGGTGACGCAACTTAGAGATATCCTTCTCCAAGTCCAAAATCTTTTGTAGGGCAGCCGTAGCAGTCAAACCCGCCTTAGCAACCTTGGTCGCCGAAAACATTATAGAACCTCGCTTAACCATCTTTACCGATACCGGGCTGTTGACGGGTGATAGAGGTGATAAAATAATAGATGGAAGAGATAAATCTATCTTCCAGTGATGAAATTAGAATAAGGGTTGGATTCCTTAAACTAAAGACTTGAAGCCGACGAGAAGAGGGGTCCAAGGATCTCGATTGGTCAAAACCAGAAATATGACAAGTCAACAGAGTTGAAATTTCAATGACTGTGGTTGTAAGCGACGTGGTGGATGTTGTTCAAGTACTTTTTTTTTTTTTTTTTTTAAAAAAAAACTTTTTCCATTTCGGGTACTTAAGCTACATTAAAGCGCGACCCTATCCACTTGCTACCCCCGGACCCGCCTACCAGAGCATACTCCCTCACCACCTATATAGCAACTCGGCAAAGAAACAACAAACAACCCTTTACACCAAATCAACATCAAAACCACAAATCCGACTTCCCCCCGTAGCCAACTGCACCCCGAGCGGGTCACCAAGCCGAATGAAGAATCTGTATCATTAGTAAAACAACAATAACAAGGTGAACTTACGGTTCCGATACCCCAGTGCTCACACACCAGGCGGGCTCCTCCAACATCTGAACAGGGGGTAAATCAAGCCCTGCCCACGTCGATTCGCATGGTCGCCTAAATTCGTGGCCACGTTAAGTTTACCCTCGCCACTCAAGGTCATCTGTATCCCCCACCGCGCCTCGCAGGCCATTATTCACGATCTCCGGCAAAGTGCCGGGATTGGTCGAAAAACAAAGGAAAATTAGGGTTGACCACACCCCGCCCAAAATTACCCCTTCTCGCTGGCCCAACTGGGGCTCTTCCCACCATCTGCATCCCCCTCGGCGCCCTCAGAACCGAGGTCGCCACAATCAAACCCTCCTCCTCAACCTCCACCACTTCACTCTCACCCTCCTCCGCCTCACTCCCCTCCTCCACAATTGTCCTCCTCCTTTTACCCTTCGGCAGCCTCACCAACGCCACCTCAGGTTCATCAACCACCAGCGCCACTCTTGACTCAGCCACCGACGGCTTCGCCACAGACGCCACAAACAAATCCTCCTCCTCCTCCACCACAATTATCCCTTTCATCCGTACCTTGGGCTCAACCACCACTTGTGGCTCAGGCTCCTGAACCCTCACGGGCGAAGCCACCTCGGCACCATCATCATCCCTCCTCCTCTCCGCCTCTTTCTGCAACCCATGATTCCGCTTTGACAAAACGGAAACATGATGCCTCAATCTTGACACCTCCTTCTCCAACTCTAAAATTCTGCTCAACGCGGCCGAAGCCGCCAACCCCGCTTTAGCAACCTTGGTTACCGAAAAAGTAGTAGAACCTCGCTTAACCATATTTAATAGATACCGTACGGTTAATGGAAGATAAGGAACTAAAAATAATAGATAGAAGAGATAAATCTATCCTCCAGTGATGAAATTAGAGCAAGGGTTGGATTCCTTAAACTAAAGACTTGAAGCCGTCGTGAAGAGGGGTCCAAGGATCTCGATTGGTCAGAAGCCAAATGTGACTAGTTGAAATTTCAATCGCTGTGGTTGTAACCGACGTGGTGGATGTTGTTCGAGTACTTGTTGCCTGTGACAAGTACCGTACGATAGCTGCGTGGAATCCACCCAAGCCACCCAAATGTGGCAAACCAATCTCACCTTCATGCATGCCTTTATGTTTTTGCCCCCCCACTAGACTCTGATAAGAATATGAACATAAACTACCGTACTTGTGCTAAAGTCCGAGACGCATAACCGTACTAGCAGTAGAAATTAAGCAGCCCAGTAGTATTTCAGCCCCTTGTTTTCAATCTTACAGCCACGATTCCTTCTCAAAGGATGTCTCCTTCCTTCCTCCTCCAAGGCTACAGCCTCCCCTATCCTCCCTCGTGACAAATAGGGCAACCAGTAATCCTACGATATAGGTCACCTCATATTGTACTAAAATTGGAGGGACTTTGATCCCCACAACGATTACATAAGGCCGCCCCATCACTTGCTAACGACCACTCGAGTTCCCAGCATACCTTGCCAACACCTCATTTCAGGAATCTGAAATTCCAAACATCGCAGCAGCCATACGGGGTGGCACCCGTGCAAGCCTTGACCTGTGGCTGTGAGCTCCATTAAATATGCAATGGCAGATGTTTTCACCAACGCCATTCAATCACGAGCACGGATCAGTATTAACCCATTTCCACAGTTTGCCCAGGTGTGGAGGCCCGGAGATGCAGGCTTCTATCAGGAAAAATCCCGATTATCCAAAGTCACCCCGGAGGGCCGCAGCTTACCCCGCCAGCGCAGTCCCAACCCCTACCCCTTGCGACCCGACCGCTAGAAACGAAAACTAAGTTCCACTGATCACCTCCCTCCCACTTCCATACAAAGCCCACCGATCAGAATCTGTCCGTGTGGCCTAAATGGGTGTCCATTCCGCGACCTATATCCTCTTCCTTTAAAAAAGACTACCGTACCCAAATTTCGTGGGCTATGCGAGGCTATCTTGCTTGATGGGAAACATGAAAATTATAATCTCCACTTGGAGCAAAAAAGACTACAGTATACACGACTTCTGTTGATTCTGCGGGGGTATCCAACTTGGCGGAAAATATATATAGAATGAATTATGTCGGCTTTGTCTGGGAATGGCCGCCCATTGTGGGTTTTGCTAAGGTCCTACATACAACTTGGTGAAAAGCTATCATACCGGTGTTGGGCTGATTTCGCAGGACCCGTTTAGTTTGGATGGTGTGTCGCGCGTGCCGAAATCACCCTCCCGTGCGTATGTGTGACCTATTAATATACCGGAAGACAAACAGGTGGAAAGTTGACCAGACGATGAATTGCCTAAAGGCCTTGACAAGGGTGAAGTAGGGAGCTATGCGCTTGAACGAATTAAGAAGGAAAGAAAAGGTTGTTGATTGGCTTGCTTTCCTCGGTGTGGTTTCAATACTTTTATTTTTAACTAAACTAGCTAATGGAGCGACTACCTATCCGGGCTTGCACAACCATACGGCAGTACGTTCCAAGGAGTACGCCAGTCCAACCCGCCTAGCCCACAGTACATCTGGAAAAGTACCACCCGTACAAGTCGTAGCAAGATCGCACCATTATCGCAAGCGAAAACGCCCACGGTCGGCAAGGCAATCCTAGTCCGAAGACACAAGACCGAGACTCGTAGCCAGCGCACGGGAATCACAAAATAAACCACCCAACTAGGGTACGAACAAAGCAAATCCACCTCCCATGGCCATCCCCCAAATCACTACCGCAAGCGAGGTCATAGCCACAACCAAGCCCACCCCCGGCAAACCGGTCCCGCAAACACGACAAAAGAAAACCAACACAATCTTAATGGCGCCCACCACGCCCCTTCCGACGCCGACTACGGCCGACGGTAACGATACCAGGATCACGAGCATGACGATCGGATCCTCCCCCCCCAGCAGCCGAAGCCACCGGAGAATCGTAACGACCAGCGGGAACCGGAGGAGGCGACGAGGAAAAAACCTCAACCACCCGAGCCTTCCGAGAAGCCACGCCAGCCTCATCGTCCACCCAACGCACACGACGCGGGCAACGTTTGGCAACAGCCCCATCAGCCGACGGCGACCGTTCAACCTGTACCACCACCGGCAACACTGGCTCAGCCACACCGGGCTCAGGCTCCTGCGCCATGACAGCGAAAGCCACAGTAGTCACCGTCAACGCCTCCACATGCGCCCCGAGGGACGCCACCGTAGGCGCAGCAGGCTCAGCCACCGGGGCGAGCACCGCCACTTCATCAGCCACCTCCTCACGAAGAGGAGAGGCTTCAGCACCGTCACCCTCACGAGAGAGGGGAGCGACCGAACGAAGAGCATCGAGCTCACGGCGGAGGGACTCACTCTCCAAAGCCGACAAATGTAGCCGACGGGAGAGGACGGAAATGTGATGGCGGAGGCGGGAAACCTCAGCCTCGAGGGCCAAAGTTTTCTCGACCGTCCTACCAAGAGCCAGACCCGATCTCGCGACCGCGGCGGCAGAAAAGGTTGAGGAACCTCGCTTAACTATGACGATCAACCTGACCGACAGAAGACCGACCGTGACGACCAACCGACCGATGGGAAAAACCACCGACCTTTCGACCGTACCGAAGGGAGGAAACCGCCAGCACTCAACCAAAGGAGGAAGAAGCAGGTGCGTTAACCCCGAAAGGAAGGAAGAAGCAGAGGGCAAGCCGACCGAAGGAAGAAGAAAGCAGAGGGGAAAGATGAGGAACCTCGAGATTCCAAACGATCGTAATCGAAGGGAAAGAATTAAAATCAAGCAGAGCCCAGCGGAGTACTTGAAGTTAAAGACTTGAAGCTAACGCGAGAACGGGGACGATAAGAATCAAGGAACGACACTGGCCAGAACCCTAAATGTGACTGATCACAAGGAGGTTTCGGTGTGGTCGGTGTGGTTGTTCGTTGATAGTTGAGAGAATAAGGATAGAATAGAAGAGAGAGAAATGAACCCAATTGGAATAGAAAGGAAATGATGTCTATTGATTGATTGCCTGGGTGTTGATGACCATCTGTTGTTATTACTGTGGTTGTGCTCCTTGTTGTCTTAGGAAAGAGAGAAGGATGCACGCTGAGCTAGATACAAAGTGGCCCAGTCATAGTGGGAGAAAATTCTCCGTGTGACCGCCAAACTACCCTATGACAGTCCAAGCCCTACACCGGTACCTCATGTCGGCTAGACACAAGAAATCACGTGACTTCTGAGTGCATATCAAGCGTCTGGTCGGAAGGGGGGAGCTAAGCCTAACTTTGGGAGTCTCTTCACAACCCCCCCCCAAGGGAATATACCCCGGAGCATGATCGTTTGTGTTGGAATATGGTTTCTTTCTCCTCTCAAATGCTTCCTCTAAGTCTTTTTAATTGTTCCTAAGTCTTGTCCGGGTTTGGCCTTCTTTATACTCTCTTTATTCCTTTTGTTCTTATATGCTTTCTTTGAATGCCTTTGTTCTTTGTTGCGGAAGTTTGGTGGAAGCGGAAGCATGGTAAAGCGGAACCAAGCCACTTTACTATATAGCTTGTCTGTATCTTTCCTATCATTCTAGTAGTCGTTAGTGGTAATCTATGCTCTTGATTGTCGGCTATCATTACTTCTCAGTTGAAACGATTGCGCATTGCTACAGTTTGATCGATGATAAATCGAGTGACATTTTGTGAGTACGATTTGGTGAGGGCAACAAGTCGAGTGCACCCTCGAAGGAAAAAGGGCAACGGGCACGCCTGGAGAGGGATTGTGTTATCATATTATACTACGCTCGACTTACCCTTGCTTGGAGTGAATTACATGACTAAGAAATACATACCTCACTCCGATTGGAAAAGCATGCAAGACTCAGCAGAATGTCAAGCCAAACTGGAGGTTTTCAACCGAACAAAAACGGACAAAAGTGAAAATTGTGGGGTTCACACGGGTAGGTAGGCACTTTGGGCCCCAGAAGGTGCTAGCACAAACACTGAACATGTATCATATTTGTTTTGCCTTTGCTCAGAATATGTGATTTTAGGACTACCGGTAGGGGATGGGAGTCTTTTGTTAAGGCTACGTTTGCTTACCGGTAGACCGTTCACTCGCCGTTCCAGAAGCGACCGTTCCAATAGCACCAAAGCTGTTCGGTTAACTTAAGCCGACCGTTTGACTGATAATTCAGTAATCATCTGCTTGGTGACGCGATTTCGTGGGGGTGGAGGACTGGCGGTCAAGAATGACAAACGGCGGGAGAAAAGGAGGCCGACAGTCCTTTTCGCCATTGACCGGTCGCACCTTGTTTTAATAAATGGAAGTGCGTTGACTAAACATCAAGTCTTCCACATGAACAGCCCTATCAGAAGCGAACTGCTAAGCCTTATCAATTCCCGACTCGAAGTACCGGTAGCCTAAGTAACGGTTCCCACAGGGAATGCAACCAATGATACCCCGGGAACAACACGGCCCCCCGCGACGCAATTCCATCCGCGACCTGGTAGCCACACATCTCTAACCCCCCCGCCAGCAGCTCGGCACAAATGCTCACTTCCATCCTGTTGTTGCTTTGCTGAGGCCAGGAAGCTTCAGCTGATGCACCCCCCATACGGCAGACTGAGGGGAGTGCTCTGCCAGGCAGCTCCTCAACCGACCTTGGCACAGCTTGGCATTGAATGAAGTTCGATACGAATCAGTCAAAACTACTGGCACTCACCAGTATTCGCCAAGCCCGGCCGAGGGTGCTGCCTCGCTGAGGCTCCCAGTCTGGGTGAAAATTCAACGCCAAGACCGTTTTTCTCTTCCCTTTGGTGTGCTAAGTTAGTTTTAGGATCCGCATTTTCCGGGAGAAGGTCGGGTGGTTAGCGGTGGGTGGGGTGGGGTGGAGTGGAGGGCCCGGGGAATTGCCGGGATTTGAGCGGCTTCCCTGATGGCTGTTTTGAGTGTCGTCGTTGACTTGGAGTGTGGTGGGTGTTCTTTGGCTGCCATTGGCATGGGGGCGACTTTGAGGTGGAAATGAAATATGTGGACGATGGCGGAACAACGCTTAAACCAATACCTCCAGGGCGCCACCCCCGAAACTCAATAAGGTGAACAATAACAGGTATAGTCCCCGGCTCTAGCATTCCGGGATAGAGGAAAAGAGGGAGTACTCGAGTACGGTATCCAAAATTCCAAAGTCACCAAAGTTTCACAGTAACCCTTCTTGTAGCAAACAGTGCGAGAGAAACAACATACTGGGGTTAAACAGTGTCTAAGCTCAACACCAACTCTCTCCAGCAAGAATGGGTGATGCCACACGGTCGCCACAATTTAGGTCGCATAAATATCGCCTCTTTTACCCTTATCAATTTGCCATTGTTAGTGATTCAACTGTAATCCTTCCCTTGGCTGTCAACTCCTCTTTTGTTGTTATAGCTCCCCTACTCATACAATCTCACTCGTACCCTACCTCCTGCCTCTTGTTGGAATAATGGCTTCAATGTGACGGAAGCACGCCTTTTTAGGCATAGTGGGAGCTCGCTCATTAGTCCTGTATCTAGATACCTCTCTGAGGTATAAGTACCATGGTCTGGTACCCAAGAGACAACGGACAATCTTGATCCGGATTCCACAAGCGTATTCAGTTCATATTTATTCACCTCACCTACGAGATCTTCAACACCTCTCTTATCCTTGTTTGCTAACCCCATTTTCCCATGGCCAGCACCCAGAGACCCCCCATTTCATCTGCTGGTGCTGCCAGTTGGCCTGAGCGCTTCCCCGTGAAAACACATATGATACATTGAGCGGTCATTCGCCCCAGTATTATGTTGGTGTGGGAATATCATTATCCCAGTCTTTGACTCATTCCGGCTTAAATGCTTCAGCTGCGGAGGCTTCAAAAATATATGTACGGTACGACATATTTTATCTATAATAGAATATATCAATCCATATAATATATTCTATGTGGCCTTCACCGGGCATTGATGATCCCTCGATTGCGGACCTACCCGGACAGAACCTGTTACATGGGAGACTACTGAGTGACATAGAAGCTCCACTCTCCATACTTCAGTCAATAGAGCGGTGGGTTGGTGGGTATCCCCTAAGCGAGACAAAATACTGTTCGCTCGACCATCCGATTCAGTATTTTAGGTATAATATAGTTTTTATATTGTCGCCGACGATGGCCTTGGAAATGCGGACGCTATCATACACCGGTTTTCCTCTATGTAAATAAGATTCTATATATTGGGTATCAATGGTTTAGGGGAAGGAGGCAAATAAAGGAAAAGACTGCGAGATAGAAAGGAAAAGAAAAGAAAAGCGATGGCAAGAATTTAGAGGCGGAGAAAGGTTAAATAACAGGAGGGAAACTGCACGATTAGACCGAACCATCTCAACAATAAAACGATTACCCCACCGCTATAGATTAAGCCTTATTGTACATGGTAAGAGAAACTCATAAATCCTCCCTCGACAATAAAAGCAAATCCCGGGCGGGGGAGTTCATGAGGGCATGGTGTATTTGTGCATTCCCATCTCACGGGATTTCCTTCGTCGACAAAGGGTGATGTCTAAGGACAGTCGCTATGGGAGACGTACTCCAAAAAAAGGAGAGGGGGGTGGCCATTTCCATGAGGTAGTGCCTTGAATCGTACTGGGGATTAGCGGTTTGTGAGAGAGTAGAAGCGCTACCACCCTCTCATGGCCATTCTCAGTAGCGATCGAGAGCGGTGTTTCGCCGTCTTTATCCGGGTTGTGGGGATTGACCTCTTCCCGTTCGAGTAGTATTTTCACCACTCCCTCGTGTCCAGACTCAGCGGCATACCAGAGCGGTGTCCGGCCGAAATTGTCTGCTTGTCGGGATTGACCTCTTCTCGTTCGAGTAGTATTTTCACCACTCCCTCATGTCCATACCCAGCGGCAAACGAGAGCGGTGTCCGGCCGTCATCATCTGGCTTGTCGGGATTGACGTCTTCCCGTTCGAGTAGTATTCTCACAACTCCCTCATGTCCAGACCTAGCGGCACACCAGAGCGGTGTCCGGCCGTCATTATTTGGCTTGTCGGGATTGACCTCTTCCCGTTCGAGTAGTATTTTCACCACTCCCTCATATCCAGACTCAGCGGCATGTGAGAGGGGTGTTCGGCCGTTATCATCTGGCTTGTCGGGATTGACCTCCTCCCGTTCGAGTAGTATTTTCACCACTCCCTCACGTCCAAACAAAGCGGCATGCGAGAGCGGTGTCTTGCCGTTATTGTCGGGCTTGTCTGGATCGACCTCTTCTCGTTCGAGTAGTATTTTCACCACTCCCTCACGTCCAAACAAAGCGGCATGCGAGAGCGGTGTCTTGCCGTTATTGTCGGGCTTGTCGGGATTGACCTCTTCCCGTTCGAGTAGTATTTTCACCACTCCCTCATGTCCATACCTAGCAGCACACGTGAGCGGTGTCCAGCCGTGATTACCTGGCTCGTCAGGATTGACCTCTTCTCGTTCGAGTAGTATTTTCACCACTCCCTCATGTCCATACTCAGCGGCAAACGAGAGCGGTGTCCGGCCGTCATCATCGGCCTTATCGGGATTGACCTCTTCCCGTTCGAGTAGTATTTTCACCACTCCCTCATGTCCATACCTAGCAGCACACGTGAGCGGTGTCCAGCCGTTATTATCTGGCTTGTCGGGATTGACCTCTTCCCGTTCGAGTAGTATTTTCACCACTCCCTCATGTCCAGACCTAGCGGCATGCGAGAGCGGTGTCTTGTCGTAATTATCAGGCTTGCCGGGATTGACCTCTTCCCGTTCAAGTAGTATTTTCACCACTCCCTCACGTCCATACTCAGCGGCAAACGAGAGCGGTGTCCGGTCGTCATCATCGGCCTTATCGGGATTGACCTCTTCTCGTTCGAGTAGTATTTTCACCACTCCCTCATGTCCATACTCAGCGGCAAACGAGCGCGGTGTCCGGTCGTCATCATCGGCCTTATCGGGATTGACCTCTTCTCGTTCGAGTAGTATTTTCACCACTCCCTCATGTCCATACTCAGCGGCAAACGAGAGCGGTGTCCGGTCGTCATCATCGGCCTTATCGGGATTGACCTCTTCCCGTTCGAGTAGTATTTTCACCACTCCCTCCTGTCCAAAACAAGCGGCATGCGCGAGCGGTGTCCGGCCGCAATTATTGGGCTTGTCGGGATTGACCTCTTCCCGTTCGAGTAGTATTTTCACCACTCCCTCACGTCCACCCTTAGCGGCAAACGAGAGCGGTGTCTTGCCGCAATTATCGGGCTTGTCGGGATTGACCTCTTCCCGTTCGAGTAGTATTTTCGCCACTCCCTCATGTCCAGACCAAGCGGCATACGAGAGCGGTATCCAGCCGTTATCATCGGCGTTGTCGGGATTGACCTCTTCCCGTTCGAGTAGTATTTTCACCACTCCCTCATGTCCAGACTCAGCGGCAAACGAGAGCGGTGTCTTGTCGTAATTATCAGGCTTGTCGGGATTGACCTCTTCCCGTTCGAGTAGTACTTTTACCACTCCCTCATGTCCAGACCTAGCGGCATGCGAGAGCGGTGTCTTGTCGTAATTATCAGGCTTGTCGGGATTGACCTCTTCCCGTTCGAGTAGTATTTTTACCACTCCCTCATGTCCAGACCTAGCGGCATGCGAGAGCGGTGTCTGGCCGTAATTATTGGGCTTGTCGGGATTGACCTCTTCCCATTCGAGTAGTATTTTTACCACTCCCTCATGTCCAGACGAAGCGGCATGCAAGAGCGGTGTGTTGCCGCTATTATCGGGCTTGTCAGGGCTGACCTCTTCCCGTTCGAGTAGGATTTTAACCACTTCCCCATGTCCATTATAAGCAGCCCATGCAAGTGGCGTGCGACCAGAAAAATCTCCTCCGTCAATATCACCACATCCCATCTCTATCAAACCGGTTACAACATCGATAATTCCGAAGAACGATGCGCAGTGTAGCCCGCTGAACGGGAAGCAAGTGCTAGGGTCTTCAAGATAGAAACCCCTTACTCGCGCTAAAAGCAATTTGGTCGATATCTGACAGTAATGGCCCTTTAATAGCTCTAGGGCGAGTGAGTTTGCGCAGTCGGAGAGCTCCCCCTTTGCATGGACACCCCAGTACACAGAGCAATATTCCAGAAAGGGTGTATTCTGGATAACAGGAGAAGGGCTAGTCGAAAGGGCTCTCACGTGTTGTGAACTCAGATAAGTCAAACAGATTTCCGCCATTGCCGAGTGAGGTCTACTGAATATATCGGGATGGGCGGAAAGATACTCCTGGAGAGTAAAGTGGATCAATCGCACAGTTGATGCCTCTTTATCTACAGCAATAAGCCCTTGGCAGCAGCCAACCAATGTCGATATCGAAGGGATGTTGCCAATATTGAAGTCCGTGGAGCCTAGCTCGACTGCGAGGGCGTGGCAGAGCTCATCCGCCCGCAACGGCCGTTCTGCATGACTAATCCACATCAACGCCGCCATCCCGAGTCTCGATTTATCCCCATCTTGCGCCTTTATCCGGGCGATCGTCGCACCATAAACATCTCCCAATTCCGACCCACCCGTCATTTTACTCAGCTTTTCCTGTCTTCGATAGATTGTTGACTCGTGTAAAATTGCTTCAATATTTAAGGAAACCAGTAGAAACCTAGATATCTATTAGCGGATGGTGTAGGGTGGGATTCCAAGTATTATTGCCCTACTTACATTTCGGATACACTTTTGGGAATCTTCTCCAGAATATCTGCTGTCAGACTCTCATTCATGGCATCTGGCGTTTCATCCTCGCCTATCCTAACCCGAATGTATCTGATAATATCCTCTTTGTTAGGACATAGAGACACGCTAATCACTTTTCCGCCAAGGCGCTTTTCCATCTCGGCCCGAATATGGGGCCTCCCAGTGATGAATATTCGTGTTCCCGGGGACTTCTCCAGGATTTGCTTCAGTGAATCGAGGATCTTGCCTCGATGAACCGCAGCGCATTCGTCCAAAGCGTCTATGCACACGAATGTTCGCTGTGAGGATGTGATAGTCTGTATCATCTTGACAATATCAAGAAGTTGCGGTCCCCGTCCACCGATGGCCTTTTTCCCCTCTTCAAATGCCCGTGATACATCCTTTTGGATCGTTTCCATTCCGCTAACTATCTGCTTCAGCAATGAACCCAGCATGGCTGTGGCAGACTGATCCTTCCGCGCCGCAAAGTCAAAGTAAAAGCACGTAACAGTGGCGTTTTGTTCTCTAGCTTGGTCGCAGAGCCTGTCCACTACCAGAGAACTAACATCGCGGCATGTTAGCACTAACTCTCTTTCTTCCCTCCCCAACAATAATCTTTACCTGATGAATGTCTTCCCGGCTCCTGGATCTCCATAGCCAAATAAGACTGCCTTATCATCTTCACCTTCCCTACTCTCATCACGCCAACTTCTGAATTCCTCGGTTTGCATGAGCCATTCCCCGATGTTGCCGACGCGGCGCCCTTGAATATCCTGATGCCGCAGCCTGGGCTCTAATGGTGATAGCCAGGCTAGGAGTTGAGACCGATCATCGGCAACAGTGCAGTTGTTCCATACATTATTAAAAGAGTTCGCGTTATTAAAAGAGTTTGTGTTATTAAAAGAGTTCATGTTGTTAAAGGAGTTAGCGTGATATTGAGACATTTCCGCTATTGTTGAGGAGTTATAGAATATTCTCGGTTGAAGAGTTTCTGGGAGATGAACAAAAGCGGGGGTCTTCAGCCTCTTATAATAGCTAGCTGCGTGGAATCCACTCAAGCCACCCAAATGTGGCAAACCAATCTCACCTTCATGCATTCCTTTATGTTTTTGCCCCCCCACTAGACTCTGATAAGAATATGAACATAAACTACCGTACTTGTGCTAAAGTCCGAGACCCATAACCTTGTACCAGCAGTAGAAATTAGGCAGCCCAGTAGTATTTAAGCCCCTTGTTTTCAATCTCACAGCCACGATTCCTTCTCAAACGATGTCTCCTTCCTTCATTCCTTCATTCCTTCCTTCCTTCCTTCATTCCTTCCTTCCTTCCTTCCTTCCTTCCTTCCTTCCTCCTCCAAGCCTAGAGCCTCCCCTATCCTCCCTCGTGACAGGTAGGGCAACCAGTAATCCTACGATATAGATCACCTCATATTGTACTAAAGTCGGAGGGACTTTGATCGAACCAATGTTCTAACCACTTTGTCAGCTTGCGTTTTCACGCAATCTTAAGGGAGGAGCCGGGTACCCATCATGGTTGCTCGCTCATCGATTCTGTTGGTTCTTCTGGTGGGGGTAGCTCGCTTGAGTATCATTATAGTCAGATTCCGGGGTATGAAGTCCAAGGCTGCTAGGAGATGTGCCTACGGTACTTTTGGGTTTTCTATAACTTAAGCTAGAAGTGTCTACGTTCTTGAGTACGACAACACTTCCTACTTCATACTAGTTTCACTTCAATGCTGTCAGAGTATAAGCTCAACTCATTCGCCTCAGATCTTTTATTCCACTCACTACTCAATCAGTTAATCATTGATGTAATTCTATGCGCATCACATTCCTTTTATCTTCCTTTTGTTACCTTGGATTTCTTTGCTACTGCGGACAAGGATTCCTGTTGCGAAGCATAAATAGCCGGTACTCCGGTCCCTTAGATAGAATGTAACTCTCTATGGTTTTTTGTCGTTTCCTAAGCCTTCGGTATAGAGCTTGACTATTGCGATATTTACAACCAAGCGATCATGCTCTGGGGTATATTTCCTTGGGGGGGGGGGGGGGGGTTGTGAAGAGACTCCCGAAGTTAGGCTTAGCCCCCCCCTTCCGACCAGACGCTTGATATGCACTCAGGGGTCACGTGATTTCTTGTGCCTAGCCGACATGAGGTACCGGTATGATAGCTTTTCACCAGGTTGTATGTAGGACCTTAGAAAAACACACAATGGGCGGCCATTCCCAGACAAAGCCGACATGTATATATATTTTCCGCCAAGTTGAATACCCTCGCAGAATCAACAGAAGTCGTGTATACGGTAGTCTTTTTTACTCCAAGTGGAGATTATAATTTTCATGTTTCCCATGAAACCGGATAGCCTCGCATAGCCCACAAAAGTTGGGTAGGGTAGTCATTTTTTAAAGGAAGAGGATATAGGTCGCGGGATGGACACCCATTTAGGCCACACGGACAGATTCTGATCGGTGGGCTTTGTATGGGGAGTGGGAGGTGATCAGTGAAACTTGGTTTTCATTTCTAGCGATCGGGTCGCAAGGGGTTGGGGTTGGGACTGCTCTGGCTGGGTAAGCTGCGGCCCTCCGAGGTGGCTCTGGATAATCGAGATTTTGCCTGATAGAAGCCTGCATCTCCAGGCCTCCACACCTGGGCAAACTGTGGAAATGGATTAATACTGATCCGTGCTCGTGATTGAATGGCGTTGGTGAAAACATCTGCCATTGCATGTTTAATGGAGCTCACAGCCACAGGTCAAGGCTTACACGGGTACCACCCCGTATGGCTCCTGCGATGTTTGGAATTTCAGATTCCTGCAATGGGGTGTTGGCAAGGTATGCTGGGAACTCGAGTGGTCGTCAGCAAGTGATAGGGGGGCTTATGTAATCGATGTGGGGGGTACAGTACGAGTAGGTAGTGAAGTGCATATCCTTCTAATAGAATATTCTTCAGGAGGAATAAAACTAAGTTAGTAAGGGGAGATGAGCTAAATTATCTAAACATAGCTTAAACAACGGACCGAGAGTGCATATCAGAAAGTATTATTTCAACACGCTTGATCAATGATAAATCGAGTGATATCTAGTGAGTATGATTTGGTGAGGGTAACAAGTCGGGTGCACCCCCGAAGGGAGAAGGGCAACGGGCACAGCTGGAGAGGGATTGTGTTATTATACCACGCTCGACTTACCCTTGCCTGGAGTGAATTACATGACTAAGAAAGACATACCTCACTCCGATTGGGAAAACATGCAAGACTCAGAAGAATGTCGAGCCAAACCGGAGCTTCTGAACCGAAGAAACAAAAACGGACAAAAGTCAAAATTGTGGGGTTCACACGGGTAGGTAGGCACTTTGGGCCCCAGAAGGTGCTAGCACAAACACTGAACATGTATCATATTTGTTTTGCCTTTGCTCAGAATATGTGATTTTAGGACTAAGTTACCGGTTGCGGATAGGAGTCTTTTGTTCAGGCTACGTTTGCTTACCGGTGGACCGTTCACTCGCCGTTCCAGAAGCGACCGTCCCAATAGCACCAAAGCTGTTCGGTTAACTTAAGCCGACCGTTTGACTGAGAATTCAGTAACCATCTGCTTGGTGACGCGATTTCGTGGGAGTGGAGGACTGGTGGTCAAAAACGACGAACGGCGGTAGAAAAGGAGACCTACAGTCCTTTTCGCCATTGACCGGTCGCACCTTGTTTTAATAAATGGAAGTGCATTAACTAAACATCAAGTCTTCCACATGAACAGTCCCATTAGAAGCGAACTGCTAAGCCTTATCAATTCCCGACTCGAATGTAGCCTAAGTAACGGTTCCCACAGAGAATGCAACCAATGATACCCAGGAAACAACACGGCCCCCCGCGACGCAATTCCATCCGCCACCTGGCAGCCACACGTCTCTAACCTCCCCGCCAGCAGATCAGCACAAATGCTCACTTCCATCCTGTTGTTGCTTTGCTGAGGCCCGGAGGCTTCAACTGATGCACCCCCCCCCCCATATGGCAGACTGAGGGAGTGCTCTGCTAGGCACCCCTCGGGCAGCCTTGGCACAGCTTGGCATTGAATGAAGTTCGATAGGAATCAGTCGAAGCTACTGGCACTCACCAGTAGACTATTCGCCAAGCCCGGCCGAAGGTGCTGCCTCGCTGAGGCTCCCAGTCGGGGTGAAATTCCAAAGCCAAGACCGTTTTTCTCTTCCCTCTCAAGATCCGCCAATTACCGATCATACCGAAGCGAATGGTTCTCCTCCTTCTTTCCCATCTACGGTATGCGATGCATAGCCATTCCCCACCCCCACCATCTCACATTCTCCCTTCGTGTCTCCTACTTTCAGCTTAGGGTCTTTCTTTTCTCCTTTTCTCCCCCTATCCGATAAACTGCCGGGATCGGTATCCAGGGAGATGGACAGGGTGTCTATTGAGCTAACTCTGTCGGCGAATTTTGGTTGGTAGTCTCCTCGCTTTCGGCCTGCGAGTTTGTAGCCCCGTCCTCCACTTCATTGCTCCCTTCGCCGCCGCTACCTTCGCCCTCGTTCGAACTCCCGCCCTCCCGCATTCCCTCGCCGATCCCAACCATACCGCCGGGTACATCATCGCGGAAACCTTGAGCGCCCATCGCCAGACTCGATATCGGCACTAGGATGCTGTCCCCACCACTAACAGCGGAACTTCCCACCTCCCCACCCGCGCCAGCATTCGCCCCCTCCGCATCTGCAAGCTTCTTCGCACTAACACATCGTTAGCCTCCTCCCTCCTTTCCGCTCCGTAACCCTCCCCCTCCGGAACAGAAGAGATAAACAAAACCAAAACTCACAGCCGATGCTTCCTCCTCCTCTCTGCCCTCGTCGCTCCAGGGGGGTACTTTGACGGCCGTCCAGTTCTCGGGCGGGGCTTGAGTTCCTCAAACTCCTTCCAGCGCTGGATAATCCTCTGAGCCTCACTCGCCGATAGACCGATTTCCTCGCCGATAGCACGGTAGGGCTTTCCTGCCGCGTGTTTTTCGATTACTTTGACACGCTCGACGAGCGTTGCCTCGCGACGTTTTCCGGTTGCGGGGTCTTTAGGCATCTTATTATTTAAAGAAAATAGCCTGGGTACGCGGGTTGGTGAGAGTCGGGGGAGGATCGGGGCGATGGGGAAGGAAGAGCGGAGATGATGTTTTCCTGTCGTGCTGTCTTGCGCGTCTTGTTAGTTCCGACCGGGATTGGCGCTTGTGTCCAGGTTTGGGGGATAAGTTATGGTACTAGTACATAGGTGAGTGAGTTAAGTTACGGTGGGGTGTAATGAGGTTGGCTTGGCAGTACCCGATGACACCGTGGTCCCCGAGATCAATCATCTCTGAAGCACCCGCGGACCCAGGAAAGCCTGCGCCCTAACCACTGCGTGAAGGATGTGACGGCAATCCCCAGTTTCCACCAGGGCGAGACTATCATCGGTCTCCACGACCTTATGGGATGCTAATCAAGAAAGCTGGCCACCATCGCTGCCCCCCCCCCGGAGATTTCCTCACTGCCCTGGCTGATTGGAGTGCCGCCCCTTTCGTTCTACCTTTGGTGCGCCAATGTTGGGACCAGGGTTCTCCGGGAGAAGGTCCAGTTGTTAGCGGCAGGTAGAATGGAGTGGACGGCCCGGGGAATTGCCGGGATTTTGCCGGCTTCCCTGATGATTGTTTTGGGTGTCGACGTTAGCTTGGAGTGCGCTGGGTTCCCTGGCTGCCATTGGCCTTATAGGGACAGCTTTGCATTGAGGTGGCGATGGAAGATATGAACTATGGTCGAACAATGCCTAAACCAACACCTCGAAGGTGCCACCCCAGAAATTTGATAAGGGGGGTCAACCATAACAGGTACAGTCCTCGGCTCTAGCATTCCTAGATAGAGGAAAAGAGGGAGTGCTCGAATAAGTATCCAAATTTCAAAGTCACCAAAGTTTCGCAGAAGCCCATCTTGTAGCAAACAGTGTGAGAGTGAAGCAACATGCAGGGTCAAATTGTGTGTAAGCTCAACACTGATCCTTTTCAGCCACAATGAGTGACATCGTATGGTCGCCACTGTCCGGGTAGCATAAATATCGCCTCTTTTACCCTTATCAATTTGCCATTGTTTGTGATTCAACTGCAGTCTTTCTCTTCGCTGCTGGTTCCCCCTCTTTTGTTGTTATAGCTCCCCTACTCATACAATCTCACTCGTACTTTATCCCCCCCTATTTCTGCTTGCCAACCCCATTTTCCCATGGCCGGAATCCCGAGACCTCCCGTTCCATCTGCTCGCGCTGCTAGTGGTCTAAGAGTTTCCTTGTGAAAGCCCATGATACGTTGAGAAGTCATTCACCCGGTATTATGATACTATAGTGTGGGAATGACTTTTATTGCATTCTTTGAACCATCCTGGCTTGAATGCTCCAGCTGTGATGCCTTCAAAAATATATATGTGTGCATTTTTTTTGCCCCATCGTGTGAGCTATACCAATTTCTATATTCTACTCTGTATCGTTTTCTCCGGGGGTCTATAGCCTCTCGATCGCGGGCCTGCCTGTACCGCACCTGTTACGAGGGAGACTACGGAGTGACATAGCAGCTCCACTCTCCATACTTTAGTCAATAGAGCGGTGGGTTGGTGGGTATCCCCTAAGCGCGACAACACACTATTTGTTCGACCATCCCATTTAAGGTCACCAGTCCGTATTGTGGGTATAATATAGTTTTTACACTGTCGCCGACAATGGCCTTGAAAAGCCGGGCGCTATCATACATCGTCTTCCTCTGTATAAAATAAGACTCTATCCACAAATGATCTATCATTTAGGAGAAGGAGGGAAAAATAGGAAAAAGACTGTACAAGATAAAAATGAAGAAAAGAAGAAAAGCGCAAGCAAGGATTTACAGGAGGGGAAAGTTAAATAAAAGTATGGAACCCGCGAGCTTGGACTGAGCCTTATCACAGCAATAAAATAATTTCCCCCGTTACAGACCAAGCCCTACTATACATTGTAAGAGAAACCCATAAACTCTCGCTCGACAATCCGAGGCGGGAGGGGGAGGGGGGTCAGGAGGATATGGTGTATATATGCATTCCCATATGAGGGGATTTCCTTCGTCCATAATGGGTAATATCGAAGGACAGAGGCTATGGGCGACGTACTCCAAAAGGAGAGGGGGGCGGCCATTTCCATGAGGTAGTGCCTTGAGTCGTACTGGGGATTACCGCTTGCGAGATTGTAGAAGCGCTGCCACCATCTTATGGCCACGCTGAGTAGCGATCGAGAGCGGTGTATCGCCGTATTTATCTGGCTTGTTGGGATTGACCTCTTCTCGTTCGAGTAGTATTTTCACCACTCCCTCACGTCCTCTGAAAGCGGCATACCAGAGCGGTGTCCGACCGTAATCAGTTAGTTTGTCGGGGTTGACCTCTTCCCGTTCGAGTAGTATTTTCACCACTCCCTCATGTCCATACGAAGCGGCATGCGAGAGCGGTGTCTGGCCGAAATCATCTGGCTTGTCGGGATTGACCTCTTCCCGCTCGAGTAGTATTTTCACAACTCCCTCATGTCCAGACGAAGCGGCCCACGAGAGCGGTGTCTGGCCCCAATTAGTTGGCTTATCGGGATTGACCTCTTCCCGTTCGAGTAGCATTTTCACCACTCCCTCATGTCCAGACTCAGCGGCATACGAGAGCGGTGTCTGGCCGATATCATCTGGCTTGTCGGGATTGACCTCTTCCCGTTCGAGTAGTATTTTCACCACTCCCTCATGTCCAGACTTAGCGGCGGACAAGAGCGGTGTCCGGCCGAAATAATTTGGTTTGTCGGGATTGACCTCTTCCCGTTCGAGTAGTATTTTCACCACCCCCTCATGTCCAGACCAAGCGGCGTACGAGAGCGGTGTCTGGCCCCAATTGTTTGGCTTATCGGGATTGACCTCTTCCCGTTCGAGTAGTATTTTCACCGCTCCCTCATGTCCAGACTTAGCGGCATACCTGAGCGGTGTCTGGCCGAAATTATCTGGCTTGTCGGGATTGACCTCTTCCCGTTCGAGTAGTATATTCACCACTCCCACATGTCCGTTATGAGCAGCCCATGCAAGTGGCGTGCGGCCAGAGAAATCTCCTCCGTCGATATCATAACATCCCATCTGTATCAAACCAGCTACAACTTCGATAATTCCGAAGAACGATGCGCAGTGTAGTCCACTGAACGTAAGGTAAGTATCAAAGTCCTCACAATCAAAGTACTCAGGATCCGGGTCCTCTACTCGCGCCAAAAGAAATTGGGTCGATATCTGACCATAATCTCCCTTTAATAGCTCCAAGGCAAGTGATTTCGTGCGGTCAGAGGGCTCCCTTTTGGCGTGGACTCCCCAGTACACAGAGCAGTATTCCAGAAAGGGTGTGTTTTGGGTATCAGGAAAAGGGGAGATCGAAAGGGCTTTCACCTGTTGTGAGCTCAGATAAGTCAAACAGATTTCCGCCATTGCCGAGTGGGGTCTACTGAATATATCGGGATGGGCGCAAAGATACTCCTGGAGAGTAAAGTGGATCAATCGCACAGTTGATGCCTCTTTATCTACCGCGATAAGCCCTTGGCAGCAGCTAACTAAGGTCGATATCGAAGGGATGTTGCCAATATTGAAGTCAGTGGAGCCTAGCTCGACTGCGAGGGCGTGACACAGCTCATCCGCCCACAACGGCCGTTCTGCATGACTGATCCACATCAACGCCGCCATCCCGAGTCTCGATTTATCTCCAGCTTGCGCCTTTATCCGCGCGATCGTCGCACCATAAACATCTCCCAATTCCGACCCATCCGTCATTTTACTCAGCTTTTCCTGTCTTCGATAGATTGTTGACTCGTGTAAGATTGCTTCAATGTTCAAGGAAACCAGTAGAAACCTAGATATGTATTAGCGGATGGTGTAGGGTGGGATTCTAAGTATTATTGCCCTACTTACATTTCGGATACACTTTTGGGAATCTTCTCCAGAATATCTGCTGTCAGACTCTCATTCATGGCATCTGGCGTTTCATCCTCGCCTATCCTAACCCGAATGTATCTGATAATATCCTCTTTGTTAGGACATAGAGATACACTTATCACTTTTCCGCCAAGACGCTTTTCCATCTCGGCCCGAATATGGGGCCTCCCAGTGATGAATATTCGTGTGCGCGGGGACTTCTCCAGGATTTGTTTTAGTGAATCGAGGATCTTGACTCGATGCACCGCCGCGCATTCGTCCAAAGCGTCTATACACACAAATGTGCGCCGTGGCGATGTGATGGTCTGTAGCATCTTGACAATATCAAGAAGTTGCGGTCCCCGTCCACCGATGGCCTCTTTCCCCTCTTCAAAGGCCCGTAATATATCCTCTGGGATCGCTGCCATCCCACTAACTATCTGCTTCAACAGAGAACCCAGCATGGCTGTGGCAGATTGATCCTTCCGCGCCGCAAAGTCAAAGTAAAAGCATGTAACAGGGGTGTTTTGTCCTCTAGCTTGGTCGCACAACCAGTCCACTACTAGCGAACTAACATCGCGGCATGTTAGCACTAACTCTTTCTTCCCTCCACAAGAGTAATCTTTACCTGATGAATGTCTTCCCGGCCCCTGGATCTCCATAGCCAAATAAGACTGCCTTGTCACCTTCACCTTCCCCACTCTCGCCATACCAACTTTTGAATTCCTCGGTTCGCAGGAGCCATTCCCCGATGTTGTCGACGCGGCGCTCTTGGATATCCCGATGCCGTAGCCTGGGCTCGAGGGGTGATAGCCAGGTTAGGAGTTGAGACCGATCATCGGTAACAGTATAATTGTGCGAAACATTAAAAGAGTTCGTGTTAAAGGAGCTGGCGTGATATTGAGACATTTCGGCTATTGTGGAGGAGTTATTGAATATGCTCGGTTGAAGAGTTTCTGGGCGATGAACAAAAGCGGGGGTCTTCAGCCTCTTATAATAGCCAGCTGCGTGGAATCCACTCAAGCCACCCAATGTGGCAAACCAATCTCATGTTGATGCCTGCCTTTACACGTAATACGGAGGTACAGGGCATAAGTTTTGTAGGTTACACAGGTTGAGAGTGCTAGACCTCGCTTATGGAACCTACAAAACTTATGTCCTGTACCCCCGTATGTTTTTGCCCCCCACTAGACCCGATGATAAGAAGAAAATTTAATATGAAGATAGACTATGATACCGTACTTGTGCTAAAGTCCGAGTCGCATAACCTTGTACTCATGGTAGGATTAAGCAGCCCAGTAGTATTTCAGCAAGTTCCTTTCAATCTTACAGCCATCATGCCTTCTCAAACGATGTCTCCTTCCTTCCCCCCCCCCCTCCGGGGCTACAGCCTCCCCCTGTCCTCCCTCGTGACAGATAGGGCAACCAATAATCCTACGATATTTGTCATCTGGTGTGGTACTAAAATCAGCTGGAGTTTTACCAAACCGATGTCCTAACCACTCTGCCAGCTCGCATTTTCACACAATCTTTGGCGAGGAGAGGGGTAACTTACCCATTATGCTTCTGGTTGATTTATTCTTTCACTTATAATCTTGGCTCTGGGGGCAGGAGTAGCTCCCCTGGTTATCAATAGTTGGGTTGGGGGGTATGTAGTCGAAGGTTGTTAGGAGATGTCTCTACTTTTGGGTTTTCGGTAATTTAAGTTAGATCATGGTTAGATGGTCAGTGGACAAATTAACAGCGCACCAACTCTGGACGGCAACGGGGCCCTCCGCTCCCCACCACCGCGCGCTTCCAACACCACCTGAAGAAATTTCTCCAAATCAATTTCAATTATATATATTCTACCGTGTACCTACATTTTTTGTTTGTATTTTGTATTTTGTTTCTATTATAGTGGTGTTTGTTGGTGGGGGAGTGGTGTCATGGCCGAAGTTTTTCCCGTTGCCTAGTCCGCGGTTAATTTTGTCCAGGCACAAGATAATTGAGCTTACCCCTCCCCCTCTTACTGGTTTTAGACCTCTTGAAATATTCTAATGGGAATATATGCACTTCTTGCACTGGTCATAATATATAATGCTAATACTCTCACAAGCTGGCGGCCACTCGAGTTCCCTGCGCACCCTTCCAATGTCCCATTCTAGAAATCTAAAATTCTAACGATTACGGGAGTAATGCTGGATGGTATTCCTGTGAGTTTTGACTTGTGGACGCAAGCGTCATTAAATATCACTCAAATATCCCAACCCGGCTTACTTTACATACCAGTGCAGTTGTCACTTCTGTCAGAAACGATTAGGCGGCGGATGGAAAGGAGCGTTTACACAACCGCTAATTGGGTATTGAACGTGATAGGAGTAGCTTTACCGAAGGTGAGAACAAGAGGAATAAGAAAGGCGAAATATGAGTTGTGGGAAGGCCAGTTTGATTGATTTGGCCCACCGGAAGAAAACACTTGTGTGCCAGAGAAGTGAGAGGAGTTTGGAAAAGACGCAAGAGACCAGCAACTAATGACAGCCCAGACAGCTTCCTGACCAAGCATCCCAATTCCGGCTTACAACCAACAATATCAAACAATTATGTATGATGATAATATTATCATACTAGAAGTGCACAGGACATTTATTAGCCCTGTAGTACATTTTAGGCTGGTCGGTGATTGCTCGTACCCTAATTGAACGACGTTTGTGCCCACGACCCGTATTGCACGACACCAAGATCTGAACAAACAAAAAAACTGAACTTTGGCAGTTTGCAATAGCTGACATGTTCACAAGTGCTGTCTTGTTACGGGTATGGAATATTATAGCGTAAATTTATTTCCACAGCCCCCCCAGGGGGCAAAGCCCTGGGGATCTGAGCTTTTATCGGGCGGGGTCTCTGTATCTAGCTCTCCGGCTGTAAGGGGCGAGGGTTGAGACCGTTCTTTCAGGGTATGATAGGCCATGGACTCTCCGGGAGTCAGGCTAGATAATTAAGCTGGGTTTCACTGATTACCTCTCGCTCCCTCATGCAATGCTTACTAATCGAAATCTATCGGGGTGGCCTAAAAGAGTGTCCATCCGGCGACCTATGTCCTCTTCTTTTAAAAAGAAATACGGTAAGAAGCTTTGTGGGTTATGCGGGGCTGCATGGGAAACATGAAAATTATAACCTCCACTTGGAGCAAAAAAGACTACCCTATACACGACTTTTGTTGATTCTGCGGGGGTATTCAACTTTGTGGAAAATATATATACCATACATTGTGCCAGCTGTGTGTAAGAACGACTTCCCCTTGTGGGCTTTTCTAAGGCCCTGCATACAACTTGGCAAAAATCTACCTTCTGTCCGCCTAACACAAGAAACCGCGCGACTTGTGAGTGCATACGAAACGTCTGATCCGGGAGGGGCAGAGCCAAACGATTTTTATGTGGTAACCGACCACCATTGGCTTTGGATTTTCCTTCAGACTGGGGGAGTGCTCAGCGAGGCAACACCCTCGGCCCTAGCGAATATTGGTGAGTGCCGGTGTTGGGCTGATTTCGCAGGACCCGTTTAGTTTGGATGGTGTGTCGCGCGTGCCGAAATCACCCTCCTGTGCGTATGTGTGACCTATTGATATACCGGAAGACAAACAGGTGGAAAGTTGACCAGACGATGAATTGCCTAAAGGCCTTGACAAGGGTGAAGTAGGGAGCTATGCGCTTGAACGAATTAAGAAGGAGAGAAAAGGTTGTTGATTGGCTTGCTTTCCTCGGTGTGGTTGTTCGTTGCTAGTTGAGAGAATAAGGATAGAATAGAAGAGAGAGAAATGAACCCAATTGGAATAGAAAGGAAACGATATCTATTGATTGATTGCCTGGGTGTTTATGACCATCTGTTGTTGTTGCTATTGTTGTGTTCCTTGTTGTCTCTTGAAAAGAGAGAAGGATGCACGCTGAGCTAGATACAAAGTGGACCAGTCATAGTGGGAGAAAATTCTCCGTGTGACCGCCAAACTACCCTATGACAGTCCAAGCCCTACACCGGTAGTTTTGGCTGATTCGTACTGGACTTCAATGCCAAGCTGTGGCAAGGCTGGCTGAGGGGTTGCCTGGCAGAGCACTCACCCCAGTCTGCTGTATCGGGGGTGCATCAATTGAAGCCTCCGAGCCCTAGCGAAGCAACAACAGGATGGACGTGAGTGTTTGTGCTGAGCTGCTGGTGGGGAGGTTAGAGACGCGAGGAATTGCGTCACTGGGGGCCTCACGTTGTTGTTGCCAGGGTATGACTGGCTGCGTTCTCGGTGGGAGCCATTACTTAGGCTGCGTTCGGTTGGTAACGGAACGGACCGTTCGAGTAGGGAATTGATAAGATTTACTAGTTCGCTTCTGCCATAATGGGACCGTTCGTGAGGAAGACTTGATGTTTGGTTAACGCACTTCCTGTTCGTTAAAATAAGGTGCAACCGGTCAATGATGAAAAGGACTGTACTCCTTTTTACCCGCCTTTCATCATTCTCGACCACAGGGTTTCCGCTCCCATATAATCGTCTCACCAAGCGGCTGATTAATGAATGCTGAATCAGACGGTCGGTTTAAGTTAACCGAGTGGCTTTGGTGCTGTGGGAACGGTCGCTTCTGGAACGGCGAATGAAAGGTCCCTTGGTATTATAAGACAACGTAGCCTTAACAAAAGGCTCCTATCACCTAGTCCTAAAATCACATTTTCTGAGAAAAGGCAAAAAAAAATGGATACATGTTCAGTGTTTTTGTTCCGGCATCTTCTGGGGTTGTGCCTACCTACTTGTGCGAACCATATTATGATCTCTATTTTTGTCCATTTTTGTTCTGATTGAAAACCTCCGGTTTGGCTTGACATTCTTCTGAGTCTTGCATGTTTTTTCCTATGATAGCGAGGCATGATTTTCCCAGTCATGTAATTCACTCTGGAAAAGGGTAAGTCGGGCGCGGTATGATAACGCAATCCCTCTCCAGGCATGCTCCTTGCCCTTCTCCCTTCGGGGGTGCAGACCAGTTGCCGGTCACCAAATCATACTCACCAGATATCACTCGATTGATCAAATAATATGCTCGGAATTGATATCTCTGGGGGATAGTTTGAGGTCGTGAAGAGACTCCTGGGGTTAGGTTTTGCCTCCGACCAGACGTTTTATATGCACTCAGAAGTCGGGTGGTTTCTTGTGTCGGACCAACATGAGGTAGCTTTTCACCAAGTTGTATCTAGGATCCTAGAAAAACCCACGGGGGGGCAGCCATCCTCAGGTAAAACCGTCATAATTTATGGTATATATATAGTCCATCCAGTTGGATACCCCGCAGAATCAACAAAAGTTGTGTATAGTCTTTTTTGCTCCAAGTCGAGGTTATAATTTACATTTTTCCCATTAAGCTAGATAGCCCCGCACGATCCACATACGTTGCGTACGGTAGTCTTTTTTGTTAAAGCAAGAGGACATAGGTCGCAGGATAGACACCCTTCCAGGCCGCCCGGACGGATTGTGATCCTATCACGTGTGGCCGGTAAATTGTGCTAGTGTGACAATTCTAGAGATGCCACGTGACTAGTGACACCGCACTGAATTGAAAAGCCCGCTAGCGACGCTTGGTTCTATGCTGCAACCACAGCTCCTCTCTCTCAGAACCTTAAAAAATCCACCACCCACCGTCTCTGATACCGATACCACTGAGGTCGCATCACACTCTTCAATATCTACCGACAACGAAAGGAAAGAATGTCCTCCATGCCTGCCGAGCAAATGGGTGTCCCCCCTATCCCCTCCGCCATCCAATCTCTAGCACCTAGTGGACTGCCCGACATGCATTATTATCTTAGCAAAGGGTTAGAGGGTGTAGAACACCAGGAATTTTGCGATTTGCAGTCATTCATGGGAGCCATTGAATCACAAGCCAAAAAATTGCGTTCAGCTAATGCTGACGAATACCCCAGCTGGTATATGGTTTTTTCCCCTGTGACCCAAGACCAGCTTGCGAATATTGAGCACGTCCGCGACACACACTATAAAAGCCTCCGCTTCATGTACCTCAACGATCCAAAAGCATTGATCGTCAAAATTATGCCGAGCGGGCCCCACGAATTTGCTACTGAGGCATTCATTTCCTCCTTGATGGAGAAGGTTGGAGGGATGGGATTGAGACGTGCTCTTCCCAGTGTCGGTCGTACTACCTATCAAGGCGATTCAAACAAAAAACAAGCGGATGGAGGATTCAAACCTTGGGTGGCTCGCCCTTTTGAAACTGATTGGCCAACTTTGGTTTTGGAGTGTGGGGTTTCCGAATCCCCTCAGCGATTGGTGGTGGATGCACAGTGGTGGCTCGCGAACTCTCACGGAGAGGTTAAAATTGTTCTTCTCTTTTTCGTATCCACCACGACCCGAACCATCCACATTCAGCATTGGGAAATAGACAACATGCCAAACCTACAGCTTATAGCCACACCGACAATCAAGAAAACAATCACCATCAATGCGCAGGCTGTTAGTGGAGGTACCTTGAGGCTCGACTTCCAGAAACTCTTCCTTCGCCCGCCAGTTGCAAGCCGTGGTGAGGGGGATTTCACTTTCACCGCACAGGATCTCAGAGATTATTATGATGATGTCTGGAGGGCTGCGCAATAAGGGAAACTCTCGATGCAAATACTGTAAGTCAACCTTGCCCACCTCCTGCTTGAAACTGCAGTTAAAGCTAATCCCTAAACCGCTTAAGAAGTAGAGAGGAAGCGGTACGCGGATGGGTAATGAAGTAGGTGGACATGTGGGAGGGGGGCAGTTTGGCTCTTTGGGTGAAATGGAGGGACTGGTGGAAGTTTGACAAGGCTGATGTCGGGTTCTTTTTCGTTTGTGTACTGGTGCCTCAATTGTTTCAAAAATCTCTGCTCAACTGAAATCTTCCATAGTCAAATGCGGGATGGGTGAGAACTCTTGTTACTTGAATAAATGGTAGCTCCTATTTTTCTGTGATTATTATTTTTCCCCTTTTCTTCTCATTCCTTCCCCCCTTTTCCCTCCGACCATTTCTCCTTTCTCAGGCCACCCTAGTTCTTCCTCGTTTCACAACCTTTCTTCTGTGGGTTCACATTCTACACACACACACTTCCGGGCGAAGAACCTCGACGGTGGAGCGCAGCTCGTGTGAACGGTCTCCGGTTGAAAAAATCTGGAAATGCCTGAATTAAATGCCAGAAACACGGTTGCTCAATTGGATCAAGCACATCGAATGCTCCAATCAAAGCCAATCCCCCGAAACCAGATCCCCGTTTCACCATTTTTTTCCTACCAGAGGCTGTGCATATTTTGAACCCGTTCGCTAATGGCTCAAACTGTGGGATGAGGGAATCGGGGGAGGGGCATCCTCAAGTGGCCCGGTGAACTTCTATTTATGACGGTAAGCTTCACTGAATCATTCCATGCGCATTTATATTGACTAGTATACTAGTAAGGGGCAAAGTCTTTGTATGACAGTGCGGTTGAGACGAAGCTCAGGTATGATGTTGCAGCAGGCGGTATCAGGCCTGAGAAAAAAATTGATGGTGTGGAAATGAAGCCTGAAAAAATAAAATTGATGGATTTGAGGGCAAATTGAAGGAACATATCTAGTTTGCCCTCACTCAACTCAGGCTAGAGCTAAATAATTATAGCTTAACCAAAGAGGAGAGTGCAAGGTAGCGACTCGTTTGGTTCCACTGGCTGGGGAGGAATGGGGTAGCGCAGTGCCAGGGGCAGGATTCTTTGAGTACCGGTATTGTTGTCTTCTAATTCTTATTTTCACTCGCACCGCCTTTGGAGGATTAGAGGTTGTGACCAATAATAAATTTGCAGTTCACAGTCACGACAAGAAAGGAACCGGGCACTGGGAAGATGTACGTGGAGATGTTTCGAGGATTGTTGTAGCGAATTAAGGAGCTTGAATCAATGCGCTGCCGCTCATTGGTTGCAAGCATCAATGCATTCAAATTTGCTCAGTAAGTACGTGATGGTCTGTAGCGTCCTCATGATATCCGGAAGTCATGGTCCCCATCCACCAATGGCCATTTACTGCTCTTGAAAGGCCTATTATTTCCTCTGGGACCTTTTCCATTTAGCCAACCGCCTCTCTTAACATGGAGCCTAGAACACTGGCCACAGACTGCTCCTTTTGCGCTGCGAAGTCTAGGTAGAAACAGGTAACATCTGTGTTTGGTCCCTGGACTGATCGCACAACCAACCCACCACCAGTAAACTGACATCGCGGTCTATTAGCACTCACTCCCTTTCCTCTCTCGTTCTAAGATGGTTCTCGTTGCCTGATAGATGTCCTACCAAGCCTTGGACCACCATAGCAAAAATACGGCCCCTTTCCGCCTTCCGAAGGAGAAAAAAACAAAAATGTCTTGACCATACTAAGAGAGAAATATCCAACGACATAGAATACCATCCAATTATTCAAGCTTTTAAAGTATGGTACCCGGTACCGGGAATGGCTTTGGTGGGCCGATCAGTTGGAGATGATTGGCGCGCCGCGCGCGTGGCGATAGCCGCTACCGAAGCCCGAGCGATCTGGTATAACCCTTATTGGTGAACAGAGGGAGACTACCGGTGCGCAGTTGGAATAAGCGAGCTGCGAGAGGGATCTGCGTCATCGCTACCACTTTTAGAGTGTTACTATTTTACTAGACAGTGCTGGGGTGAGGTTAGGTGTCCGGAATAGGCAACGGCCAATAGTAGACTCGACAGCACAGGGAAGCCAGCGGGAAGACACTAGAAAAGTGACAAAGCAGTTGTTAGGCAGGAGGTCCTAACCTACCGTACTCGTGAAAATATTTTAGGGGACTGAGCGCAACCTAATTCAGAATTATCTGTGTGTTAGGCGATAACAAGCTGCCTACTTTCCCGAAAGGGGATAGCATCAAATATTTCTAATGGTGTTGCCTCTAGTTTATCATGAATATTCTCAAAGAAGGATTAAAAAATTAGCACTATTGACACCATTAATCAAATATCCTAGAGGACTCCTTTGAAAAATTATTTTATTGTTGGTCATAAAAATCCAGTTGGATTGCGCTGTGGTTGTTTTATTGTATGACATTGTGATGTATTTTCTACAATAATTGCCAGGCGCTTATTATTGTGCTTAGTCTCCCCGCCCTCGTCTTATATTCCCATTTCGATTCGGAGACCTAGGTCTCTTTTCCGTTAGCTCCCGCCTAGGTCCTCTTGCGCAAACTCTCTATTGAGCATATCCGCTTCTCTATTGACTTATGCTGATACAGGCTACATATAGCGTGATGTTCATTTTAAACTCCACAATCGCTTACGCTATTGCTCTGAAATCCATTTTCCATCACGCTAATATCAATCGAACTTAGCTGCACTTTAAACCGACATACTATGACGAAGTCCGAACTGGTACCCTGCTTGAGAACAGAATTATAGAGAGTCAAAAGAAGCATTTGAGAGGAGAAAGAAACCAGGAGGAAGATACCATATTCCAATACAACCTAAAATAACTGGCTGAGTCCTTCCTTTCCACAACCCTTTTTCTAGAACCATTCCGGCCACATTCCACCACAACAATGACAGCCACCTTACCACGGAGGTCAATTGTTTCCCAAACACCTACAACTCTTCCCCCCGATCGATGAAACGAAAATAAGTGAAAGGGGCTATCACCTAGACTGTCAACCGCTAACCAACCCAAATGCCCCCCTACAACAACAATACCAGACAACAAGAGCATAGTTTAAAATTTAAAGAAATTGGTAAAAGGTCAAAGAAATAAGAGAAAAGGTTAATTCATAATGAAAACTAGTAACCAATTTCTCTCATGGCATTGTTGAATCATGGAGAGCAGAGTCGGGCCGGGGTGGATTAAGGGTCCCAAATGGGCGCCTTGAGAGTCTGGGGAATAACGGTTGATTGTGAATTCTTAAGGAAAAACGTAATCTGGAGAAAGAAACGAAGAAAATGGGCCTGCGGGTAATAGCATGAGATGAACTGTGTTCAATGAGACACGTGGAAGGAAAAAGAAAGATGAAGAATGGTACGGAAAAAAGTAAAAGAGACAAAGGTCGAGGGTAGGGATTATGCACAATATTCCACCATAGGACTCCCTTGGCTATTGCCCTGCTACCAAGACGATAGGAATGAATTTGAGGATGTCGCTGGAGTAGCTGCTAGTCATGGGGGAGGGCTGCTTAGGGTGGTAAAATATGACGAGAAGGATAAGGGTCAAAATGACGATGAACGAAATAATACCAAAAACAATGGAGGCTCGAACGCTGGGGGGAGCCTTCTCTGGCGGGAGAAGTGAGGATTCGAGTAATTGCACAACCCCTTCATGTTTCCGGGATTCAGCTTCCTCAAGAGCTGTTTGGCCGGTTGGGCCCCGTCTATTAGGATCCAGATCCTTGCGTTCCAATAGCGACTTTACTACTCGCTCATGCCCGAGGGGTGCTGCCCACCAGAGTGGCGACCCGCCTCGCGTGGCGTCGGCGGTGTTGGGATTAATATCCTCCCGCGTTAATAGTAACGCTGCTACTCCCAAATGCCCGTTCTTCACAGCCCTCACGAGAGGCGTTCGGCCATATTTGGTGTCTGCCATGTTGGGATTGACATCCTCTCGTTCCAATAGCAACTCTACGACTCCTTTGTGCCCCTTCTCGGCAGCCCACCCGAGTGGTGTTAAGTTATATTTGGTGTTTCCGCTGTTGGGATTAATATCCTCTCGTTCCAATAGCAGCTTTACGACTCCTTTGTGCCCTTTCACGGCAGCCCGCCCGAGTGGTGTTAGGTTATATATGGTGTCCGCAGTGTTGGGATTAACATCCTCTCGCTGCAATAGCAATTTTACTATTCCCTCATGCCCAACCCATGCAGCCCCCCCCAGTGGTGTCCAGTTTGATTCAGCACCCGGCGCGTTGATATTTATGTCCTTTCGTCCCAATAGCAGCTTCACCACTCCCTCATACCCTCCATGTGCAGCCCGCTCTAGTGGTGTTTGGCCGTATTTCGTGTTAGCCTTGTTGGGATCGATATCCTCCAGTGTTCCCAACCGGCCAGTCCGTCCGGCTTTGGGTACGGCCGGACTGACCCAGGCTTTTTCAGAGACGGCCGGGCCGGACTATGGGAAACCGGCTTTCCAAAAAAAAAGCCGGGCCCGGCCTGGGTGACCTGCAAGCCTCAGGTTTTTAACCCTAACCTTAATCTGCAGAAAGCCCATTTCTACAGATTAAGGTTAGGGTTGATACACGTGACTTCCAGTGTTTCAACATTTCAAATATGTGATCACTCGGCTAGAAACTTCACTTCCAGAGGCAAAACCTTTCGGAGGGCTATCGTGGGGTGTCCGAATAAATGCGCAACGGTCAAAGACGCGAACACAAGAACTAGATATTGGATATATGGATAAGCTGGCGACATTGATTGACTTTAAGATTATCTAAAAGCACACACTCCGTGTAGCATTTATTGTTCTAATTGGGGTGGGAGCAGCCAGCAGCCTGACGGCTTTCGCAAATATCTATGAATGGCCAGGTATCTGTCGGTTAATTTATGTAGTTCAATTTAAAATGTCATAAGCGAACAGCTCAGCCAATCAGTGTTGAGTTTTACACGAGCAACACTCGTTGTCAAGGTATCTGGCGGCTTTACCCGGGATCTGCAGGCTTTGCCTGGGCATCTGGCGGCTTTACCTGGGCGTCTGGCGGTCGCCTATCCTTTCGACCCGGCGGTTGCCTGGGCGCCTGCAGGCTTTGGCGGCCGTTGATAATTTAAGCCGGACTGACCCAGGCTTCTCAAAACCATGGCCGGACTGACCGGACTGCCGACCCATGGTCCGGACTGGCCGCTTGGGAACACTGATATCCTCCCGTTGCAATAGCAATTTTACTACTCCCTCATGCCCGTGCTCTGCAGACAAGAGGAGTGGCGTTCAACCGGATTTGTTGTCTGGATCATTGGGATTGATATCTTGTCGTTCCAATAGTAACTTTACAGCCCCCTCATCCCCGTGCTCCGCGGCGCACAAGAGTTGCTCTAGGCCAGATCCGGTGGGCGGATCTGCTGTGTGATCCATGGTTTGTTCAAAGCTTGTCAAATGTAGTTATTCTAGAGTGATGCTGGAGGCTTTATAGGCAGCTGGCTGACTGAAATACGGCCCACTCATTCCCCGGTGAGTAAACGCTAGTACTCGTATATTGATTCTTAGATAATATTATGAGCTCACTATGATAGAGCACAAGACCCTAACTCATGCTAGGGTTAAGGGGCGATCCATGCCCTAAAGGCTTTATGAAATGTTGTCAAGAATTTAACATGATAATTATCATATATACATACACTGGCAACCAGGACTGCCCTTAGTACTCGAGTACAAGAACGGCAAAGGCGGCAATTGGAACCCGGCCCGCCTACAGCATAATTCACAATTGGCATAGTCTGCACATCGTTTGGTTTGTTGGCCCTGGCTCGGCGGAACACGACTACCGAGCAATTTTAACTTTAACTGTACCCCACCTTTTTCAACCAAGCTCCTATAAAACTGTTAATGTAGATATCATAGCTGTCTTTATAGCATATGAGGCTACATTTGAACCCACTTTGAACCTAGGATGGACCCCCAGCATATCAGCCAACAGAATGTCACTGGACACCACTCTTCTGGGCTGCGGAGAAATGACACCAGGGAATAGTGAGGCTGCGATTGGTGAGAGAGAATATCGATCCCAATACTGCGGACACTAAATATGGCCGAACGCACTGCAGAGTGCTGCCATGGTTGTCATGGTGTGGCGGTAAGGGGCTGTTGGAAAGAGAGAGAATCAACCCCAACATCGCAGATACTCAATATGGAAGAACACCGCTTGGGTCGGCTGCAATGGGTGGGCACGAGGGAAGAGTAAAATTGCTTCTAGAGCGAGAGGACATCAATCCCAACACTCCAGAAATCGAGCGTAGCTTATCACCACTCGAATATACTACAAATGGAGGGCATGAGGGGAGTCGTAAAGTGGGTATTGGAAAGCAAGGATATAAATCCCAACATTGCGGACACAATATGGCAGGACACCGCTCCTGTGGGCTACCTAGAAGTGACACCACGGAGTTCTAAACCGGCTCATCGGACAAGAGGATCTGAATCCTAATATCCCGGAGCCGTCAGGTTCAACCTACATACCTGAAAGATATAGTATTCCAGATGAAATATGATTCGCGACATCGTCGTCAAAGTTGGTATGAGAAATATCGCTCTCGCTCTGTTGTCGTGCCGAATTGGAGGGGAGCTTCTAGGAGATCCACTATAGGAGGAGGCAGAGGAAATTTTATGAATATTATTTTCAAGGTTCTGCAAATTTGAGAATCTCTGTACCGAGAAGAGTTGCTGACATGATATGCCCAAATCTTGGAGATCTCACAAGTGAGAGAAGACCTTTGTAGAATCATGGCCGGCCCGCTCGTGGAAATGGAGATATTAATAAGATTAGGCTGAAAATTCTCAGCCCAAGACTTGCTCGGGTGACGCTAGTCTTGGGGTTCACGAGAACTCTGGCTAAAAATCAAGTGATATGAGTGATGACCAAAAGTAATAAGGTTCAAATTTTCTTGCTATTCTATTTAGAATTAGCCTCCTCTCAGCTCTTGTTTTGAAGAAATTCCTTGTTGGTCAGCTAGTCCAAGTTCGGATTTGGCCCGTTTCGGGGACCTGGTTTGAGTCCCCCGCGACTCAATCCCATCTGCGACCTGGCATAATTCAATTGTTGTTGGCTGGTTTCTGTTATTGAGGAAGCAAATATTCGTGTTCTCCAGCACGGTGAGAACTCGGAGGGATGTGAAATTGGGTATATTCAATAAGAATTGGGCTTGTAAATAGTTTTTTTTTTCTTATTAAAAAGTCATTTTATTTGTATCATACATGTATCTCCTGGGGACTAAATAGTACCGTGCCGAGCACAACAATCAAGGGTTATGCCATAGCATATACTCTAGCGACTTAGTGCTAACGACGCTAAGCCCAGTGGGAATGCTTACTTTCGCCGCTCGTGCTGTTGTTGCTTCGTTGAAGCCCGGGAGCTTTAACTCATGCACCCCCGATACGGCAGGCTGGGGGGGTTCTCTGGCAGGGCACCGCTTGGCATTGAACTTTAGTGCTGTTGCGGATATAATTTGGCTCCACTTAGCTTGCGCTTCTTAGATAGTCTGCTGATAACTTAGAGAGCATAGATAGTGGTTCATGATATGACTTTTCTTGGGAAGGGAGGTACAAGTGTACACTGGGCTTGTATTGCCATGAAAACTGTAATAATTGAGTGGTGTGCTATGCAATCAGAGTTGCCCCCTCTGGTAAGGTCTCTCGTTTTTTTGTTTTTTTATGTCTCTCAGAGGGGCTCAGCCGTCTTTTTTTGCGGTACTTTTCGCCCCTTTTCTCAAGTAGGGAATTCGCGACTACATAGCACACCACTCAATTATTACAGTTTTTACGGTAGATAGTAGGCTGGGAGCTGTCACGTTTAACTACAGGGTGGCTGTTGCCTGATCTTGGCGGACAAGTGGGGGCCACTCTATGTAAGGCTACGATCTTTCACTTCTCTCAGGTTTCCTTCCACCACCCCCACCAGGGCACAACGGAAGAACTGTTTGAACTGTGAACAGACGAAGGAGGGTTTGGGACGGCGGACAACAAGAGGAGGATCTCCTGTACTTAGACAGTCGGACAACCGGGCAAGGTTGGACTTTATTTTCGCTTAGATTTTTATTTTTTTCCTTCAGAGCTCGTCTTGAGTAAGGGTTTGTGGGTTAGCTTAGGAGAGTTGAATTGATTGCGAATTGTGTGGTCTCTTTTGCCAGATGGGATTTCCTGATAGTGGGGATAGTTGGCTTGTAGTTTCCTACGCTCCGAAATGTAGATACACTATTCCAAGTTTTTTCGTTTCAGTATGAACCAACAAAAACTACTGGCACTCACCAATATTCGCCAGGCCCGGTCGAGGTTGCTGCTTCGCTGAGCACTCCCCCAGTCTGCGGGAAAATCCAAAGCCAAGGCCGTTTTTCCCTTCCCTCTCAAGACCCACCAACCGCCGATCATCCCGAAGCGAGTTGGTCCTCGCTCTTCTTTCCCATCTACATACCATATGTTATGCATAGCCGTTCCCCACCCCCACCACCTCACATTTTCCCTTCGCGTCTCTAACCCTCAGCTTAGGGTAGAGCTGTATTTCCTTTGTCCTTCCCTATCTGACTAAATACTGGAACGGTATCTAGGGAGATGGACGGGATGTCTATTGAACCGGTGAGTTTTGTTGGTAGTCTCCTCGCTTCCGGTTTGTGTGTTTGCAGCCCCGTCCTCACTTCATTGGTCCCTTCGCCGCCGCTACCTTCGCCCTCGTTCGAGCTCCCGCATTCCCTCGCCGACCCCAACCACACTGCCGGGTACATCATCGCGCAAACCCTGATCGCTAATCGCTAGACTTACTATCGGCACTAGGATGCTGTCCCAACCACCAACAGCGGGACTTCCCACCTTCCCACCTATTTCGGAATTCACCTTCTCCATATCTATTGTCGGGGGACAAAAATAACGGCGGTTCAATGATCGATGGCAACACACCCCTTCTCATCACCCCTCACTTCCTACACCACCTAAACAAATTCCTCTAAATCAACCAAAACTAAACCATCCTATCTAATTATTATTTTCAATAAACTATGCCTCCCATTCTTGGCAGTAATGCCAAAAAACCTATTCCCTCCAAGCATCTCTCTCAGTTTACCAGGGGAAGAATCTTTGGGTTACATGAGCCTCAAATGGGATCTAAGCAAATTTCCCACTACCTTAACATTCCTCCCACCACTGTCAGAAGAACAATTGCAAAGGGATATCAAGAGGGCAAGGAGAATGAGGGTAGAGGAAGACATCCTAAGACTACCAAGTTGCAGGATGAAGCCATGGTTGAGGAAGCTCTCAAAAATCGCCACACTACCTATTTTGAGATTGTTAAAAAAGTTGCACCCAATGTTTCTACCAAGACAGTGAAGAGAAGAATTGTACAAAAGCATCTTAAAAAATGGGTGTCACAAGAGAGAGTTCATTTGGATGAAGACCTGGCTCAGGAGATGTTGGAATGGGCATTAGACAAGGGAGATGTGGGGAAGGAAGGCAATGTGGGGGGATGAGGTATCTGTGGAGAGGGGTGGAGGAAAGAGGAGAAAATGGGTATTTAGATACCCAAATGAGAAGTGAAATAAGAATTGTGTTGAACCTACTGATAGGAGAGGGGAGAGAGGGATTAGCCAGATAATGACTGGTTTTTTTATGGTCAAACTCATGGTTTTTTTTACCTGTTTTTCCTGATCCTTCTTCTGCTAGGGGTGGAGTTACTGGAAAGTCAATTATTGATGTCTATGATCATTATGACTTTCTAGGGATATGGGAGGATATCAGGGAAAGAGTTGGAGAAGAAGAGGTATTTTTTATCATTGACAATGCTAAGACTGACTTGCCTTTTAGGAGATGGCTCAGAAGGCAGGGAATTACTCTCATGGAAATTCCTGCCTATTCACCAGATCTCAATCCAATTGAAAATGTTTGGTCTCTGGTGAAAGATAAGCTTCATAAGCACTATCCTGAGCTATATCTTATGAGGGGTGATATCAATTTTGTCAAGAATGCAATAGAGGAGGCAATCGCTAATTGTTGGGAACTTCTAGACCCAAAGGTTTTTACTACTTTGGCAGGGTCAATAGTGGATAGAATAGAGGCAATTATTAAGGCTGATGGATGGTATACCAAATATTAATTTCTACTATGTATTTACATTTTTCGATTTTTTTTTGGTTTTCAGGATAGTGGAGTTGGTGGGGGAGGCCATTGTCATTGCCGAAGATTTTCGCCTGTTGATACCGCCGTTATTTTTGTCCCCCGACAATACAAGCTTCTTTGCACTAACACTTTGTTAGCCTCCTCCCTCCTCCCAGCTCCGTAACCCCCCCCTCCGATTAGGAACAGAAGAGATAAACAAAATCGGAACTCAGCCGATGCTTCCTCCTCCTCTCTGCCCTCGTCTCTCCAGGCGGGTGCTTTGACGGCCCCCCATTTCTTGGGGGGGGCTTGAGTTCCTCAAACTGCTTCCAGTACTGTATAATCCTCTAAGCCTCACTCTTTGATATATCGATTTCCTCGCCGATAGCAGTAAAACCCCCCTGAGGCGTGTTTTTCGCTTACTTTGACATGTTCGACGGGTGTTGCCTCGTGACGTTTTCCAGTTGCAGGGTCCCTAGGCATCTTATTTCTTAAAGAAAATAGTTTGGTGCGAGGGCTGATGGGAGTCGAGGGAAAGAGAAGCCCGAGGAAGGGTCGGGGTGATCGGGAAGGACGAGTGATGATGTTTTCCTGTTATTCTTCTTATTTTTGTTGTGGATATATACCGATCGTATTCGTCAATGCGAGTTCAAGAACAATAAAGTATGAGAGACAGAGAATTTTCGGTGACTTCTATTTCAACAATCGAGCGTGAACCAAGCTTCTTAAGTACAAAACATAGTGACCACGCTTGCATGAGCGTCATACGATTTCTGCCTCTTCTCACGCCATCCAGTTACCCTCATTCCTCTCTTTGCTTCCCCGCTTTGATACGTGTCTTGCCCCTCTTTTCGCTTCCTTCACCGAGTTCCAGACTCAACGGACGATCCACCGTGATTCTTCTAGCATCTTCTTACTTCTAGTGTGGGGGTTGTCGGTGAGGAATTCGAGGTGAGCGCCGGTGATTCACAATAGGAAGGGCAGGCCGCAGTTTGCCTGGGAGGAGATTTTAATGGGGTCACGCAGGAAGGCGATGGCTTGCGGGGTTATTATTGCTCTGGAGAACATAATTTAGGCAAGGAAGGCGACATCGCTGTGTTCTCGATGCATAGGTGTGGAGGAGGTAACGGAATAAATGGGCTGAGATGGGATGAGCCGCATGGATTTATCATAACATTTTTCTCACTCTCCTAACCGTGCCAAGGTCGTGACTCCGTCACAACCCTCTCTTCCAGAGAGTGCCCATCTGCTCAACCGAAGAAATCGGCTCAAAGGAGGATTCCCGCAAATTCCTACCCAGAGTCCCACCACATGAAAATAAAAGTTGTAAAAGAGAGGAAAGAAAATGGAAGCCTTGTTTATAATGATTTAAAATAGTGTGTGAGAACGCCAGAAGGACATTTAAAGCATCCGAGAATGTTTGGTTGTGGTTTGAGATTCTTAAATTCACATACAAATTGAATCTTCCGTTGAGCTGATTTCTTCCATTGAGCTGACGCCAGTGGGCACTCTCTTCCAAAGAGTGCCTTGCTTGCGAACAAGCCAGGAGTAGGGGTTGTGACTTCGTCACAAACTTGGCGCGCTTAGCGTAGACCCTAACTAATCGTTAGACCAAGCAGTCAGCGAATCCGGTCGTCCTCTTAGCGCCATCCCAGAAGGGGTGGACGGCTGTCAACTTCAGACGCGCAAAATTGGTCAATGGGAGATTACCTGGTTTGTTTCGCCAGCCGCTAGTATGTTGAAACAAAGCAGGGGCTGAAGCAAAACATCGACACAAGGAGCAAGAATCCAAAATGAGCCCAGTTTTGGCCATAAAAGGTTAAGTGAACGTGTTTTATTGCAAATTCTAGACAGATTACGAAGAAAACTCTTATTTCAACGTACTAGTACAAGTACTAGTGGCAGGCGGAAAGAAACTATGTAATGCGGTACTAGTACTCAAACAAGTTAAGGTTGGGAATGAGAATCAAAATAGTAAAAGAGATAAAAAAAGAAATGGGGATGAGGTGGTGCCGGAGCCTACCAGGGGTTGCAGTGGGACTGCCGTCGACGGGTCGGACAGTGCTAGTCCTCATCCTTTGTCGTCAGGACCACTCAGACGTCTGCAAGCACATTGCGGTTTCTCTTCCTCCCCCTGCCCCTGGGAAATCTAAAAATGGGCTTCCGCATTCTCTTTGCCTCACCTTCTCACTGTTCAACAATCACACATTCTCTTCTGGTTTACTGGTAGGGTCTCAAAATGACACCCGACGCACTTTCACTAGTACTTCTGAGGGATGAATATCATATTTTATATATTTCATGCGAAGACCTCTCGGAGCTAGAATCGCACATTGGAAGAAGAACGTGTGTATTCAAAGAATTTTACACCAGCACTGGCAGAAGATAATAACTTATATATAGATATTCTTACCGTCCCACAACCTGCCAATTAAAGATCGAAATGCCGACGCAAATCCACGGAATAGCGTCAAAGTGGGCAGCTCGATTGATTGCTGAAGGCGGGGCAGTGGGTGCATGGGACCCTGATGATCTTGGATTAATTTCTGAGGGGCGGCTGCGGGGCTTCGTAGCACAATATGAAGGAATGTAAGTTGCGCTCAAATAATGACTTTTACAAACATCCCGCTCACACTCTGCCAGAACCAAAGTCCCAGACTGTGCAATTGTACCTAAGGGACGATTTTGGCCAACTATAGTGTTTGAGATTGGGTATGCGGAACCATATGGTAAGCTGAAAGATGATGTTAAACTATTGCTGGAGGGGAGTGAAGGGATGATTAGCAAGGCGATTATCATCAAGATTGAACCACTCCGGGAGGGGGAGACAGAGGTGCAAAGAGGGTTTGTAGAAATGTGGCACTTGAGTGAGGGCAGGGCGGAGAAGGATGGTGGTAGGAAGGTGATTTTTTGCAACTATCCGCTATCAGGTCTACTTTTACTAACCCCCAGATTTAGTACCTATTCCCCCTACCAAGGAGACAGGCATCTCAGAAACTCGAGATAACCCTTCATGATATTCTCGGAAGTCAGTTCGCTGACCTGAGGAACTGCGGCTGGGAGCAAAATCATATCATCGCCCTGCCCTTTCACCGTCTCCGGCGTTTGATCAAGAAAGCCACCAGGCGTCACTTAATCCAGAAGGGTGTTTTGGAGTATGACGATGACCCAGCTTAATGACTTTGTGGTAGGCTCATTCAAAATACATTCTTCAAGTGATAAGATATATCGCTAATTTTTGTGAAGAACAGGTTTTTAGTGAAGATTGGAGGGTCTTGGAGAAATCTACCATTCCTACGATGACGTTTATTTGATTTATTTCCTTTGTTACTTTTTGTTTTGTAGGTTCTCGTGCTTTTCTCTTGTTGGTTCTCATGCTTTTCTTTTTCCCGGGCAGTGTTCGCAACGGGGCAGTCCCTCTTGGGCCAGGACGAGGACGGACAACACTTTGTCGTCCTCTTCTGTCTTTTCCTCAAGTTGCCTGACAAGCTAGAGCTAGGACCATTCCCCCACCGCCCCACACAAATGTCTCACTCCGCAGGGTCTAATTTCCTTTCCCGGTGTTGGGTAGACAGGAATGGTAATAATAGGTGTTGGGCTTAGAATTTATATTGGAAAACAATAGAACTAGAATTTAGAGATAACTTCCCCGGTTAATCTTTACAGTACTAGGACAACACTTTTTGTCCGATGCCATTTTTACACCAAAAGTGCCCATCTTGACCACCCTCTCGCATTGTGCAATGTCTATGAGAATCATCGAAAATTTGTCCTCGCATTAGCAGACCTGTAGACATGAAGAAATTTACAGAATCCTTAAATATTACCCAGGCATGGAGAAAATGTTGTTTAAGAATCTGGTATCAGTTGCCATGTATGGAGCCGCATACAAAAAATCTAAGTCACTTTCACACTAGTTGATGCAATCATGAACCATGAAGGTGGCTCTTATTCCTTATACTTCTACTTATAGAGGTTTGAATATATAGTGGTTCCCTAGCTGATAGAAAGACCTCAAGCGCTTCTATATAGGTAGCGCGGAGAATTGTTTATCCAAAAATGTCCATTTTTGGTGTAGGAAGGGCATCGGACGAAAGGTGTCCTCGTACTGTATATTGCTAGCATATATTATTTGGTGATCTTAGAATTGCTCTCAGAGGGTGTGTGGATGCGGCGTGGATAGGATGTATTTGAGAGCACCCGGCCATCCCCCACCGTCCCCCACCGTCCCCTGCCATCCCCTGCCATCCCCTGCCGTCCTACATAGTTACCTGCGATCCCCTATTTGAAGTTATCTCAGATCGTGGGGCTTGTCATCCTTGCTAATGACGGCCGTCCTGGGAGTTCAAGGACGAGGACGGACTACATTTTACTGTCCGGTCTGGTCCGGGGGTCTTGGCTGCCCCAGCCCCGGGCCCTATGGGGACGGCTGAGAACACTGTTCCTGGGAGAATTCGACTATGGCAGGCAGGCCTTTGGAAGTCATTAAGTGTAGTGCCGATATGGTAGATGTCTGGATTGCCACCCTTGTAAGAAGGTATCCTTTTGGTGAGTCCTCGAGATGGATGCCAACAGTATGCAGAAAGGGAGGAACTGGATCATGGCAGGGATTCTCTGATAAGGCAGCGCTATCTACCCTTACACACCTTCATATGCTGTTGTTCGCATTTTTAAACATAATCCGCTTGTTCTTAGCAGGGTGACATGAAGCTTTACAGTTGTACTGGAAGTTGACAATACCCGTTTTGATCTGGGGCTGCACTTGAAAACCGAAGCCGAACAGGTCAAAGTGTTGGGGTACTTTGGCCGCGGGGATACCAGATGGGAGTTCGGGCAGAAGGGGATTGCCTTTGTCAAAGAGTATATCACCAAGTCAGGCTTTCTGTGTGATACGGAGCAACCCACAGGAAGATCTTTATCCCTACTCAAGATTTTTTGGCAAATCAGAGAGCAAAGCCAAAGTCAAGGAAATCGAACCTTTGCCAGTATGTTCAGAGTGAAAGCTTCTGGCGGATGTCGTTGACGGCTCTGAAACTTTGTCGGTGGGTCTATTAGAGAGATTGAGGCACTGGCCTGTGAATGGATAAGTTAACTATAAGGCTTGCAGCCTAGGAGGATAAAGGGCGTGCATCGCTGGTTATCGCTAATGCCCAGCGAGGCGGAGTACAGATTACACAATCCTGGTTCAATTTGGGTGATAAAGTCGTCTCCTTTCAGGGCTGGTGGAAAAGTTTCCAATTGATACCAGAGCGAGTATTGCCACTCTGACCAGCACCATAAGTTGGACGAAATAGGACGTAGTTTTTGACCTCCCTTGTCTGAGTGCCCCAACGCTTAGCGACTGGTGCCCCGCCCCGTATTCCGCGGAATGGGGCGTCCGGTCGTCGAGTGGACTGCAACCCGCAAATCCTCACTCAATTGTGGAATCAAAAATCCAGTGAATTAACTGAGATTCCTCCTACCAACGCGACTTCTGGTCATTTCGCTCCCCCTCCCACACCACCCCAACTCATGAGGAGTTTTAACTCAACTCCAACCAGGATGGCTTTAGTAACCCCGACAGACTACATCCACGGGGCGGGGGAGGGACGAGTTGTGGTTGCCAAGGAATTGAACCGAAGAGTGATAAACACAGGCTTCCATTAGGACTACATAATAACAATTGCACTCTCGGATACCTAACCTCCCAAAGGGGCTCCATTGTTGGTGGTAGGACATGAAATAAGCTACATGGTGGTCCGCAGGTGATCTTGTTGATCCCTCGGGCTTCCGGTGATGCTAAGAGGACCGCCCCCCTATCGGCTAATCGAAATTCCCCGTGAGGTGGAAGGAGTGGAAAGGGTGGTGGGGGCAATGGGAACGGGGCCAAGGCGAGAAGGTCACTAAAAACGCAGGATTAGGAGAGTTGCCTGTTGGTTGGGATGTTGTGAGCCTTCATTTGATTATTCACATGATTTGCGTTTGGATACCGGTGGGATTATCTGGTGGGGTTACTGCCTTTTCTGTTTTTAGGTTTTGTGGGTTCTGGATCGGGGGAGGAGTTTCTTGGGCTGCCGTCAACTCCAGCAGCGCAAAATTGGCCAATGATACTAATAGATACTAAATTTAGTACAAGTACTCAAATAAGTTAAGGTTGAAAATGAAAATGAAAATGAAAATGGAATAACAGATAAAAAAAGAAACAAAGAAGAGGTAGTGCCCGAGCCTACCAGGGGTTGCAGTCGGCCAACGCTAGTCCTCTTCCTTTGTTTGATACTCCTCCTTGTTTGTCCCCTCGTTCTCGCCCTTTGTTGTCCGGACGACTAAGACACTGCAAGTAGTGCGCACATCAGCAAACCACATTGCTGTTGCTCCTCCTCCCCCTGCCCCTGCAGAAACTAAAAACGGGCACCCGCATTATTCTTTGCTTCACCCTCTCGCGTTTCTGCAATCACAAATTCTCTTCTCATTTACTGGTAGGATCTCAAAAATGACACCGGACGAACTTTCACAAGTACTTCTAAGGGATGAATATCATATTTTAGATATTTCACCCGAAGACTTCTCTGAGCTCGAGTCACACATTGGAAGAAGAGCGTATGTATTCAAAGAATTTTATACCAGCACTGGGAGAAAATAACAACTTGATAGATATACTTACTGTCCAACAACCGGCCACTTAAAGATCAAAATGCCGACTCAAATCCATGGAACGGTGTCGACCTGGGCAGCTAAATTGATTGCTGAAGGCGGGGCAGTGGGGGCCTGGGACCCTGATGATCTTGATTTAATTTCCAAGGAGCCGCTGGATGGCTTCGCAGGTCAATATGAAGGAATGTAAGTTGCGCTCAAATAATTACTTCTACAAACATCCCGCTCACACTCTGCCAGAACCAAAGTCCCAGACTGTGCAATTATTCCCGGAGATCGATATTGGCCAACTATCGTGTTTGAGATTGGGTATACGGAACCATATGGTAACCTGAAAGATGATGTTAAGCTATTGCTGGAGGGGAGTGAAGGGAGGATTAGCAAGGTCATTATCATCAAGATTGAACCACTCCGGGAGGGGGAGACAGAGGTGCAAAGAGGGTTTGTCGAAATGTGGCACTTGCGTAAGGGCAGGGCGAAGAAGGATGGTGGTAGGAAGGTGATCTTTTACAACTATCTGATATCAAGTTTTACTTTTACTAACCGCCGGATTTAGAGGCTATTCCCCCCGCCCAGGCATCATGAAACCCAGAAACTTGAGATTACCCTCCAAGATATTCTCCGGAATGAGTTCGCTAGCCTGAGGAACGAAGGCTGGGAGCAAAATCATATCATCGCCCTCCCCTTTGACCATCTCCGGCGTTGGATTGAGGAAGCCACCAGGCGCCACTTAATCCAGAACGGTGTTTTAGAGGGTATGACGACGACCCGGCTTAATGACTGTGGTAGGCTCATTCAATATGGATTATTCAAGTGATATGATATATCTCTAATCGTTGTAAAGAAAAGGTTAGTGAAGATCGGAAGTTCTAGGAGAAATCCGCCACTCCGACGATGACCTTTATTTGATTCATTTCCTTTGTTAGTTTTTGTTTTGCTGGCTCTTGTCCTTTTCTTTTTCCCGGGAGAGTTCGACTATCGCTTCGTTTGTATTCACCAAAATTCCATATATCTATCCTAGCTAGTGATCGGCACGATCATGATCGAGGGGACCCCATGATCGAATGATCGATGAAACTGGGGAACCCTGATCGAGTGATCGATCATGGTCACTGCTCGAGTATGATCAATTTTGTGCCCATCAGGGATTAAATATTCATTCAAAATGGATTCTGAGTATTTTCACACGTGCCAATTTTTCAAAGCCAAACGAATACATTTGAATAATGACCAATATTAGAGTATGAGAAACTGATGAGTACAGAGAAATAAGAAAACCAAAAACCATCTTCGATGTGTCCACTGTCGGAGGCGGTGGGGGATGCCGCTGCCCTTGTCGCTTGAGATCATTGGCACCGATAGATCCCTAGGTGACAATGAGGGCGCAGTAAGAGAGTTGTGGGTGGTGGGCAGGTAACGAAAAACGCGAGCTGTAGCGAGCTTGGAGACGAGAATGCGAGTTGTAGCGAGCTTGGAGACGAGAATGCGAGTTGTAGCGAGCATCGAGGTTCTCCACCCCCGGGAGTTGGTTCTATGTGGTGGTTGCTCTCCGGTCCGTGCATCGTGAGCTATGGCCTCTGAACAACCAGGCGAAAACTTCCTCCAAGGACCTCCATACAGTTCCCCGTTGCTTTGCCCAATTGGCAATGGGTTGTTCCAACCCGACATTTATATCAAGAACAGAAGAGCTATACCGTATCGTCCATTTAATGTATCACGGTAATTTGTGGCTGCTCCAGAGAGTATCTAGAAGCCCGGATAGGTTTCGACTCCCGACTTATTGTTGAATAAATTTATTGAAAGTCATTGGTGGCATTGACTAATTGCCATAGACTCGAAACGATGGGAGTAGTGACCTTATTATACACTCAGCAATCATGATAGTTTGTTGAGGAGCTACCAGGGTAAAGTCCGGCCAAAATAATTGGTTTCTAGTTTGCCGGTAGAGTCCCTTTATATATGTTCATCGCATCACCCAATCACTAAGATTAGCAGAGTGATCGGTCATGAGCCAAGATGCTCGAGTATACTCGATGATGGTCGAGCAGGATTGAGCGAGCAGTACCCATAATAGAGCAAATTGATCAGATTATAGATGCCCTGCTCGATCATGACCTGGTCGAGAGACACCTATGATCGAGGTGATCGAGCAGACTATTCATCGAGCAAAACTCGATCATGATCTGATCGTGCCCATCACTAATCCTAGCTGCATTATACCTATCTGGCGTCGGCTAGCTATAGCCGCGAATGGTGGTATGTCGCCACTGGATGTATGTCGGAGACTGGTACACAGACAGTGTATGCTCGAGTACTAACTCACTAAGACCTTTGTCCCAGTACTGAGTCTACACTCTCCGTGTACCCAGGATCCGGACACACCTCCGCAGCGACATACCCCCAGTGGCGACTCCAAACAATAAACAAATACCTCCTGCCCATTCCGTAGTACATCTGGAAAGTACCACCCGTGCAATTTGTAGCGAGATCGCACCATTATGGTATAATCTGGCAAAAGTCGGATTGGAGCTAACGCAAAACTATAGCAACCGAACCAACAGGAGAACTTGGAGGAGGCGAATTCGCCACAGCTCAAACATAGGCCGTGGTGGTTGGACAGGTGCAAGAAAATCCTCACTCGCGTCAGTCCGACTTTCCCAGATTATCTCTTGGACCGCAGAAATGGTGGGAAACTTTTCTGCCACCCGTCTCAGTGCCTGAGACAGAGATTACTAACATGCTTTCCCAGTATCCTGTGCCTAAGTAGAATCATGTTGCTAATGTTGGCTACGGTCAGGGGTTTGCACACCTGCGAATTTCTAGTAAGTAACAAAAGTTGCTTATTAACATGTATCTTAGACACGTGGAGGGGTGGCAGAAAATTTTCCACCGGCTCAGCAATCTAAGAGATACCGTATTCCAATTCAAGTGCTGCCGTTCAAAATTTCTTAGATCTTCAACTAAGGTCCTGTTCGGCATGTCACAATATAAAAATATGCCATCTTTCTGAAAACAGGATATTTCTTTAAACAGAAAGCAAAAGAAGCATAAAGGGGTGTTTTAAATGATAGAGAGATAGCTTTTTTTATTTTATTTTATATTATATTTTTATATCATATATTCGTTGTTAAGGTACAAGAAATCACATGGAGCGCTAGCTATGGCGAAAACAAAACCCAAAATCCAAAATAAACAAAGAAAAGAAACATCGGTCACCATTCATCTTCCTAAGGGCCTGTACTGGTCCCTGGCCCACATACGCGTCCGAAAATCACAAAAGTAAGCTAAGGAAACCCTCCTAACTTGAACACCAGCGGAAAACCCCAAGTGACCTGGAAAGACACGTAAAGTAAACTTAGCTGTCCTGTGAGGAAATAAATAACCAAAGGAAAATACATTAGACGAGTGGGAAGAAGCTGAACTGGCTGCAGAGGTTGGGCGGGAAAACATGCCGGGGAGGAAAGCGGTCCTAGTCAACCTGATGAAATGAGATAGAGCGCCCAAGAGGGTGGCAGAGGACCAGACTGGTACGTCGGAGCCAAGCTCAGAGATCCCCTGAATGTGGCGGGTTCTGGCTGATATCTCAAGGAAGTTGGAAGCAAAAAAACAAATGAAATGATAGGAAAGGAGGACAAAATGTAGCAGAAAAGGCAAATAAACTAGTTCTGGTACTCCACCTCCCTGGGGCCTGAGCAATAAATACTCACATATCTGGGTTAAAGGTAGTAATTCCCATCAGTGTTCCTACTATTTTTGCTTACCAAGAAATTAAAGAACCCCTCCGTTCAATCCCCATTTTCAGAAGCCCCAATCCAACCCCCTCTCCTTCTAACCCTCCATGTTGAATCATCAAAGGCCTTCTTTACAGCAATAGACTGGCGGGAGTGCTCTGCCACCCTCAGCCAGCTTTGGCGCAGCTTGGCATTGAAGTTCAGTAGTACTCGCCGATATTCGCCAAGCCCAGCCGAGAATACTCCCTCTCTGAGCACTATCCCAGTCTACAGGAAATCCAAAGCCAGGCCATTTTCCTCTTCGCTCTCAAGACCCGCCAATTACCAAACATAGCGAAGCGAGTTGGCTCTCCTCCTTCTTTCCCATCTATGGTATGCTATGCGTAGCCGTTCCCCACCCTCACCATCTCGCATTATCCCTTCGCCTATCTCTAACCTTCAGCTTCGGGGAGAGCTGTCTTTCCGTTCACCTTTTCCTTCTCTATCCAATTAACCGCCGCAATGCTATCCGAGGAGATGGACAGGGTATCTGTTGAGCTAATCCGTCGGCGAGTTTGGGTTGGTGTCTCCTCGCTTTCGGCCTGCGTGTTTGTAGCCCCGTCCTCTACTGCATTTCACCCCCGCCACCGCTACCTTCACCCTCATTTGAGCCCCCACTGACCCCAACTACACTTCCGGGCACATCATCGCGCAAATACCGAGTGCCCATCTCCAGACTTACTATCTGGTCTGGATGCTGCCCCAACCACCAGTGTTCCCAAGCGGCCAGTCCGGACCATAGTCCGGACCATGGGTCGGCAGTCCGGTCAGTCCGGCCATGGTTTTGAGAAGCCTGGGTCAGTCCGGCTTAAATTATCAACGGCCGCCAAAGCCTG